>Ga0075011_10000188_pt1 | contig 31799 bp, 45 predicted proteins | sample TARM_MetaG_T_14_FD_72354 | JGI IMG/M metagenome (GOLD analysis project Ga0075011, IMG submission 72354) | Freshwater microbial communities from Pennsylvania, USA, analyzing microbe dynamics in response to fracking - TARM_MetaG_T_14 | ecosystem: Environmental > Aquatic > Freshwater > River...
AAGAAGGGTATTTAAATGATATTGGAAATTTCAAAAATTACATAGTTGAATATGGAATGTTTAATTATGATCAGTTGTTTAGCTTTAAGTCTCCAAAAGTGATAATGAAAGCTTTTATAAAAAGTTTAATTACGGGCGAAAAAGGAGATGAATTGATAAATAAACATGATGAAATTAAAGATTTTATGATCACTATGCCAAACCCAAAAAGTTTTACATTAACAAATGAAAAGAAAACTAATATTTTTTATTTTTATGGCAAAAAAGACTTGATAAAAATAGACACAAAAGAAGTTGTTGGCAAATATGACACAACTTTAGAATCAAGAATTGAGTATCTTAAAAAGTACTCATGCGTAAATAACTTAAAAAATACACAAAAAAAATTGTTTTAAATAATGAATGAACTTAATTACGAAGGCTTGCCAGTCTTCTCAAAGATGTTTTTATCTATAATAAAGAGCATCAAACAAAAATCTAAAAATCCTATATTGGATTATATTTTAAACAAATCGCAAAGAGATTTTAGTCCTAAAATTAGACTTGTCACGTTGGCTGATCACATGTTGATCGACATAACAGACGAGGAAAAAGAGAAGCTAAAAAACACCCTAGGATATACTCCACAAGGTAAACCTGCGATAGTAGATCAGAATGCTGATCGTAATATCTCAAAAAAATATAGACAAAGTGGAAGTATTGGAACTGTATTGAAAAATCTGATAGAATTTGATTCAATTACAGTTAAAACAACCGAAGTAAATGATGGAGTGACTTCTTATATACACGACAATGTTCTTGATTGCCATATAGATAAGGCACTTAATTTACCGGTTTTCTTTTTATCAAAACATAATTGGAAAGAATCTAAAAAGGTTGAGTATCGTAAAACTAAATTTACTGATTCTCAATATGAAGAGATGGTCAATCTGTTAAAGGCAGAAGTTGAAATAAACTTACCGATTGAAGAAGTTTCTGGATCTGATATTTCTAAGTATTATCGTAGCGAAATGTATAGCGATAAGTTTGGAACAGGTGGCAACTTATTCAGTTCTTGCATGAGAGGCTCCTCAAACACTCGATCAATCAAATTTTATGATGCCAATCCTGATACGATGAAAATGATTATCATTAGAGATAAGGATAAGATTTTGGGTCGTGCTATGCTTTTCTTGACAAATTTAGGCTGGTGTATGGAAAGAAGATATATTGCTCAAGATTATATGGAGCAATGGCTGATTAACTATGCTAGAAGCAAGAAATATCACTATAAAGCTATTAACACATTTGATACCCAAAGATCTGTTAATTTATATAATTATAAAACAGGTTCTTATGAGAAAAAAGATGATGTTTTAATGACTGTCAAAGTAGATAAGACGATGGATTCTGGTAGAGTATATCCATATATGGATACTTTTGATTATCTTTTAGAAGGAAGATTTATATCAAATTACTGTCCTTATATGAATAATGTCAGTTCTTTCAAAATAAAATCAACAGGAGGAGATTGCCAGCATATTAGTGGTAGATATAAGTTTACTGGCGAAAGTGTTAGATCTGGAGATGAAGCATTTGAAACAAATGAATACGCTGTCATAGCTCCTGCTAATTTCTTTGTAAAAGATTTTAGAAATGTATCAATCCCGGCAAATCTTTCAGTTAATAAAACAGACCCAAGCAAAAACTTTTGTCCGTTTAGCCTTGAAAGCTGTATAGCTTTTGATGAGCATTTAAGTAAAAAAGAAGATTAATAAATAAAAACAAAAAAAAATGGCATATTACACAAACTTTTCTTCTCCAGATTTTTCTACACATGTAGCAAACCCTGGAAATGAAACGAAGTTGAATGAGAATTTATTAGCAAAACTGTTATCCATACATGCTCCTTCTAAAGAAGAAGAACCAATGATAACTTTTATATTGGAACACATTAATAAAACAATTCCAAATGTAAAGATAAACATTGATGCTAATAAAAACATCTTCATAACCAAAGGAGAGTCAGCTTTATATCCGTGCTTCGTTTCTCATATGGATGAAGTTACTTCCAATACAAAAGAGAGTAATAGGACTATAATGAAAATGAACAATGTATTTATCGGTATGAATAAAAATACCGGTAAATACGCTGGATGCCCTGGAGACGATAGAGTAGGAGTTTATATTTGTTTAGAAGCTTTAGCTAAATATGACAATATAAAAATAGCTTTCTTTGTGGAAGAAGAGATTGGAATGAAAGGTAGTTCTGCCGCAGATATGAATTTCTTTTCAGATGTTATGTTTGTATTTGAACCTGATAGACGTGGTAACAACGAAGTCATAAACAACACAAATGGAACAGATGTGTTTGGAGATGAATTCCATGAGTATATCAAATCTTTCATGGAAGAATATAATTACAAAATTGGTTCCGGTACTGCGACTGATGTTGGCGTTCTTGCAAAGAATGGGTTAGGAGTTGTCTCTCTAAATATAGGATGCGGTTATTACGATGCGCACTCTAAAGAAGAGAAAGTTTGTTTGACAGACGTGGAAAATTGCATGAACCTGTTATTCAAGATTACCGATAAAAGTATTGCGGACAATAAAAGACATGAATTTGTACCGCCAAAAAAAGTCTACGCAACTACTTATGGAGGAACCGGATATGGTTCTTCTAATTATAGTAGTAGGTATAATCAGAATTATTATGATGAATATGATGATTATGAAGGCTATAGAAGCTATGGTAATTATTACGGAAGAACCAAAAAGAAAGATTTAAAAGTGCGAAAATTATCCAAAGATGAAGAAGAAATAGTTAAATTAACTACGTCTGCTAAGTATTGGAATCTTTTTAAAGAACAAAATTAATGAATGACAAGAGATGAACGTCAAGATCTAGTTATAAAAAACTGGATAAAAGCACGTTGTAGGGGAATCTTAATTGCAACAGTAGGGTTTGGAAAGACTCGATGTGCAATGAAGATTATTAATAAATTACAAAATGCAAAACCAGAAACAGTAGTAGAGATATTATGTCCTACTACTGCTTTGGTTAAGCAATGGCAAAAACAGATCAAAGAAAATGATTTAATTTTGCACAAGTCAAATGTTAAAGTTAGAACTCTAAAAAGCTTATTAAAACAAACAACAGATTGTGACCTTCTGATTATAGATGAACTACATACAGCATTATCTATTAATCTATTAAAAGCTATATCTCAATCTAAATTTAAACTATTTTTAGGATTAACAGCAACAATAAACAGGCTTGATGAAAATGAAAAATACATAATGGATGTGTTTCCTATTTTTGACGAAGTGACCAAAGAGGAGGCTTTATCGAATAATTGGGTAGCCAAAGATATAATTTATAAGGTTGAAATAAAGACCGATCTATCAGAGTATTTCTTAATAAACGAAGAATATACTCATCATTTTTCTAGTCTTGGATTTGATTTTCATCTTGTTAATAAAATTTTAAAGGAAGGGTTTAGATCCTCATTTGTAAATTCTTTATCTGAAAGACTGAGAATGGACAAAACGGAAATAATGGCTCATGCTACAAATACCATGAGGCTTATAAATCTAAGAAAACAATGGCTCTATAATCATCCTTTAAAAGTTTATTACACAGATGAAATTATAAAACATAGGTTAGATAAAAAGATTATCACCTTTTCTGAAAGCCAACAAATTGCAAATTCTCTACCTTATGGTGATGTTGTGCATAGTGGTATGACCTCTAAAAAACAACGAGAATTGATATCTAAATTTTCAGAAATGGATATTGGAGTCCTTCACTCCGTTAAAAGTCTACAAAGTGGTATTGATGTACGCAATCTAAGCGTTGGGATATCGACTTCATTCAACTCTTCAAAAATAGCCAGAGTTCAATCTGCTGGAAGAATAGAGAGAGCAGAAGGCGATAAACAATCTGAATTCTTTAATCTTGTAATTAAAAACACGATTGAAGAGAAGTGGTTTGCTAAAGCCATGGCTGGTATAGATTTTATAACAATAAATGAAGATCAATTAAAAGAAATATTAAATAACAAGGAAATAAGAGTTAAGAAAAATAAAGATGTTGATTTAAGTTATTTAATATAAGTATATGGATTCTTTTGAACAAGAATTAAATTTAATGAGCAAATATGCTTTATCTTATAATGAATTCGCACTTATAAAATTAATATTTTACACAAAAGAAAGTGATGAAAATTATTCTTTAGTAAATAAATATTATAATGAATGTTTGCATGATTCATTAAAAAGAGAAGATCTTATTAATTTACAAAACAAAAAAGTATTAGATAAAGAGGAATTACCTGAGAAAGGTGAACCTATTTACTTAGAAGACTTAACTTTTAGAAAAAGCTTTCTATCTAATTTTTACAAAGAAAGCCATATTCTAGGAAAAGAGCTCTGGGAAGAGTTCCCTTTCTATATTGTAACATCGAGACAAAATTACCCAATCAAAAACTTTTCTAAGCGATTTAGGGATCTTGATGAATTGTTTTGTTTCTATGGAAAAGCTATTAGACACGATATAGAAAAACACAAAGACGTTATTAAAAGTCTCAAATTCGCAAAAGAAAATAATCTTATATCATGTAATATCGTTGATTATCTTATTGGACATCAATGGGAAGAACATATTAAAATGATGAATGGAGAAGTTAAAGATATATCTTTACGATTTGATCCAACTGAATTGATATGATAAGTATTACAGATCGTTTAATGAAGATGGTCAGAACTGGTCGAGAAGGAAATAATATGGGGTTAACAACAGGGCTTATGAAGCTAGATAACCTTGTGTATGGAATTCAAAGATCATGGATGACAATAATTGCTGGAGGGCCGGGGTCAGGTAAATCTTCTTTTACATTGTTTTCATATGTATACCAACCATTGAAACATATGTTAGGAGATCCCAGGTTAAAGATTGTTTATTTTAGCTTAGAAATGAGTCAAGAAGTTTTAATGGCTAAACTATTATGCATGCACATATTAGATCATTATGGAGTTAGTATACGATATAGTGAAGTTCTCTCGTTTGGTGAAAGACTGTCAGATGAAAAATTTAAATACATTGAAGCCTCTAGAAAATGGATGCAAGAAGTAGAAAAACATCTGATTATATTTGATAAACAAACAAATGCCAAAGGTGTAGAGACTTTTATTATTAACTTCTTAAAGAAAAATGGTGAATTTGTTGAATTATCAGATAGTCAAGTATCTTATAAATCCAATATTCAAAATCCATACAATATAGTTGTTGTGGATCATGTTAGATTGCTATCTGGCAAACCAAAAGAAGAGATTGATGCTTTATGCGATTCTCTTGTTTATTTAAGAAATGTAGCCGGATTAACAGTCGTATTAGTACAACAGATTAATAGAGATTCTCAATCTATGGATAGACGTAAAGGTGGATATGAAATGATTCAGTTAAGTGACTTAGCTGATAGTTCAGCTCCTGCGCAATCAGCAGAGACCGTATTAGCCTTATTCCATCCTTCAAGGGAGAAACTTTCAACAGCAGGCGGATATGATGTATCCGCATTAAATGATAAAATCAGATTGGTTCAGTGCTTAATCTCAAATTTAAAAATTATAATAAAAGAAAAATTGAGCCTATTACTGGAAACAGTATATATGAAAATGGGGTGAAAACGGGGAACATTGAGGAAATCCCGTCGGAAGTTTAGGAAGCATTTTAGTACTAAAAACCGCTAACGACTAATGAATGAGCAATGCAAGCAATAATTTCAACACGAGCGCCCTACACCTAAATCGAATAGACATGGTGATGATATAGTCTGGACTATATAGTGATATATAGAAGTATAGAATAAAATGCTATACGATAACAAAATCGAAAGAACCGATTTGGAGAATCTGATAAAGCATTTGGCGTAGCCTTTTATGGCTATGTTGGAGCATTTGCAGAACTTCCACGACCTGATGAAATATCCGACTATGAGACATACAAGGATGTTAGGTACTATTTAAATAAAGATAAGCAAGCTATAGATATAAAAATTGTAGATAAGACACATTTTAAAATGAAATCACAATAAATTATGTCAAAAGCAATAGCGATAGTAGGTCTCCCAGGTTCAGGTAAAACAACATCAGTATTCCCCTCAAAAGAGCTAGGAATAATTGGCTTGAACCCAGAAGAAACATTTTTTATCTCCGTGCAAAAAACAGAACTTCCAATGCGAGGTTGGAAAAAGAAGTATATCCCTTTTACAAAGGATAACCCAACTGGTAACTTCGTAAAAACTGATCAAATTATGGCTGTGAAGTCATTGATAAAACATATATCAGATTCGAGACCAGAAATTAAAAATGTCATTATAGACGATAGACCAAATAACTAATGTCGTCTTTAAATTCCGTTAAACGGGGTAAAACCATAATATGGTAGATCTTCCGTGCTAAACCTTCTAGAAACAGAAGAGAATGCCGAACGACTAGAAGTAATGCTTAACAAGTAATGTTGAAGCTATAAAATCTTCCAAGAAAGCGGGACACTGCATAAAGTAAAATCTGTGAAGATATGAAATATGTTAAAGAGATAGTCTAAACTATGCACATATATAAAAGCATAGATGTATAGGATAAAGAGCCTATACGGTAATATAATGTTTAGTTACATGTTAAGTAATGAGTATTTTAGAAGAATAAAAGAAACTGGGTTTAATTATTAGACCTTACTAATTTAATTGCCGGAAGTCCCTTAGAGCTTTTAATACCGCTATTATATAGAGATATATAGTTTGCACCAAAGTTAACGCTTTGGGTATGGTAATAATTTAAAAGATTGGGTAATCACATTAAAAGGCAGCCAAGCTTCTAATAAAGAAGAAGGTTCAACGACTATCCCTATGGTGGGGAGTAGAGATAAGCTGCTAACTTATTTCGAAAAGGTTAGTTTTAGTGTTAACTAAAAAGATATAGTCTATTCCATAATGAAAATTATGGGTTATATCTGTTATTTAGCAAATAAACAAAAGAAAGGTATAACAAAAAAAAGTAATAAGTATAATGACGTTGGTAATATTGCGTTTGAAGTAATTCAAAATGCATTAAACGCTCGCGAAGATTTATATGTTTTTATTCTCACTCATTCAGAAACAACAACAAATGCTCAAACGGGCATGCCCATGGATAAAATGAAATCAATTGGTAAATTAGTTATATCTAAACAATATATTGCATGATATAATTTATATTGCCCTTTAATAAAGTAATTTATTAAATGTAACACTTGGATATCCTCGAAAGCTAAGTATGGAAACATATACGCCAACTTGAGGAGGCATAGGCTAATAGAAGCTAAGAAAAACAGTAATGTGGTAACGCGAACCACACGTTAACAATCAAAAGCGTTCGGGGCAGATGTGCCGTTGCGAAGCATTATTAGATTCAGCCTCAGAGACTAAATACAGGTGCTCCAATATAAGTATTGGATGAAGACATAGTCCAGACCACAAACAATTAAAAAACATTATAACGTGCTTACGGGTATGAGATCTGATGGATAAGCATGTCAGAACCCAAATTCCTTCATATTAGTATATACATATAACAGTTAAAAGCTTTACTTTCTGTATTAATACTATTCAAAAGGTGTAGTTTATCACACAAGTTAGGCTTAATATTATTAATTGGTAATGAAAATTATAGTGGTACGAAATTAGTTGATGAAAAATTTAACATGGAAGGATGTTTTAATTATGTTTTATTTTCAGGATCGGAAGTTAGTGATAATGATGGAAATCCTACAATTAACAAATATTTTGTAACCCAATCAGATGGAACTAATACTGCAAAAACTCCAGTAGGAGTATTTAACTCTGTTAGAATCCCTAACGATTTAGGTTATATAATAAACAAAATAAACGAATATGAAAACGGAGATGAATAATAATTTCGATTTTGATCTTTTGGATGTGCAATTATTTCCAGAAGATCCAATAGTCGATGAAATTTTAAAAGATGAAGAAGATTTAGATTTGACAGAAATTTTTTCAAAAGAAAAACAACAATGAGTATAAAAATTAATTTCAATAACAGTATCGTTTCTAATCCATCTTCTAATAAATATTTAACGGGCAACATGATACATGATGTCCATCTAAAAAGTTGTGAGGTTAAAGATCAAACAACAAAAAATGGTGAAGCAAAGGTTTTATTGTTTGTGTTTGAAGATAAAGACGGAGCTATCATTGAAGAAATGCTTTTTGAACCTCGTTCAAACGAAAGAACGACTTCTCAAACAGGATCTTTAAATGCATCTGAAGCCGATTTATTTCAAGCTAAAATCCAATTGTTTGCTTTTTATATGACAACCAAACTGTATGATAATCTACCAAAGATTATCAATTTGGATTGGGAGCCAGCTATTAAAATGTTAGCAATGGGATTCCAGGAAGCCGTAAAAAACAAAACAGAGTTCAAGCTTAAAGTTGTTAAAAACTCTGCTGGATACACAATGGTTCCAAGATATTTCTTGAAGTTTAACAAAGCTGGAGAACCGTTTGTTGGAGTAAGGTTTATTGGTAAAACGGATAAAGATGTATTCTTTACTGAATACGAATTAAAACGGATTCAAGAAGCCGAAAAGAATACTGTTACAAAAATGACAGATATTCTTCCAACAGAACAAGTTTTTGACACAACTCAAGCAACCGCTACAACACAGCCAAATCCTTTAGCTGGCAAGAAAGAAGAAGCAGCATCTTCTGATGATTGGATGAAGATCTTAGGAGAGTAAGATGATTACAAAAGAGCAGATCTTAACCCATAAAAGCGAAGAGGATCTGTTTTATATGTATATGAAAATCTATCCCAAAAAAGGGCGATTGTATAAGTCGCCCTTGAGGGAGGATAAACATCCTACTTGCGCTTTTTATCGAGGTTCTAAAGGATTATACTTTAAAGATTTTGCATTGGATAAATCGTATAACATTATTGACGTTGTTATGGAGTTATATAATTTATCTTATTACAAAGCTTTAAAAAAAATAGCATCCGATATTGGATTGATAGATCAAAAAGATGGAGCTCCAATAATATACCTTAACAAACATTCTCCTGTAATAGATAAAATTACAGAAACAGAAAGCTGTACTATAGAAGTAGAAATAAAAGAGTTTAGCGAATCAGAGATTGAATATTGGAAACAATATAATATAGATTTAAAGTTGCTTAAATTATTTAATGTTTATAGTATTAAAAAGGTATTTTTAAATGGGATACTCCATTGTTCTAGTTCTAAAAACAATCCAATATTTGGATATTATTTTGGCAAACACAAAACAACCAAGAAAGATCTTTGGAAATTATATTTTCCAAATAAAACAAAGTATCGATTTCTATTAAATAATAATATTGTTCAGGGTATACATCAAATAAAAGATGTATATTCTGATTATATTGTTATAACAAAATCATATAAAGATGTTATATCTATGAGATCGTTTGGAATATATGCTATTGCCCCTCAAAGTGAGAGTGTAGTACTAAACCAAAGATTAGTTGACTACCTTAAATCCCATTTCAAATTGTTAATATGGAATGGAGATTGGGATAGAACTGGCAAATCTTTTATGATTAATAATAGAAAAAAATACGGAGGAATTTGCTTAACTTTTAAAGACAGAAATGTATTTAAAAAAGACTTTAGTGATAATGTCGCCTATCTAGGCGTTAAGAAAATAAATAAATTAATAAACTTTTTACAAAAGAGATTACAATGAAAAAATTGATTGGACTTACCTTCCAAGTTACCAAAGAAGAAGGTGATGATTTTAAGACAAAAGACATTTTAGATTACATTGAAGCAACTTTAAATCCTTACGAAAGTAAATTAAAGTTGAACTTTGAAAACTTGAATACAAAAATATTCGTCGGTTCTCAAAGAAAGGAACAGGAAGAGATTAGAAATATACAGAATTATTATCAAAAACTGTATAATGAAAAGACCTTTTTCAAAAATTCAGAATCTGATGATTATTATGGAAATCTTGAACATTTCATATTCGGAGGTAAATTAGCGACAGGGAAATCTTTGCCATTTACTTTTAAAGATGGTGAAGATATTGCAATAGTTTACGTCACATTTGTAACTGAAGATAATAAAGACGAACAAAACATCAAGAAAATGGGTCAAGATTTTGAAGCTCAGTTTTTCAAGATGCCTATTCAAAATTAATAAATGACAAAATTATTAGCAGACCGTTTTAATGAGGATAAGCTAAGATATGATTTAATACCTCCATCAGTGCTTAAGGCATTGGCGGAGGTATTTACATATGGGGCTAAAAAATACGGAGAACATAATTGGGAAAAAGGACTTTCATGGAGTTCGGTACTAGCTTCCGCTTTTAGACATTTCGAAGCTCTTAGATCCGGTGAGGACTACGATGAAAGTGGATGTTTACATGCGGCTAATTTGATGGCTAATATAGCTTTTATAATAGAATACTATAAAAGTCATCCGGAATTAGATGATAGACCAAAAATATGGAATTCTTCACATGACAAAATAGGATTAGATTTGGATGGAGTTATATTTGATTTTGAATCAGCATATGAGAAAAGATTTAATATAAAAATGACTCCTTATTGGGCGGCTTCGTACCAAATGAAAGAGCATTTAAAGATTTTAGAAGGCGATAAAGAGTTTTGGGTAAATCTACCCGTTCTTCATAAGCCAGAGTTTGAGGTAACAGCTTATATCACATCCAGATGTGTTCCAGTTGAATGGATTGAGGAATCAATAGAAAAAAATGGACTTCCATGCGCTCCTATTTATACCGTTCCTTGGAATGAATCCAAATTACCTTTATTAAAAGAGTTGTCAATCACCAAATTGATTGACGATAAATATGAAAATTTTAAAGAAGCAAACAATAATGGAATAACATGTTATTTAATGGATGGGACATCCAATAGATATTATAACGTTGGAAGTCGACGTATATACGATTTAAAATATTCAACTATTATATGATCTATTATGAAAGATTTAAAAATGAAAAAATAAATCTAATACAAGATTCTTTAAAATTAGAAAAGATACCAGATAAAATTTATTTTGGTCCTGATTATAAAGACTATATATCAAATTCTTATATGGGGCTTATTAATCCAGATGAAGGAGGATCTCCATTCGAATATAAATATGCTTCTAGAATATCTAATACTAGTTATTTTAATTACGGATCTATCATACACGGTAAAATACTTGAAGGAATTGAACCCGAATTAATAATAGGAGATATTCCAACTTCTAAAGACGTTAATAATGCTATTGTGTTATATGCAAATTTATTGAAAAACGGTACACCGGAAGAAGACTCTTTTAATGAAGCCTATAAAGAAAGTGGGTATAAAAACATTTCCACATTTGTTAAAAAAATAGTTTTGTATGAAAACTATATACAGTCTATTATAAAACCAAAAGAAAACTCTTATTTTATAGACAAATCTACTCTTGATGATATTAAAAGAGCAGAGATATCTATAGCACTATTAGATAACGAAATAAATAACAATTCTAGTAATATTGAGTCTTTTAATGAATTAGCTTTAACTGGCAAATTTAATTACTCAAATAATTGGAAAGAAGAAGCGTCTATTAATTTACCTGTAAAAATTAAAATAGACAACTTTAAAGTAGATCACGATAAAAAGCTTATTGTGTTAAATGATCTAAAAACAACATCTACTAGATTAGACGAGTTTATGGATTCAAGCTTTATAAAATTTCATTATTATAGGCAATTTGCGTTCTATGGTTATTTGTTATATAACCTAATGGCTAGAGATGGTGATTATAAAATACGAGCAAATGTGTATGTTCTAAACAAACAAACAGGTTCTTATAAATCATTCCAAATAAATAAGAAACTAGTATCTAGAGGATTCGATGAATTTCAAGGCCTTATAAAGAGAATAGGCTTTCATGAGTCTTATGGATATGATACCTTAAGGGAGGATATATAATGGCTAAAAAAGTAATAAAATACGAAGCGACAAAAGAAGATTATGAATTTGGCAATTTATCATTGGATCAACTATTTAATCTAATGTATTTAACTAGTTATTTTGTTTTAAAATTTAAAATCAATGATATATTAGACTTTTACAAAAAACTACATCCTAACATGTGTGGACAAGAAGAGATGTGGAGTAAGAGAATTGCTTATATAGTTGATAATTCTATATTAAGACATGAAGACGCCAATACATATAATAAGATGCAAATATCAGATAAAGAGGTTTTAATGAGAATTAAGACCCTTTTGAATTCATTCTTACCGTTCTAAACAAAATGAACAGATCTGATCTATTAAATTTAGGTGATATAAACGGATTTAAAAATCCAATTGAATTCTTTGACTTGGGAGAAGTTGAAATGAAGATTACTAGTAAAGACAATAAAAGATTTTGTATAGAGGTTATGCAAGAGAATATGACCGATGTAGTAACATATGTTTATGCATCAGATCTCGAACATCCAATATATAAAATATATATATCTAGTTATAAATCTTTTTACGAGGAAGTAATTAAACTTTTATCAGGCAAACTTATACAAGGACAACAGAAATGTCCAATCACAATGTGTGATTTCAAAAACTTTAGTTCTATAGCTAAGAACCCTAAAGTAAAAGATTTTACATTTGATCAAAAGAAATTCGATTGGTTTATTGGCTATGGAATAGCCGAATCTTTCAATGCAAACATAACAACATTATATCATCGCAACAAAATAAGTTCTACAGTTTTCACTAATTTATCTAAAGAACTCAGAGGTCGACGATTTGTGAGTACTAGAGATATAATAAACACAGCATTTAAGCAGATGTCTAAATTTGAGATTATATCACAAGCTGAAAAGAAATTAATATTTCAAAAAATCTTGTGTGATTTTATTTTAAATTCAGATATCAAATGTCAACAAAACGAAAAGTAGGAAATTCATTTGAGTTTTCAAATGTCGGAAATAGATTTGTTATAATAAAAACTACTGAAAAAGAACTTCCTTATTTAGATGAAAAGTATGGATTTGAAAAGCATCCTGCAACGTATGTTGTATTTGGTGACTACGAAGAAGCTGGACAACATAAATTAGGATTTTACGTTGGAGAGACATCTACCAATGTATTAAGCAGACTTAAAGAATCTTTCGCCAAAAGGCCTTGGATTCAAGAAGTTTTTATAATAACATCAACGAAAGGATATTTAACAATGGAGATTGTTAAATCCTTGGAGTATATGATTTTTCAGGCATTAAAATATGGTATTACAAGTAAGTATAATACTGTTGTAGAACCATCTAACGCAAAAAATGGAACCATAGGTTATAGAATGAAATTGTCAAATAATGACAATACATTCATAGCCTCAGAAGCTTTTAGCTTGTTCTTTGAAGATGCTTTTGCGTTTTCAAAGTACAACCACTATTTTGATAATTTTGAATTAGACATAAGATTACCAAGAGATTGTAAAATTGTTAAAGAAAAGAGAGAACCAAACAGAATTTTGGCTGGTATAAGATTAGGTTCAACTAATAGTATATTAGCAGGATCTATTATCTCTATAGAAATGGACACATTAGACAACGCATCGGATGATGTTAAAGATTTATTTATGAGTCTTTTAAAATCTAAATGTATCTATCCTATATTAAGAGATCAAAAAGTTCAATGGAAATTAGGGACTGACATTCCAATGTCTATAGTAGATCTGAATAATGCTATTATTCTTATTTCAAATTCCTTAAATTCTAATGTAGGGAATTCTTTATTTAACAACACAACACGAAGATCTTAAAAGTAGATTATATATTTAAAATGTCAAAATATAATTTATGTATTTTAAAACACAACTAGCTCAAAGCGTTTGGGAATCCAAATATCGTTATAACAATGAAACAGAAGACCAAACGATAGAGCGAATGGTCAAATATGTATCAAAAATAGAAAAAGGATATATTCAATATTATAAAGATAAAGACTTAAATAATCTAAGTGATTATGGAAAATCTTTATTTGGTAGTATATTATTTGACAATGAAGTTATTGATTCAGTAATATTTGATCTTTTAAAAGACTATGAAAAGTTTATACCAGGAGGTTCTATTATTGCTAGCCTTGGAACGCCTAAAAAGGCCTCTTTAAGTAATTGTTATGTTATTGATAGCCCGGAAGATAACATATCTTCTATATACGATACTGTTAAAAGCATGGCAAATCTATTTAAAAGGAGATCCGGATGCGGTGTTGATTTATCTAAATTAAGACCGAGGGGAGCTATTGTAAATAATAGCGCATCTACTAGTACTGGAAGCGTTAGTTTTCTGGATATATTTTCGGCAAATGCTCAAGTTGTAGGCGCCGACGGCCGCCGCGCAGCCCAAATGATTTCATTATCAGACAGACATCCAGATGTTGAAGAATTTATTAAAGTAAAATCTGATTTATCTAAAATACCTGGGGCTAATCTATCTGTTATGATTTCTAGAGAATTAGTAGATAAGGCTAAAGCTAATCAAGATTGGTTATTAACTTTCCCAGTTGATGATTTTGAGTTACAGTACATAACTCCTGAAACATTACCTTATAATGAATTGATTTGTATCAGTAAAAACAGGTATGTTAAAAAAGTTAAAGCAAAAGAGCTATTTGATTTGATCATCGAAATGGCTCATAAATACGCGGAACCTGGATTGTTATTAAAAGATAATCTTTTAAAATATGATCCAGCATCTGTATATGATGAGTTGAGAATGATCTCAACCAATCCGTTAATCCTAGCGGCATAATAGAGTGATCTATTATGAAAAAACCTAGAATATGCTGGGAAGTCTTAAAGCCTTATTGCCTATATGGAGTTGAAAAACAGAAACAAGAATAAGGATGGCTCATGATTAATATCTAAAAGCTTTTATAATAGATAATCAGCAGAGATAGCGTGGAAACACGAAGCTCTCAGAGACTACCAATAGGCATCTTTGTAAAAGAAGATGATTGTATAGTCCGTTCTTTATGGGAACATAAAGAGTCTAGCAGAAATGACTAGACATAATCAGTAATACGCTGATTATTAACAAGTTAAGGTGGAGAGCAGCCGCTCAGTGCCAAGGATTCGTGCAGACTAGGGTCTGTGAATCTTTATTCATTTGTAAAGAATAAATTCAGGAAAAATGCGTCATTCGATTATGACAAGTATTATGAAACAGTTTATAATGCTATATTATTCATGGATAATGTTATTGATGCTGAGATTGAATATTTACAACGAATAAAAGCTGATGCAAATGATAAATCTGAAGAAGATTTATGGGATGCTGTTATTAAAATAGCACAAAAAGGAAGACGAATAGGAGTAGGCTTTACAGCTTTAGGAGACGCTATAGCATCTATGGGGCTATCATTTAAAGAGTCTGATGATCTTGTTAAAAAGATTATGGATGTTAAAATGAGGGCAGAATTAGATGCGACAATTGATTTGGGATATTTGAAAGGTTCATTTGGTTTGTTTGATTTGAATAAAGAATATCCAGATAATATACCAGCAAATGACTTTTATGCCAATATGCTAAAGTATTACCCAAATCAAATTGATAGAATGAAACGTTTAAACACAAGAAGAAACGTATCAACTTCAACTGTAGCGCCATCTGGCAGTCTTTCCATTATAGCAAGCAAGCAAGGAACTACATCTGGTATAGAACCTTTGTTTAAAGCTTTATATACTAGACGTAGGAAAGTTAATGCAACTGATAAATGTGACTTTGTAGATCCTCACACAGGAGAACGATTCATTGAATTCTTTGTTGCTCATAGTGGATTAATAGACTTCTGTAAGATTAAATACGATAAAGACTTCAATGATTTATCTAAAGAAGAACAGATTGCAGTATTTAATTCATCTCCTTATAAGGACAATGAAGCAGAATCTATTCATTGGGAAGACAGATTAAGAATTCAAGGTATTATTCAAGACAAAACCTCTAGCGCCATATCAACTACTATTAATTTACATGAGAAAGTTGATAAGAGTGTTGTCTATAATATCTATGTAAACGCCTATGAATCAGGGCTAAAAGGGACCACGATTTACCGTAGCAACAGTCGATCTGGTATTCTTGTAACAAATACAAAGCCTGATTATAAGATGATCAAACATAGTGCTCCAAAAAGGCCTCAAATATTACCATGTGACATTCATTCTATTAGACAAAAAGGCGGAGATTACATCTGCGCAGTTGGATTAATGGATAATATACCATATGAAATATTTGTATTTGAATCAGAAAAATGTGATCATTCTAAGGGATTTATAAAGAAAGTGAAAAGTGGTCATTACGCTTTACTTGATATAAACAAAAACGTAATAATTGACAACATGTCTAAAGTGATGCTTCCTGCTATGGAAGACCTTACAAGAGGCTATTCTTATGGATTAAGACATAGTGGTCAAATAAAGTTCGCAGTTGAACAATTGCAAAAATCACAAGGAAGTCTATCAGATTTCAGCAAAGTGCTCGCTAGAACACTTAAAAAGTATATTGAAAATGGAGAATCTTCTTCAGAAACATGTTCCAAGTGTGGAGAAAAACTCGTATTTGAAGATGGATGTAAAACATGTAAAAATTGTGGTGAAAGCTACTGCGGATAATGTTACTAGAAACTAAACTATGTATTTTTGGCTTATGTACTATATTTAGTATGATAATGCCAGAGGTTATAGCAATGAAAGAGAGGGAGGGCATAAGCTTTCCCTCTGCATTGCTTAGACAATTCATCGATTTCAGAAAATCTGGAGAAGGTGAAGATGAAAGAAAATTTATAATAATTAATATATGGCCAATTGTAAATATTTTATTTTGGTTAGTAGTTATGTGTATTATATCATAGATAAAATCTATTTATGGTATTTTTATAAATTCATACACAAAACAGAAAAACAGATTATAGAAAATATAATCAATTATGAATTAAAGAAATTTGGATCTTCATATAATCAAGTATTAAAAGAACCAAAAATTAATGGAGAAGAATGGTATACATACTATACTTTTTCAACAGAAAAAGAATACCGTAAATGGAAAAGATATTCTATAAAACAAATTAAAAAAAGAAGTCCATATATGACTAATAACTATGCACTAAAACAGTTTTCATGGGTTAGTTTACAATATGGATTAAAATTGGAATATGATGACACCAAAACAAATTAAAGAGCTATCTAAAGAAGATTTTATGAAACTAGATGGCGCATCAGAACAGCTATATAATAATCTACAAAAAGCTAAATCAGGATTTATAAGAGTTGAAAAGGTTTCCAAGAATAAAGGAGCAATAGCAACCGGTGATGTTTATGAAGGACATACAGACACTTTTGGAGAAGGAGTATCTCTAATAATAGGAGATAGATTCTATACCTTTAAATCATCTGTTATAGTTAAAATAAACAAAACAAAGAATACTTTTAAAACTCTTAATTCAACTTATAAATATCAGTTTCAAGAAGATTAAAATATGTTTTAAAACTGTAGATATGATTAAAAAAGACTTTAATAATTTTATATAAGTGCTAAAAATAAAAAAACTTAACGAATCAGTAGAAACACCATCATACGCATGTCCTGGTGATGCTGGACTGGATTTAAAAGCAGTAACTGTCACTGTTACAGAAGATTATATAGAATATGGGACAGGTTTAGCTATAGAAATACCATATGGTTTTGCTGCTTTTATATTCCCAAGAAGTAGTATTAGTAATTATTCTTTAATATTAGCTAATTCGGTTGGATTGGTGGACTCTGGCTACAAAGGAGAGTTAAAAGTCCGATTCAAAAAGATCGGGGATAAAGATAAGATATATGAACTAGGTGATAAAGTTGCTCAATTAGTGTTAATGCCAATAACTATAGCTACTTCTATAGAAGTTGTAGAGGATTTGACTCCAACAGAACGTGGCAGTGGCGGATTTGGGCATACAGGCAAATAATCTATAATATGCAGATTGTAAAGTGTGGAGATAAAAAAGGATATATAACACTGTGTTATTCTAAATGTGGAGATAGAATAATGCAATCAAAGCGTAATGGCGGAATTTATTTCTTAGAAAATGCAGAGGGAGCAAAGTCTATAAGATTACATGACCGGCTAGAAGGATTAGGAGCATTCATGGAATTTGGATATTATGTTAATTATATGACGCTTACCATGATAAAGCTATTCCAAAACAAAACAAGACGTTATGAAGATTGTGTTAAATGCACAATGATTAGATTGAATGAAGATAATCATTTTATAATTGATGAGGAAGAAAAAGCTTATATCATAAATCGCAAGACGTTAAATAAAATAGATATTAGTAAATACATTTATACCAGATCTACATTGTATTATAATGATAAAGATTATGCTTATTTAATATTTTCTAATTACGCTATAGAAATAGCAAATGGCTATTTGTATATTTATAAAACAAAATATAACGAAGAAGAAGAGGATGATGGTCCAAATTCAATTGTTTATAGGACATGGCGTGTGGACCCATTCAGAGGTATGTTAAGAGAAGCTGGTCGAAGACTAATTCACCGTTCAGAACGTTTATATAATAACTCCATGTTTATTGAAGTTTTTAAAACTAAGATTTGAATCATAATTCAAATATTCGCTATGAAAACCAGTAAATTATACCCAATAAAAGTAAATTTCAGTAAGAAAAAAGAATGCCTTGTAATTGGATTTATATTGCAAAACGATAATATGGATTATATATTCTATGATAATAAAATAGAAGCATGTAATCTCATATTAAACAGTTTCCAAAAAAAAGAGCTTAAATTATTTCTAGATTTTATTATATTACAAATAAAAAATAATTCTTTATCTAAAAGTGATATAAGTTTAATAAAGCCATCTAAAGACAATTTTATTGAAATAGAATACATCAATACAAATGGGTTATATGATAAAGAAAAAATAATAGATTATATAAGAAATGAATATTTCAAAAGTTAAAAGCATCGCTAATTTAGCTATAGGTGATAAAGTGTTAATTAAAAATCACGTTCATGATACGCCTTTTGAAGGTATTATTAAATACGTAGAAAAGAATAATCATGTATTAACTATTAGCGTAAACAATGGGGATGTTTATTTATTCCCTATATCAGATCAAGCAAACAATTTACAATTCATGAAATCTATAAAAAATATAGAATATGGATTTTCATTTTCTCTATTATGAGTGATAAACTTTATAACGATCTATCTCCTGAAGAAAAGATAGATCTATGGACAAAACAGCAAGCGTTAGACCAAGACGCTTACAAAGCAGAAGAACAAAGTTATCTGGCTTCTATAAAACCCAAACAAGAAGAGAAAGATAAATTGGTCATAAAAGATAAAAACAAAATAACACAAGAAATTGATTCTTTGGAAATAGGCGATAGAGATAAAAATTATCTCAAGTTATTAGCGAAAAAAGAATCTGGATTTCAACCTGATATAGTTAATAGATTTGGGTATTCAGGATTGTACCAATTTGGGAAGTCCGCATTATCCGCAGTAAACATATCCAGAGATGATTATATGGCTAATTCGATGTTACAACATGAAGCCGCTTTAAAGCTTGCTAATATGAATAATAAAGGATTAAGTAAATATTATGGAAAAACCATAAATGGGATAAAACTCTCTCCATATAATCTAGCAGCAGCAGCTCATTTAATCGGTAAAGGAGATCTTATTAATGTATTAGAAGGGAAAAAAAGTGACGTAAAAGACGCCAATCAAGTATCCTTATTCAAATACTTAAAAGATTTTGAAAATATTTAATTGTTAATTGTTAATAAGTCCATGAGGGAGGTGTTTGGGTCAAACCTTGCATCTCCCTCTTTTTTTTTTAAAAAAAAATAGATCATGAAGATAACAAAAAGAAAAGTAAATTTTACATATACAAAAGAAGGTGATATATACACATTCAATCCTTTAAATAAAAAAGCTGAAGAGTTCCTAAATGATATAAAAACTAACCAATTTAAAATATTAAAAAATGACTATGGATTTTATCTAAAGAAAGAACCAGACGGAGGATCTTTAGCCTATTATGACTATCTATCATTAGACGAAAAGGAAAAATTAGTTAAAACATTGGATTTGGGAGTCGTTAGGAGTGTTGATGTTTGTATATGGCCAGAAACCTATTCATTAGAAGATTTAGAAAAGTTAATCGACTATATGTGTGAGAGACCCGGGCTGCATGATAAATAATAAAACAAAATGAAAATAACAAAACAAATAAAAATATTTGAATATTATTTGTATGATAATCCGTTTAAAAAAAATAGGGAATATACAGAGATAGGACGCCTTCAGCTTTCTGACGAATCAACAACTAGCGAGTTAGTCGTTGGATCAGTTAGTGGAGACTTATACATTGAGGCAGATGATTTATTAGATAAACTTATCGGCATTAATTTCATCACTGAATGGAGAACTTATATAAGTGGATTTATAGTTAATCAATTGTTTGACAGACCATCTTTAAAGAAGGGATCTCCAGGAAATTTTCCATGGTGCGAGAATGTAGATGAATGTATTATAGTTTTAAAAATGTTATATAACATACAAAGCGATATATATAATATAGCTCATAACATATGCTATGATAATGATCAAAAAGTCTATTTTATAAAAAGAGTAATATCAAAATACAATTATGAAAATAGTAAAAAAAAAGATGGTTTTTGAATATTCTTTGGATGCTATATTTACCAATAAATGGGGAGATCTTGAGATCGGAACTATAACATATACAAATGAGATTCTGAGACCTATAAAGCTTATTATACTTGAATCAGAAACAGCTTTATATATTGATCCATACATGATAGATAAAATGGCTAAAGGTTTTATATATCAATGGAAAAAAGAAATAAGTCCTTTTATTACTTCAAGACTGTTAAAAAGAAAACCTATATTTGAAGATTCCAATGGGACTTTCCCATGGTGTAAAACAGCCGAAGAGTGTTTGATAATACTGAAAATGTTATACGATTTACAAAATGACATATATAATATAATACAAAATCAATGTTGTGATGAGGATGAAAAAATACTTTTATTGAAAACTATAATAAGTCAATATAAAAATGAAAATAGTTAAAAAAATATATCCAAATTTTAGATATGAATATATTCAATATATGAATAGAGGGACTCTTTCTATAGAAATATCAAAAGAGATTAGTAATTTATACATATTTAGATTAAGCGACGATGGACCATCTGCATATTTTCTATCATTTGAAGGTTCAAATGATATTCTTTTTAAACATTTAGGTATATCAGATGATCGTAAATCACATATAGTTAAACATCTTTTTGGATACAATTATGGAGGGCAATGGCCTTACGCAAAAACAGAAGAACAATGCCTTATATTATTGGATTATTTATATAAAAATCAAGAAAAGATAGTAAAGGGTTTAGATGATTACAAATAATATTAAATTTAATTTTAAATGATATTAAAACATCATAACGTAGAGTGGATAAAGCAAGAGCCTAAATTACATGGTATATTTAAGCAGGTAGAAATGGCTGGTAGAACTTGTTATTTTAGCTATGATAACATGACTAAAGAAAGCGCTAGCGCATTTACTCAAAAAATGATTAAATCAGGCCATCACGGTATGCTTGAGCATGCTGCCGTTTATTTAAAAATAGATCCCAAAAATTTAGATCCATTAGAATATAGTTCAGTTTTAATAGCTGAAAAGTATGATAAGAATCCATATTCTTATATATGGTATAATAATGAATGTGTATACATAACGACAAACTTACGAGTTTTAATAGAGAATGATTGGTTTGATGATGATATTAAATTCATAAGTGATAAAACCGAGTACCATAAAGATGTATATACTTTATTAGTTCATACTGATAGAATAACGGGTGAGTCTTTTTTAAGACATAGAACGATTGCACAAGACCAAGCACCGTTAGAAGTGGCCATATTGCATGATACCGATTTTTCTTACGCAAGACAATCAACAAGATATTGTGATTTCAGAAAAGACAAATTTGACAATAACGTATCGTTTATTATACCAACAGGACTCAAATCCGATTATCCTGAAGGTATGATAATCAATAAAGAAGATAGTCTAGAGTTTCTAGCTGATAAAACATGGATAAAATCATGTATATCTTCTGAAGACTATTATTATCAAATGTTATCAGAAGGGTATAGTAAAGAAGACGCTCGCTATGCTATTTCTTTTAGCCTTTATTCACCTTTGGTTATGACTGCAACAAAAGATAACTGGATTAAGTTTTTGAAGCTTAGAACGGATAAAAGTGCTCATAAAGATGCTAGATATGTTGCTGATTTAATATTAAAACTAATTCCTGAATTGCAATGGGAGAAATAGAAGAATTTGACGGAGATAGAGTATTTTACACATCAGACACCCATTTTTATCATGAAGCTATAATTAAATTTTGTTATAGACCTTTTGTTGACAAAAAAGATATGAATGAAAAACTTATAGAAAATTGGAACTCAGTAGTAAAACCGTCTGATATAGTTTTTCATTTAGGAGATTTTGCAATGAAATGTTCTATGAACGATTGGATAGATATTAGAAGCCAATTAAATGGAAAAATCTATTTAATATTAGGGAATCATGATCCAAAAGCGTTTCATGCTAATGGTTTTAAAAGTTTGTTATTTGAAGAAGTAACAACTCATAAGACAATTAGAATAAACAATCGGATTATACATATGCACCATTATCCGTATTTATGCTATGCTGGAAGTTATAGAAATGAAATCCAATTATTTGGTCATTTGCATTTAGCTCCTAATTCAACAGGGCTTGATACACCTAGGGCTGAATTTATGTTGCCAACGCAATACGACGTTGGAGTTGATTTAAATGAATATAAACCTATAAGTCATGAAGAAGTTATATTTAGAGTAGATAAACAAATAAAAGAAAATTCTAATGTAAAGATGTGGATGAATGGAAGCCGTTAATCAAATTATACAATTTATCAAACAGTTGTTCTCATGGTGGTTCATAGTGACGCCATGGGAGCAAGCTGTATTCGTTAGATTGGGAAAAAACATTAAAGTTTTGCATGGAGGATTTTATTTTAAAGTCCCATTCATAGACCAAGTATATCTTCAATCAATAAGACTTAGAGCAATTGATATGCCTATACAAACCATATCAACAAAAGACGGAAAAACAATCACTATAAAGTCAGTCATGAACTATGCTATTAACGATATATATAAATTATATAACACTATATCTCATCCAGATACAACTTTATCAGCAATAGTAATGAGCAAAATAGCGGATTACATAATGGCTCATAATAGATCTGAGATTAACATACAGGCATTGGAGTACGATGTAATAAAAGAACTTGAAAGCGTTGATTATGGGTTAAATAAAATAAGTTTTAAAATAACTTCATGGGCAGAAGTTAAAACGTTAAGGCTTATACAAGATCAATCATGGTCATTTGAAGGGTTAGATTTAAAAAATACAGTAAAATGAAAATAGGAATATCTAAAAGAGATTATAAATGCTTAAAACCTCATAAGATTGGGGATTTACGCATTGATGATAATAGCTTCATATTTGCACTACTTCATTTCCAAAAAATAGTCCATCATAAATATGATATAAGAGTTTTTCAGGAATGCATTTCACGAAGCACACATGGTGGTGGATTTGACTGGAGTTACTTCCCTGAATTTGAGTATTTAATTTCAAATCAAATATGCGGATTTAACCGTAAAGAAGGAAATTGGGAAGATGTTGTTCCTTATTATGAATATTTAGATATTAAACAATATTTAGAAGATGAAAATAGAGCAGAAAAAAGATCTTACTAGAGATTATAGTTTTTTAAATAAAATCAAAGTAGGTGATCTTATTTATTTTGATGGGTCTTTTATTGTATTTATGTTAAATGAACAGCTAAAAACTCAAACGTTTATAAGACCTTCCATATTTCAACAAGACATCGCCGCTTCAGTTTATGAAGGAGGATTTAATTGGCATAATACAGATTATGAGGATGAAATCATTCGATATATTGATAATAATGACAGAAGTTATAAAGACTGGTCAGAGTTCTGGGAAGGCGCTGTTACTGATAGGAATTATAATACAATAAAGAAATATATAAATGAAAATTGTTAAAAAATATAACACTGAAAGAAACTATGATTTTATTCAAAAGTATAAAACGGGAGATCTAGAAGGTTTATTCGATTCTTTTATTGTTTATATGTTTTATAATCAGTGGCTATTTAATCATAGTGTTGATCCATTTGTTTTTCAACAGTGCATTTATGCAAGCGAAGAAAATGGAGGGTTTGATTGGAATGAAGTGCGCTTTGGAATAGAAATTGGACAATATGTATATGAATTTGACGAATATTCTATGGAATTTTGGGAAAACTGTATATATGATAATGAGTTTGAAATAGTTAAACGAGAATTAGAAAATTATGAAAATAGAGAAAAAAGAAGAAGACTTTAGCAGATCGTTTGAAGAATTCAAAGAATGGATGGCGTCAATGTCAATATCAAAATACTCTATATTTAGTGCAACAACAGTAGATGAAGCATTTAAATCTTTTATAAAATCTCAAGAAAATGAAAATAGGCCAAAAGCAAAACGAAGATTTAAAAGAGATTAAAACATTCCCAAAACAAGTTATAGAAGCTATGCTAATTGAACAAGAAAGGCAAATTGGGTATAGAGACATCTCTGTATTCATAGAAAGACCTAGCGCTAGTCAATATGGTAAAGGATTTAACTGGTCTGCTACTAAAAATGGTCGCAGTTTTTGGAGTAAAGTTATAATGGATCAAGATTTTGAGATGTTTTTTAGAGAATATAGAGAATGAAGATAGGATATAAGGTAATTGAAAATGATGATGCAATACGCGATTTAACAGGATTTCCCATAGAAATTATAAAGGCTATGATTAGAGAACAACTTATACAAGGCAATGTTAGCGATGTTAGAGTTTTTCAGTGCTTTAAGTCTCGCGATGCATCACATGGAGGGTTTGACTGGAATGCTACATCTCAAGGATTTGACTTTTGGGATAGAGTTATAGGCAAAGAAGATTTTAGTTATTTTTTCAAAGAATATAAACCATGAGAATAACTCCTAAGAAAAGGACTTATGATTTTATGTCACCATTTATGACGGGCGCTATACGTAATAAGTCAAAACCACTTATGGTTTATATGTTATATGAACAGTCGGAAGTTAATCCAATGGATATAAATGTATTTGTAGGAAAATTTGGAGCATTGAAATGTGAAGGCGGATTTAATTGGGGGAAAGATTGTCATAGTGCCATAATGGAAAAATCATTTAATAAAGAATCGAATGATAAATTCTGGGATTCGGTTATAACAGATGAAGCTTATCTAAAAGTAAAAGATTATATAAATAATTTACAAATAAAAACAACATGAAAATACAATTTGTAAAAACAGGAGAAATTATACTTGAAAAGTATAATGTCCCATTTCCAGAAGTATTGTCTGCTACCGTAAAAATAGCAGATAGAACTTATAGTATTATAAATATCCTATATGATTACGATATTAATACTATAATAGTGACATTAAAATAATGGATAAAGAGAAGTTTAAAATCATATTAAGAAAAATCATATTAAATGAAATTTCGTCTCAGGAGGAATTCTTTTGGTTTTTAACTTATTGCTTTAATATTAAAAGAGGAAAAGATCCAACGACAAAAGAGTTAAATCAAATAGCAACAGGATTCCAAATTGGAATATTTGATCCTTATGAAACTATAAAAAAGATCGCTATAGACAAAGATTCCTATGGAGTTGATATAACTCTTGTAAAAGATAAAAAATCAAACATTGTTAATGCTATTATAACATAGCAAAACCCCCTATCGTCAAGCTTTATGCGAGATGGTAGGGGGTTATTTTTTTTTAGTCTACTATAGCGGCAACAACAGTTCCAAATTCTTTAGTTAAATCAAGACCTTCAATGGCCGTATGAAAGTTTACAATTGTATAATCAGAACTAAAAGCTTCATTATATAACTCTATTAAAGAATCTGTAATATAAGCTCTAATGCCATCAAAGTCATCTATTGTACTAGTAGCAAAGAAGCATATACCGATTTTGCCTGGTCCATTATTTCTTGACAACTCCAATATTCCTACTGCTGATGATAAAAATTCATCCTCATCCAATCTTCCACTACAAGAAATATAATTCATTCTATACGACCCATGAGTCACTTCATTATAAAGAAAGCCAGGCTTTTCATTTACTATTTCTTTATTAGTAAGATCTAGGATTTCTATTCTAGTTTTTTTAAGACCAAGAATATTGCCATTAGCTTTAGCTTTACTTTCCGCCAATGCTGGACTTTTGTCAGATGTACCAGAAGCAGTAAACAAATAAACCTTATTAGTCTCTTCGATTACTGGACCGATCCCGGAAACATAAATAGAACCGTTTAGAGCATTACCGTTAATAAAAATTGTTCCCTCGTTAGATACTCTAACATCATTGCTGTTTAAATCATTCATAATTTTAATATTTTTTAGTTAATAATATAATGCAAATATATGAATAATTTTTCATCCATCAAATTAATCTTCTGTATTTGTTACTTCTAATAATCCAGAAAAAGGTCTAGTCATACCAACAGAGTTTAAAATAGCTCTCGAAGCTTTTATTTTATCAGTTGCTAAGTTAGATATGTTTTCCACAGCGCCATAAGTATAACTAACAATTGGAATCATACTGGTGGGATTAGTAATCATGCTTACGTTATTGATTATAAACAAGTCTTCTCCAGACTTACTTAAAGTCCATGCTATTTTAGATAAAACAGGACTGTCCTCTTGTAATTCAGGCCAATCTATATTGGCTATCATAGCCATAATCAAAGTATAAACCAATGTATTAGAACTAAACGCTAACATATTAGATCTAAATAGTTTATCGTCTTTTATCATTCTAGCCATTTCTTTAATGCTGTATTTTGACTCATGAACATTCTTGAAGAACCTACCAATAGAAACTAACATACCTTCCATTACAGAACCCTCAAGAGGATAATATGGAACACCAGTTTCTTCAGTAGTAACTTCTGATTCTCCGTTGTCTCCAGCTTTAAACCAGAGCAATTGTCCGTCTGGTGTTTTACCTTGCTTGCGCTCTCCTATACTATATATATTTCTAGATAACAAATATTGATCTTTTTTAGCTGTTAGCCATATTCTAAAATGCATAAAAGCAACCCCAAACCATGTATGTTGAAACATGATCTGGTCATTCTTATCATAATAACCATGTATGATATTAGAGAATGATTTTACTGAGTTTATATCTTCATAAGTATAAGCTTGAGGAAGATCATCTCCTTCTTTTAACGGTTTATCAGTCAGTTTCTGTTTGTTAAAATCATACATCAAAGAAAGATACAATCCCCTTTGTTTATCATAATCAGGATTATCTTTATATTTTGGTCCTTTAGAATATACGTTAAATCTTTTATCCATTTTCCAATCATAAACAAGCTTATTATTAACCATTCTATGAGCTTCCAAAGATCCATCTTCTATCATCTTTGCTAAAAACAAACTCATCCTATTATAGAAATCGGATAAACTATTAAAAGCAAACATCTGTTCCCCTCTGAATGTAAATAACCCGTTTTGAGCAATCATACTTCTTTCATTTAATCTATTAACATCCATCATAGATATTCCATAAACTTTGTTAAACTCATCTATAAGAGTGATGTTGTTAAACATTTGTTTTGATTCCGCAAATAGAAATCCATAAGCTTTTAGCAGGGCTGTTTTGCTAATCTTATATCCAAATGCTTTAGAAGCTGTCATGATAGTATTACTTAATACTCCTTGTAAAAAGTCCCTTGCGGCGGATGAAAAGTTAAAACCTAACAATGCGACAGACACTAGCTCTTTAACCTTGCTAGCCTTTCTAACCCATTTTTCATGATGAGGTTCGACTAATTTTTCATTAAATAAATTAACTTTTACATAGTTCTTTATAAACTCATCTATATGGTCAGTAACTTTAGTAGCTAATCCAGCGTTTTTAAACTCATTAGTAACCCTAACAGCATTTATTACTGGTAATATTTTGTTTAATTCCTTGGTCCTAATATGAGTTAAAGCATATAATTTTATAATAGATTGTAAATCTTGCTCAAACTCTTCAATTCCATGTTCTATTATCATGTTTTCTCTTTTAAGAGAATTGTCTTGAGTTGTAAATTGGTTATATACGGAATCCATAGATTTTAAATGCCTAGTATGGTCAGCTAACTCCTCGTCAAAGAAGTTATTAAAATCAATAGAATTAATAAAAGATTCTTTAGTTGCATTCCAAACGCCTTTCTGCTTTAATCGCATAACACCTCTAACCTTTATTAAAGGCATCTTATAATAATTCCCATTCAACTTAGCTTCTGATATGGCTTCTTCTGACGTATAACGATAAGCATTTAATTCTTCCAAAAATGATTCTAAGAACCTCTTTTCGTATTCCTTTAAAGAACCATCTCTTGGGTCTTTTAATCTAAAGTCCTGAGTAACATTACCATTGTCATCTTTTAACCAAAGATTGTCATAAACTTGAGTTGTTTTACCATATATAATTTGTTGATCTCTAGTAAATCCAGCCTCTCTAAAATAACCAAGCAATAAATTGTTTATTCTAGTATCAAACTGATTATATATATAATTAATATTACTTCTAGCTCTAGAGATAACATTTTTAAACATCTGAATAGTCTCATTAGCAAAATTATTAATAGAAGTAAATAACCTAGATTCATTAAAAGCTGCATCTTTTATATCATCTACATATGCAACTTCAAGGCCTTCGTAATAAACAATAGCTGATTGTACTAATGAGTATAAATAATGTACTTCATTGCCAAAATCCAGTTTTTCTTTATCTATATTTCTAATAGATTCTGATATCTTTTTTAATTCATCGAGTTTATCTTGTATTTGTTCTGCTGATAAGTTTTCTGTGAAACTTTTGCCAACCTCTTGGCCTTCTAACTCTTTTCCAATATTCTTAATTGTGTTTTTAGCAGAGCCATAACTTTCCAACTTTTCATCAGACATGATAATAGATAAAACTCGAGATAATAAAATGTCATAAGGGTTTGCTTGTTTTATGCCTGACAATTTATATTCTATTCCAGTCTCTTTACAGAGTTTATTATAATTGTATAATATAGAAGATGTTTTAACGCCATCTATCTTACTTAAATTGGTTGATGCTATTCTTATATCACCAATGTTATATCCATATGACTTAAACATATCGGCTTTAGAATTCATCCACATGGCAACTTTTAATGCTTCTATATTTTTAGTCTGAGACTTCATAAGTTTGAAATCTTCTTCTATATATCTATCTGCATAAAAATTACCCAAGATAGTTTTTCCTTTATTTAATTTTAAATAAGAATCAATATCGTTACTAGTTAAGGAAATAAAATCAACTGTTTTAGTTAGAGTATTTTGAAATGCTATAATACCTAGAGCATCTAAGTCATCGTCTTCTACTATTTGCCAGTTGCTGTCTTTATAAGGCCTTAAAAGTTTTTCAAATGCAAGCTGCTTAGAATCATTTCCAGGATAAAAAACACGTTTACCGTCTTCTTCAATAGATAGGTATTGTTTAGCATTATGCTTCATCTGTGATACGGCAAGATTCTCGGAAGCCATATATTCTTTTTTATAAGCATCTACTTTTGCTTGGTTCTCCTCTTCTGTACCATCTAAATAGACTTGCTTACCAGTTAACATGTTAAAGAAGTATTCTTTCCCGTTTCTATCTTTACGAATTTTAAAAGACTCTATATTTATGTTTGTTTGAATGCTATAACCAAACGCGTCTCCCAGCTCTTTTTTAATATCATCGTTTGTTATTGCTTTATCCATCAATGAAGCTAATGTAACAGGAATATGAGCGTTAGCTTCTTGTTGATAATAACCGCTTTTGATAGCATCAGTAACGTCAATCCATTCTTGGTCGGTATCTATTCCTTTAACAACTCCAGTAGCATAGTCGACTTCTGACAAGTTTATGGGTAATAGATTAATAGAATTTGCAATTAATCCTTTTTTGCCTACTAACTGATTATAAAAAGCCATCTGGTATTTCATGCGATTTAACTTATCATTATCCCAGTCATAAGCCTTTTTATGAGATGTTTTATAATCATATATATGAACATTACCATCTTCGTCTAAAACAAGTAAATCTATAATACCAACGATTTTAGTTTCAGGATCATGTATAACAAACTCACTGTATATTTTAGCGCCATTGCCATGCCTTTTATATAACTCATTAGCTGTGTCTTTTACATATTTCAACATGTTTTCGACAACTGTTTCAGTAAATAAACTATCAGGAAATTTCTCTTTAATTTTCTCAAACACAATATGAGGTTCCGTTACTCCGTCTTTATAAAACAAGTCAGAAACATAATGTAACTCAGTACCAAACTTACCAAGTTGCTTAAATTCTTTAACATTATTATACAATTGAGCTGTAGCTTCCTTCTGTAATTCTTGTTCATTTAGATTGCTAAATAATGGATCAGATTGAAGTTCTGCTATCTTTTTAGGCAAAGAGTTTTTAACATAATTATCAGCGTCAAATACATTTACTAGTTGCTTGCCAGCCATTGATTTTACTGACTCCATAAACTTATTCACACCAGTATATCCTGATGCTGTTATTTTTCTTTCTCCCTCTTCATTAAATTCGGAAGTAAGTTTTATCGATTCATTTATAATAGATTCGACTTTAGCTTGTGACTCTGAAAATCTATCAGAGCCACTTTTACTAAATCGAACATTAAAAACTGAATCCATATGTTTAATTCTATGGTAGTTATTTTTAAGAAATGATCTTAGAGCTTTAATATCATCAAACTCAATCACATCTTCTCCTACTTTTAATTTAAATCCACAATTACTCATAACATTCTTTAGTTATTAATTCTTTTGAAAACAATATTTGAATCAATTCATCTATCTTTTTAGCCTTATTATCATTATAAGAAGGTATGAGATTTGCATATTTCCCAGAAACAACATTATCTCCAAACTGTCTAAATATATCTTCTAAAGACATATTCATAAGCATTTTATCATTTATATTCCTAAATGCTCTTGAATCTATATTCAAAATATTAGCAAATATCTTTTTAATAGCATCAAATATTCTAGATATAAATGACTTATTTGAGTTGTTCCATTCGGATGAAAATTTGGTTCTCATTTTACCAGCATAATATTCTCCAAAGATAGTACAAAATACTTCTTCATCCAAATCGAATCCACTAAGCTCAGGATAGTTATCAGCTATACTATTGTAATCAGGATGACTTCTAATAGACATAAGCAATGTATTATACTCTGATGCGCTCTGTCTCTTTATTAGAGGCAATATAATATGAGTTAACTCATGCAACGGTTCTGCTATAGATGATTTATCAGAGTTGATAACTATCTCATTACCAATAACAAAAGCTCTTTTATTAGAAAATCTACCAATTCCATTATCATACATGTTAGTTATTTCAACAGTAGTTAATAGTTTAAAATCAACATCATATAACTTAGCTAATCGTTCAGCCATAGTCTGTATATATATATA
>Ga0075011_10000189_pt1 | contig 31755 bp, 31 predicted proteins | sample TARM_MetaG_T_14_FD_72354 | JGI IMG/M metagenome (GOLD analysis project Ga0075011, IMG submission 72354) | Freshwater microbial communities from Pennsylvania, USA, analyzing microbe dynamics in response to fracking - TARM_MetaG_T_14 | ecosystem: Environmental > Aquatic > Freshwater > River...
TTTAGGGGTGTAGCTCCAACTGGCAGAGCAGCGGATTCCAAATCCGCGTGTTGGGAGTTCGAATCTCTCCACCCCTGCCATCTATCAAGCCTCCGCAGAAATGCTGAGGCTTTTTGCTATCTGTTCACTTCCTCTATAGATAGCAATCCGAAAAATTAACTAATTCCGTTTACCTCATCCCTTCGGCACATTTTTGTGGCCAGCTCTCTGTACTCAAGCTGTATCCAAGAAAGCGATCCCGAGCGTGAAATAGCCTTAATTAGATCATATTGTTACTTCAATTGGCATTAAGAGCGGTTTAGCTTATCCATTTACTCAGTAAGTGACGGATGTAACTTTTTAAAAGCACTAGATTATCAGCATAACTTTCCTTGATTATTTTAGTAATTAGGTTCGATTTATTATGCTTAGCGGTTAAAATAACGACGGTTACTTTTAGGAATTCGTTATGGGACAGCTGTCTATTTTAGGTTTTATTGCATTAGGTGGCGCATTTGGCGCATGTGCACGTTATCTAGTTACCGAGCTATGTGTGTTCTTGTTAGGACGCGGGTTTCCTTATGGAACGCTCACTGTTAACGTTGTCGGCTCATTTATTATGGGATTATTGATCGCTGCTTTTGAGAGTGAATTACTTACAACTGAGCCATGGCGCCAGATTATTGGTTTGGGTTTCTTGGGTGCATTAACCACATTTTCTACATTCTCTATGGATAATGTATTGCTGATGCAGCAAGGAGCCTTTCTGAAAATGGGTGTTAATGTCTTATTAAACGTGGTGCTAAGTATCTCAGCGGCTTGGATAGGTTTCCAGTTGTTGATGAGAAGTTAACGAAATCACAATTTCATCTTGGTTAATGGATAGTCTTTCCCTATAATCGTGACTCAACTTGTCGGAGTGCCATAAGGCTGAGACCGTATTTTCGGGATCCGTTGAACCTGATCAGGCTAATACCTGCGAAGGGAACAAGAGAATATAACCTGCTAGTGATCTATCTAGCGTTATATCCTTAAGATCAAAACTCTATTTTGATCAACTCTTGTGCATTAATCCGTCAAGCATTTATCCCTAGTACAAAAAAGGAAGATGCTATGTCGAGTCGCAAACAAGCGAGACTAGAAGCCAAACAATTCATTGACACATTGTCTGTCGAACCCTACCCAAATTCCTCTAAAATCTATATTACTGGTTCACGTTCGGATATCCGCGTGCCAATGCGTGAGATTAAACTAGCTGACAGCTTGGTCGGAGGCACAAAGTCCTCACCGATTTATCAACCGAATGAATCTATATGTGTTTATGACACTTCAGGTGTCTATACCGACCCATCTCATACTATCGACTTATATCAAGGTTTGCCTAAATTAAGGGATAAATGGATCGCTGAGCGGGATGATACCGAGTGGCTTGATGAGGTCAGTTCTGCTTACACTAAAGAACGTTTATCTGATGATACATTGGACGAACTACGTTATGGGAACCTACCAGCCATACGCCGAGCAAAGAAAGGGAAGTGCGTTACTCAACTTCATTATGCGCGGCAAGGTGTTATCACACCCGAAATGGAATACATTGCCATTCGCGAAAATACGCGACGTGGAGAGTGTATGGATGCACAACTGAACCAGCAACATGCAGGGATTCATTTGGGGGCTAATCTACCAAAGCAAATAACTCCTGAGTTTGTACGTCGTGAGGTTGCCGAAGGACGAGCCATTATCCCGTCGAATATTAACCATCCTGAATCAGAGCCGATGATCATTGGCCGTAATTTTCTCGTCAAAGTGAATGCGAATATCGGTAACTCATCTGTCTCTTCATCAATTGAAGAAGAGGTTGAAAAATTGGTATGGGCAACCCGCTGGGGTGGGGATACCGTGATGGATCTCTCTACTGGGCGCAATATTCACGAAACTCGAGAATGGATTTTGCGTAATAGTCCCGTACCGATTGGCACTGTGCCCATGTATCAAGCATTGGAAAAAGTAAATGGTATTGCGGAGGATTTATCATGGGAAGTAATGCGCGATACCTTACTCGAGCAAGCGGAGCAAGGTGTTGATTACTTTACAATTCATGCTGGTTTATTGCTTCGTTATGTGCCAATGACCGCGAAACGTGTTACGGGCATCGTTTCGCGTGGCGGCTCTATTATCGCTAAATGGTGTTTAGCCCATCATACTGAGAGTTTTCTTTACACTCATTTCCGTGAAATTTGTGAAATTTGCGCCAAGTATGACGTCGCCCTTTCCTTAGGGGATGGACTACGGCCAGGATCCATTGCCGATGCTAACGATGAAGCACAATTTGCAGAGCTGCGCACTTTAGGTGAGTTGACCAAAATAGCGTGGGAATATGATGTACAGGTCATTATTGAAGGCCCTGGCCATATCCCCATGCATTTGATTAAAGAGAATATGGATGAACAATTAAAGCATTGCCATGAAGCGCCATTCTATACTTTGGGCCCATTAACTACCGATATTGCTCCGGGATATGATCACATCACTTCCGGTATTGGTGCTGCGATGATTGGCTGGTATGGCTGCGCGATGCTTTGCTATGTAACACCGAAAGAGCACCTTGGTTTACCAAACAAAGAAGATGTTAAAACGGGTTTAATTACTTATAAATTGGCAGCACATGCTGCAGACCTTGCGAAAGGGCACCCGGGAGCACAAGTGCGCGATAATGCGTTATCGAAAGCACGTTTTGAGTTTCGTTGGGAAGACCAATTCAATCTTGCATTAGACCCAGTTACGGCGCGTGCTTTTCACGATGAAACTCTTCCGCAAGAGTCTGGTAAAGTTGCGCATTTTTGCTCTATGTGCGGGCCGAAATTCTGCTCGATGAAAATCTCTCAAGAGGTTCGAGAGTATGCGCTAGATACCAAGCAAGTTGCTGCTGATGCGCTCATTTCCGTTACGCTGCTAGATGACCCGTTACAAGGCATGAGACAGAAATCACAAGAGTTTAGAGCCTCAGGATCAGAGCTTTATCATCCTGCTGTTACTCAACGGTCAGTCGTTAGTGAGGAGTAATTAGATGATTCAATTACTTATCCCCCGTGATGACATTGCGTTGACTGCTCAAGTACAACAGGTTTTGCTATTGGCCAAGCATCATGGTTTTGATATCGATGATATTTTTTTGGGTGCCAGCCCAACTTTATATTGTCAGTTAGTAACGCCTTCATACTCATCTTTGATTGGCAGCGATTGCTTAGCCTCGTGCGAAGATGCGCTAAGTGTTTTAACTGATAAGCCCAATTTATTCTTGCAATACCAAGTCAATTTTTGCGCTCAAATGCCATTTGAGCACTCCCAGAAACGAGAAACTTGTTTGGTCAAGATAGGGCTTACAGCGGCTGACTCACACGACTATGTTGATGAGTGGTATCACGGAGAAGAGCTGCGTAGTATAAGATACTCTACGAATGCTCATGCTGCTGATGCAAAGAGTGAGCACTTTGCTTGGGTTCTATCATTGTTGTGTCTCGACTTTCCACTAGAGGATGCTTTAGTGGTTGCTCGCGCGGCAATGAGTGTTTCACGTGAAACATGGCCAACGGATAGCCGATATTTTCCTCAGCTACAACATTCAGTAGCTGGCATCTTTGCTGACGATAAACAAAATCACATCTATTTTCCAAAGATAGACAAAAATATTGGCCTTTATCCTGTTGTGGATAGCGTTGAGTGGGTTGATCGGTTATTGAAGTTTGGTGTAAAGACAATCCAACTGCGAATCAAAGATTCAACACGCTCGGATCTCGAATCACAAATTATCGCCGCTATTGAGCTTGGACAAGCCTATCAAGCACAGGTTTTTATTAATGACCATTGGCAGCTTGCGATAAAGCATGGTGCTTTTGGCATTCATCTTGGACAAGAAGATCTCACCAATGCAGATTTAGCACAAATTGCTCAAGCTGGGATCTGTTTAGGTATTTCAACTCACGGCTATTATGAGATTCTGAACATCGCTTCACTAAATCCCAGCTATATCGCTTTGGGTCACATATTCCCAACCACCACCAAAATTATGCCCTCTAAGCCACAGGGGCTTGTTAGGTTGAAACTTTACCAGCAGCTAATTGAGAGTTTAAGTTGTGCCGCCAACTCAGATGAAGTTGTAAGTGCAAAAATACCCACAGTTGCAATTGGCGGAATTAACCTAGAGAACGCATTGCAAGTTTGGCAGTGCGATGTATCAGGCTTGGCCGTTGTACGTGCAGTGACAGAAGCAAAATCACCTCAGTTGGTCATGGATAGTTTCAATCGAATCATACAAAACCGATTACCAAGTAGTGCTGAGGAGGTATGTGATTATGCTTTCTGATGCGCAATTTATCCGTTATCAAAGGCAACTTGCGCTCCCTGAAATAGGTGAGAATGGACAGCAATCTTTACTTGATAGCCGAGTGCTGGTTATTGGTTGTGGTGGTTTAGGGTCTGCGGCCGTTTTGTATTTGGCGAGTGCTGGTATTGGACAACTGGTAATAGTGGATGATGACCGAGTTGAAAGCAGCAACTTACCTCGGCAGGTGATCTACCGAGAGAGGCAAATTGGTCAAACCAAAGTCGATGCGATGGCAGAGCAAATTAAAGCCATCAACCCTGATTGCAGAGTAAGAGCGATATCTAAACGCCTTATTGGTACTGAGCTCGAACTGGAAGTGCTGAATGCTGATATCGTTCTTGACTGCACGGATAACATCCACAGTCGTCAGCAAATTAACCAGTTGTGCCGTAAACTAATTAAGCCATTGATTTCAGGTTCGGCTATTGGATGGAAGGGGCAAGTCATTGCTTTTGATCAACTGCCGTTGTCACCTTGTTATCACTGTTTAGTGCCTGATAGCGAACTGCCTGCCGCGCAGCGTTGTAATGAATTCGGTATTCTGGGGCCTGTCGTCGGAATCATCGGAACCCTGCAAGCTTTACAAGCCATCATGATATTGACTCGACAGACGATGCGTAATGCTAACCAACTGACACTGTTTGATGCTCATTTGTTTCAATTCCAAACCTTAAATGTTGTTAAAGATCCTCAGTGCGAGGTGTGTGGGTACCCACAGACTGATCAGATGAAGGGAGAAGCCACATGTCAGATATAACCATCAAGATTAATCAGCAGTTTCATCAAGTTTCAGCGGGAACCAGTATTACGGATCTCACCAAACTGCTTTCTATCGCTATTACCGGTTGTGTGTTTGCCCTGAATCAGAGCGTGGTGCCACGTAGTGCGTGGTCAACGACCCTATTAAGTGAAGGCGATCAAATATCGCTGTTTCAAGCCATTGCAGGAGGCTAAATGTTAACGATAGCGAATAAACAGTTTGAATCTCGCCTGTTCACTGGTACGGGGAAATTTGCCAACCGAGAGTTAATGACAAAAGCTATTGCCATATCTGGTTCACAAATGGCGACGATGGCATTAAAGCGAGTCGATCTTAACCAATTAAATGATGATATTTTAGCGCCACTTATCGAGTCAGGCGTCAATCTCTTACCCAACACATCGGGTGCGAAAAATGCGAATGATGCGATTTTTGCTGCCCATTTAGCGCGTGAAGCGTTATCGACATCTTGGCTGAAGCTAGAAATTCATCCCGATCCTAAGTATCTGATGCCTGACCCTATCGAAACGTTAAAGGCAGCGGAACAATTAGTGAAAGATGGATTTATCGTATTACCTTATTGCCATGCTGACCCCGTGTTGTGTAAGCGTTTAGAGGAGGTGGGGTGCGCGGCCGTAATGCCATTAGGTGCGCCAATTGGATCGAATAAGGGGCTGGTCTCACGAGATTTTTTAGAAATCATCATCAGCCAAGCTCGTGTCCCCGTGATTATTGATGCCGGTATTGGCGCGCCTTCGCATGCGGCTTTTGCGATGGAATTGGGCGCGGATGCTGTCTTAGTTAACACCGCAATTGCGGCCGCGCGCGATCCGATACAAATGGCGTTGGCATTTAAGTTGGCGGTAGAGTCGGGTCGAATGGCTTATGAGGCTGGGCTTGCAACTCAGGTTCATCATGCTATCGCATCCAGCCCTCTAACTGCATTTTTGGATCAATAGCGATGAGCTTTTTAGAACGTTTCAAACAACTCGATTGGGACGATATTGCGTTATCAATCCGTTCCAAAACAGCGTCAGATGTCGAGCGAGCATTGCATCGAGCATTGCATAAAGAGAAGCGCGATTTGGAGGATTTCAAGGCATTAATATCTCCTGCTGCTGAGCCTTATATCGAGCAGTTAGCGCAACTTTCTTACGCACTGACAAGGCAACGCTTTGGCAATACTCTTTCTTTTTATATCCCGCTATATCTTTCAAATTTGTGTGCCAATGCGTGCACTTATTGTGGATTTTCGATGGAAAATCGCATTAAGCGGCGCACATTAAGTCTACATGAAGTTGAACGTGAATTGGCGGTTATCAAACAGATGCAGTTTGACAATGTGCTGCTGGTAACCGGTGAGCATGAAACCAAAGTAGGCATGAACTATTTCCGGCAGATACTGCCGTTGATAAAGCGTCAAGTCAGCTATGTTGCTATGGAGGTTCAACCGCTTCAGCAAGCGCACTATGCGGAGCTAAAGAGCTTAGGTTTAGATGCGGTAATGGTATATCAAGAGACTTATCATCCATCGACTTACGCTTTACATCATCTGCGAGGCAACAAAATGGATTTTAACTTTCGCCTAGAAACACCGGACCGACTTGCTCGGGCAGGGATTGATAAGATTGGTCTTGGCGCTTTGATTGGTTTGGAAGATTGGCGGGCCGATTGTTTTTACGTGGCCGCTCACCTGGATTATCTTGAAAAGAGATATTGGAAGACGCGCTATTCGATTTCGTTTCCTCGCTTGCGACCTTGTGAAGGAGGCCTGCAACCTAAATCGGTTATGTCTGACAAGCAGCTGGTTCAGCTCATCTGTGCATTTCGTTTGCTCAATTCAGAAGTGGAACTCTCGCTTTCTACCCGTGAATCGGCGCACTTTAGGGATAAGCTCATTCCACTGGGGATCACCAGCATATCGGCGGGATCAAAAACACAGCCTGGAGGTTATGCAATGCAAGAGGCCGAGCTTGAGCAATTTGTGATTAGCGATGAACGTACAGCTGCACAAGTTGCCGCCGCTGTTAAAGGGCAAGGCTTTGAAGTTGTGTGGCGAGATTGGCATGCTGCCTATTCTGGATGAGGTCATGGCTTGCACGTTTCACGTGAAACATATAGATGCATTCATTAAAGTATGGTGATTTGGCTAATAAGGTGAATTCGAGTTAAGAGAATCATAAGTTAAAGTAAAGGCGACCCGAGGTCGCCTTTCATCTTTCTAGGTTAAGTTACTACACAGAGACTACCTACAGCGCATTTGTTTTATCATGCTCAATAGGCAGTGTCGCTTGGCGCAACCACGCTTTGTTATCACCCTCAACGAGTGGACCAACTTGATCCCATACTTTTTGATGGTAGTCATTTAACCATGTGAGCTCTGGTCGAGTTAACATATTGATGTTGATCGCGCGCTTATCAATCGGGCAACGCGTGAGTGACTCAAACCCCAACACAGAGAAATCACCTTGTGTTTCAACTTCGACCACCAGTTCTAAGTTTTCTATACGAATGCCAAACGCATCGGCACGGTAATAACCGGGCTCGTTCGACAGTACCATACCCGGAAGCAGTGCGACGTTGTTGAAAACTTTGCTGATGCGTTGTGGCCCTTCATGGACACTCAAAAAGTGGCCGACTCCATGACCAGTGCCATGATCATAATCGAAGCCATTAGCCCATAGGTGCTGACGGGCAAGTACATCAAGCTGATGACCACAAGTGCCTTTTGGAAAGCGTGCTCTGGCTAGTGCAATATGACCTTTAAGCACTAAAGTGAACTGTTTTTTCATCTCTTCACTGGGGTTACCAATAGCAATGGTACGCGTAATGTCAGTCGTACCGTCACAATATTGGCCGCCAGAATCGACAAGATAAAGTGAGTCTTGGGCTAATTGTCCTGGTTTTACTTGGTTGATGTGGTTGTAATGGCACATAGCTGCATTACTGCCTGCCGCTGAAATAGTATCAAAACTAAGATCGGCTAGAGTTGGATCTTCCTCTCTAAATGCTTGTAAGCGGTCAGATAAATAGCCTTCGTCGTGCAGTCTTTGGCTAGCCACTTCATTATCCAACCAAGCAAGAAATTTCGTCATCGCCACACCATCACGCACGTGGCACGCTTTCATTCCAGAGACTTCGGTTGCATTTTTTGCCGCTTTTAGCAGTAAGCACGGATCGGCGTCATTAATGATTTCAGCAGCGGAATTTTGTAAAGTCAGCGTAAACCATGCATTACTGGTAGCAGGATCGATCATCACCTTTTTACCTGCGAGTAAGTTAAGCTGCTTTTCTAATTGATCTGGATGGTGAACGCGAACGCCGCCACCGACATGCTTGTCAAATTCCGCAGGAAGACGAGCAGGGTCAAGGAAGAAATCGACGCTGGAGTCAGCATAAATAATGGCATGGGAAAGTAATACTGGTAATCGGGAAACATCAAGGCCACGGATATTTAGCAGCCAGCAGATGGAATCAAGTTCTGTCAGTACCGCCGCATCAATCTTTTTCTTACTCAGCTGATGAGCTATTTGCTCACGCTTATCATGGCTACTGATACCGACGAGTTCATTACCCATCAAGCGCACTGCTGAAATTGCAGCGCTAGGACGGTCCTTCCATAACTCATCGATTGGGTTACTGCCGACGGCAATAAGCTGTAACTCATCAGACAATTTTGCCTGTGCCGCTTTAAGCCAGCTTGCTCGATGCATGCGCGGATCAAATCCCACTTTACTACCTGAGACCAATGCGCTTTGGAGCCAATCGAGAACGGGCTCTTCAATCAAGTGACGGTACTCAAAGGTTGCCTCTGGCACTTGTTTACGAACTTGCACGGTATAGCGGCCATCCACAAAAATAGCCGCGTTATCGTGGGTGACCACAGCCGCGCCTGCCGAGCCAGTAAAACCAGTTAACCAATGCAGGCGTTCGTTGTGTTGCGGTACATATTCCCCGAGATATTCATCTTCGTGTGGAATGATGATGGCATCAAGCCCTTGTTGTGTGAGCCAGCCACGTAAGGCTGATACGCGTTGTGCGATTGAATCATGCATCTGTGTTATATCCTTTCTCATAACCGTCCGTTGTAGGTGTAGGGAACTGTGCAAATCCATAGCAAACCCTGACTTTATTATTGTGTCTATGGGGTTGTGGCGATGGGGACGAGCCTCAATAAGCTACTCTTTTTATCGAACTGGCGCAAACCGCAGCTTCATCTGAGATGCAGTGTTTTGGTTTGGATCATCTGCCTTAACCAGCTCAATGCGGGGTCACTTTCTCTGTCTCTGTGCCAAAATAACGTATAAGCCATAGGTGGAAATTCCATCGGTAATGGCAACACGACGAGATCCATCTGCTTGGCTACTAGGTGGGTGAAGTGGCTCGGCGCGGTAAAGATAAAATCAGTATAAGTACAAAGGCTGGCGGCACTATTGAAATCCGGTACTGTAATTGCGATGTCCCTTTCTCGGCCGATATCCGCCAAGCGATAGTCGAGTAGCCAGCGATCATTACCATCGCAGCGCACTTGTACGTGACGTAGCGATAAATAGCGCTCTAACGTCCAATTGTCTCGTAATGCTGGGTGGTCTTTACGTACCACGCACATTTGGCTATCTCGATAGATCTCTTGCTCACAGATATCACTGGGTGGCAGCATTGTTAATTTGGCATCATTGATATCAATATCCTTGCCGGTAATGCCTAAATCCAACTCACCAAGCTGCAATTTCTTAAAGGTTTGATCGTTCCATGAGTGAGTGTTGATGTTGAGATTTGGGCCTTGGCTGAAAATAGCGGGCAAAAAATGGGGGAGAATCAATGGGTAGACGCTTTCTACGGCCGCAATATGAAAACGGTATTCACTGCTTTGTGGTGAAAATTGCTGTGGTTGAGTGAGTAGCTCGAGCTGATTGATGAGAGTGTCGAGTTTGGGTTTGAGATAGAGCGCTTGCGGCGTTGCCTTTAAGCCATGTGAATTACGAATAAACAACGGGTCATTAAACTGCTGACGAAGCTTGGCAAGCGATTTACTGACGGCAGATTGACTCAAACAGAGGCGATGGGCGGCGCGCGTTACGTTCAGTTCTTCTAGCAGTACGGACAGACAAACAAGCAAATTAAGATCGATTCTGGCTAATTTTTCTATATTCATCTGTATTTCCATTTGGGAATAATTGTGATGAGTATAAGCCATTTCTATTCATATCATCATTGCTCTATTATAGCTCAGTTGTAAAAGTGTGTTCTTTCTCATTACTGGAGTGTTTCGTGAAGCAAATAACCTCTGACGCGCATAGTAAGCGTCAATTGGCATTACTGATTTTGTTGGTTCTGTTTAGCCCGTTAGCGATTGATATTTATCTACCAGCTTTACCGCAAATTTCTCAAACGTTTCACGTGGAACACGCTTATGCACAAGATACGATTACTTGGTTTCTGTTTGCTATGGGAGTCGGTCAACTCTTCGCTGGCCCGCTAGCGGACAAACTCGGTCGTCGAACTGTTGCATTAGGAGGGATCAGTATTTATGCATTGAGTGCTTGCTTGGCGTGGGCCGCTCAAAGTATTGAATGGATGCTGATGGCTCGGCTACTACAAGGCTTCGGTGCGTGCGCGACATCGGTAGCGGCTTTTGCAACAGTTCGCGATATTTTTGGCCCACAACGTAGCGGCAAAATGATCAGCTACTTAAATGGTGCAATCTGTTTTATTCCTGCATTAGCGCCAATCCTTGGTAGTTGGTTAACTCAGCAATTTGGCTGGCGCAGTAACTTCAGCTTTATGGCTGGTTTTGCCGTGGTCGCGGGTTTAATGATGGTGATTGGTATGAAAGAAACCAACCCACAAGCCACCGAACAGCAAGCGTTCTTTAAGTTATCGCGTTACTGGTCCGTATTGAAAACACCATCTTTTCTCTTCCATGCTTCATTATGTATGTTAGCGATGGCGGTTATTTTAGCCTATGTCACTTCTGCCCCAGTGGTATTAATGGAAGGTTATGGATTGACCATGAATGAATTTACTTTCTGGTTTGGACTCAATGCCATCATTAATATCGTTGCCTGCCTAAGTGCGCCGAAATTTATGGATAGGTTTGGTACCCATATGGCGCTGGTGGTTGGAATTGGCACGTTATTGGTTGCGGGAACTACCATGGTCGCGCTGGCACAACAGAAAACGGCGATTGCCTTTATGCTGCCCATTTTTATGTCATCAATCGGTTTTGCTTGGATTCTGGGAGCGGCCGCAGGAAAAGCACTGGCGCCATTTGGTGACCGTGCAGGAACCGCCGCGGCACTGCTTGGTTTGTTTCAGATGAGTGGTGCTGGCCTGTTAGTTGGCACCATGCAGCGTGTTGGGTTAGAACCTCAGATATTAATTGCACTACAAATGTGGCTGATTGCGCCAGCGTTGTTTATCCTGTTTTCTAAAGCAGGGCGTTATTGGCATCAATTAGTGGTGAATTAATAAATTGTCACCTGCTGTTTTATATTCTTTTTAACGGGTGTATATTTAGCCACTTAATTATTTCAATTGCACTTTGGAAACGAAACAACAATGTCAATGACAACCTATGAAATGGCTCGAATTTGGGAACAACTCGACGAGTCTCCAGAAAAGGTCATGTTCGGAAAATTGCTGAATGAATTAGGCAACCAAAGTAGTGAGCGTATTCGCAGTGCCGCCAAACAAGTACCACTACCAGTTCTGCGTGATTTAGTCTTTCAGTTTCAACAAGTGATTGAAGCGCGTAAAGGCGAGCAAGTCGAAATCATGGCGAAGGAATTGGCAAAGCAGGGTATTTCGGCTGAAGAGCTTTTAACTTATCTGAACAAATAATTTATTATCAGTACCGATGCCATAGCCCGGAATTTAGTTTCGGGCTTTTTATTGCGTGGTGTTTGCAGCTTTGGTGATTAAGGATTCACATTTCGGTTAATCGGGTTCTGCAAGGAAATAAGCGTCTCTGTGGATTGCACTTCATCAATTGCCTGTAATTTGTCGATCAGCACAAATTGTAATTCCTCAATCGAGCGGCACATTAACTTCACAAAAATATTATAGGCTCCTGTGGTGTAATAGGCTTCCACCACTTCATCCAGCGCATTGAGTTTGGCGAGCGCCGAATGGTAGTCTCGCGCGGCATTTAGATTGATACCGATAAAACAACACACGTCATAACCCAATTTTTTGGTATTGACGATCACTTCCGTACCCTGAATGATATCGGCCGATTTCATCTTTTCAATGCGAACATGGATAGTGGCAGGACTAACGTTGAACTGCTTGGCCATTTCTGCGTAGGGCGTACGTGCATCGTCCATTAAAATTTTTAAAATGGCGCGGTCGAGTTCGTCCAGTTTAGCGGTAGTGGCTTGCATCACAGCATCCTTATCATTGAAATGGTTCGCTCAGTTTATCACTGGTCGTTGTTTCTCGTAAGCCGCCATTTAAGAAAAGCGATAAGCTTTAGTCACGTCGGTGAAAATTGGGTAAACTCAAGCCTCCTCATTATTTCCTTTGTTTCGGAGTTAACTTGCAGCTACAACTGATTTGCGAAGTTCCTGCTCAGCAAGCACATTTGGATACATTAGCCGCGCGTTGGGGATTAAAACCATGCGCTGAGAGCCCATTTGCCTTGGTATTAACTCAGTATCGTCTTGAGTTGCGTAAACTGGATGAGCCTAAACTCGGCGCTATTTATGTCGATTTAGTCACGGGAGCGGTTGCTCACCGACGTAAATTTGGTGGCGGTAAAGGTCAGTCGATAGCCAAAGCTGCTGGACTAAACAAAGGAGCGACACCGACCGTGTTAGATGCAACGGCCGGGTTAGGTCGTGATGCTTTTGTATTGGCCTCGCTTGGTTGTAAAGTGCAAATGGTTGAGCGGCATCCCGTTGTGGCCGCGCTGCTCGATGATGGTTTAGAGCGTGCCAAGCAAGATGCGGAGATTGGTGGCTGGGTAAGCGAGCGAATGTCGTTACTTCACGCTTCGAGTCATGATGCGCTCGAAAAACTTGCGCAAGATGAAGATTTTGTAAAGCCAGATGTGGTGTATCTTGACCCCATGTACCCGCACCCGGAAAGTAAAAAACAAACGGCTTTGGTAAAAAAGGAGATGCGCGTCTTTCAATCGCTGGTGGGCGCTGACTTGGATGCTGATGCATTATTAAACCCAGCCTTGAGTTTGGCGACCAAACGCGTGGTGGTGAAGCGTCCTGACTATGCCGATTGGTTAGACAAACAAAAGCCGAGTATGGCGATTGAAACCAAGAAAAATCGTTTTGATGTGTATGTGAAAGCGGCGATGATCTAACGCATTCAATACGTTAGCTTTGGCGAGAAAATCTCGTGGCCCATAGATGTAATTTAGTGCTTGCTTAATCGTGTTTGGAATTGTATATCTAACTAATAATTATTCCTATTCGTGATCGAGGCGTACATGAATAAGCGTTTATGCAAATTGAACCGACACGATATTACTAGCCAGCTTGGGGATATCCATCAGATTGTGGCTGCGCCAAAATTTCTTTGTCGCTCATGTGCTCGCTCATCATCGGATAAAAACACGCTGTGTAAGCCTGCTGTTATCCCGAGTGCATCGACAAAGCTTGTTTCGGAAGGGAAGAAACAACGGCGTTCTGGTACGTCAAATGGCATGACGGACAAAGGTAAAAAGGCCGCCAAGCGTTCGGAAAAACAGAGCAAGAAAGCGTTAAAAAAACAGAAAAAAGTACTGAATAAGTTAGAAAAAGTGCTGAAACAGCAGCAAAAACTGTTAAAGAAACACCCGACATTACAAGTAAAGTTTGCCGATGTGAATCAACGAATTTCTGCGGTTAGTGAACGTTCACTACAACGGCAGATTCACTAAAAACAGATAGTTTACTAAAAATAGATGGTTTACTGAAAACAGATGGTGAGTTAAACCGAGCCACGTTAAGCCTATTTTTCAACAACAAAGCCCGCGATGATTGCGGGCTTTGTTGTTTTTAACGCTCAACCTGATTCAGTGAGTACGGCTGGCAGCGACTTTGCGCTTTACCCAAGTTTCATTGACCCACAGTGAGAACAAAATGATCACGCCGCCAATTGCAAGGCGGATTAAATCTACGTCGCGATTCCAAATCAGAATGTTCACCACTAATCCGGCAGGAACCAGCGCATTATTCATAATCGCTAATGCGCCTGCATTAACTAAACAGGCTCCTTTGTTCCACACGAAGTAACCAAGCCCAGAAGCAATTACCCCTAAGTAGATCAAAATACCCCATTGCAAAGAGGTAGTGGGCAGTTTTTCACTATTGCCAAACAGTAAAAATGCCACGCTTGCCACCACCAATGCACCTAAGTAGAAATAACCGAATACGCTGTGTTGCGCTAAAGTGATGGTCTCTTTTTCCATGACGTATTTATAAGCCACTTGGCCGATAGCAAAACAGAGGTTAGCCCCTTGCACCACCAAAAAACCCAGCAAAAAGTGCTCGTTTATTGCTGCAAATTTAATAAAAACGGCACCGATTACGGCAATGGCCGCCGTCACTAAGTACCACGGAGAAAAGCGGCCTTTCAGTAGATCGTAGATCAGCGTGACGTAGATAGGTGTAAACACCGTAAACAGCAAAACTTCAGGAACCGATAGCAGTAAAAATGATTGATAGTAGAAACAGTACATCAGGCCCAGTTGAATTCCACCAATGGTCATCAACTTAGCGATCAACGGAGCGGGAACGGTTTTAAACCTGATCAAAGGTAGAAATACTAAGCTCGCTAATGCAACGCGCATCCAAACCGCGAACCAAGAATCAACTTGACCGGCGAGATAAACGCCGATCAAGCTAAATGAAAATGCCCAAAGTAGGGTGACTGCAGAGAGATAGGCCATAACAAACAACACTGAACAGTAAATAACCCGCAGTCTAACCGAGTTTTGGCTTGTCGTCAGTCGTGAAGTGGTATTACAAGCATGTCGACTGGCGAACAGTTAATCAGTTGCCGAGTGGATGAGAGTAACTTGCTCCAAAAATCTTGATGATGACCGCAGACCACCAAATCAACACTGAATTCAGCGATGGTTTCGCATAGCTCATTACTGAGGTCGCCGCTGCCTACTAGTGTATGGCGGATAGGGTATTGCGCATGTTCCGCTAAGGCTTGCAGCTGCTTTTGTGACGCTTCCATCGCGTGATGTTGAGTTTCTGCTAAATTGATATCAATGAGTCCGGTATACAGCTCGGCATAGTTGACATCAATGTGAATGAAAGAAACGTCAGCATCGAGTGGTTTTGCCAGTGCAACCGCTTTGTCGACTAAGAGTTTACTGTCTTCTGAAAGATCAATGGCAACCAAAATATGTTGATAACTCATTGTATTATCTCCTGATGGGGTACTGATTAAAGATTAGCACTGAGGCCGAGAGTTTTTTGTCGCCGTGATCTCATATCCGCATACCTGACTCAAAGTGTTATGGTGAGGTTCATGGTATAGTCAATTCAAATCGTTACATAAACTAGGAGTCGACATGTTGTCACAAGCTATGGTTGAAAAACTGAATGAACAAATTAATCTGGAATTTTTTTCATCCAATCTATACTTACAAATGAGTGCTTGGTGTGAAGATAAAGGATTTGAAGGTGCTGCCGAGTTTTTACGCGCTCATGCCGTAGAAGAAATGCAGCACATGCAGCGTTTATTCACCTACGTGAGTGAAACGGGTGCACTGCCTATCCTTGGTGCGATCGCAGCGCCAAAACATAAGTTTACGAGCCTTGGTGAAGTGTTTCGCGAAACTTATCAACATGAGCAGATGATTACTCAGCAGATTAATAAACTCGCTCATGCGGCGTTCACATCTCAAGACTACTCAACGTTTAACTTCCTTCAGTGGTACGTTGCGGAGCAACATGAAGAAGAGAAGTTGTTTAAAGGGATTTTAGATAAGCTAGAGCTTGTGGGTGATGATGGTAAGGCGCTGTTCTTCATCGACAAAGACCTAGCCGCAATGGCAAAAGCCGGCTCATCTTCTGTAATGGATACCCAAGCTGTGTAATCGCAGCAGAAAGAGTATGAAGCGATCGTCTTTTTCTTTGGGTTCTATGCAAAGGTGTAGGGAGGAAAAGATGATCACTGGGGATACAATTTTATTTGCGCTAATGCTGGTCACTGGGGTTAACCTAGTCAGGTATCTTACGGCGCTACGCTCACTTATTTACATCATGCGTGAAGCTCATCCATTGCTTTATCAACAAGTGGATGGCGGTGGCTTTTTTACCACTCACGGTAATGTCACCAAGCAGGTTCGTCTTTTCCATTATTTGAAAGGTAAAGAGTATCACCATCACCACGATCCCCTATTTACGGGCAAGTGTGATCGCGTTAGAGCGCTGTTTATCTTGTCGATGTCATTGCTGGCGGTGACAACCTTCGCGGCTTGTATCGTATAATTGAGCCAGTCATTGTATTGATTAAAGGAGCTATCGTGCTCCTTTTTTATCGTCTGTATAAAGTCATCGACTTATTTCTTCACTATTATGCATCTTCATTGTGCGGCGACTATTATTAGCAAGAGCAATCGAAAGGAGAAAAATAATGGATGAAAAAGCACTGCTCGCACGTTTGAATGAGTTACCTCGTATTCAACAAGTATTACAAGAACTACTCGAAATGGTTAATAAGGAAGAGGTCGATTTTGGTGCGCTCACAAAAAAAATTGCCATGGAACAAGTGTTGAGTGCGCGGCTGCTTCGCCTTGCAAATTCGGCACATTTTGGCGGAAGCCGCACAGTGGCCTCTATCAATGATGCGGTGATTCGTGTCGGAAGTGGCTCGGTGAGAACTATGGTGGTGGCATCGGTATTATCCAGTGCTTTTCCTAAAATTGACACCTTGGATCTGCAGCAATATTGGTCCGATACCTTTGAAATTGCCATTATCGCCAGCAAACTGGGGGCCGCTTGTAAACTCGATGCCAATAGCGTTTTTACTACCGGAATATTGCACAACATTGGCCAATTGATGATCCACACATTAGCGCCGCAAGAAGCGTTGAAAATTCGCCTTTGTGTTGATGCTGGTGAAGTTGAACTAGAAGCACAACAGCAAATCATCCATACCGATGCGAATGTACTGGGGGCGAAGCTAGCCAAAGCTTGGAAGTTTCCTGATGAGATGGTCGATGCGATCGCCTACTCTGCGCAGCCAGAAAAAGCGCAGCTTTCACCAAAACTTGCCCGTGTATTGCATTTTGCCCGTGATATCCACCATCAATGGGATATCCTGACCGAAAAAGAAAAACGCTTATTTCTGGCTGAGCACCCAGATGCTCGTGTGCTGGCAATATCTGCCACATTTGCTGAAACAATTGACGCCGTTCGCGGAAAAGGGCGCGAGCTTGCCGAGCAGCTCGTCTAATACCGTCGCTGGTGGATTAACCTTGTCTTCACTCAATTAGTCGTTAAAATGTCCCCCATTGATAAGGATGTAGCCACTAGCGCTGCATCCTTTTTGTTTGTCATTAGGTGCGTGTGCGTCTAGTTAAATGAAGGTGAAAGCATGAGTCAGTCGTTTGATGTTGTCGTTATTGGTGCTGGCGCCGCCGGGCTAATGTGCGCCGCGCAAGCTGGCCTGCGCGGGCGCAGCGTATGCGTTCTCGATCATGCCAAAAAGCCTGGCCGTAAAATTTTGATCTCAGGTGGCGGTCGCTGTAATTTCACCAATTATGAACTATCGGCCGCCAACTACTTATGCCGCAATCCTCATTTCGTTAAATCAGCGTTATCGCAGTACAGCCAGTGGGACTTTATCTCGCTGGTCAGTAAATACAATATTGCGTTTGAAGAGCGCGATCATGGCCAGCTCTTTTGCCTTGATTCGGCGAAGGACATCGTCAATATGTTGCTAAAAGAGTGCGATTTACCGACGGTCAAGCAGCGTTATCAAGTCGAGATTCAATCGATAGATAAGGTGCCAAACGGCTTTCAGCTCACCACCAATGACGGGCCTATCCAATGCCAGTCACTGGTGGTCGCAACGGGTGGCTTGTCGATGCCCAAGCTTGGTGCGACTCCTTTTGGTTACAAAATTGCAGAGCAGTTTGGACTGGCGGTGATCCCAACCACGGCCGGGCTCGTGCCTTTTACACTGCATAAACAAGATAAAGAAGATTTCGCTGAACTGGCTGGCATTGCCATTCCAACTGAAATCACTACTGAAGATGGCACTGTGTTTAAAGAAGCACTGCTGTTTACTCATCGTGGTTTATCTGGGCCGGCGGTGTTGCAAATTTCTTCTTACTGGAAAGCGGGGCAGAAGGTTAGTATCAACTTAGTGCCGGAAGTAGACATCGAGCGGTTATTGAATGAATCACGTGAAGCACACCCAAATCAAAGCTTAAAAAACACACTCGCGAAAGTACTGCCTAAGCGTTTGGTTGAAGTGCTGATTGAGCGTAAAGCTTTTGTCGATAAACCGCTCAAACAGTTAAACCCACACGAAATAACCGCTATCGCACACGACTTACAACATTGGCCGATTCTTCCCAATGGTACTGAAGGTTATCGCACAGCCGAAGTCACATTAGGTGGCGTAGACACCGATTGCCTCTCATCGAAAACCATGGAATGCAAATCGGTTCCGGGCCTCTATTTTATTGGTGAGGTAATGGATGTAACGGGCTGGCTTGGCGGCTATAATTTCCAATGGTGTTGGTCAAGCGGCTATGTCGCCGGACAATGGGTGTAATTCAGCACACCTTGGTCCTTATGGTACTAAAATACTCCCATTATGGGTTTTGGTGCTGCTTTAGTAACTCGGTTGCTTCTTTAACACCAACCGGCCTGCCTAAATAATAGCCTTGACCGAATTGGCAACCAATGCTGTTAAGGTAATGACGTTGCTGTTCATCTTCAATGCCTTCGGCTGTAATGTTGAGTGACAGGCTTTTCCCCATGGCCACAACGGCGGCAACAATGGCGTTACTTTCCGAGTTGTCGGGTATGTCGTGAATAAAGGAGCGATCAATTTTAAGCTTCTGCAGCGGTAAGCCTTTTAAATACGATAGTGATGAATAGCCCGTTCCAAAATCATCTAATGCGATACGAATGCCTTGTTCGACAATTTTTTGCAGGTCATGAATCGCTTTTTGTTGGTTTTCAATTAGAAAGCCTTCAGTGATCTCGAGTTCTAACTTACATGCGGGGAATTGTGAGTGCGCTAAAATTGCCTTCAGTTTACTAAGAAAGTTAGCTTGCTTAAGCTGAATGGTTGAAATATTAATAGCCAAAGTATCGATATGATATCCATCATCGAACCATTTTTTTCCTTGTTCGCAGGCCGTACGCAGTACCCATTCTCCAATTGAAGTAATGAGGCCAGATTTTTCGGCAATCGGAATAAATTCGGCGGGAGAAATTTGACCAAGTTGAGGGTGTTGCCAACGAATCAGGGCTTCAAAACCGAGCAATTTGTTACTGCTTAATTCAAATTGGGGCTGATAGACGAGATAAAATTGGTCATGCTCCAGCGCTTGGTATAGTGCTGATTGCAAGCGGATTTGCGTTAAGGCTATGTCAGTCAGTTCTGGTGAGTAGAACGCATAACCATTGCGGCCATTTTTTTTCGCTTGATACATGGCTGTGTCAGCATTTTTTAATAATGCTTCTGGTGTCTCACCATCTTGTGGGTAGATTGCCACACCGATACTTGTCGATAAACGTAATGACTCTTCCCCGAGCACAATATGCTGTTCAAAAATCGAAAAAATCTTAGAGATAATGGGGCTTAAGTGGCTATCTTGAGCAAGGTGGGTTAATAATATTACAAATTCATCACTACCAATTCGTGCAAGGTGATCCGTATCGGTCAAGCAGGTTTTGAGGCGATTGGCAATCTCAATAAGTGCCTGATCGCCACTATAGTGGCCAAAGCTGTCATTAATATGCTTAAAGTGGTCGATATCTAAAAACAGTATGGCGAATGACTCCCCAATCTTTTGGCTATGTTTGATTTGTACTGCCATTTCTCGTAGAGCGGTTGTTCGGTTGGGTAGCGTCGTCAATACATCAAAATGCGCCAACTGTTTGATGGTTTCTTCGTGCTCGCGGCGAAGGGAAATATCTTCAAAAACACAAATGTAATTGACCACTTCTAGTTCATTATCAAATACCGGAGTAATGGTCGATAATTGAGGATAGAGGCTACCGTTTTTGCGTCGATTAACAAATTCACCTTTCCACGGCTTTTTATCGCGGATGGTTTGCCATATCTGCTGGTAAAAGGAGGCATCATGATAACCCGACTGTAGAATGCGCGGGTTGTTACCTAGTACTTCTTCTGCTTGGTACCCCGTAATGGCACTAAAGGCAACATTGACGCTGATGATGTTGGCTTGTGCATCCGTGATCACGACGCCTTCACGTGAATGATTAAATATTTGTGTTGTGAGGTTGAGTTGGTTTTCGAGTTGGCGATAGCGTGAGATATCTCTAGTCATGCCGAGCACGCCAAGCAAGGTATGCCCATCAGTAGAATAAACCGGGGATTTGCTTGTTTCGTACCAGTGCTGTTGTTCGTTGGAGGTAAGTTGCGAGCAGCGGTCGGTTACTAAAGGTCGTTTTTGGTCTACAACCCATTGATCTGCTTCGATGAATTTCTGAGCAAGTTCAGTGCCAAAAAGTTGCTCATCCGTGCTACCAACAATATGTGACTTTTTTTTGTTCCAAGCTTGTTCTACAGCCTTGTTACACAGTACATACACGCCGTTCAGATCTTTTAACCAAACATGCTCATCAAGGCTGTCTAAAAACTCCTGTAAGCTCGGGAGCAGGTTGTTAGGTTCTTTATTCATCATCGTCACACTTCGTTACTTACTGCGATAGCTATCGCAGTGTATCAGTATAGCAGAGCTGATCAGCACAACAGAGCCACAATTTAGCCTTCATTGAGGGTTGGCAGTGCTTTTTTTCGCTTCATTTGCTGTACTAATAATCCCAACATAATAAATATCAAACCGATTAGTGTTGTCGGGTGAATGGCTTCCCCGATAATCGTTGCTAGCAGAATGAGCGAGATAAATGGGGAGGCAAAGATTAGGTTGCTGATGCGGGCGGTGTTTTGCGTTAGTTTGAGAGCGCTCAGCCACAAAACAAAGGTGATCCCCATTTCAAACAAGCCGACATAAGTGACAGCTGCCCATCCTTGAAGGCTAATGTGCTGCCATTGTGCTCCTTCATAATAACTAAGCACAAAAGCAAGCGGAGTCGCGACTAAGAAGCCGAGTAGTACGCCAACAACAGGATCTGCTTGGTTTTTGGTATTTAAAATCCAGTACCCCGCCCAAAGCAAAGTGGATAAAAGCGCTAGCCCAACACCCAACGGGCTATCAAACTGCATGGCCAAAATATCACCTTTAGTCGCGATAACCACCACTCCAAAATAGCTCAGTGCACACGCTATCCAATCTTGTTTACGAATGGTTTGTCCTAAAAATACAGCGGCCATCAGTGTCAGGGTGATGGCCCAGCTGTAGTTGATCGCTTGCGCTTGAGAGGCGGGCAGCAGTGAGTAGGCCTTAAACAAAATGAGGTAGTATGCGAGAGGGTTAATTAAGCCCAACAATAAGTAATACCAAGGGTTAGCGAGAAAGATACTCACCACTTGGTTGAGCTTGCCTTGCAGCGCGCAAATGCCCAGCAGTACGCACCCAGAGACAGCACTCGCAACCGTCAGCATCTGGATCGGCGTAAATTCAGCCAGCGTAAGTTTGAAAGCCGTGGCAACCGTTGACCACAATAATACGGCAGATAAGCCAAAGCCGAGTGCGCGTCGTTCGTCCATGAATCCTCGTTAGAATAATTGTTGAAATAGTGTTCAGCGGCGCAAGTCTATAGTTTGCTGTTAACTTGTACAAACTGGACATTTATCCAGTATCGAAATACCATTTGTCCATGACTGATAAAATGAGTTAACCCGTTATCATGCAATGGATTATCGAAAATCAAGCGTTAGTGCTTTCAACGTTAGGCAGCGCCGTGCTGAGCGGCTCAGTGGCTGGCTGGTGGGTTAAGCAGAAGCTCAATTTGAAAAGTGAGCTATTACAACAGCAGTTAGAGACTCATCAAGCCCATCATCAGCAGCAGATAATCGAACTCAAACAAGCCTTGCAGCAGGCGCGACAAGAGTTGGATGAGCTGGATGAAGAACGAGATAAAGCCGCATTTGAGCTTAAGCAATCGCACGGGAAATTCATGGCCGCGATGGAAAAGTTGCGCTATTTCGAAGGGGTTAAGCAAGAGCGGCAACAGAGCATGGAAGATGCGCACGCTCTGCGTGAGCAGAAATCGCAACTTGAGGCTCAACTGCGTGAGCAAGAAGCGCGGCATGAACAGCAAATTCAATCGAGCCAAGAAAAACTACAGTTACTTGAACACGCTGAGGAACGCCTAAAGCAGCAGTTTGAGCAGCTAGCCAATCAGTTATTTGAAGTCAAAACTGCGAAAGTGGATCAGCAGAACCGTCAAAGTTTGGAAGGGCTACTTTCTCCACTGAAAGAGCAGCTCGAAGGGTTTAAAAAGCAGGTCAATGACAGCTTCAATCATGAAGCGAAAGAGCGCCATACGTTGGTTCATGAATTGAAAAACTTACAACGCCTCAATGAACAGATGGCGCAAGAGGCACTCAATTTGACCCAAGCGCTGAAAGGCGACAATAAACAGCAAGGCAATTGGGGCGAAGTGGTTCTCGCGCGGGTGCTGACCGAATCGGGCCTGCGTGAAGGGCACGAATATCACACTCAAGTCAGTTTGCAAAACGAGGCTGGTAAGCGCTATCAACCAGATGTGATCGTCAATTTGCCACACGACAAACAGGTGGTGATTGACTCGAAAATGGCGCTGGTGGCTTATGAGCGTTATTTCCATGCTCAAACTGAAAGTGAACGTGCTCGCGCATTAAGTGAGCATTTACTTGCGCTGCGTGCCCATATAAAAGGACTCGGTCAGAAAGATTATCATCAGCTCAAAGGGCTACAAAGCCTGGATTACGTGCTGATGTTTATTCCCGTCGAACCTGCATTCCAAGTGGCGATTCAAGCTGATCCCAGCTTGGTAAAAGAGGCGATGGAGCAAAATATTTTGCTGGTTAGCCCAACCACCTTGTTGGTTGCGCTGCGTACGATCGATAATTTATGGCGCAATGATCGACAAAACCAGAACGCGAAGTTGATCGCTGAGCGGGCCAGCAAATTGTACGATAAATTACGCTTGTTTATGGAGGACATGGAAGGGCTTGGTGGCGCGTTAGACCGTGCAAACCAAAACTATCAAGGGGCGATGAATAAGCTCGCGACAGGGCGTGGCAACGCACTGCGTCAAGCCGAAAGTTTTAAACAACTTGGCGTCGAGATAAAACGTTCCATAAACAGTGAATGGGTCGAACAAGCACAAAATGAGGCATGGGCAGACAGTGCGGTGGAAAATGCACCTTTAGTAGAAAGACATCACGCTGAGGATAAAGTAAACTGATCGCTCGCAGTCGCCTTTAACAAAACAGTGCTGCCCAAGAGGAACCTTCATGACGGATACCAGCGTGCAATCAAAAACAGCATTAGAGACACAAAATACCACTCACTTTGGTTTTGAAACCGTAGCGAAAGAAGAAAAAGTCGCCAAAGTCGCGCAAGTTTTTCACTCGGTTGCGGCCAAATACGACATGATGAATGACCTGATGTCTGGTGGCATTCATCGCTTATGGAAGCGTTTTACCATTGATTGCAGTGGCGCTCGCCCGGGCCAACGTATTTTGGATCTTGGTGGTGGTACGGGCGATCTAACCGCCAAATTTTCACGCATTGTGGGCGAAAAAGGTCATGTTATTCTGGCTGATATCAACAACTCGATGCTCAATGTCGGACGCGATAAATTGCGTGATAAAGGTGTAGTGGGCAACGTACATTACGTGCAAGCCAATGCCGAAGAACTGCCTTTTCCTGATAACTATTTCGACTGCATTACCATCAGTTTTTGCCTGCGTAATGTAACCGATAAAGATAAAGCGCTGAGCTCGATGTTCCGCGTTTTAAAACCGGGTGGTCGTTTGTTGGTACTTGAGTTCTCCAAGCCAGTGCTTGAGCCATTATCCAAAGTATACGATGCGTATTCGTTCCATCTATTGCCGAAAATGGGCCAAATCATTGCCAATGATGCCGACAGCTACCGCTATCTTGCGGAATCTATCCGCATGCATCCCGATCAAGAAACCTTAAAAGGGATGATGGATCAGGTTGGTTTTGAACAAACGAGTTACTACAACTTAACGGGCGGTATTGTTGCGCTGCACCGTGGTTACAAATTCTAAGGATTGGGCATGCCGTTTGAGCCTTTAGTTACCGCCGCGATTGAGACCACACTCAACACCTTAATTCAAGACGATCCTGAATTGGTGCGCCGATTATCACGCCTGAAAGGGCAAGTCATCCAAGTGCATCTCAAAGAGTTCAATAAAACGCTGACCTTCATTTTTAGCCAGCAAATTGATGTGTTAGCGGCTTACGAAGGCGAGTCGAATTGCTACCTGTCGCTCAATGTTTCCATTTTGCCCGAGCTACGTGAGCAAGCGAACATCACCCAACTGATCAAACAAGATAAGTTGGTGCTGGAGGGCGATATTCAACTGGCGCAAAAATTTGCCCAGTTGATCACCGATTGCAAGCCGGATGTTGAAGAGTGGTTGTCACGCCTGACGGGCGATGTGCTGGCTCACGCTTTAGTGCAGGGTGTGAGAGACATAGGCCAAGCGCTGCAATCACAACGAAGCAAGCATCAAAACCACCTCAGCCAAGTGTTAACGGAAGAGTGGCGTTTATTACCTAGCTCGCTCGAGGTGGCCTATTTTTGTGACCAAGTGGATGATCTCAATAGCCAAGCGGCGCGTATCGAAGCCAAAATTCAACACTTGTTGGAGCAAGCATGACGCCAACTGAACTCAAGCGGTTGTACCGAATTATCAAGGTACAATTGGAATATGGTCTAGATGAACTGTTGCCAGAACATCAACTCACCAAAGCGCCAATATTAGCGCGCAAAGGATTGTTCTGGATTAAAAATCAGCATGCGGACAAACCATTAGGTGAGCGCTTGCGCTTAGCCTTGCAAGAGCTTGGTCCAGTGTGGATTAAGTTTGGTCAGATGATGTCAACGCGGCGTGACCTGTTTCCACCGCACATCGCAGACCAACTTGCGTTACTGCAAGATAAAGTCGCTCCGTTTGATGGTGTACTTGCTAAAACTCAGATGGAAAAAGCGTTGGGCGGCGCTTTAGAAACTTGGTTTGATGAATTTGATATTGAACCACTTGCTTCTGCGTCGATTGCTCAAGTCCATACCGCCAAACTCAAATCATCTGGCCGGGAAATCGTACTCAAGGTGATTCGGCCAGATATTCGGCCAGTGATTGATGCCGATATCAAACTCATGTATCGCATGGCGAAAATTGTTGCCAAAGCATTACCTGAAGCAAGGCGACTGAAGCCCGTTGAAGTGGTGCGTGAATATGAAAAAACTCTGCTTGCTGAACTCGACCTACGCCGAGAAGCCGCCAACGCCATTCAACTGCGTCGTAACTTTGAAAATAGTGAAGAGTTATACATTCCAGAGATAATTCCTGACTTTAGTAATGAAACTGTCATGGTTTCTGAGCGAATATACGGCATTCAAGTTTCTGATATTGAAGGTTTAGCGGCCAACGGCACTAATATGAAGTTGCTTGCTGAACGCGGGGTGAGCGTATTCTTTACCCAAGTGTTCCGCGACAGTTTTTTCCATGCTGATATGCACCCGGGCAATGTCTTTGTTAATCCCGCGCATCCTGACAATCCACAATGGATTGGCTTAGATTGTGGTATTGTCGGTACCTTAAACAGTGAAGATAAACGTTATTTAGCCGAAAACTTCTTAGCTTTTTTCAACCGAGATTACCGCCGAGTGGCACAATTGCACGTTGATTCTGGTTGGGTTCCACGTGAAACCAACATCGATGAATTTGAGTTTGCTATTCGCGTAGTCTGTGAGCCAATTTTTGCCAAGCCATTGTGCGAAATCTCATTTGGTCATGTGTTGCTAAACTTGTTTAACACGGCTCGTCGCTTCAATATGGAAGTGCAGCCGCAATTGGTCTTGCTGCAAAAAACGTTATTGTATGTCGAAGGGTTAGGGCGTCAGCTTTATCCTCAATTGGACTTGTGGCAAACCGCTAAACCATTTTTAGAAAAATGGATGATGAACCAAGTTGGGCCGCAAGCGTTTATCCGTGCAGTAAAAGAGCGAGCTCCGCTTTGGGCTGAAAAATTACCTGAATTGCCAGAGCTGCTTTACGATAGCCTCAAACAAGGTAAAGCAATGAACCAAAGGTTGGATCAGTTGTACCAAGGTTATCGAGCCAGTAAGCGTCAACAGGCAACAGGAAAGTTTTTATTTGGTATTGGCGCCACTTTGGTCGTATGCTCGGCGATATTAGTGACCAGTGCTTATCAGCCGTTTGCAATAACCAGTGCAATTGCAGGTGTTGTATTTTGGCTACTCAGTTGGAGTGCTTACCGTCGTTAAGCGGTCTTTTATTTGAAATCAATTTGTTGAGAAATTCCTGAGGTGTAGAGAATGGGTGGTATCAGTATTTGGCAACTTCTAATTATTGCCGTGATTGTTGTATTACTATTTGGAACCAAGAAACTGCGTGGCATCGGTAGCGATCTCGGTGGTGCGGTTAAGGGGTTCAAAAAGGCGATGAGCGATGAAGAGCCTGCCAAGAAAGACGCAGATTTTGAACCTAAAAATATAGAGCAGCAGAAGACAGAAGCGACTGCTGAAACTAAAAAAGATAAAGAGCAGGCCTAATACGTGTTTGATGTCGGTTTTTGGGAGCTGGTATTAATATCGGTTGTCGCGTTGGTCGTTCTTGGCCCTGAGCGTTTGCCTCATGCTATTCGCAGTGTGGCAAAATTTGTTAGCACGGCAAAGAACATGGCGAACAGTGTCAAAGATGAATTAGCACATGAGCTCAAAATTCAAGAGCTGCAAGAAAACTTGCGTAAAGCAGAGCAAATGGGGATGGAAAATTTATCTCCAGAGCTGAAATCTTCTGTGGATCAGCTCAAGCAGGCTGCGCAAGATGTACAACGCCCTTATGCGAACTCATCGCCCTCTGAAACAAAAACAGAGCACGATGAACAAAGCGTTGAAGTGATTCCCGCTACAACGATTTCGTCGCCTGAAACGGCCGATAAGAAAGCCGACTCATCTCTGTAGGAGGAGTTATTGCTACCACTGTAACTCCTCCTCTTATGCTCTATTTATACGAGGTTCGATATGTCTTCCGTTGAGCAGACACAGCCTTTAATCAGTCACTTGCTAGAACTACGCGATCGTTTATTGCGTTCAATAGCTGCGGTGATCGTGATTTTTATCGGCTTAGTCTATTTCTCTAGCGACATCTACGATTTTGTCTCCAAACCATTGGTTGAGCGTTTGCCTGAAGGGGCGACGATGATCGCGACCGATGTTGCCTCGCCCTTTTTCACGCCACTCAAACTTACTTTGATCGCGTCTGCCTTTCTCGCGGTGCCTTTCATCCTTTATCAAATTTGGGCCTTTGTCGCTCCAGGTTTGTATAAGCATGAACGCCGTTTAGTCATGCCATTGATGTTTTCAAGCTCGTTGTTGTTCTATTGCGGTGTGGCGTTTGCGTACTTTGTGGTATTTCCACTGGTGTTTGGCTTTTTTACGGCCATCTCTTTAGGCGGTGTTGAGTTTGCAACGGACATTGCCAGTTATCTCGATTTTGTGCTTGCGCTCTTTTTCGCTTTTGGTATCGCCTTTGAGGTTCCCGTCGCCATCATTTTACTGTGTTGGACGGGGGCGACGACGCCGAAAACCTTGAGTGAGAAAAGGCCTTATATCGTGGTTGGGGCATTTGTGGTGGGTATGTTACTGACGCCGCCTGATATGGTGTCGCAAACCTTGCTCGCCATTCCGATGTGTTTATTGTTTGAGGTGGGACTTTTCTTTGCTCGTTTTTATGTGCGCAAAGATGAGGAAGAGCCGGAAGATGAAAGTCATTAATACATGAAAAAAGCGGCGAATAGCCGCTTTTTTTGTACCTATGATAGTGGACTATTTAATCTTCAAAAGATAACCGCACTGAGAGCATCGATAGACTTCCTTGATACCCAGAAGTTTTTGCCAGAAGGTTCGATGTTGACGTTGTAAGTGATTACCATGTTCACACATATTAGCCACGTTTATGTATTAAAATTTTGCCGCATACTATAGTGTTTGCATGATTATTTTTGTGATACAGGTCACGCTGATGTGTATGTCATTCTATCTATAGTTCTATAAATTATAATTTAAACAGTGAGTTAGCATTAGTGTTTGTAATGTTATTCACTTCAACCAACGAGAGTTCGGTGAGTTCTGCGATGCGTTTGGCAACTAGCGTTGTGTAAGCTGGTTCGTTGCGCTTACCTCTGTGAGGGACAGGGGCTAAATAGGGACAATCTGTTTCTAGCAGAACAAAGTTCATATCGAGATGCGGTAATACTTTATCCATGCCGCCATTTTTAAACGTTGATACACCACCAATCCCAAGATGAAACCCTAGCTCATTAATGGCTTTAGCTTCTTCAAGCGTGCCGCCAAAACAGTGGAATACACCGCTAAGTGAGCCATTTTGCTCTTTTTTCAGCAGTTGTAGAGTTTGAGTGATGGAATCACGAGTGTGGATGACAACAGGCAAATCGCGCTCTTTGGCCCAATTAAGTTGAGTGACGAAAGCCATCTCTTGTTCGGCCTGAAAGGTTTTGTCCCAATACAGATCAATGCCAATTTCACCAATGGCGATAAAGGGGTGTTTATCTAGCCAAGATTCGATAACCGTTAGCGTTTGCTTCACATTTCCATCCACATAGCATGGATGCAGCCCCATCATCGATCGGCAAAGTTCAGGGTAAGCCGCTTCTGTTTTAAGCATAGGCTCAATGGAGGCAAGATCGATATTGGGCAACAAAATAGCCTCAATGCCTTGCGCCTTAGCGCGTTGCACGACCTCATCTCGATCGTGATCAAATTCAGCGGCATAAATGTGAGCGTGAGTGTCAATCATGGTGTGTCTCGATAAACAGAGAATGGGAGAGCAGTATACGGAAGTGTGAGCCTGAGGTCATTTTTCTGATTTTTGTCGATTGGCGCTAGCGTCAAAAAGCGAGAGTGATATGATTTCGCCACACTTGAGCGATAGCGGTAGTGAAGAAAGAATGCTTTCTCACACCGCGTATAAACAAGGAGAAGAGAGTGTCAGTATCCATTCAAGGTCAGTTCCCAGGGCGTCGCATGCGTCGCTTACGCAAGCATGATTTTAGCCGCCGTTTGATGGCTGAGAATCAGTTATCGGTTAATGATTTAATTTATCCCATGTTTATTTTGATGGGTAAAGATCGCCGCGAGCCAGTGGAGTCTATGCCCGGTATTGAGCGTCTCTCTATCGACTTAATGCTCGAAGAAGCGCTGTATTTGGCTAATCTCGGCGTGCCTGCCATCGCACTTTTTCCAGTGGTTAACCAAGATGCTAAAAGTTTGTGTGCTGCTGAAGCGCATAATCCTGACGGCTTAGTGCAACGTGCGGTGAAATTATTAAAAGAGCATATACCACAAATGGGTGTCATTACCGACGTTGCGCTGGATCCTTTCACGGCCCATGGCCAAGATGGCATCATCGATGAAAGTGGCTATGTGATGAATGATGAGACCACCGAGGTGTTGATCAAACAAGCGCTGTCTCACGCTGCAGCCGGTGCCGATGTGGTTGCCCCTTCCGATATGATGGATGGACGAATTGGTAAGATCCGCGAAGCGCTTGAAGAGACGGGTTTTATTCATACACAGATCATGGCTTACTCTGCGAAATACGCGTCATGTTATTACGGCCCATTCCGCGATGCGGTTGGTTCCTCTTCGAACCTGAAAGGGGGAGACAAGAAAAACTATCAGATGGATCCGGCCAACAGCGATGAAGCCATTCACGAAGTGGCGATGGATATCAATGAAGGGGCTGACATGGTGATGGTGAAGCCCGGCATGCCATACCTTGATGTGGTGCGCCGCGTGAAATCTGAATTACAAGTTCCTACGTTTGCGTATCAAGTGTCTGGTGAATATGCGATGCATAAAGCAGCCATTTTAAATGGTTGGCTTAAAGAACGTGAAACCGTAATGGAGTCATTATTGTGCTTTAAACGCGCAGGGGCAGACGGCATTTTAACCTATTTTGCTAAAGACGTTGCGCAGTGGCTGGCAGAAGATAACGCCAAAACGGCACAATATTTACATCAAGATAACTAAGTTGTGAATTTAGGTAGGGGAGCGAATTTTTCTATCTATTTGAAAATCAATTAAAAAAAGATTTCATGAAATAGATGGGTAGGTGTTTTTAGCATGATTAGAAAATAAATGAGATTTTTTCTCATTTAGGGGTTGATAATTAAATGAGAATCATTATTATTAACCATGTCTTAGGGAATGGCGAAGTTCACAAGGACGTCGAGTTTACGATTAACGAATTGCTAGGTGTTAAAAGTAACAAGACAAATTGGCGACGAACTTGCGCAAGTTCTTTTTGACACGACATTGCTCACATTGCTTCCAGTGTAATTTATAGCTTTATCGTAAGGCTGAATGAATCACTTCACTTAGTTTTACCTGTTTTTGCTAGGCGACATCCTCGGGTGTCGCTTTTTTTATCGCTCATTTTCAAGAGGATGCTTTTGTTGTGAATAAAAGGCCATCGATAGTCTTTTCCACAATCGATGATCGTAAAAAGATCATGATAGGAATGTTCGATCTTTGTTTTATTCATTTATAAACAATAGGTTAATGTCATTGTTTTCCTCGTTAATCACTGTTTAATAACCAGTGGATAAAAACTATGAACAGAGTTATCCACAGAATGTCATTTGCGGTGGTGGACAAATCAGCAAAATGTTTCGTTGCTCAAGGTGCATTGGCGTGGAATCCTCAAGACAGTCATGGCATCCTTAGTCATTACATTTCGTACTCGCTTTGGATTGCAAAAGACTATGGCTCGCATACCTGACAACCCGTTCATTCTGATTGATGGCTCTTCTTACCTTTACCGTGCATTTCATGCCTACCCAGGCACCATGAGTAATGGCGAAATTCCAACTAATGCTGTCTATGGCGTGGTCAATATGCTCCGTAGCATGATGCGCCAGTTTTCCGCTGAGCGTATGGTGGTTATTTTTGACGCGAAAGGAAAAACCTTCCGCGATGATATGTACCCACAATACAAAGCTAACCGTCCACCAATGCCTGATGATCTACGTTGTCAGATTGAGCCGTTGCACAATGTCATCCGTGCGATGGGGCTACCGCTGATATCGATTGAAGGTGTCGAAGCCGATGACGTGATTGGTACGCTAGCCTCTCAAGCATCACAAGCCGGCATGCCAGTGCTGATCAGCACTGGTGATAAAGACATGGCACAGCTAGTGGACGAGAATGTCACCTTGATCAATACCATGACGAATGTGGTACTTGACCGTGAAGGGGTGATTGAAAAATTCGGT
>Ga0075011_10000190_pt1 | contig 31737 bp, 39 predicted proteins | sample TARM_MetaG_T_14_FD_72354 | JGI IMG/M metagenome (GOLD analysis project Ga0075011, IMG submission 72354) | Freshwater microbial communities from Pennsylvania, USA, analyzing microbe dynamics in response to fracking - TARM_MetaG_T_14 | ecosystem: Environmental > Aquatic > Freshwater > River...
GGCGAGAGCCAATTCATTGCAGTCCGACGCCCTGATCATTGCCGATGTACCCAATAGCAGCCGCCGCTGGAGCATGAAATCTCGAAGTGATCGAATCGCTTGGCCATCCAGCTGGTGGCAACTTCAAGCGAACAGATGTTATCCGACAGCAACGGTGGAAGTGATGTGCTCGTATCGATGAGCTTGACCGAAAAGAATCTGGCGCTCGGCCCCATCGGAACGAGGACAAACCTGAAAACCGTACCTGGAGTCTCGATGAGAAGGCAGCCAACCATTTGTTGGAAGTCGGCCAAGGCAACGTTGTGGTAGCTGCGATGGTTGGCTAGCTGAATGGCCATGCGGCGAGTGAAGGGATTGGAAGGTTCCGGCCACTCAGGTTCAAGCTGATCAGCTTCGAACGATAGCTTATCGAGGCCAGCCCAAAAGCCGTCCTCTGGCTGATAGAACAGGTCATTGTCCATCGTCGCGAATCCTGTGTTCATACGAGAGCTGCCTTCCGATAGACCTTGGTATTCGAAATCCAGCCCGGCTGAGCGTACCGGGTAATACCTTGTGACCACCTACCCGAATGTAGCTCTGGGACATACCTGCCGATGAAAGGAATCTGCTGAACACCCACAACACACAAAGCGTTGGCAATCTGTTCACGGGCATCAGAAGCGTCAATCGGCACTTCGTCGTAAAGCAGGATCATTTCCATGATCTGCGAATCATCGGCGTAGTCGGGTGTGGGCGGCACAAAAACGAACGGCGACTGCGGTAGCCTGCGTGTCTCGCTAATCGCCTGGGCAGGCGTGCCCACTAGGTGAGGGCGGGGAACAAACCTGATTTCGTTTATTGCGTTCTCAACGGTCTTAGTCCAAGGGAAAGGGTGGGCAAGCTCATCGGCAGTCGAGGCAATAGAGGCTGCACCAGGAATAAGCGAGTCAGGAAACTGGCCAAGTTCAAGCCGTAGGAGATTAGCAGCGGCATCGAGGCAGTAGCTGAAATGGATCATTTCCCACCGCCTAGACCTAACTGATCGAAAACTTCTTGTGAAATCTTTTCCCAGTATGGCGGTGTGTAAGTAGACGTGTAATCAAGGGACGTAAAAGGCAATAGTTTGAGGTTGTCCTTGTCTAGGGATAGGTGATGAACCAAGCTCCCAATTGCAAACTCCGCTCCCTTAGTCTTCACATGGCCTAAATTAGAAAAATAGGCATCAACAACTACGCCAGAGTCGTTGACTATAAACCAGTGCCTTGACCAACTATCCCAATAAGGGCCGGTGTTTTCATTAAAACCTTGCGCCTTTTGAAATTCAGAAGCAGCAACATACTCGCCGTTAATTTTTTTAGCAAAGGGAAGGTACGGTTTAAGCCAAGCATCATAGGCTATGCTTCCGGGTGCAGAGCTTCCGCGAGACACGGGCGAGTAAATATAGTAGTCAACATTAGGGCCGTGAGGCTTGAGGAATAAAGGAATAAAGTCTTTATCCTCTACACCGGAAGGGCCGTAGAACGAACCACTAGGGTTAGGGTCATACTGTAGCCAAGCAACCTTGACCTTATCATGTAGATGATTCCGAAGAACGAATTGCCGAACACGGTCGATTGCAACAGCATCCATTGCAAGACGATCAACTATATCCGTGCCTCCGTTAGTCCAGCCGGGCGCGGCCATGTAGACCACCCATTCATCACCATGATTATATTCTGCGGGTTTGGTAAGAGAACTACGCAAGCCCGGATCAATATAGAACGTCTTACTGCCAGCAGGGAAGGTCATAGGCAGGACGGTCGCCTTAGACGGTTGGTAAGAAACCTTGGCGCCGTCAGCCAGAGGGGGCGATTGAGCTTGGTCGCAAGCGGTCAAGGTCAGGAAAGCTAGAAGGGAAATAAAGAATTTTGCCTTGGTCATGAGGAAGCCTCCGTACTGGACATGATGAGGTATAACGACCGGAGTGCAAGTCTACACAGGTCCAAAAAAGAAATGACAGCCTGGGAGGGGGCGGTGAGTGCCGCCTGCTTGACGCAAGCGGCAGAAAGCTTCATTTACTCATGGCTAGGTTTGTTGCCGCCCGAAGGGCTGTCCTTCTTAGGCACCAAAGAATTGCCTAGAGAAACATCATTGTTCGGGCTCGGCCTAGTCATAGAGTTCTTGTTCGTAGAGTTGCTATTGTCTGCACTATTGCTACCACCTAGACCTGAACGTCTAGTCATGGGGGCGCCCATGTGACTTGCGATTTGGGAAACCTGCTTTGTAATAGTGGAGAATGCGGCCTGTCTGTTCTTCTCGGAGCGTGCAGCTGTAGATGCTTTCGATATAGACGCAGCCTTACCAAAAGCACCACCTACAAGCGCCGCAGCCGCTGAAACCATAGCAAAGCCTCTTGCGGCAGCGCCTGTGGCAACGGAAGAAGGACTAAAAGAAGTGGCTGCACGTACATCATCCCAAAGAAGAAGCTTTGCAATGACGATTTCACAAAGCGTTAGAACCGAATAAAGAATGATTTCTGAACTCATACTTGCAAATGCAGAAGCAATATCAACGGCGCCAGGATTCAAACCTTCTGCCATCGTTTGGTACATCTTATTGTAGGCGATAAGGTTTGCGCCTAGAACCAGGAAAAGATGGTTGATCAGTACAACGATGAAAGGGAAAGCCATGAGCTTGAAATATGTAATTAAAACTCTGGGGCCGGCAAAGACCGAAGCGACAGCAAAAATTGGAAAAGTTATAAGCAGTATTGCAACTAACATTGCCATGCTTGCAATAACTATTGGTATCTTGTAGCGAAGCATAAACCTATCAACGGTAGAAGATAGGGATTCAAACCCGCCCTTGAGAGCGTCGGCAGACTTCTCAAAAAAGCCATATTCCTTTTTTTCTGTAATGCCAGCAGCTAGCAAATCCCTGTTTAATTGATCAGTTATGCCCTGCATAAAAATGTTTGCTGTGGTTGCAGATTCATAATTATTACTATTTGAGAGTTCTGTACTCTGATCGCTTCCGTAAACTCCACGACGAAGGTTTTTCATCGTCTCATTGGCTACGAGGTAAAGCTCGTAGCAATTTTTTGGATAAAAATATGAGTCAGTCCCTGTGCCAAGAGCAGGTTGAGCCGCACCATTCGGTGTCATTTCAGCAAATTTGGAGTCTGAGGTGGACAAGCTATTAAACATAGGGGAAGAACTGCCATCAAGCCCGCCTTCCTCATCAATCATGGAACGAAAATAGCTTTCGGTAGGGATTCTGTACCCTATGTCCCCGGTTATATGGCTGTTAGCAATAGGGAGTTCATCTTTCAGAAATTTGACCGCTTCACGTTGACGCCGCTCAAACTGAATACTCTCTCTGGTTACACCATAGTCATCACGACCGCGAACCCTCCTGTTGATGATATCCTGTTGTGTTTTTGATGCTTGGGCAGAAGACATGCCAAGAGTATTAGCGCGGATACCCACCGTGCGTATATTCGCAATCTGTTCGGGAGTTTTAGCTGCTTCCATTGCTTCACGGCCGCAATATTGCAAATAGTCTTTGACTGCCTCCTTTCCTTCCCCTTGTAGAAACTTCTCTGCGAACGCCGTGCTTTTATTTGCATAGGCAATAGCAAGTGCATCTTTAAGTGGACCTCTTGAGGCCCCTCCCTGTTCTGCTAGGCTGGCTTTCCATGCCGATCTAACGACGCTCCCGAAGTAATCGCTTACAGTGCCAGTTAGAAGGAATGAATAGTAGGCGCCGTAAGAAAGCTCAGTTCCGCTGGAGTCTCCTAAATATTTAGTGTTGGTCGTTGAATTGAGAAGAAACCCTGCAAGCAGAGTGGCCCCAATAACAGCAATACCAGAAAGTAGTCTGTCTACTGGGGCTTTAAGAAAACACAGAGCAGCAAAAGCCAATCCAAAAGAGTAGACGATGCTGACAGCAGCAGTACGAAAGGGGGCGGCTAAATATGAGCTATAGGCAAAATAATACTGATAAAGGTCAGTAAAGTTGCCAACAATCTTTTCAAGAAATGCCCATTCAACAAAACTACTTTCCATGGCGTCTTTCCCTTATTGGTCCATGTTAGCAGAGCTAAGTTGACCGAGGCCTGCTTGGCTGACGATACTGTTCAGCTCAATTCTAAGTGTTTCTGCTGCGTTAATAAATTGGAGTCTGCGGTGGTCGGATAGGAGTTCTCTGTCCGGCTGGTTTTGAATGCCTGTGTAAACAGCAACGTTGATTTTATCGACCTCCTGAGTAAGGTCTTTTAGCATTGCTAGCTGCGCAAGATTCTGCATTGTCAGCAAAGCCTTGGAGTAGTTGGCGCCACCATGCTCGAACAGTCTAGCTATTTTTCTGTGTTGTTCTTTGGTGATGGAAACGCCAGACCTATTATAAATAGCCTTGAATCCATCGGTTGACATGTAATCAGGCTCTTTAGTGGAGAATACCTCCTGAATCCATACCATGTATTTAGCAGACAAAGCGTTAGAATACTGCTTGAGAGTGAGTGATCTTGGGATGACGCCGCTTTCACCGCTATCGTTGATCTTATAGTCAGGCAAAAGTTTGCTGTGTAACTCAATGCTTTCACAGGAAATACCGCTCGAAGCAAGAATCAACGTTCGTAACCCTTCGCTTGGGATATTTGAACAAGCCTGCTCTCGCACACCGAGTGGTGCGTTTACTCCCTCCACAGACGTTCCACCGTTTGAGGTATTAGAACCGTCGATTCCGGCTTTAAACTGAACCAAACCTCCTGTGGCATTAGAAACCTTACCAAGATACTGGCTGCTCCTATCAGTCACCTTTTTCTTGGTATCACGCATTACGCTCGATATGTTAGTCAAAAGACCATCGTCTGACATGCAGTCTGGGTCTTTATAGCCGGCCTCAGCAGTACATCTGGCCTCTGCCATCGCTTGTGCCTTTTCCTCGGCGGCCTTGTCTGCGATGGCACGGACACCGGAACAACTCATGTTTGTAAGGTCTAAGCCGAACTGGCCAACGGTATTAAGTTCATCTATGACTGCTTTCACAGTAGGTTGAGAGTAAGCCAAGTACATAATTGCAAGAGCAGGGGCATTTTGGATGAAGCCTTCCACCATTTGTTGATACTGTGCCAGCTGGCCGTCAATTACACCGCCAAGGTTGATACCGTCGCAGCCTACACCTACCTGACTTGATCCATAGCCACTCAGAGCAGTAGTCCTGTCAGGGAAGTATGGGGTGTAAGTGCCAAGACTATTGGAAGTCCCCTCAAGCAAAGTTGCCCCACCTTTGATTACTCTGCCACCATAAGTAGTTACATTCTCCATAGACATGGCCCACGGGGAATTGGATGGGTCGTCGGCGTATGGGTCCTGAATATCGATTTGCGAATTTGGTGATACAACATTCCCAATAGCATAAGAACTGTTTAACGCAAACAAACCGGCCAAAGAAACTACTACAATGTTTAAAGCGGTACGCTTAGTATTCATGTTAATACTCACTTCTTGGCCGTAATAATGTGGCTGATTCCTTGCAGTCGTTCTTCGAGCTGGACGATGCTTCTAACGCCGGGTAGGGGTTCACGCTGCTTCATAGCTAGGTTATCAATCCAAGTGGTAGGCCATTTATCTACACCTGCCTTCAAAGCGTTATTTGCCTCAAGCGGGTTTAGGATGCGACCTTTAAGGCCTCGGTCAGTAACCTTTGATTTGAAGCCGTCAGGATTATCGTCGAACTGAAACACAGTAATTTTTAATGCAGGATAACGCTCCTGGAGTTTAGCCATCGTCGAGAGCTGAACCTCACACGCGCCGCACATACTATTAACGAAGACTGAAACAGCGAGCGCAGACGTATTAATTGCTTTAGGCGAATCGAATAGCTGCTTTGCTTTTTCAAGGCCAATAATGTTGTCAAGAGGCCCTGCATCCCACATTGCGGATTGATAGAGGCTTGCGGACTTTTTGTACTCTCCCCAGGTTTGGTCCATGTATTTCACAGCAGCCATGGCTGCTTCTGGTGTCTGCTCCAATTGGAGCCGAATCATTGCTGATGGGGTCCCTGGTACAAAGTTAAATTCAAGGCCAGACGCATTAGTGACGCGAATAGGCGCAGTGGGATTTTTCTTTGCCTGCTTGTTCACTTCCGTGCAGTTCTTCATCCACTGCATATTCTGGCAGTCCATGATATTAGGCAGTTTTGCCAGTTCTTCATCTTCCTTTTTTGACTGATAGTCAGCCATCGACTGCATAGCACCGGCCATTGCTCTCGCTAGAATATCTTCCGTTGAAGCGCTGTTAGATACAGCGAAAGGGGCGTTGAAGATAACACCCCCGGCCAAAAATGCGATCCCGATTTTGAAAGTAGATTTCATTGTTAGCCTCAGTTAAAGCATGCTAGTAATTGTGGAAGTTAGTGACGATACATCGTCTACTACCCTGGCTTGGCCGCTCGGCGGAAGAACGACAATTGACGGAAGCTTTTTGACGCCGTGCTGAGCAGCTAGATTTCCTTTAAAGTCAGGGGTAAAGCCGTTCGGGGGTAGGGACGAGCCGCCAGTTGGTGGTGAATCAGGCGTCCATGCATCTGGCCTGATTACCACGAAGTATTTGGTTCGGATTTTGTTTCCAAAGCGGCGCTCTAACGACTGAGTTACATCGTACAGTCGCTCTGCCGTTGAGTCTGTACGTTCAAGAAAAACTAGAATATCTATTCGCGGTAGGTCTACAGACTCAACAATGTTGTCTGTAAATCGCAAAACCTCAGCTTTGTACTTTTTCAGTTTCGCATTCGCTGAATCTATGTCTGCTTGACTAGGTACACCATTTGCGCCAGCTATAGTTGGTAGTGCTCCGCTGGTTTGTTGCTCTAGCATTGACTTGACTCGCGGCAGCATTGCTTTTGCGCCTTCGTGCCCTTTTGCTGCTGCTACAGTGAAGAACTTTATTGCGCGCTCAAGATTATCTCCGTACTCCGGTGAGCGGAGCATCATTTCTCCGAGATAAAACATGGATTGAACGTCACCCGACTGTGCCAGCGGGAAAAGAATCTCCCACGCGTTTCCTTTATCACCACTGCGCATGGCTACAAGACCAGATTTCAACTGCTCTGCCGGAGTGGGGGTGATTTGCTCATCGGCGCTAGTTGAGCCAACTGTCAGCAAAATGCTAATTACGAGCAAGGTCAGGAAGCGCACGGGCCTTCTCTCTCTGGTATATAGGCAGTAGTGCTTTCATATAGATCGCACGTACAGACGGGGTTTTGGAGTGGTAGTCGCCAACAGCTTCAAGGTCAGACTTACCATTACGTTTGTGTCTTGCGACCTCAGATGCAGCGTAGTTTAAGTTGTATACTGGGTCGAACCATTGCTGGACTCTTGCTTTGTCGAATCCGTGAAATCTATAGTTGACCTGGGCAATGCCTATATCTGTGTTTAGTACCCAGAGTTGACGCACTCGCCCTTGTCCAGCTTTAAGCTTTTTCTGATTGTCAAAGCGTTCGGTTATTGGCTGCACGCCGATACGTACTTGAGCCTGTTTATAGCTGGCCATGAACGCTTTCGCAGCTTCTCTCGTAGGGAAAAACTGCCGTATAATCCCGCCCTTCTCAGGTATTATCTTTGCCATCCATGGGTTTTTGCTTATCTGCCACAGAGCCCAAACTGCTTGGTCTTTTGTTTCAAAGTAGAAGCCTTCTCCGTCGCAGTTGAAAGTCCAGGGATGTTTTCGTGATTCCTTTTGTACTAAAGCACGCATGGCAATTGGGTCAACGCCCTTACTTTTCGCTGCCGCATCGATAAGTGGGTCATATTGATTAGCCATGGCGCAATGCGCATACATGGCGATAAAAAGCGCCAATACACGCATCAGATCAAATCCTCAATGGTTGAGAACCTGTGTTTGCGCAACCATGCAACAGCACAGTCGCGGCGGTATGCCGTTGCTTCCAATCTACGGAATAGGGGAGGGTGAGGGTTGTAGTGCTTTGTACCAAGTATCTTGTGAAGCCCTTCGTGAAACAGGACATAGCTGAGAACATATCGTGGTGCTTTATAGCCAATGCTTGATAGCGCAGGCGATACGAGTATTTCTTCTACTTCATTTCGAATCTCGATACTTGCCACTGCTGGGGCAATCGACTCCGGGTCGTTCTGCCAGATTTGCTGCGAAGTATTAAACCAAATAGGTTCTTTTAGGTGGCGAAGCGTACTGGTGTAGAGGCTGTTGACATGCCTCAATTCATATTGGCAGAAGGGAATTAGAAGTCTTTTGGCTTTATCCCAATCACGCTCCGCATAGGCCTGGATGGCTTGTGCAATCTGTGCCTGTTCGTGCTCAGGCAAATGCTTCAATTCTTCGGCGGGATCGCGGGGCTCAACGGCGCTGGGGTAGTCCCAGCGCGCATTGACCGTTAGCTTATTGCTAAACCGTTCTTTATTGATTGCCGCAAGACATTGCTGTAACAGAATCTCATCTTTTTCTGTCGGCTGAATCTTTAATGTCTGCTTAACCTGCGGCACAGCCATTTGGTGAACTCCAGAACTTGTGGACTACATCGCCTTTGGCGTTCTGTAGATCAAGTCTGTCCCCAACGATGTTCACTCGAAGCCCCTCTATGAAATCGCCTTGGCCCACCATGTCTTCAACACCTCGATGGGTGATGAATGCATGTGGGACACATGTGGTGCAATTCCTTGCCGCTTGGGCTATCGCTGAAACGCAAATTTGCGGTCGGGTGATAGCTTTAGGGGCGGAGGCTACTCGCTGTGTCGAGGGCGAGCGCTGTGCAGCAACGGTTGGTTTGACGGGCTGGGAAGAAACGGGTTTTGCGTTTGGTTGAGGGTTGCTTGACAGCTTCGCAAGCGCCTCATTCGCTTTAGCAAGCTCAGTTTTCAGCTTGCCTACCTCGCTTTCCAGCACACCAATCCGACCATCCTTCTCTGCCAGTTTCTCAGTGAGGTTGGCCACGTCAGCGCTCGCGACCTGATTTTTCAGTTCGCCTGTCCCACTATCCGTATTTTGAGTTTTGGTGCCACTCAACTCGGTGGACTTACTCTCAGGAGCATCAAATGGGTTAGTGGACGTGTCGCCAAGCAGGCCCAGGTCGGATTCAAGGCTCTGTTCACCACCAGCGCCTGATGGTTTTGCTTCGGTGACTTGCAGTGCTGCGGCAGGCTCACTTTTCACTTTGCCTGTGAATGGATCGAGGATTTCGTTGCTATCGTCCACTAGGCTAGTCAGCTGCGCGTCCAGGTCAGCTGTTAGCAGATCAGTTCCGATGGGGTCATTCGCTGCGTCGTGCGCAGCGTTGGTCGGTTCACCGAAGCCAAGATCAGCCAGCGAGCCACTGCTCGACGTTGTTGGGATGGGAGCGTCGTGTTCACCTGGGCTGCCGAAGTCGAAAGCCGGTCCAGGTACTTCTGCGTTTGGTGCAGCCTCGTCTCGCCCCAAGACCTGTGCGTTTTCAAGTTCAGTCGTTTCGGGAACCATAGGCGCCGGGGATTGGACTTGCCAGTACACCCCGGCAGCGACCATGGCACCGATCACCAGTAGCTTTTGCTTTTTATCGAGCCCTTTGGGCTTTGGCTTCTGCGCTTGTGGTTCTGCGTCGATGATCAAAGCATCATCAATATCATCTTGAGAAATAGCAGATAGACGATCCTTCTCTTTGACGTGATCATCAGTTGCCAATGCTGCCTCTGTGGCTTCGTCTAGAGCATCGACGTTTTCTTGCTCGGCAGGTGAGGCTGCTTTCTTTCCCTCGGCCTTATCCTTAGCGTCTTGGTTCATTTTGGACAAACCTTCACGAATGCGCGTGCCAAGGTTCCCAAGCATGTTCGTTTTGTCGCTCATTAGTTAGCTCCTAGAGCCGGCAGAAAGGTCGGCGCTTCTTCAATCCAACGGCCAGGTGCAATCTGGACGCATTCTTCGTGTGTCGGGACCATCATTCCATTGACTACTCGGCCTGGAATCTGAACACCGCATTGAATAATGGGGGGCTCCCAGGTAAATCGGTCGCGTGCTCTCATCTTCCCTTTCATATCAATGAGTACGTCCTGTACCCCTTTTTCGTAGGCCTGACGCTCCAGAGCTGTTTGCGGTGCAGAAATTTTCACTTTCTCAGCTGCTTTTGCCTCATCCACGATGCTCTCTCTCGGCTCGTACTTCGAGGCGCACCCGGTCAGCAGGATTGCTGTTGAGATTACGAATGCAGCGTTACGCAGCTTCTTGGACATGGAATCGGGCTCCGTAGGGATATTCGTTGGCAAGTTCTACAATGGCGCGTTGTCGAGCAAGTTGCTCATCCACACCTTGTTTCTTAATGAGTTCCTGTGTCCGCTTTTCGCGTAACACGTAATCTTCTGGCGCCGAAGATGCAATCCACAGCGATACGGAGCTTGCGAACAACCTGAATACGCCAGAGTAGTAGTGACCTTGCTCAGTCCGCATCCGATAGAAGACTTCTGAGTAGAGCGGCGGAAGCGAGGCTAACGACTTCCACAACTCCACTTCTTCGACGCTGAAACTCAGTTCGCTAACTGCGAGCTTATAGTCAGACTCAGAACAGGCAAGGAAGAAATAGTGTGAAGTGTTCTCCAGGATGCCGTCCTGCTGATCCCCTGAACCTTTTGCTTCTGCGTTTAGAATCCGTACAAAGTCTTTAACCGTCTGACTGATCAGCAAACAGCCGGCTTTATACTTCCGCATTTCACGGTAGAAACCCGCCAGAGCAGCGGCTGCGGTCGGCGAGGACAGGGTAGCCCAGGCTTCGTCAACGGCGATCAGCTTCTTTCTGTCCTTGTCGAGCTTGAATTTGCAGTACATGTCGATCTGGCGGAAAAGAGCCAGAGTCACGATAGGTAGAGCGTCGGACTTCGCCATGCGTTGAGTTTCCAGCACGGTGAAATCGTTATCCCAATCAACCTGCAATTTTCCATCGAAAATTGCGGCGTATGGGCCATTTCCATAGAACAGGGTTAGCCGTTCTACCAAGTCCTTACCGGAGAGGTCTGAGAAGCTTGTCTGAGCGAGCTTTGGCATGAAGTCACTCATGATTGGCTCGTCTGTAGGGTGAGTTTCAACCCACTCACTGAAAAACTCAGATAGCGCGGTATATAGCAATGGCCGTGACTTTGTATGAACAGCAGCATTGGCATCGCCATTGCCCGTGGTCATTGCCATAACCAAAAGGTCAGCAATGAACATAGTATCTTCGGCGCTAGGTATTTCGTTTTTTCCGTCTTCGTCTTTGCCCAGATAGAACGGGTTGATGCAAATAGGGTAAATTGTACGGCCTGTCGTTTTGTCAACGAACGGCGCTGTTGCAAGGCGAATGTAGTTACCGCCTAGTACAATGCAGAGTGATTCGTAACTATCACCTTTGTCGATGATCCAGACTTTAGGTCGATACTTGACCCTTGTTCCCATAAGGATGTTGTTAAAAGCAAACGACTTACCACTACCCGTTGTGCCGACGATTAGGGAGTGTGCTGTAACAACCAAACTGCCAAATAGATCGAGATAGATCGGCTGGCCAAGCCTGTTGTTCATGATTAGGCCGGGGTCAGGCACACCCTGGTACTCCATGAAAATCGGGCACATGTGTGACAGACTTTCAGTAAGGTGAGGTGTGTCTCGGCGCAGCAATGACCTGCTTTTCTCGACATAGTTGAGAGGAAATGCCGTGCGGACAGCGGCGTCACCACGCATTTTCTCAGCAGAGCCAATACGCCAAAATAGCGACTCAAGCTGATCGGTTTGAGATTCCAGTTTCTCGCTGTCAAAACCCATCAGGCAGACATGAACTGATGTGTCGAAAAATTGCTCGCGACCTACGACGTTCTCACTGGAGGTTTTACCTTTTACTGCATCCAGGTCATCTTCCTGCTGTTGAAGCGTAAGCTTGTCGCCAAGCCGCATCCCTTTTTTAGAAGCGATCAATTTGCCCCGCGCCGCGAGGCGGGCTGTAACCTTTGCTTTTGTCGGGACATACCAGTTGAGGGTTATTAGAGATTCGCTCTCAACACCTCGCATTGCTGTTTGGAGCATGCCCGGCGCCGACTTCGCGGGTTTCCCAATGACAGAAACGGCGCGGATGAAATAATCGTGGCCGCTATCGTGAATTGTGTACCCTTTGCCGCTTGTACGTACATGTGAAAATGCAGTAGCGGAGTTAATAGCCTGATGACTTGGAGTCATGTCCGGTGCTTTCAGGCACTCATATACCGGCATATCAGGACGATATACTGGGGGTTCCATGTTGTAGTAACGAACAGGATTGAGCAGCTGGTATTGCCAGTTTACGAATCCTTGTCCGTTTAATTCTTCGGGGCTAAAACCTTGCGCCGCGAGTGTTTGGGCGATGCCGTTGCAGAGGGCGCCGAACCTCTCACTGTGTTTTGTATATGCTTCATAGGCAAGTGTATCGGCGTCAGCTAAGCCGACCGAGGCCAAAGCGGCATTCCACGTTTGGTCAATAAACTTTCCAAACATGTACTCTGGTTCCCACATGAAGATCAGGTAGTAGTTCGATATAAACGGATAACGACCTTCATTGATTTCACGCTGGATCGCATTAGAGACGTTGGCGCGAACGTCATCATCTTCTTCGTTTTCAAGAGCTGACAGGGCGTCGGCTCGCATCTTCTCTAAAGTGGCCGAGCTGAGCTTTGCAAAGAATCCATTAGGGGCAATCGCGGCATTGTACTGGCGCTTAATGATCGAATCGGCAAGTGCCGATTCAAACTCACCGAGGTCTGAATCCAGATTCGACGCGTAGTGCGACATTAGCCCGCGAATATCGCGATGAGTGTGTCGGATGAACTGGCCCGAGCTGCCATAGGGGAACTTGTTCAATGCCTCGCCGAATGATGTACAGACAGCGTGTAGTTCCTCATTGTTTAGCATTGCGCCGTCAGCGCCCTGGATGCGCCAAATTTTTGCAAATCGGCCATCGACGGTGTGGAAGTAGCACCCATGTTCCTCAAACAGGTAGGCGTCGCTCAGAAGCTCAATCGGCATACCGCCTTGGTAGTTACGCCTCGCGAGTGCTTGGAGGTCTGTGTCGTAAAGATGCAGATGATCCAGTTGGGTTGTCTCGGTCATTGCGTGAGTCCTTTGGGCAGCCCTACCAGAGCCCGGCTCTCTTGGTAGACGGTGAACTGGGCATCAGTGACGCGTGTCAGGTACTCGGCTATATCGGTGAGCGAGTTCGGGCGGGAGTTGATCTTGACGATTTGCTGCTGGTTGATCTGCGGGTGCAGTACCGCGTCATAGCCACTGGCTGCCGCAGCTACTTTCGCAAGTTGCCCAAGCGTGAGGTCGTTTGCTTTGAACACCTGCGTCATGGGCACAGGGTCCAGCGGCACCAGTTTCTGCTGGTCGAAATTGTTCTCCCGACGCTCGAACAGTTTTCTGAACAGAACAACATCGGGTTGCAGATTGGTGAGGTCCTGGCTGCTGCCCATGATCTGCTTGGTGTGATACTCACGAATCGCGTCCATCTGTTGCTGAGGGATTCCTTGAGGCACACCCTCGGCCTGCGCGATGCCGGCACAAACCAATGAGCCAAGCAGCATGATCACTCGGCCCATTGCGCTTCCTCGACCACGATGTAGTTCCAGCTCCCGCCGTGTTTAACGCCCGTTTTTTTGTCGGCGTATGGCACGATCCAAACCGGGGCCACAACGTCAGGCTGCCGGATGGGGTAGTAGGGTTCCGAACTCCCAAGCTCCGGTCTGGCGCGTAAACCTTGCCGAAGAAGGCTCACAGTCTCCCGCTGTGCAGTGGCGTGGACGGCATCGTAAACATCGTCCATTGATGCCTGATTCTGGAATTTCGGCTTCGAAGCACAGCCAGTGAGCAGGGAGAGGCAGGCAATGGCGGCGGCGATTTTGGGATTGATCATTCGATTCGATTCCTTACAGCAGTACGTCATTGCTGCTGCCGTCCAGGTCGAAGGCTTCGGCAGGCTTGTAGACATGAATGGGTTGATCAGTTACGAAGCGCAGACGTATGCCCGGCTCTACGACTACGGTGTCGATTGCCGCATTGGCCTCTTGCTCGAAGCGCTGAGCGATCTTTCCGAAAATTGCGGCAACGCCTTGAGTTGTGGCTGCCTTAGTCGCATCGCCAGTCAGTTGCTGGACGGTCGATGCGCCGCCCTGGTTGTTGAGGTTGCTCTGGGTGGTGTACTCACTCTGGGACAGGGCTGATGCAAAAGCAGCTCCTGCGGCTGCCGCTGACTCAAGCGCTAGCGTTCTGCCAGACGCCTTGTCGAGTCGCCCGTATACGTCTTGTTCGTTGTCGCGGGTATCGACGATGTAGCCGGTGCTGGCTGACATTTGGGCGTCCCCACCCTCGTCCCAGTACGACATTTGTTCGACCCGGATTGTGGCTCGCCCAGCACTGCTACTCGAAGTGCGTCGCCCTGCGCAGAGCCCCATCAGGTGGATATTCCCTACGTCTACGCTGGAGCCGTTTGGTCCACGGAAAATCCCCCGAACTGGCAGAACTACGGGTCGGGCTGGAATCTCACTTTGTGATTTGGCGTTCGGGGAGTTGGCGCCAATTGGACAGGCGACGCCGTGTAGAGTCGTGACCTCTACGAACGAGAAAGCCGGTATGGTGATGCGCTCCATTTTGGGGCCTGTTGGAGCATTGCCTGCTGTGTTTACAGCGCTCTTTTGCTGATCCTCGTAAGCTTCGGCTGCGCTAGCGTATTCCTTCTGAGGTTCAGCTTGAACCTGACCCGCGCTTTGCGTTGAAAAATGTGTCGGCTGCGGGGCAGGGGTGCTCATCGACGCGAACAGGTCATTCTCGCTGGCGCTCAAGGCGTCGCCGCCGTTTTTACTTGTAACGGTGGTCGCAACATTCTGAGGTTTCAGAATGAAGTAGTTCGGCCCGTAAATGCCTGCTCCCTGAGCCGGCTGCTCAACTTGCGGCTTTGGTGGGCTCATGTCGAAATTGAGCCCGTCGAAGTTCAAGCCTTCCATGCCAAAATCTGGCATTTTTTCAGGCAAGGACGGAGAGGTTTTGCTGTCGTTGTTGTTGGCTTCTTGGTAGATCGTCTCGACGCCATTGGCTCTGAGAGCCAGTACCTCGCTAGCGAGCGATGACACCATCGATTTAACTTCGTTGTTGGACTCTTTCATTTCCTTGCGAAGTCCAGCGATGCTCTGAGCTGCTTCTCGCTCTTGAATCGAAAGCTTCTGCTCAACGGCTTCGAACTGTTTGGCAAAAACAGTTAGGGCTGCGTCCTTGTCCTTGACGCTGATTGCGTTAATTTGGTCTGAGCCTACTTCAATAGGCTTCGCGGCAATATCTACCGACTCAACCTCTTTCTTTCCATTGCCTAGTAATGCGAAAGCGATGCTGACAGCGACAACCCCGCCAGCTATCAGCGTTTTTGGCTCCATCAATGGGTTTTTTTTGTTATCGGCCTCGCTCACTTCTGCTTCTCCGAGACGATGAACAGGAGCCCACGGTGGCTTTCTGCATAGACCTCGGTAAGGAAGTCTGGCGAAGGGCCAAGGATGCGGGATGTGGGGAGCATGGAGACTTGTCGGGCGATGCCGAGTGTTTCCCGTACTGCCGGATTGCTGTAATCGATCTGATCAATTGCAACTTTGGTTGCAGTGCGACCTTTGTTGATTACTTCGTAGGTCGTACCGATATATTTCGGGCCGATGTACTGGCTTTGGAGAATGAACTCTAAAGAGCCCTGACGAAACACTGTGCGTTCTTCTTTCGACATACCGCCAAAGTCAGCCTGTCGATAGCCTGATGGCAGCTTTCCGTCGAACAGATAGTTCATCAGGCCTTTCTTATGGCCATAAGTGTTCACGGCAGTTTGACTGCGATCAGCGAGTGGCTGGTCCTGGATCGTCACTTGGCTGTCAGCGCATCCGGGGCGCGTGATAAGGCGCAGGATGTAGGATTTTTTGCTCGGGCCGTCGATGGTGACTAGGCCGGTGTACATTGGGTCTTCTGACATGAACGCGATCTTGTTGTTGATCGGTGTTCTGTAGAAGTTCATGCCCTCTGTAACTTCAACGTAAATACCTTCCAGGTACGGCTCTGGGAAAGTCACTTCCGCCCGCTGGGTGTCATTGCTGATGAAAACATCAACAGGCTTATTGTCATAGACGATGGTGCGCGGCGAGCGGTTGCACTCGTCTTTTGCAAGGGCAGGCATGCTGATAGCTGCTGCAACCAGGGCAGCTAGGAATGGGGTTTTCAAACTCAAATCTCCTGCGCGATGTAGTCGTCTACAACCAGTGCCCATTCGAAGTGGGCAGATGGCTTGACGGGCTTGAGCAGCAGCTTCACGTCATATTTACGCGTGCTGAATACGCGGTTCATCGTTGCCCGAATGCGCGTTCCTTTGAACGACACGATGTAGCCCTGGCCCGGCTTGTACTCGATGGTGTATTTGCTGTCGGGAGCGAACACCTGAGTGATTTCCTGCTCGATAGATTGCTGAGCGAGTGTTTTGAGGGGGTGCTCCTGCTTGACGCGAAGGCTCGGCGACATGATGCGCAGTGCCTCGGTTGCGTTGGCCTCAGCCGAATCAGGGGTGAAGTTGTAGTAGTTCTGGATGTACCAACTGACGAACCCTTCAACGTGACGGCGAGGGATTACCTTCTCGCTGACAAACACGCCTTCTGCGTTGGGGTATCCGTACATCACCCGATCAGAACTCAGCTGCGCATTTGCACGCTGTAGATCGATTACCTGAAAAATCAGAAAGCCAATGATTGCCGCCGCCGCCAGAATGATGAACAGCAAGACAACCATGATGCGGCTCTGCCGCAGTTCCGAGGCGCCCAAGATGTTGAACAGCTTTATGGGAGGCCCATATTTGGTTGGTTTTGACATGCTAGCGCTCGTACAGATTGCAATAGCTGGGCAGCGGTAGAAGGCCGCTGGTGATCCATATGTGGTTGATCTTCACAGCCGTCCATTGCAATACCGCTCGCGCAGGCTTGATCTGCTGAACAACGGGATTGTTCAGCAGCTCACCCACTGCGAGCGATACGGCAATGGACAAGAACCCGGACGGCTGATCTGCTGTCATGCTTTTGTAGAGCCACAAGCAGAAGAACCCCACCAGCAAACAGATGATGGGGTTCACATCCAACGTGTTGAGCACTGCCACAGGAAGCGCGAGGATGATGAAGTCCTCGGGGTCTAGTCCTGCCAAGCGGAGTGGGGATGTTGCGTACACATAGGTGTCGCTTTCTGTTGTAACTCTCAGGTGCATGGCTTCACCGTTACTTCATCAGGGCCTGGAACCCATCGACGACCATTTCGCCGAATAGGAAGATTGCGCCCAGAACGAAGGGCAACTGCCAGCCTCGCGAGCTGAAAAACAGCACGCTGCCTGCGAGCCAGATCATGGCAATCCAGAAGCCCGGCTTGGCCAGGAAGCGCCACCAGGAACGTGCGGACGAGTCCAGGTTGGTGCCAACTTTCTCGTCCGGCTTGATGGTTCCGTCGAAGCCGGCTGCTAAGGCGAAGTCAGGCATTAACATGAGCAGCGCGACAACGAGCAACATGACCAGCAGCAGTCCGAGTTGCCGATGTTCGCGGGTTCCGTAACGGGGAAGAACGTTCGATAAGTCCACGATTAGTCTCCAGAATTGAGAGGGGTGAAAAAGATTCCGTCCGGCACCAATGTCTGGTGAGCCATTCGTTTCTTTTCGGGGGCAAGCAACACCGCGAGGGTGTCTTCCAGAGGCCTCAGCTGTTCCTGCATCTGCTGGACGTTGAGGCCGGGAAGCTGGTAAGCGCCTTCTGCCTTGGCCATTTCTTTCCTGGCCACCGCAAGGGCTTGTGCTGCGCGAGCTAAGTGCTCAATCGACTTCTGATAGGCCGGGTCGCGCTGATCGATCAGGTAGGGGTCAGCCGCCACCGCAGAGGTGGCAGCTAGGACTGAGAGAAGGGCGGTAAAGCACAGGTGGAGCATGCGCATGAAAAAATCTCCTTTACACTTTCACAGTGCAAAGGTGATGGCCCCTGAACGGGGCCTAAATGCGCGGAGGCGTGAACTTTTTTTGCGTTTGGTTTATTCGCGTGCTCTGCGTGCTGTCTCGATCAACCAAATTCGAGCCTTATGGAACAGCGTGAGGCACATCCGAGCGAAGAAGCCTACTGCTTGAACGAACAGCAGGGCGCCGGCCAACTGGATGAAGTTCAGAACCAACTTGAAGACTCCGCCACAGAAAGTCTGCGTGAGCTTCCTTGTCGGGGGGAACGAAAGGAAAACCAGGATCACAGTGAGTGCTGTGACCACATAAGCTATTGGGCCGTGCCGGGCTGCCTGATACTGAACTGTGTCTAGGAGCCATGTTGCGACCGGCTCCCAGTCGTAATTCCACTCTCGAAGCTTGTCGATCCAAGTTGCCATTGCTTCCTCATTTTCCGCGCATGCGCGGGATTTCGTTCATGTTGGGGTGGCGGGGTAGAGCCCTTCGGGTTCCGCGAATGCGTGGCCAGTTAGGGCTACCCGAGTAGCCGCGAGAATTTGTCCTTGTTCTTGCGGGTGAACTCATCCCACGCATAGATTCCCGGCCTGCCACGCGGTCGTCTCCGAACCAGCTGCATTTCGCTGAATGGCACATTCGGGAAGCTGTTGCGTACCATCGGCATTCGCACCCGGTACGTGCCTGATTTGCCGACGATGATCCCGTCGCCCTGATCCAGGGTTGCGAAGTCTTCCGGCTGGATGAGTTCTTCCCTCTGGGATTTGGTTGTGACGGAAGCGCTTTCGCCATCGGACTGGTTGGCCACCAACCCGGCCTCGTTGGATGCGTGGCTGGCGCCCACGCTTTGTCCCTCTGCTGTTGATTCCATCTTGGTGATGACCGAGCCCGCGAGCTTGACGGCGAACTCCCTCGTCTTCGTGTCGCGAATGTCGCAGTAGAGGTGATGCCAGCAGTTGCCAAGGACCATTTCCACGAATGCAGGCGAAATGTTCTCCAGGAAGCCGACGCCCTGGAAGGCGATGATGATCGGTACGTTTGCCGAGCGGGCCAGCTGAAAGAGCTGCACCTGCGACTCGTCCATGAAAGATGGGTACTCGTCGAAGATGGCAGGGAACATCATCAGCGGCTTCGACTTCTCTAGCTGAATCTCACCAACCGCACGCGCCAAGTCAGAAATGAACAGCTTGCCGAACAGCTCCACACCATCCTTGTCCGCGAGGCTGGACATGGAGAGCACCACGACCTCGTTGTTCAGAATGGCATGCTTGAGGTCCACGTCAGGTGCGTAGGTGTTGACGATGCTGGAGTATTCAGAGTGGGCGAACGCCGACAGCTTGGACACCAAGCCTTGCGTGAGGGTCTTGTACTGAGCGTAGTTCCACCCGTCGCCATCCTTCCACCAGTTATTGAGGTAGCTGTAAAGCCAGTCCATGCCTTCTTTGTGCTGCTTGCTTTCCTCAGCCCTGATCCGCTTGGTGTAAGAGAGCAGTAGGTCGAAGTCGCTCAGCAGGGCGATCATGTCCTTGATGTTGAATGCCGGCGCCCCTGGCTGGAGTTTCAGCGTTAATGTCGCCGCAGTCAGCGTGTAGCGGGCAATGTCCGTCCAGAATTCCTCAGACGAGTTAGCCTGGATTTTCATGAGGGTGGACAGCGTGGCGCGGACGCCGCCCGAATAGACTGGGTTGTAGGTGTGGGACTGCTCTGGGAATTCGAAGTTGATCAACTTGAATTGGTCAAGGCGGTTTGCCTCTTTCATCATCGCGTAGATCGACCCCGAGAAGTCTGAGTCGCTTTTCGCCTCGACCAGAATTAGCCCAGCCCCTTTTCGAATTTGCTGCTGGATGATTGCCAGCAGCAGTTCCGTTTTGCCGGTCCCGGTCGCAGCCAGAAGCGCTACGTGGCGCGTCATAAGGTCGTCGGTGAGCATGAAAGGCATCATGTCCGGGTACACCTCATTGAGGGTTCTCCGAACGTCATTCGCGGTCACAACGCCTTTGTTGTTGCGCACATCCTCGATGCAAGCCTTCCACTCCGAGTAGGGCATGACCTGACCGAAGTAGGTGCTTCTGCGCAGATCGCAATCGGGCAGATCGCTTTCTTCGAGCAGAGAGTCCCAGACGATGGGCTTTTCGTTTTCGGCCATCTTCTTTTCGATGCCGAGGCAGAGGTGCGCCGCAGCAACACCCATTGCAATGACCAGCGGGGCCGGCATGAAGGGAATTGCAGAGCCAAACAGCGCAGAGCTGAATGTCAGCACGCGCTGCCTTGTCAGCTTCTCCCTGGCCTTTTCCTGGGCGTCGCGGCGTGCAGATCGAATGCTCATTTCTCAGATACCCAGTTCAGGAGTTTGGAGCGCGTGCGGCTCGATTGACGCTCGGCGAATCCATTGGCCAGATCACGAATCTCGCCCGCAACGATGAGCGAGCGAGCAGAGGTGTTGAGCAAGCTGCTCACCAGCTCCTGGTTGATGGCGCCGCATTGGTCAGCCAGCGCAATTAGGACCACCAGCTCGTATCGCCGGCCCCTGACGAACTTCGGCGTCATCACAAGCGCATCGAACACGTCGATGCGGTCATCTTGGGTTAGCTTCGCCTCGGCGCCGGTCAGGCTTTGCAAGGTCAATGAGGTGGGCGAAACCTCTGTCGGCCAATACACGGAAAAGGCCGGGCAAGACGTTGAGTTCAGCGGTTGCCGTACAACCACTGGAATGCCGATGTGGTACTGCCGGCCCTGGAAGGTGATCGGCAAGCTGTCGCCGGCAAATTCCGCAATGATGGCGTCCTGGATAGCCCTGACGGCCTTGCTGCTGGTGCTGGGCGCGACGATGCGTATATCCGCCAGAGGGTTTACCTCTAGGGCTGCGGCAACCTCTCGGAGTAGCGTGGGGATCATCGACGGGAGTTCATCGGTCCCGCATTCCAGCCATGAAATAGGCTGCGTGGGGTCGAAGTCGTTGAGGTCAGGCTCAACGGCGCCGGCCCATATCTGCTCCTGTGCGTCGTGCTTTGCAGTACCAGGAATGCCCCAGAACCGGGAATGGAAGGCCTTGAACTGGCCGCAGTCCAGCAGGTCGGCAAACGGCTGGCCTACCGAAAGACTCGGCAAGTCCCTTGGGCAACCCAGCAGGTACAGCCGGCCATCAAGCGGGGCGGCCTCGATCAGGTAGTTCATTTCCTCAACGCCGAGTGCGTCGGCGCCGAGCACGACGATGGCATCCGCTTCTATGGGGTTGGTGCCCCGGTGCAGTGGGATGCCAGTTTCATCGTCCAGGCCGATCAGTTCTGCGTAGGTCATCCTGGGGATTGAGCAGCCGAGCCGGGGTGACGCCTCGGTGAGCATTTCCAGGGTGTAGGTGGTGATGACCGCATCGGCACCATACGCCTCGAATATCAGGGACAAGGCCTTGGCTACAAAAAGCTGATCCTCGAAGGTCTGGCATTGCACGATTGCAAAGCATTCGGAGAGCAGTGCCGACAGGCCAGTCAGAAGCTGTTTTGCGCTTGCTGGCTTGAGCTGCATCGACTTGAGCATCTTGAGCCCCATCTGCTCCGATGGCACAAGGTCGAGGTCGAGGTCTTCCTCGTTGAGGCTGGACCATTTGTCGATATGGGCGAACAGTTTCTGCTCGGCCTCGTAGAGCTGCTTTAGCTGGACTCGTCGTTCATCGACGTGGATCAAGTTCAACCGCCGCAGCTCTGCAACTGCGGGTGCCAGCATCGGGCGCACAACGTCCGGGTGGACACGGAGCAGTTTCACGACCAGCTGTCCGAGTTGCTTGCCTTCGATGACCGAGTGGCCAAGCCATGCTTCGCGCCGCAGTGCTGCGATAACCGCGCCCCTGATTGCCGATTCGGATTGATTGGATACGCCGAGCTGGTTCGCCAGGGCCATGGCCTTGGGGAAGGGCATGTCATCGAAGAACACGTACAGGGCGTATGGGTCGGTCTTGATCACCTGATTCAGGTCGGCATCATTCCCGTAGTAGCGCTCCAGCTTAGACAGCTTGTAGAGCGGGATGCCTTTGACCTCGATCTTGGCCAAGGTGAGTCTGTCGGAGCGAAGCTCCTTCCAGCCGGTGATGAGGCGTTCAATATCCCGTTCTGGGATTCCAGCGTCACCGATCATGTCAGGCGAACGCTCAAGCACATCAATCGTGCTCTCACCGAAATGCTCGACCAGCTTCACCGTCGAGGCGCGGCTGGCGCCGGTCAGCTCGCTGAGATAGCCAGAGATTGCCTTGGGTGAGCGGGGAGGGCGCGAGGTGAATTTGCTGACAAGGAAATCACCACCCTCTATATCGGGTACGCGTTGGCCGTAGAGGATGAATTCCTCGTACAGAACGGATTGGCCGAAATCCCCTGTGGCTTCGAACGTGGAGCCATCTTCTCTGCGAAAGCGGAAAATGCCCCATGGGCTCGTAGGGGAGCGAAACACAACGCTGACAAGCGTTGCTTCTTCGCGACCACCGATATATTCAGCAGCTGTCATACGCCCTCGTTCTTGAATCCTTTGCCGCTTTTGATCCGCCGCTCGATACCCTCGACGCGACCAGTTGCCCGGTAAACGGCGTTCCAGCAGTTGAAGATGGTGTCCGCGCCATCGGCTGCGTCTGTGTCGGCCTGGATGAGCACGGTGAGACGATCTAGGTCTTCAAGTACGTCCAAGCAGAAGTGCATCGAGGCATGGATGTGTGGCATGTCATCCAGCTTCGGCAAATCGATGGGTGAAGCGGGGTATTTGGCAAGCAGCTCGTCGATGGGCTTGTAGAAGTAGGGGCGCAATGCGCGGTGAATCTTCGCCCAGGCTTCGTTCATATTGGCCTGCACCATCTTGATGGCCCCGGTCCGGTTGGCCATCGACGTGCTTCGAATCGCGCTGCTCATCCTGACCATGTAGGGGATGATCTGGTGGGGTGGGGGGCGCTTGTACAGCCCGTCATCCGGCGCAATAAACGACTGTGCTTGTCGGGTGTAAATGAGGGTCATCGGGAACTCCGTTGTTCTATCTGTTATTGCAACAGGGAAGTCCCCAATTCTGGGGGTATTGGGATAAGTCAGCTATGGCATCTGCTTCGGGTGCATGGGCGATGCTGGTGGCTGCGTGACGGCGCGAACAAAAAAGCCCCGCTGATGCGGGGCTTTTTAGGCTGCCGAAGGGGCTTAGTTCACTGCATCCTTCAAGCTCTTGCCGGCCTTGAAGCCCGGCACCTTGGCTGCGGCGACCTCGATGGCCTTGCCGGTCTGCGGGTTACGGCCAGTGCGGGCGGCGCGATCTTTGACCTGGAAGGTCCCGAAGCCGACCAAAGTTACGGCGTCGCCGGCTTTGAGGGCGCCAGTTACGGTGTCGATGAAGGCATCGAGGGCGCGAGCGGCTGCGGCTTTCGGCATGTCAGCTTGGGCGGCGATGGAATCGATCAGTTCAGCCTTGTTCATATGGACTTCCTATATGGGTGGTACTGCTTGTGAAGCGAACCGATGGCTCGCCGGTCAGAAATGGTCTACTTCGCTTAGAAGAAGACCGAGGTAATTACGCTCAGAATCGTGCCGCCATAGAACGCGCTACTGGCTGCGACGATCACGCCGTAGTTGCTAGGCCAGCGGCTGCGGGCGCCCATCAACAAGAAGGTCTGGGCGAGCGGCAAAAGGGCGAGCTTCACGTAGGGCGCGCTCGAAAAGATCGGGCTCGACGCAGGAACCCAAGCGCCGGCAGTGAACGCCAGGATGTAAAGAAGGGCAACGTAGGCTACGAATCGCTTGTTGCTGATTTCAGTGGTCAGGTGCTTCAACATCGTAGTTCTCCTACACGGCGCCGAGGGCGCAAACTTCGTTTAGCTGGCTGATAACAGCGCTGATATTGAATTTATCAGTCTCTCCTATTGCGTGCATTTCAACGCGGGCCACTTCCTCCAGTGTTTGTCGGAGCAGCTGACAGGCACGAATGGGCGGAAACGTGGAGCTGTCGATCTGGGTTGGTACGGGCACAGTGCAGCCATTGTCGAACACCCACATCGCCCAATGGCGCACATCGATTTGCGCCTCCTGGGCATATCGACCCGCGAGGTCGGAAAGGACTTTCGGGGCAATTGCGCCATAGACGAAGCCAGCCGGCAGGGCCTCAACTCTGAAATCTGGTCCCATGGGGGCCTCCCTGTAGATACACAATCACCATAACGGCTCGATTCCCAGAATCCGCATCAGCGACAAAAAATGTTCAGTCGAATGGAGGTAACTGCACGCGGTTCAGTGGATTCGGTAGAGGCGGTCGTTATTCTGGGTTGTCGATCACCCTCCGCTCGGAAGGTCAACAATCGAACCTCAGAGGTAGCTATGAACGTGGAACAACTGCTGGCGCAGAGCGCTGACGAATACATGAATGCCGATCAACTCGAATTCTTCCGCCAGAAGCTCGCCGAGAAAGCAGCGATGCTGCGTGAGCGGATCGAGAAGAACCAGGCGCTCTGCAAGATCGAGCGCCAGCCGGACGAGGCTGACTCGGCAAGTGCTGAGGAAGATCGCTCCACGGCGACTCGCCTGATCGAAATGGACCTCCAGACGCTCAAACACATCGATGCAGCGTTCAAAGCTATCGATGCCGGCGAATACGGTTACTGTGCCGATACCGGGGAACCGATCACCCTCCAACGCCTCTTGGTGATTCCTGAGTCCCTGCTCAGTGTCGAGGCGATGCAGGCCCGCGAGGCGCGTGGTCGGCACCAGCGTGCAGCATAGTCATCACCTGCAATGAGTAAGGGCGCCACTAGGCGCCCTTTTTATTGGCTATTCGGATTTTGGTGTGAAAACCTGTCTGGGCATCAACAAGCAAAAACCGGATTACTGTGTGTAATCCGGTCGTAGTTTTCCTACTCACTTGAGCCGGGTTCATCGGGACTAGGCTTTTCCTTAAACAGCACGCGATCAAGGATGAATCCAGAGAGGCAAACAAAAATGCCAAGCCCGGCCCATGGCATCAGCTGGAGCACATCATCCCCTTTGGAGTGCCATACCACTGGCGCAATTGAAAACATGATGCACAGCGCCAGCAGAAATTTTCTTTCAAACTTACTGAACATGAGATTTCTCTTAATTGGATGCCGATCCAGCAACGGGCCACAAAATTGCCGCGACAGAAGGAAACTCGCATTCGCAGTGATACCGGCCTGATCCGTCAGGAAGAAGAACAGGCTTGAAGCCGACATGCGCCTCCGCAATTGCCATTGCTGAGTATTCGTCCAGTCCCTCCATAACGAAATCCTCATCAACATTATTGATAATGTCGGCTGGGTAGTGCCTTCCAACTTCGACCAAGCATCCGTCACGAAACAGCCGCACGTTAAATCTCATTTTCGAACCAATCATCGGTTTCCTCGATCTATTGAGCGTCAGCGGTAGGCGCTGCAATCTCGCCTTTCTCGGTGGCCTCGCGAAGCTTCTCGAAGTCGATGCCGACGCATTCAGTTTCGGACTCTGGAAAGCACTTTTCGGCCTCAATGGTGCTGGCCTTGACGGCAATCGAAGGCCAGCTTTTAGCCTCGACATTCAGCAGCTTCTCGACCTCCCCACACGGGATCGGAGTCCCGGTTGCCTTCCCTGCTCGGTCGCCGATCATTGGCCCCGATTTGGTCATCACCCACGGCCCAACATCGCCATCGGCTGTGATGCCATACGCATCGTTGCCATTGCACAGGAGCGAGACTCGCGGACTGTCCTGGCTCCCGTCGCAGCCGGTGAGGATGGTCAATACGACCAGGACCAAAATAGTGTTCTTCATGGGATTCCTATGCGGCAGCGTGTTCGGTGACTACGGTGCAGTGATCCAGGGAAACAGCACCTGAAACATCCTCCACCATGATGACCGGCTCGCAGCACATGACGAATGCCCGACCGCAGGTTTTGGTCTGAATCGTCTCACCCGATCCAAGGCGTTCTTCGTAAGTCACAGTGGTGCCCTCATGGTGCTCGGCGTTCCAGTCGTAGCACTGGGCCTTGGCAGCGGCCTCGCGCTGGCGAAGCGTCATGTTCTTGGGTTTCGGTAGTGGCATGCCTCAGTCCTTCGATGGGGCGGACGCCAAACGGGCGTCCTTATACGGCCTCTGCCCCACTGATGCGGGGCTTGGGCTTTTACGATTTCTCGGTATTCGTTATTGGCTCACTGTCTCACTGGTCGCCGGAATCGCAAGGCCAGCTCGTAGAGGAATCAACTTGGAAAGGCTAAGAGTTCTGCGGGCACGCTTACAAACGTCCCCAGCAGCGCTTCAACAACTACACGGCAAGCAGCGATAAGCCGTGTTTCACCAAAGCACATCCTCTCAAACCCGTCCTGACCAATTGCAGTCGCGCAATACTTAACGCCACCAACCGCATCCCATCCAGCTTTTGGCTCAACAGCTACGCGAAGCGACAGTACGTGCTCATCGATAAGCGGCCCGCCCTGTCCCCAGTTGGTCGAGGGCAACCACTCATCGGTGTGATCACCTAGGCCATTGTTTACCCAGAGCGTGAGGTCATCTTCATTGAGCGACACGCTTCCCTCTGGCGGATAAAAACCACCGTCTGGGTAGACGAAGACCTTCCCGTATTTTGCTACTGCCACTGCCCAATGCAATGCAGTACCAGAAAGGTCTGCGGCTCTGACTTCAACCATGTTCGCTTGAAAAGGCATTTCGGCTCGCTACTTGCCGCTCGCGGCGGCGATAGTTGTTCCTGTGATCACCATCCAGTTATCAGGCATGGTGCTGAACGTGGGGGTTTCGTCCAGTGGTCGGCGAGAATGCTGGCGCAGAAGGTTCCAAAACACGCCTAGGGCTACACAGTATTCATCGGCAATGTTCGATGACTTCGCCGCATCGAACGTGGCCAGCTCCACTAGAAGGTCGGCAACTGGAACGCCGCGATGGCTCACCAGGAAAGGGAAGACCTTTACTGCTGTTACGACCCAGCCGAATGACGTGTAGAAGTTCCCTGCTCGCACAAGCTGCTGCGGCAGATTGTTCAGCAGGATCACGGGGCGGTCGTCTAGGTTGCGAGTGAGGCTGACCTGGGCCAGGGCCGAATAGAACACTTCGTCTCGGCACCAGTTGGGCGGTGCAGTGAAAGCGAGGGCGAAGCACTCCAGCCGGCCAAGCTCACGATCTGCCACCCAGCCGACTCTTGTCAGTGGAGCAGAAGCGTCGATCCCGTCTTCCCCAGTGAGGTCCGCAGTGAACGGCAGCCGTAGGAAGTTGAATAGGTCAATGATCATCTGGGGGGGAAGGTACTCCCCAAGGCGGTCAGTGCTATCAACGGTGGACAGCCTCTGCCCGATAGCAAGCTGGTGCTGCTGCTCCACGATTGCCTCAACTGCATCGGATGGCAGTTGATCATCCCGGTAGTAGCACAGAGCCTCGTCGTAGTAGGTGTCCTTGATGCCATCGAACAGGCAGTCCTGGCAGCCGACAGGGCAGCTAGTGAGGAACTGATCGGCAGCGTCCGGCAGGATTCGGAAGTCACGGATAAGCGTTAGGCGATCTTCCTTGAACCTCACCATACGGCGTTTCGAGTACAGCCGATCCATGGTGTCTGAATCATCAGCGCTGGCGGGCAGGTCGCCATACAGCCGCTCGAAGCTCTCAATTCCGGCAAGGGTAGCGGCAGCTCTTTTGGCCAGATGAGCCTTCCGAGGGAAATACACCTGGAATGCTTTTACCCACTTCAATAGGTCACGCCGGTTTGTCCAACGCATAGAGGGAGACGGGCTCTCGGTGTTTTGTGGGAGGGCGATCTGAGCTGACTGCATTCAAGTATCCGTTGCCTGCATATAGGTTGGGCCTGAACGATAACGGCCACGATTGGATACTCGCATGGCCACTGAACGGAAATCCCGCGCAAAAAAAACCCTCCGGGGAGGGAGGGCTACCACTGAGGGCACATCCTTGTGCGATGAACAGAACTCCACGTTAGGCGATGAGCGGCCTGCGATCTATCCAACTCGATGCAGTTACTCAACTGCTCGGCTGCGTGGGGTGTCGGATCACAGGTACGCTTTCAACCCTTGGGCTGTTCGTCGTCAGCCGGCGCTTGAGCTTTCTCGCCGGCAGCTTCATCACTGGACAGAGGGGTTACGACCAACGTGCAGGTAACGGGGGCATCGGCGGAGCCAGATTCTTGCACGCAGGGCGTATCGGAAATGCCCTCAACCTTGAACTTGGCCGCAGTGAACTCGTAGCGCACATCGTAAATGCGAGGACCATGCTGCTCGGCCTCGCGCAGCCCTTCAATGAACGCAAAAACGCCCAGGCCAGCCACGACGAGGCTGAGGATGATTACCCCTTTGCGAGCGTTGTCGGTCAGGCCGGTCAGGTTCAGGGCGCCGAAGCTGGTGAGCAACAGGCTCAGCGCTGCAAGCATGAAGCCGAGCGCGTAGTTGCCGTCGCCATTGATCCAGACTTGGCCGGCGACGCCCAGGATCACCGCAGAAACCACGAAGTGGGTGTTTCGCAGAACCTTATCGCGCTTCGAGTCGTTCGCCGATGGGGCAGGGGAGCTGGGTGTTGTCATGGGGGTATGAGTCCTTTACTGGGCCAGCCTGTCCGGCCCACTAAAGGAATTCTAACGACTGGTCGGGCTGGCTCGCCTTCGTTCCCGCGACACTTTCTCTTTGGCTTTGCGGGCGCCACCTCGCAATCGAGGCTAAAGCCATTTCGAGTGCTACATATTCATCTGCGTTTCAGGGGGAAAACGGTCGAAATCATCCAGCTCGTATGGCCCGAGATTATCTTCGTCGAACTCATCGTCATCGATCACCCCCACGACTTGCCACTCATCACCGTGCGGGATGCCTACAAAGCGCATTCCCTCGTACTCTGGGCCAAAGTCACCCAGTCGGAGTGCAAGTTGTTTGCAGAAGCGCCCGTCAGGCTCCCCTAGGGGGGCTGCACCCTTTCGCAGGCTCGAAACCTTTCTGTTCATCTGGAGTAGAGTGGAAATGTCACGGCATTTCCTGTTGACCAGCAGATCAAGCCAGCGTCCGGTCTTAACGTCGAATGCCACCCCAATGCAACAATAGGTTTTGCTCTTGATCGTTGTCATGAGCGGCCAGCTTGACAGGATGAAGAAACATTCAGCGTCGGCAGGAGCCCACTCGCTCATGAAATTCCCTAGGCAAGCATATTGGAGCAAGCGGAAAGAAGGGTGCTCGTAGAAGGCCCCAGAAAAATCTGGCGGGGGTAGGACCGTTGATAGATACACCGGGATAACAGAAGAATCGAATTGGGAGTGAATCAACAATGATGCCTCGCCAATGAGTGCTTCATCGTCTAGTTCTTCTGCCTCCCACCCCAGGTAATCCATCGCATACTGCCAAGTTTCACTGTTCACGCTAGTTGTTAGCGGGACAGTTAGTGCCACTCGCTCAGGGCAGAGGGGCATGCCAAGCGCGCTACTCACTGCCGACGATACATCGTCTTCGGTCGAGAACGCTTCGTCGTCATCATCGTCCTCAGCGTCGAAGACTACGAAATTTCTAAGTGGCCTTTCGGTGGAAGGCGATATGTTGTGGATGATGCCCAATGCAGCCTGCGGGCTCACACCGTGCTCTTGGATCAGGATTACGGCATAGCGACGAAGCCTGCTTTCTAGCACATCTGCTGGTATGTGTTCGTCGCATATCGAGGGCGGCAAGTTGTCTATTGCATACGTCATCACGTCCCATGATCCGAACCCGCAAAGCTCGGCTAGCACGGTAGCGGTCTTGTCATTGTCGAATCCGCAGGATGCCGCGCAAACACTCACCCATTGCAGGGCGCGGCTAACATCCTTCATGACAAAGGGCTCGGTGTTCATGTGCTCACGTCTCCGCAGAAAACCAGTTCGGCAACATTAAAGAATAGCGCTCTGATGGGCGATTCCCCACGGATTAAAGTCCTCATTTCACCGAAGCAGCTCATCCGCTGCGCCGCGTTATACCCGACAGGCCGCCACGACTCTACACAGTATCCTTTGCATCAAACGTGAATAGTTCCCAGCTGCCTTCACGCCATCGGCGAGGCTGAGTTGGTGCCGATTCCTATACCATCATAAGAAGGGGTACTAGACAGAACCCACCGCGTTCCTCCTGAAAAACCGTGCATTCCTTGAGCCCGCTTGGTGTTCCTCCCGATCCACCGAGGCTCGGGCACACCCACACTGATCACTCGCTTTTCTACTTCCTCCCGATCCGCACCGATCTTCGGGCGGGCTTTTCTTCCGCTCTTTTTCTTCTTTTTCTTGCCTGTGCGGCGGAGCCGCACGGCAGTGCTTTTTTCTTTTTCTGGTCTTTTTTTCTTCTCTTTTTCCTCTGCCAAGTCCTGCCGTCAGCGCAGGCATATAGAGCAGCAAAAGCGGGTTGATCGGGGTGGTGTGTATCTTCTGCACCGTGTTGGGGTGATAGAGGGTGGTGTGGCCGTTATAACTCTCAGGCCCTGCTGGTTTGTCAGTAGGGCAGGGTGGTCCAAGCGCGGCTTTTACTCGTCATCAAGTTCAACGCAGAGGTTTCGTCTTGCAGGGTCAGATACGGCATTACAGGCAGCGCTGCTCTTGCAGGTTGAAACGGGTGCATCAGGCGGGCTTTTACGGGATAACAGGCGCGCACGAAGTTAGAGGGGGAACTCCCTGGTTCAGGGTAAACCCCATCTTATGATGGTATAGAATTGAGTGAATCCAGGCAGTCGAGCAGGGGGTAACTCCTGGTCTGGATAATAAAAACTGTCGCTGTGGAGGTGACGATGGGGAAGGTTCGAAGTTTTCTGGCGCTGGCGGCGCTCGGTTTGCCGCTGCTGGCTACCAGCGCTTATGGGTATGGTGGTGGGGCAGCGGCGGCTGCCGCAATTTCGGCCTCGGCTGCTGGCTCGAAGCATGACGACAGCATGATGAGCGCCGGCAGCGCTGTTCCCGGAGCTACCGGCTACGTGTTTGTGGATGGTGTCGGCTGGCGCGATGCCGTGATGATCTACTGCCCGCCCTCAGTCGGCCACATTACGCCTGATCGACTCCGCTGGCATGCGCAGAACGAGATTGCCGAAGGCCAGTGCGGCAAGCAGGCAGCGATCACGGCCCAGGAATACATCGACCAGCTGATCGGCGCCGGCAAGGCAGTCGTGCTGAGTGTAGCGCCGGTGATGGGGCGTTACTCTGCGTTCGGCATCATCTACTATCGAGCCATCACTGAATGACAGGGAGAGTGGCCATGACCGCTTTGAAGCTCCAGAACGATCCAGCTGTGCAGAAGGCAATCGACGAAGCCACCGCCAAGGCGTGCGAGGTCCTGGACGCACAGTTTCCAGGCTGGGACGCTGGCGGCATCACCAGCAACTTCCAGGGCCTGCTCGCCGAGGTCATCACCCACATGCTGAAAGGGCACTCCGTGCTCGATGGCGTCCGTGGCCATGCGACCATGCTGCCGCGCCTGATCGTCGATGAGACGTTCTTTGGCTGCCCGCTGATCCGGGGCGACATGTTCCTCATCCACAAGCCGGAAAAGCCCGTGTACGGCGAGCCAGACCGCGTGCTGGTGCTGGAACCGGGCGCATCGAGCTTCAAGCCCATCGCAAATGCCGGCGACGCCTTCACCAGCTTCGATGCTGCCGCCGCTGCGGCCATGAAGTACCTGGAGGCTGAACAGCTCACCCTGGAGCAGGCCAAGGCGCTCCAGCTGTCTGTGGTGCCGGTCGTATTCGACCCTCAGAGCACCAGCGACTGCGGATTCAAGATCGTGAGTCCGCCTCACGCCGCGTGATACCAGCAGGCGCCCTAGGGCGCCTTTTTCTTGTCAGTGTGGAG
>Ga0075011_10000191_pt1 | contig 31616 bp, 27 predicted proteins | sample TARM_MetaG_T_14_FD_72354 | JGI IMG/M metagenome (GOLD analysis project Ga0075011, IMG submission 72354) | Freshwater microbial communities from Pennsylvania, USA, analyzing microbe dynamics in response to fracking - TARM_MetaG_T_14 | ecosystem: Environmental > Aquatic > Freshwater > River...
GCACTGATAATCACGACGGCATTGTCTTTCGTGATGACTTCTTGGGCTTTCATTTGTTGAATCAACTCTTTGGTGTTGAGTTTCACTTGAACTTGATCGAGTACGGGAATGAGAAAATTGAGTCCCGGTTTTAAAATGGAGTGAAACTTCCCGAGTCGCTCGACGACCCACTCTTCGCCTTGGGGCACGATGCGCACCATTTGGTAGAGAAGGTAACCGCCCGCTAGGAGCAAAATAATAAAAAACGAAAGGCTAAGGTCGATAGAGGTATGCACGCAAACTCCTTTAGTTTGAAATAGGTTTGACGATTAAAAAATGACCGTGGATAGAGACGATTTCAATATTTGTGCCGATCGCGATCGTTGCGTCGGTTTCACTTTGCGCGTTCCATTCGCTGCTACCCAAAACGGGAGCTTGCAACTTGACGCGCCCTTGCGTATCGGGCAGGATTTCGCTGAGGACTTTACCTTTCGTGCCGATAAATTCATCGGATTGTCCGATCTTTGAAGCGGGCGCGTTGGCGACTCTTTGACGTTTAAAAACGACCGCGCCGACGAACATACCTAAAAGGGCTACGAGGATTTGAAGAATAAGAGAGTTTTCCGTGAAATACGCCAAGAAAGAAGAACCAAAAAACCCAAGACCGATAAAAAGAGCAAAAAACGAGGGACTCGCGATCTCGAAAACGATAGCAAAAACGCCTAAGATCGCCCAAAGATACCATACCATCAAAACTCCTTTGCGAAGAGGATGGGGTATTATACTGAAAACACCTACAAATTATGGTGGAGCTGTGGGGGATTGAACCCCAGTCCAAAAATAGCCGCCTATGACGTCTACATGCTTAGATATTGTTGATAGTGTTTAATTTTGCTTCGTACAACAATCAGAAAACTACGCAAAACGAGCCTTTAACTTCGCTACATGTAAAGGCGTTCATGTAGTATAGCTATCAAAGCTATGATACTCTCCGAGACCTCCTAAGATAGCATCGAAGGGGAGAGCAGTCCGTTATTTATTAAACTTACGCAGCTAGAGCGTAAGCAGGACGATAGTTACTGTTGTTAGCAGTTATTGTTTGAGGGTTGTCTAACGCAAGACCCTCACTCGCGACATGCAGCCATAAACTAAAACTACTCCTGTCGAAGCCATGTCAGCCCCATAGATAGTAGGAGCGTAAGTTTAGCATATTTTGCTATAATTCGCAAAAAGTATTGAAGGAAACTATTTTGAAAAGAATTATTTCGTATCTTTGCGTAGCATTTTTCGTCTTTTGGATACAAGGATGTGCGTTTAACCAACAACCGCAAAAACCGCAAGCCAATACGCAAAACGTCTCCGCGCAATCGGCGCAAGATACCAATCCTAAACTTTCGCGTTTGGTCGGCAAAAACTATATTAAAGGCGTTGTATTGCATTTGACGTATGATCCTAACACGCTTTTATGGAACTACGAAATCGACGGCATTGAAACGACCAACGGAAAATTGCCGTACGTGAACTTTAACCATAAAACGGTACTTGCCAACGAAGGCGATTTGGTCTATGCGTCGTTTAACGGGATGCGTTTGGAAGAGCTTTTCGTCATCAAAGCCGGTTATTTTAAAAACGGTAAGATTTCGCAAACGGCTCCTGCGTCAAAGCCGATAACAAGTGCAAGCAGAAAGAAAAATACGAACGCTAAGACATCTGAACCGGACGAACCGGGCGTACGCAATAAAGCACATCAGGTCATTAGCGTTCCGCAAGAAGAGACGATTCGTTTCTAGTGTTAAAAGGTTTACTATTGTTAACCGATCGTTTACTTTGAATTCCTATACTTTCAGTAGCAAATTTCATATTTTCTTCCGAAAGTATCTTCTCAAAGAGGTGTTCCGCCAAGCGCCTCTTTGAACTCTTTTTCTATTTCAATCGTAAAAATAGCCCCTTCTTTTTCGTTCCGAGCACTTAGCTTTCCGCGCATACTTTTTTCGATAATCAACTTTGACATGTAAAGTCCGATGCCCGTTCCTTCGTTTTGCTCTTTCGTACTGACGTAAGGTTCGAAAATACGCTCGATCGGCTCTATTTTAATGCCTCCGCCGTTATCTTCCACCCTCAAGTAAATGCTTTTTTCGTCGCTTTCCAACGTAATTCGAATATACCCCTCGGCTCTTCCCGATGCGAGAATGGCGTCTTTGGCGTTAGAAAGAAGGTTTAAAACGACTTGTTCGTATTCGCTTTTGTAACCGACGATACTTTCATCGGATTCGATGCGTACGTCCACGACGATGTTGTGATGAATAATCGCCTCTTGAATGATGCGCAATACTTCATCGACGGAATTTTGAATCGAAAAACGTTTTTTGTCCTTATTGGGCATAAAAAAATTACGAAAATCGTCAATCGTATGCGACATGTACTCGACGATGTTTTCCGCTTCAACGCATTTGATCTCCATCGAGCTTTTATCGAGCATATCTCGATTGTATTTGAGTTTGAGGGTCATTAAAAGCGCGGAGAGTTGGGAGAGCGGTTGTCGCCACTGATGCGCGATATTGCTAATCATCTCTCCTAAAGCGATAAATTTGGATTTTTGGATGAGAAGTTGTTCTTGCTCCCTGTTTTTTTGAATCTCTTCTTGCACGCGGCTTTCGAGTGTATGGTTGAGTGTTTCGAGTTCTTGGGCTTTTTGTTGCACTTGCGCGTGGTAGCTTTTTAAAAAACGCTCGATGCGTTTTCCGAGCATCAGCGCAAACGCATTGGCGACGAGTGCGAAGAGCAGAAAGATAATGATTGCGGAGGTTGCTTCCATCTTCACTTTTTCTTGAAATTGTGTTTTTGCCGCTTCAATCTCTTGGTCGATGTCGTCTAGATAAACACCTGCGGCGATGATAATATTCCACGGTTGGTACAATTTAAAGTACGAAACCTTGGGGCGAGCGAGCTTTGTTCCGGGCTTTTTGTAGAGGTACTCTACAAATGAATAACCGTGATCGAGGATGTCGTGCAAAAAGATTTTGCGAAATGCCTTGCCGTTTTCGTCGGTGTACGCATCGGAGATATACTCGCCTTCCAAGTCGGGACGGTTGGGGTTAATTAACATTTTGGCAAAGCGATCGCCGCCGCCGATATGGTTGATCTCGTAAACGAAAATATAATTATGTTCTTGTCCGCCGTAGCGAATATGCCGAATCCACTCAAAAGCCTCCTGCTTGAGCGCGGCTAGGTCGTTTGGTGTATCGGAAGCGGCGCGATGCAGTTTAAATTCGATAAAGCTGATAATCGAATCGACTTCGCGCTGAAGTAAAGCGCGTTTATTCGTCTCAAACGTTTTTCGCGTATCTTCGATTTGCGCGTCTAGCAGTTCGTATTGCTTGGTAATAAAAAAATAACCGTTAAAAAGCATTAAAGAGGTAATGATAAAAACGGTACTTAACGTAATGATTTTCGAGATATTGCTCTCTTTAATAATTTTCACAAAAAACTCCCGTTGCAACTGCTATAATATAAAAGTAAGAAATTTTAGAAAGAGAGTAGCGTATCTCTTCTTTTAAGAAACGTAAAGGTTCGGTTATGGATGAAAAAATGATGAAAAAGCTTTCAAATTACCGCGTTTTGTATGCCGAAGACGATGTGGGCGTACGCAAAAACGTTTATGAGCTTTTATGCCTGCTTTTTCAAGAAGTCTATTTGGCAAGCGATGGCGAAGAGGCGTATGCGCTTTTCGTGAAATATGCACCCGATTTGGTGATTACCGATATTAAAATGCCCCATCTTGGCGGCATCGATTTGGTAAAGAAGATTCGCGAACATGACGAAAAAGCCCATGTGATTATTATCACGGCGTATACCGAAGTCGATTACATGTTAGAAGCTATCGAACTCTCTTTACTACGCTACATCGTCAAACCCATTACCGAGCCGAAATTGTTTGACGCATTGGAAAAATTTTTACAGTCTAAAGAAAAAAGCCATCTGCAAGAAATCGCTTCGGGATGGTATTACGATGCTTCGCAAAAGAGCATCACGGACGGCACGGAAGCGTATGAATTAACCAAAAAAGAAGCCAAACTCATCGAACTTTTATTGGAAAAAGACTCCATCATCACGTACGAAGAGATTGAGACTTATTTGTGGGAAAACGAGTATATGAGCTTGAACGCGCTTCGTTTGATGATTAAAAACTTAAGAAAGAAACTTCCTGAGGGAACTTTAAAAAATATTCAAGGTATAGGTTACAAATTGTAACTTAGTAAAACCATAAAAAGCCTTTACATGGCGCAAAGGTTACTAAAAGAAACTTTTACGCCTAAAATCCGACTTCGAACGAATCCTAACGCTTTTATTACATAATTTTGACATAACTTTCACCTATAATCGACACAGAAATACATCGATAAAGGAGTTGACATGACAAAATTACTCAAAGTGGTAGCGGCCGCTACGCTCTTAGTTTCATCTGCGATTGCCGCAGAGTATACGATTAAGCTCACGCACGTCGTAAGCCCGAATACACCCAAAGGTATGGGTGCCGACTTCTTTGCAAAACGCGTCGGCGAATTGACAGGCGGTAAAGTTGAAGTCGTCGTTTTCCCTAACTCACAACTTTACGGAGACGGCGAAGAGATGAAAGCGCTGAAGCTAGGAAACGCTCACATCGCGATGCCGAGCTTTTCAAAATTTACGAGTATCGTTCCGGAGATGCAGCTTTTCGACTTACCGTTTTTGTTTAGAGACAAAGACCATCTTTACAAAGTTCTCGACGGTGAAGTGGGCAAAATCTTGAAAGACAAAGTGACGGCAAAAGGCTTTGTCGCACTGGATTATTGGGATGCCGGATTTAAACACCTTTCCGCCAATAAGCCGCTTTTGAAACCCGAAGACGCTTCCGGACTCAAATTTCGTATTATGAGTTCACATGTACTCGAAGCACAGTTTAAAGCAGTCAATGCCAATCCGCAAGTATTACCGTTTTCGGAAGTCTATTCCGCATTGCAACAAGGCGTCGTCGACGGTGCGGAAAATCCGCTTTCCAACTTTTACACTAAAAAATTCAACGAAGTTCAAAGCGATTTAACCCTCTCAGATCACGGTTATTTAGGGTATTTGGTCATTATGAGCGAGAGTTTCTGGAAAAAATTCCCGAACGATCTTAAACCGATGGTGCTTCAAGCAATGAAAGAGGCAACGGAATATGAGCGCAAACTTGCGTCCGAAGACGATGAGGCGATCTTGGCAAAACTCAAAGAGTATGCTAAAACGTCCGGCAATCTCAAAATTCATACGTTAAACGCGGAGCAAAAAGCGGCATGGCAAAAAGCGATGGAAGCGATTTATCCTAAATTTTACGGTGTAATCGGCGAAGAGTTGATCAAAAAAGCGCAAGCCGCTAAATAGAAAGCAAGGCAATGAAAAAGTATTTTACGATTTTAGACCTCGGCGTCATGGCGATTAATAAAAATATCGCCGTGTTCGGCATATCGCTGGGCGTTCTTCTTGCCTTCGCCAATGTCGTGCTACGTTATTTTTTCGATATGAGCATTACGTGGGCGGGAGAGCTGACCAACTATCTTTTTATGTGGTCGGCACTCTTCGGGGCGGCATACGGTTTTAAAAAAGGGGTGCATATCTCCGTCACGATGCTTTTGGAAAAACTGCCCGTGATGTTGGCAAAAATCATCTTGATGGCGGCGCACCTTTTTAGTTGTTTGTATCTTGTGCTAATGGCGTATCTAGGGTACGAATTGGTGTTGATGCTGATTGATTTCGGCGAAATGAGCATCGATTTGCGCGTACCGATGTGGATACCGCATTTGGTTTTACCTTTTGCCTTTATCGGCGCGGCGTTTCGTGCCGGAGAAAAAGTGTTTGAAGTCGCCGCGACCGATGCCGACAAAGTTATCGTCAACAGCGAACTTGAAACGCTTCACGATTCTTTGGAAATGAGAGGAGTAAACTCACATGTTGATGCTTAGTCTTTTCGGTTTACTCTTCCTTTTAATGTTTTTGGGCGTTCCCGTTTCGGTAGCCTTAGGGTCGAGTACCTTGATAACGGCGTACTTTTTTACCGATATGGATTTGATGGGCATCACGTCGCACGTCTTCGACGGGCTCAATAAATATTCGCTGATGGCGATTCCGATGTTTATTTTAGCGGGATCGTTTCTCTCCAAAGGCGGCGCGGCACATCGTATCATCGAGTTTGCGAAGTCTATCGTCGGGCATTTGCCCGGAGGTCTTCCGATCTCGGCGATTTTTGCGGCGATGATTTTTGCGGCGGTTAGCGGAAGCTCTCCGGCAACCGTTGCGGCTATCGGTTCGGTCATGTTTGGAGCAATTCAAGAAGCGGGCTATCCCAAAGGCTACGCCATCGGAACGATCGCAACTTCGGGTAGCTTGGGCATTTTGATTCCTCCGTCCATCGTATTTATCGTATACGGCGTTACGGCGGATCTTTCGATCGGAAAGCTTTTTATGGCGGGCGTCGTTCCGGGACTTTTGATCGGCTTTATGTTGATGAGCTTGACCTATGTCGGCGCGGTGCGTTTAGGCTTTAAAAAAGGCACGCCGGCAAGCTTTAAAGAACGACTGGTCAAATTTAAAGAGGCGTTTTGGGCGTTGATGCTCATCGTGATCGTTATCGGCGGTATTTACGGCGGTTTGTTTACGCCGACCGAAGCGGGTGCGGCAAGTGCCGTTTACGCCTTCATCGTCTCTGTTTTTGTCTACAAAGACCTTAAAATGAAGGACGTCTATAAGATCGTCTTAGAGTCGGCGTTGACAAGTTCGATGATATTTTTCGTTATTGCAAACGCGATGATTTTTGCGCACTTTCTAACCGACGAGACGATTCCGCAACAAATCACGAAGCTGATTATGGATGCGAACGTCGGACCGATTATGTTCTTGGTTATCGTCAACGTTTTGTTACTCTTGATGGGGCAGTTTATGGAGCCGAGTTCCATCGTTATGATTACCGTTCCTTTGCTTTTACCGCTCATTGTGGCACTCGGCATCGATCCGATTCATTTCGGCGTCGTCTTAGTCGTCAATATGGAAATCGGTATGATAACCCCGCCCGTGGGTCTCAACCTTTTTGTCGCCGCGGGTATGACGGGGCTCAGCCTCAAAGAGGTTGTCGTCGCCTCGCTTCCGTGGGTCGGCGTCTTGTTCGTCGGATTGCTTCTTATTACCTATATTCCTGCAATTTCGTTGTGGTTACCGCAACTCATGTACGGAATGTAAGCCTTTACATGTAAGGTTTGTCGGGAATGCAAAAATGCCTTCCCGACGCTCTTTGATACTTACACCGCGTTTCTTTTCAACGTATTTTTATCGCTTGCTTCAAAATCGAACTTTATGTGACATTTTTCCCCTAATTTATTGTAATTTTCTCGTTTTTGTGATAGACTTGTTCTGCCTTCAAAAAATTCAAAGGAGAAAATATGAAATTAGCTAAACTTAGCTTGGCGGCTATGGTAGTTGCTGGTCTTGCATCCAGCTCTTTTGCGGCAGACACATTGGCTGACGCATTTAAAAACGGTAAAGTATCAGGCGAATTAAGAGCATGGTATTTTGACAGAGAAGGTTCAGCAACAGCTGCTGAAGGTTCAGCGGCTTCAAAAGCTGTTAATGCCGACATCTTTAACGTAGGCGTTATTCTTGGTTACGTAACGGATTCTTTCTACGGTTTTAAATTGGGTGCAACGATCCAATCTAACTATGCTCCGTATGCTGACAGCGATGCAAAAGCAGATTTTGCTAGCGATGAATACGGTTCAGGTGCCGTACTTTCTGAAGCGTATGTACAATACTCTATCGGCAACACGACGGCAAAAGTCGGTCGCCAATTTATCTCTACGCCATTGGTTAACGGTTCAGGTTCACGTATGATCAAACAAGCGTTTGAAGGTGCCGTAATCCTCAATACCGATCTTCCTCAAACAACCTTGGCAACGGGTGTTGTAACGAAGTACCAAGCAAGAACAAGTTCAACATTAAATGCGTTCCCTCCATTTGCACATCCAGCAGGCGATGCGCCTCGTTTTGAAAACCTAGATAGCCTTGTTGATGCATATGCTTATACATTACTTGCTATCAATAAATCAATCCCAGGTACAACCTTAACGGCACAATGGGCAGGACTTGATAATTTTGCAGACTTCTACTACTTTGAAGCGGCATATGCCGGTAAAGCAGGCGAAATCTCTTACGGTTTGGCGGCAAATTACGAGTTAAAATCTCCTGATGCAGGTAAAGACGGTAAAATGTACGGTGCAAAACTTGATTTAGGTTTTGGTGACTTGAAAACATATGTTGCCTATACGAAAATTACCGATGATGCAGATGTAAGCGGTTTTGACGGCGGTGCCGGTTTCGGCGGCGGCGCACAAACAGCGTTTGCAAAAGCATATTCAAGCAAAACCGGAACTTATGACAAAGACTCAAAAGCATACTCAGTTGATGCAAACTACAACTTTAAAGCTATCGGTTTGTTAGCAGGTGCTAGATATACGGATGTTACAGTTGATTCTTCAGCTGTAAAAGACAGAGGTTATACCGATGTTTATATGCAATATGCATTCTCAGGCGCACTTAAAGGTTTCTCAACAGACGTTTCTTACCAAGACTGGTCAAAAGATGTTGATGGACACGATTTCTGGTTCAAAGCAAACTATAAATTCTAATTTATACCGTTTGTCAGTATAAAAAGTAGCGGTATTTTGCCGCTACTTTCTCTTTAAATCTGCATTTTTTTTAAAAAGCTTACTTTTTCATCACTTTTTTTAGTTGACTTTCTATTTTTTTTTTGTATACTTCGCTCTGTAATCATTTAGTAATCTAAATTTTCAAGGAGAAAATATGAAATTAGCTAAACTTAGCTTGGCGGCTATGGTAGTTGCTGGTCTTGCATCCAGCTCTTTCGCGGCAGACACATTGGCTGACGCATTTAAACAAGGTTCTGTAAACGGTGAGTTAAAAGCTTACTATTTTTCACACGATGACGATACTATGGATAGAGCTGATATTTTTAGTACAGGTATCATGCTTGGTTATAAAACGGCTTCATTTTACGGTTTTAGCCTAGGTTTAACAGCTCAAGGAAGTGCTTCTCCATTTGCCGATTCTGATGGCAAAGCTTATTATAATGGTGACATGTACGGTTCAGGTGCTGTCTTGTCTGAGTCTTATCTTGCATATTCTGCAGGTAAAACAACGGCAATGGTCGGTCGTATGTTCTTAGATACGCCTCTTGTAAGTGGTAGCGGTTCAAGAATTATTAAAGAAGCATTTGAAGGTGCTGCTATTATCAATACGGATCTTCCAAATACGACGTTGATTGCCGGTTATGTTCAAAAATTTCAATCTCGAACAGACCGTGACGGTAACGTAGGCAAGTTTACACGAAAAAGTGTTACAACCAACTCTTCAATTAACGTAGATATCAATGACGGTGCATATACATTTGCCGCTATCAATAAATCAATTCCGGGCTTAACGTTAACCGGTGCTTATGCTTATGCTGAGGCTTTCGATGCTGTCGATGTAAACATTGCATATGTTGAAGCTCTTTATGAAGGCAAAGCAGGCGAAATCGGCTATACTTTAGGTGTTCAAGATTACTACAATGCATTTGATAATGCCGGTACACCAGACGACACAATCAATCTATACGCAGTTAAAGCAGGTCTAAGCTTTAAAGGAATCAACGGAACAGTTGCATTCTCTCAAGTAAGTGATGATGCAGTTGTTGGTAATGCTATTGCTTCCGGTTTAGGTAACGGTGCAGATCTTCTTTATACCGATCCTGTTATTGCTATGAACGGTTATAATAGAGATACAAAATCTTACCTTATCGACTTAAACTATGATATTACTGCTGCTGCAAATATCGGTGCTCGCTATGTTTTAGCTGAAATGGGCGCTGGAATTGATGCGGATGTTTCTTCTACAGCAGTTTACGGTACTTACAAATTTGAAGGTGCTTTAAAAGGTTTTAGCCTCGGTGCTCAATATGAGAAACAAGGTCAAGACGGCGATGGCAATGACGTTTGGGTAAAAGCTAACTACAAATTCTAATACAATACCTCTCTATAACTTCGCCTCGTTATGAGGCGGAGTTTCTTTTTTACTCCTTTTCTTAACTGTCTATTTTTTATACACAACTTCCCTTCTTTTAGATTCTTGCTTAAGTAACTTTTCTGTAATATTGTTTGATTACTACTACAAGGAGTATACATGAGAAAACTATCTGTTCTAGCCGCATCCGCTCTTCTTTTAGCAAGCTCTTCTTTTGCGAAAGAGATTAACGTCGGTGTCGTTATGTCGATGAGCGGTCCGCTTGCCGCATATGGACAAACGTGCAACGAGGGTATCGAATTTGCCCATTCGTTACAACCGAAATTGAAAAACGGAGATACCGTTAAATTGGTATTGATCGACACGAAAGGCGATAAAGTCGAGTCTGCGAACGCGACGACGCGTTTGATTAGTTCCGATAAAGTCGTCGGTATCATCGGCGAATTGACCAGCACGAATACGGCGCAAGTCATTGCCATTGCCGATAAAAAAGAGATCCCCGTTATCGCTCCCGTTGCGACGAACGACAAGTTGACCGAAGGTAAAAAATTTGCTAACCGCGTTTGTTTTACCGACTCCTTTCAAGGTGCAGTCGTTGCTAACTATGCGGCAAAAGACTTGAAACTTAAAACGGCGGTCGTCGTAGTCGATCAAGCGCAAGTGTACTCTTTAGGGCTTGCTAAAGCGTTTAAAGATGCATTTACCGCAGCCGGCGGAAAAATCGTCAAAGAGATCAAAGTGAGCTCCGGCGATAAAGATTTTAAAGCCGTCGTTTCTCAAATCAAAGCGGCAAATCCCGATTTTATGTTCTTACCGATGTATCACCCCGAGGTTTCTATGATTGCTCGTCAATCAAAACAAATCGGACTTAATAAACCGATGTTCTCAGGGGACGGTGTTGCCAATCAAACCTTCATCGACTTAGGCGGCGATGCGGTTGAGGGCTACATGTTTACGGATTTCTTTGATTACGGTGCTCCTCCGACAGAACGCTCAAAAGAATTTATCAAAGCGTATGCCGCAAAAACCGGCAAACAAGAAGTTAACTCGTTTGTTGCCCTCGGTGCGGATGCCTACAACTTAATGGTTGATGCGATGAATCGTTGCGCTAATCCCGAAGATAACATTTGCGTTAATAACGAAATCAAAAAGACCAAAGGTTTTGAAGGCGTTTCCGGCGTAATCTCTATGGACGAACTCGGTAACTCAACGCGTTCAGCGGTTATCAAAGTCGTTCAAAACGCAAAAGCCGTTTACAAAGCGACCGTCAATCCTTAAAAGAACGACATTTTTCTCTCCTCGTTTCGGGGAGAGAATTTTAGACAAGTTGCCATACCTGTTAGCGTGTGGTAAGTTTTTTAAAATTTTTTAGGAGCATCTATTTGGATTTTACAATGTTTATGCAACAGATGATCAACGGCTTTAGCCTTGGTAGTATGTATGCGCTGATCGCGATCGGGTATACGATGGTGTACGGCGTACTTCGTTTGATCAACTTCGCGCACGGCGATATTATGATGGTCGGCGGATTTCTAGGATTTTTCGGTGTAGCCGTTTTGGAACTCCCGTTCCTTGCCGCCGTTTTATTGGCGATCGTCGGTTCCGCACTGTTGGGTATGGCAAGCGATAGAATCGCCTACCGACCGCTTCGAAGTGCCCCCAAAATCTCTTTATTGATTACGGCGATCGGCGTTAGCTTTTTTCTTGAGAATGCCTTTAACGTCTTTTTCGGCGGCGTACCCAGAGCGTTCCCCGTTCCGAGCGTTTTAGAAAATATTTTGGAATTCGGCGGACTGACGATTCCGGTATCGGCATTGATCGTACCGATCTTGACGGCTATGTTGTTGGCAATTATTTTATGGGTTTTGTTTAAAACCAAGTACGGCATGGCGATTCGTGCCCTTGCATTTGACGTCGATACGGTCAATCTTATGGGGATTGATGCCAATCGTATCATCACGATCGTTTTTGGAATGGGCTCGGCACTTGCGGCAGTCGGCGGTATTTTTTGGGTTGTCAATTATCCTTCCGTCGATCCGATGATGGGTGTTTTGGTCGGTCTAAAAGCCTTTGCGGCGGCAGTTGTCGGCGGCATCGGAAGCGTCGGGGGAGCGGTTTTAGGAGGGTTGATTATCGGCTTTACCGAAGTGGTCGTCATTGCTTTTTTCCCGGAACTGGGCGGATACAAAGATGCATTTGCGTTTGTCTTTCTGATCTTAATTTTATTGTTCAAGCCGACCGGTATTTTAGGAATTGATTTTGAAAAGAGTAGGTTTTAAGATGACGGTAAAAAAAGATCAATGGATTAACCTAGCAATCGTTTTCGGCGTTATCGGATTTATCGGTATCGCCAATAGTTTTTTTGACGAATATACGATTCGTATTTTAAACAATATCGCTATTTTTACGATTTTGGCGGTCAGTTACAATCTGATTAACGGCGTCACGGGGCAGTTTTCGCTCGAGCCGAACGGTTTTGTCGCTATCGGTGCTTACGTCACCGCGCTTTTATTGGTTTCTCCCGAAGCCAAACAGTACCAATACGCGATCGTCGATCCGTATCCTTTCGTGTTAAGCTTGCATGCCAATTTCGTGGTTGCGTTAGTGTTGTCGGGATTTTTTGCGACATGTTTGGCGTTGGTACTCTCTTTCCCGGTTTTTAGGGTTAGAGGAGACTATTTGGCGATCGTAACGCTTGGTTTTGGATTTATCATCAAAATATTTGCGATCAATTATCCCGAAGTAACCAACGGTTCTTTAGGGCTAAACGATATTCCCGAATTTTCTAATCTGTATTGGACGGGCGGTATTGCGATTATCGCGGTTATAACGGTTTTGAACATCGTCAATTCTAAATTCGGACGTGCTATGAAAGCGGTACGCGACGATGAAGATGCGGCGATTGCGATGGGTGTCAATACTTTTAAAGCCAAAACCTTTGCCTTTTGCACGAGTGCTTTTTTTGAAGGCGTCGGCGGCGGGCTTTTGGCGGCATTGCTGACAAGCATCTCGCCTGATCTTTTTGACTTTTTCTTTACGTTTCAATTGTTAATTATTATCGTGCTCGGAGGACTCGGCAGTACGACGGGTGCGATTGTCGGAACGATTTTAGTAATGGGCGGAAGCGAATGGATGCGCTTTTTGGACGAACCGATGAAATTTTTCGGTTATACGACGCCGGCAATGCCCGGATTGCGTATGGTCGTCTTTTCGTTAATTTTAATTTTTATTATGCTCTTTGCCCGAGAAGGCATTATGGGTAAGAAAGAGCTAAAAGATCTTTTCAAAGGCCGTAAAAGGGGTGCGAAATGATCTTACATGTCAATAACGTCACTAAAAATTTCGGCGGCGTAACGGCGATTAAAGAGACGAGTTTTAGCGTCGATCGAAAAGAGATTTTCGGACTGATCGGGCCTAACGGCGCGGGTAAAACGACGATGTTTAACATCATCACGGGAAATTACGAACCAAGTTCAGGAGAAGTCATTTTCCGAAACGAGATGATTCACGGATTGAAACCGCATTTAATCGTTCGCCGCGGTATCGCCCGAACGTTTCAAAACATTCGTCTTTTTTCGAGCATGAGCGTTTTGGATAACGTTTTGATCGGATTTGATTTCCAAGCACGCTACAGTTTCTTTGAAGCTATTTCGCGTTTTCCGCGTTTTATCGGCGAAGAAAAACGCATCAAAAAACGCGCATTCGAGATTTTGGATTATTTTGGAATGAGTGCGTTTGCCCATGCCAAAGCGGTCGATTTGAGTTACGGCCAGCAACGTAAAGTTGAGATTGCACGTGCATTGGCGACCAATCCGGAATTGTTATTACTCGACGAACCCGCAGCGGGTATGAATCCGTCCGAGACGGAAGAGTTGGGAAACATCATCAAAAAAGCGCGTGAAGATTTCGACTTAACGGTACTTTTGATCGAACACGATATGAAATTCGTCAATCAATTGTGCGACAAAGTGTTGGTGCTTGATTACGGTAAAACCATTTTCGAAGGAAAGCCCAGCGACGCGATTCAAGATTCTGAAGTGATTTCGGCGTATTTAGGAGATTTTCATCATGATTAACGTTAAAAACCTACATGTCTATTACGGACTGATCGAAGCGGTCAAAGGGATTGATTTTGACGTGAAAGAGGGGGAAATCGTCTCGTTGATCGGTAGCAACGGTGCGGGTAAAAGTTCGACCCTGAAAGCACTGCTCAACAGCGTCAAAAAAACGGGAGATATTAATTTTTTAGGTTTCGATACCAAACACCATAAAACGCATACACTCGTTCAACACGGACTTTCGTTGGTTCCGGAAGGTCGTAAAATCTTTATCAACCTGACGGTTGAAGAAAATTTACGTATGGGTGCGTTTAATAACGACGAAAATTACGAACATCTGCGCGATGCGATGTACGGGCTTTTCCCTCGGATCAAAGACAAACGCTATCAACTCGCGGGAACGATGAGCGGGGGTGAGCAACAAATGTTGGCGATTTCGCGAGCCTTGATGGGCGAACCGAAACTCTTGATGTTGGATGAACCGAGCCTCGGTCTTGCACCTAAAATCGTCGGAGAGGTTTTTGAGACGATACTTCGACTGAGAGACGAGGGCATTACAATCCTCCTCGTAGAACAAAACGCTTTTGCCGCATTGAAAATTTCCGATAAAGCTTACGTTTTAGAAAACGGCAAAATCGTGATGAACGGTAAAGCTTCCGAGATGATCGGAGACGACACAATCCGCAAAAAATACCTCGGCGGATAAGATCAAACCTGCTTACATGTAGCCTCTGAAACGATGAGGCTACCGCTTCTTTAATGATTTATAAATTATTTACTCTAAAAAGGTAACATACCCCTATTTAGTTACGAAGGAAATTGGGAATGAACGGTGTATTGAAGCAACTTTTATCGATGAAAGTTGCGATTGTTTTGCTCTTGCTTTTTGGCTTTTTTAGTGCCGTGGCGACTTTTGTGGAAAATGATTTCGGTGCCGAAACGAGTTGGGCGCTGATTTATACGTCATGGTGGTTTGAACTTCTGCAAATAGCTCTTGGTATCGTACTCCTTTACAATATGGTTCATTATAAAATCTACACGCGCGATAAACTTCCTTCTTTGATGTTTCATCTTAGCTTTCTTTTTATTCTTATCGGTTCGGGAATGACGCGTTATTTCGGTTTTGAAGGCTCTTTGCACATTCGAAACGGCATGGAAGAAAACCGCGTACTCTCTTCGGAAGCGTTTGTACAAGCTTCCGCGCTCAAAGAGGGAAAAAGCTATAGTTATGCTCATCCTTTGTTGATTTCCCAAATGGGTGGAAATCATTTTAACTTTGGCTTGGACGTGGGCGGCGAAAAAGCACATGTAGGTTTTAAAGAGTATTTTCCGCGGGCAACTAAAAAAGTTGTTGACGATCCTAACGGTGTTGCGATGATTTCCATGATACTCAGTGCTTATGGGGAGAGTTTAAGTATTGCACTCAAAGAAGGCGAATTTTACGAAACACCCGATTATATTTTTAGTTTCAATGCGAAACTTGATAAACCGAGTAAGCCGATAGTACGCTTTTTTAGGGAAAACGAAAGCTTTTACATGCTCTCAGACGAAAACGTATCGTGGTTTAAGATGGCGGAAAATACGCGCGGAACGTTTGAGGCAAACCGCAAGGAAGCGTTTACGACGGGACAACTTTATACCGTCGGTAATATGAATTTTGCACCGCGTTATATCGGCTTAAAAGGAAAAGAAAAAGTCGTTGAAGATAAAAATCCGATGATTCAAGCAGGCGTCGAGTCCGCGTTGGTCGTAACGGTCGAATTTAAAGGCGAACGACACGACGTGGCGATGTTCGGACAAGGCAAAGGCGCTAAAGGTGAGCCGACGAAGATAACGATCGCAGGCGTTCCGTTTGTGTTTGAATGGGGTTCGAAGACGTTTACGTTGCCTTTTTCCATTCAGTTGAACGAATTTCAATTAGATCGATACCCCGGTTCCATGTCGCCGATGTCGTATGCCAGCGAAGTCGAAGTCGTCGATAAAGAGCAAAACGTACGTTTGCCGTTTCGTATCTATATGAATCACGTCTTGGATTACCGAGGATTCCGTTTTTTCCAATCATCGTACGATAAAGACGAAAAAGGTACGATTTTATCGATCAATAACGATCCGGGAAAAATTCCGACTTATTTAGGATACTTTTTGTTAAGTTTAGGACTCTTTTTAAACCTACTCAATCCCCAAAGCCGTTTTCGTAAATTAGCGTTTATGATTCAGCGCGACACGGTTAAGATGAAATCGGTACTCGTACTGGTAAGCGCGATATTGTTAACATGGACGCAGCCTTTACATGCGTATACCACGGAAGAGTATTTAAGCTTTTTGAAACAATACGACGCCAAACATGCCGACCGTTTCGGTAAAGTGTTGGTGCAAAGCGTGGACGGGCGTATCAAGCCGATCGATACCGTTGCCTTCGAAGTGCTTAATAAAGTATACGGTGGTTCGACGTATCAAGGTATGAATGCCAATCAAGTCGTTTTGAGCATGATGAGTTCCCCTGCGGAGTGGCAGTCGCTTCCGATTATCAAAGTGTTTCATCCCGAACTCAAAAAAATGATCGGGATTCCCGAAAATCAAAAATACGCGTCATTTAACGACTTTTTTGAAAAAGAGGGCGATCACGGCTTTAAACTGGCCAAGTTTTCCGAAGAAGCCAACCGAAAAAAACCCGCATTACGCAATCAATTTGATAAAGACGTCTTAAAAGTCGACGAACGTGTTAACATCTGTTATATGGTCTATACCGGAGAAATTTTTAAAATGATTCCGAAACAAAACGACCTCTCGAAACGATGGTTTGCGCCCCAAGAAGCCGTGATGAATTTTTCAAAACAAGAAGGCGACGAAGTGCGGGCATTGTTGGGCGGTTATTTTGAGGCGATCGGAGAAGGCTTGGAAAAAAGCAACTGGGACAATGCCGACAAGGCACTGGATAAACTTCAGTCTTACCAAGAACAATACGGAGCCGACATTATTCCCGCATCAAGCCGCGTTAAAGCGGAAATCTTTTTTAACCATGCAAAAATTTTCGATCGTTTGACGCCGCTTTATCTCTTAAGCGGGTTGATACTCTTATGCTTTATTTTCGCCAAAATGGTTAAACCAAAACTCTCTATCCAATGGATAGCCCAAGCAGTGTTAACGCTGACGGTTATCGGCTTTTTAGTTCACAGTGCCGGACTCGGTCTTCGCTGGTACATCGCACAGCATGCACCGTGGAGTGACGGATACGAATCCATGATCTATATCGCATGGGCTATTGCGTTAGCGGGTATTTTCTTTGCACGCCAGTCGGTTGTTTCTTTATCGTTGACGTCGATCTTAGCCGGTATTACGCTTTTTGTCGCACATTTAAGTTGGATGGATCCGCAAATTACCAATCTGGTTCCCGTTTTAAAATCGTATTGGCTCAATATCCATGTCTCCGTTATTACGGCAAGTTACGGCTTTTTCGGTTTGTGCGCGCTTTTGGGCTTTTTTACGCTCGTTTTATTTATCTTACGTAGCAGTAGTCAAGCCAAACATAACCGAAATCAAGAGTTGGATCGCAATATTATCGAAGCGACGCGCATCAATGAAATGGCGATGATTTTAGGGCTCAGCCTTTTAACGGTCGGTAACTTTTTGGGAGGCGTATGGGCAAACGAGTCGTGGGGGAGGTACTGGGGTTGGGATCCAAAAGAGACGTGGGCTTTGGTATCCATCTTAGTATACGCGGCCGTCGTGCATTTTCGCTTCGTACCGAAGCTCAATACGCCGTTTGTATTTGCCGTAGCGTCTACCGTTTCGTTTGCTTCGATTATTATGACCTATTTCGGAGTTAACTTTTATCTCTCCGGTATGCACTCGTATGCGGCAGGCGATCCGATACCCGTACCGAGCTTCGTTTACTATACGATTGCTATCGTTGCATTAACGATTGCGCTTGCGTATCCTAAGCGAACGTTATATCAAGGAACGAAACCTTCCGCTTGAAAGAGGCCTAAGGCCTTTTTCAAGTTGTGCTATAATAGCCCCAAAAATCAGGAAGGCTATAGGTATGCAAGAGAATTATCTGATTCTTGCCATTGTTGCGGTTATCGCAATTGTCATTATCTCTTTATTTATCGTTGTCGCGAATCTTCAAAAAACCGTTGTGATCGAAACGATTCCCAATCAAGTCGAACAAGAAAAAGCTCGCAAAATTGCTATCGAAGCGATGGTGGAAATTGCAGCTAAACGTAATTCGACGCGCAACGATCTAACCAATGCTATTTTACAAGTTGCCAAAGATTGTCCTTTCCCCGAAAAGCAAAAAGGAATGACTCCCAAAATAGCCAAAGTGTATCTCAATTTCGTCTTGTTGGTTGCGAGTCATCGCAATGCGGACGCGAAGTTAATCGCGTTTATGGACGAAGAGCTTAAAAAAGCCAATCCCGAATACAAACACGAAATCGATATTTATGAAAATGAGGGAATCAATCAACGAGGAAAAAGAATTTAATATAGGAAGGAAAATGGCGACCCCAGGGGGACTTGAACCCCCGTTCCCGCCTTGAGAGGGCGGTGTCCTAACCACTAGACGATGGGGTCGCACACGTGATTTTGTTTAGGACAATGGTGACCCGTGATGGATTCGAACCATCGACCACCTCCTTAAAAGGGAGATGCTCTACCTGCTGAGCTAACGAGTCATGCTCAGACGGTTTCATCGTAACGATAAGAAAGAGCTGAGGGAAATAAATCGTGGCGCGGCGGACGGGGCTCGAACCCGCGACCCCCGGCGTGACAGGCCGATATTCTAACCAACTGAACTACCGCCGCACACGAAATGGTGGTCGCTATAAGACTCGAACTTATGACATCCACCTTGTAAGGGTGGCGCTCTACCAACTGAGCTAAGCGACCAAAGGGACACTACGTAAAAAGAATTAAATGGCGACCCCAAGGGGATTTGAACCCCTGTAACCGCCGTGAAAGGGCGGGATCCTGGACCACTAGACGATGGGGTCGCACAAATAAAAAAGTGGTGACCCGTGATGGATTCGAACCATCGACCACCTCCTTAAAAGGGAGATGCTCTACCGGCTGAGCTAACGAGTCATTCACCGTTCTTCTCGTAATGAGGCTGAAATTATAGAGAAAAAAATTTCATTTGTCAAGAGAAATTTGCACTATTTTAAAAAAAGTGTTTCTCCGACATGTAAAAGAAGTTTAAAGGCGTGATACGCGCTTTGACGTTGGATATAGTGTCGATCGCCTTCTAAAAGGAGCCTTTCGATTAGGACGTTTCCTTCTTTGTCGCGGGCACCCACAAAAACCGTTCCGACGGGTTTTTCGATGCTTCCGCCGGTTGGTCCCGCGATACCGCTTGTGGCAATCGCATAGTCGGCCAAGCTAGCGTTTAAAACGCCCTCTAACATCTCCCTAACGCACAATTCGCTCACCGCACCGTGGCGTTCGAGGGTCTCTTCGTTGACGCCGAGCCATGATGCTTTGATTTCGTTGGCGTAGGAAACAATGCCGCCTTTAAAAACGGCGGAGACTCCCGAATGTTCGGTTAACATCGAAGCGATCAATCCTCCGGTGCAACTTTCCGCAACGCTTAAGGTCTTACCGTGCGTTTCTAAACAGGTACAAATATGTTCGATAACATCGGGATGCTGAATGACTTTTTGAGGTAAGAGCGATTTAACGGCTTTGAAAAAACTCTCCAAATTGCCGTATTTGTTTGAAACGGCTTCGACGCTTATCCATCCGTCGATGATTGTCGTCGGAGTGATGCGGATTTCGTAATTTTGTGCTAAGGGTTCGACGAGAATTTTCAAGGAATCTTCATCGATATTGATGATGGAAAAAAGGGACGATTCGTTGGTGTTATCGATAAAAATAGGCGGAAGTTTTTTATTTTCCGTCGCTTTTATGACGTTGATATATTTGCCCTCCCGCGCTAAAAGGTAGCTGTCGGTTTCATAACGAACGGCCTTAGAGGGGATCAACATACCGCCTTTGAGTTCCAACGTCTCTTCACCGAGCGTCGCGATAACTTTGTTGACTAGATTAAAACTGTCGTTGGAGGTGACGATAACGATTTCGTCGGCATGCGAAATCGATTCTTCTAACACAAAAAAGAGGTCTTTGTCGTTTTTATCGATATAGACGGTTTGATCGGGAAGATTCAAATGTTTCGTGATCGTGGAATGGATATAATTTAAAAACGGCAGATTGTATCGCAAGGCTTTTCCTACGACGATCAAAGAGCTTTTCATGCACAACCTTTTTTAGTTTGTATTATAGCATCTTGCGATGCGTAAGTGCTTCTTAAATCGTTTTTAGGTAAACTTGCCTCATTTTAAGATGCTTACATGTAAGAGTCTTAGCTTCCAAGGAGAGAGACTAAATGGACTATAAAGAGACCTTGCTTCTTCCTCAAACGGCGTTCCCGATGAGAGGCAATCTACCCCAAAACGAACCCGCTCGTTACGCTAAGTGGTTTTCAAAAGAGGAAAGCGCTTACGCACGCATGATCAAGAATCGCGAAAACAGTTCCAAGACGTTTATTTTGCACGACGGGCCTCCGTATGCGAACGGGCATATTCATATCGGACATGCACTCAATAAAATTCTCAAAGACGTTATTGTTAAGACGCACTATTTTTTCGGTGAGAAAGTTCGTTACGTTCCGGGTTGGGATTGTCACGGTTTGCCGATAGAGCAGCAAGTCGAAAAAAATCTCGGTAAAGAGAAAAAAGATACGCTTGCTAAAAGCGAAATCAGGGAATTGTGCCGTGAACACGCACGCAAATTTATCGATATTCAACGTGACGAATTTAAATCCTTGGGTGTTATCGGCGATTGGGATAACCCGTATATGACGATGAAATTTAAATTTGAAGCGGATATTTACCGTGCCTTGTGCGGCGTTGCGCATCAAGGATTACTCGTAGAACGCAGCAAACCCGTTTACTGGTCGTGGGCGGCGCGCAGTGCGTTAGCCGAAGCCGAAGTCGAATACGAAGATAAAGAGGATTACTCCATTTTCGTAGCGTTTGGGCTTAGCGACGAGGCGAAAGCCGCATTGAACGTGAGCGGCGACGTCTCGGTCATTATTTGGACGACGACGCCGTGGACCTTGCCCGCCAACGTCGGTATTGCGTTGAATCCTGAAGAAAATTACGTCGTGACGAGCGACGGCTATATCGTTGCCGAAGCCTTACATGTCAAGCTTTTGGAACAAGGCGTTTTGAGCGGAAAAATCGTTCAAACGTTTCGAGCTTCACTTTTGGAAAACACCTTGGCGATCAATCCGCTTAACGGACGCCCTTCTCGAATCGTTTTAGGCGAACATGTCACGATGGACGGCGGTAGCGGCTGTGTTCATACCGCTCCGGGGCACGGCGACGATGACTATAAAGTCGGACTGAAATACGCCCTAGAGGTTATTATGCCGGTAGACGAACGCGGCTGTTACGACGAGACGGTAGTTCGATTAGGCTTATTGCCCGATGCGCAGAGTTTCGTCGGCGAGCATATTTTTAAATGCAATGAGCGTATTTTAGAGCTTTTAGGCAAACATTTGCTCAAATGTTCCAAGTTTACCCACTCTTATCCGTTTTGCTGGCGTACGCATCAGCCGATCATCTACCGTGCGACTAAACAGTGGTTTGTTGCAATGGACGAAGCGGTCGGCGGACGCGCGAGCCTTCGTAAAATGGCGATGGATGAGCTTCAAAAGGTTCGTTTTTACCCCAAATCAGGTATCAACCGCTTGGGTTCGATGATCGAAAATCGACCCGATTGGTGTATCTCACGACAACGTGATTGGGGTGTTCCTATTGCATTTTTTAGGGATAAAACGACGGGTAAACCGATTTTTGATGCCAAAGTCGTCAACCATATTGCCAACATCTTTGAAGAAAAAGGTGCCGATGCGTGGTGGGATTTGGAGATTGCAGACCTTTTAGTCGAAAATAGCGGCTATAAAGCGGAAAACCTTGAAAAAGTCATGGATATTTTGGATGTTTGGTTTGACAGCGGCAGTACGTGGAAAGCCGTTTTACAGTCCGAAGAGTACGATGCTGGCGATTATCCGGCGTCGATGTATTTGGAAGGAAGCGACCAACACCGCGGTTGGTTCCAAAGCTCGCTTTTAGTCAGCACCGCCAATAACGGCATCGCTCCGTACGGTAAAATTTTAACGCACGGCTTTACCATGGACGAAAAAGGCGAGAAGATGAGCAAGTCCAAAGGTAACGTCGTCTCTCCGATCGATGTCGCCAAAAGCCACGGTGTCGAGATTTTACGTTTGTGGGTCGGAACAAGCGAATACACGACCGATTTGAAAATTAGCGATAATATTTTAAAACAAGTCAGCGAGCAGTATCGAAAAATCCGTAATACGTTTCGTTTTTTACTTGCCAATATCAACGACTTGGAAACGCTTTTGCCCTACGAGCAGATGGGGGCGTTGGATCGTTGGATATTATCCCATGCCAAAGCCGTTTTCGATGAGGCGGAAGGCTATTTTAGGGAGTACGAATTTTCCAAAGGCTTTGCGCTTTTGAACCATTTTATTGCGGTGGAACTCAGCGGTATTTACCTCGATATTTCCAAAGACAGGCTCTATTGTAACGCCAAAAACGACACGATCCGCCTCTCCGCACAAAGCGCGATGGCACTGATTACCGAGCGTATGATGGCTTTATTTGCGCCGACGCTTACGTATACGATCGACGAAATGATGGAGTATGCGCCGAACATCGTGAAACAAGGCGGTACCGGTGTTTTTGATCTGGTCTATCAACCGCTACCGGATCATACGTCTTCGTTTGACGAAGCTTACATGATCGAAGCACGAGAGAAATTTTTTGAAATCGTCGATAGTTTGAAGAAAGAAAAAGTGATTAAATCGACGTTGGAATTGGTCATACAAACGGCGTCCGCAAAAATCATCGCACTCGATAAGGTCGATGCGGAAGATTGGTTTACGGTCAGCCGCGTGATCGAGCATGAAGAAAGCGGCGAAATCGGCGTTTTTGAAGTCGAAAAAGATCGTTTTAAAATTTTAAAAGCTCCTAAATGCAAATGTCCACGTTGTTGGAAATACCGATCAAAAAGCGAAGAAGAGCTATGCCACCGATGCGCCGAGGCTCTCAATGGTTGATTTGAGCGCTCCCGTACAGCTTAGCTTTATTTTCGAAACCGTCGGCGCTATTTTTATCGTCATCGGCGTGTGCGTTTACCTCGTCAATCGACGAACGAAACAGTTAAAGGAACATCATTGATTACGCTAAAAGAAGCATTAACCCTTCCTGCCGAAGCTTTGAAAGAGATTCGAGACGACTTAAAAAAAGAGATTGCAGCCAAAAAAGAGCTGGGTGCATACGTTGAACAACTTACCAATCAACCGATCGGCGAGTACGGCGAGGGAATTCCTATCGCGTTGAAAGACAATATTCAAGTCAAAGGCTGGGAAGTCACCAGCGGTTCGAATATTTTGCAAGGCTACGTCGCTCCTTACAACGCAACCGTCGTCGATAACATGTTACGCCGCGGACTTGCTCCTTTCGGACGCACGAATATGGACGAATTTGCGATGGGAAGCTCCACCGAATCGTCTTTTTACGGCAAAACCTTGAATCCACATAATCTCAAATGCGTTCCGGGCGGCAGTAGCGGCGGAAGCGCTGCTGCGGTTGCGGCGGGTATCGCTATTGCGGCACTTGGCAGCGATACGGGCGGAAGTATCCGTCAGCCCGCGGCTTTTTGCGGTTGCGTCGGGCTCAAACCCACTTACGGAAAAGTGAGCCGTTACGGTTTGGGTGCCTATTCGAGCTCTTTGGATCAAATCGGACCGATTACGCAAAACGTTGAAGACGCCGCAATTTTGTACGATATTATCGCGGGACACGAACCTAAAGATTCTACGAGTGCCGCTATGGCGCATGAAAGCGTTGCCGATAAACTCAACCCCGATCGTAAAATGACGATTGCCGTCATCGAAAATTATCTCAATGAAGCAAGCCCTGAAGTGCGTGAGAAGATGTTAGAGGGGATTAAAGCACTGCAAAGTGCCGGACATACGATCGTGTATCGCAATTTTATCAACTCCAAATACGACATCGCAACCTATTACGTGATCGCAACCGCAGAAGCGAGCGCAAACTTGAGCCGTTATGACGGCGTACGTTACGGCAATCGACACAACAGCGATTCGTTAAAAGAGATGTTTATTCAAAGTCGAAGCTTGGGTTTCGGCGAAGAGGTCAAACGAAGAATTTTACTCGGAACGTTTGTCTTGAGTAGCGGGTATTACGACGCATATTATATTAAAGCGCAACGTGCGCGCCACTTTATCAAAGCGCAATACGAAGCGATTTTTCAAGAAGCGGATCTGATTTTTATGCCGGTGACGCCTACCGCGGCGTTTGAGTTCGGCTCTAAAGCGGACCCTTTAGAGATGTACTTAAGCGATATTTATACGATTTCACTGAATCTTGCCGGATTACCCGGTATTTCGGTTCCTTTGGGTAAAAATCAAGAAGGGCTACCCATCGGCGGACAATTGATAGGACAAGCCTACGGTGAGCAAGCGTTACTCGACGGTGCGCTGAGCTTAGAGCGAGCATTAGGGTTATAGGAGAAGCACACATGAAAATTCGAAAAAGAGCGTTGACGTTTGAAGATGTTTTATTGGTACCGAAATATTCGGAAATTTTACCTAAAGAAGTGGATATTAAAACAAAATTAACGAAGAATATCACGTTGAACATTCCGTTAATTTCCGCGGCGATGGATACGGTGACCGAACACCGTGCGGCGATTATGATGGCACGGCTCGGAGGCTTAGGCATCGTGCATAAAAATATGGACGTCGAATCGCAAGTACGCGAGATTAGACGCGTTAAAAAAAGCGAAAGCGGCATTATCATCGATCCGGTTTCTATTAAAGCCAGTGCGACGTTAAAAGAGGCTTTGGAAATTATGTCTGAATACCGAATTTCAGGCGTTCCCGTCGTGGATGACACCAATACCTTGATCGGTATTTTGACCAACCGCGATCTTCGCTTCGAAAACGATTTTAGTAAAAAAGTTGAACAGTTAATGACGAAAATGCCTTTGATTACCGTCAAAAAAGGCACGACTTTGGACGACGCCGAAGCGATTTTTAGAACGAATAAAGTCGAAAAACTTCCCGTTGTCGACGAGCATAATAAACTCGCCGGTCTTATTACGATCAAAGACTTGAAAAAACGTCAAGAGTATCCTAACGCTAACAAAGACGCGTTTGGCAGGCTTCGCGTCGGCGCGGCGATCGGCGTAGGACAATTGGATCGTGCGACGGCACTCGTTGCCGCGGGTGCGGACGTCTTGGTTCTCGATTCGGCGCACGGACACTCTAAAGGTATTATCGATACGGTGAAGTTGATTAAAAAAACGTTAGACGTCGATATTATCGCCGGAAATATCGCAACGTCCGAAGCGGCGGAAGCTTTAGTCGAAGCCGGCGTTGACGGCATTAAAGTGGGTATCGGACCTGGAAGTATTTGTACCACGCGTATCGTCTCGGGTGTGGGCGTACCGCAAATTTCAGCTATCGAAGAGTGCTCGGCGGTGGGTAAAAAACACGGTGTTCCGGTGATTGCCGACGGCGGCATTAAATATTCGGGCGATTTTGCCAAAGCCTTAGCCGCAGGTGCTCAAAGCGTGATGGTCGGAAGTTTATTGGCCGGAACGGATGAAAGCCCGGGCGAACTTATTACGTATCAAGGACGTCAATACAAAACCTATCGCGGTATGGGAAGCATCGGTGCGATGACCAAAGGCAGCAGCGATCGTTATTTCCAAGAAGGAACGGCGGCGGATAAACTCGTACCTGAAGGCATTGAGGGGCGCGTACCGCATGCGGGATCGATTCGCGACGTTATTTTTCAGCTCGTCGGCGGACTTCGCTCCTCTATGGGCTACGTCGGTGCTCGCAATATCGTCGATTATCAAGAAAAAGCGGAATTCGTGGAGATTACGAGTGCGGGGCTTAAAGAGAGTCACGTACACGACGTTATCATTACGCACGAAGCACCCAATTACCGTGTGAATTAAACGCGCGTTTTTAGTAACGCGCTTACATGTAAGGATTACGGTGAAAATACAAACCTCTATCGAACGTTTCGACGAGCCGCTTTACCTAGAAAGCGGTCGTATTTTAGAGTCGTATCAACTTGCCTACGAAACGTACGGAGAGATGAACGACGATAAAAGTAACGTCATCGTCGTTTTTCACGCGCTTACCGGAAGTCACCATGCCGCAGGTCGTTATGAAAATGAGACCAAAGCCGGATGGTGGGACCCGATGATCGGTGATCGAAAAATCATCGATACGACCCGATATTACGTTATTTGCGTCAATATTTTGGGCAGTTGTTTCGGTTCGAGCGGTCCTATGAGCCCTCAGGGAAAAAACCAAGAGCCTTTGCGTCTTAAATTTCCGGTATTAACGATTAGCGATATGGTTAAAGCGCAAATGAATCTCTTCGCACGTTTAGGCATTCAAGAGGCGTATGCGATTATCGGCGGATCGCTTGGCGGAATGCAAGGGCTTTGCATGTCGATCGAGTATCCTCATTTCGCGAAACGGGTGATTTTGCTTGCGACGACGTATGCAACGGGTCCTTGGGCAATTGCGTGGAACAAAATCGCAATGGAAGGAATCGTCAAAGACGAACGTTTTAAAGGCGGTAACTACGATAAGGACGATTTTACGGAAGAGGGCTTGCAAAGTTTTGCCATCGGGCGTATGGCGGGGCACATCAGTTTTTTAAGTCCCTATTCGATGAATAAAAAATTCGGTCGCAATTATGTCGAGACGGACGGTTTGTACGAGCTGTTCGGTCGTTTTCAAGTCGAACGCTATATGGAATACAACGGCTATAGTTTTGCCAAACGTTTCGATCCTTTAAGCTATTTGTACATTATCAAAGCGATGAATATTTTTGATGCAACGCGTAATTACGATTCGCTGGAAGATTCGCTCAAACACATCAAAGCCAAACTGACGTTGATTTCGTTTAAAGGCGATTTTTTGTTTATGCCCGAAGAGATGGAGTTCATCAAAGCGACGATGGACAATATGGGACGAAGCGAACGGGTGGATTATTATTGTATCGACAGTCGTTACGGGCACGATGCCTTTTTAGTCGAATACGATACGTTTGATTTTTATATTCGAAAAGCCTTAGAAGCAAAGGTCTAAACATGGAAACAAAAAACGAGAGTTTTGAAGTAAAGTTAGAACGCGCCAAAGTGATTTTGGAGCAACTCTCCAACCCCGAACTCTCCTTGGAAGAGGGGATGAAGCGGTATCAAGAGGGCATTTTGGTTCTGAAAGAGGCGAGCGCGATGATTGAAGAAGCCAAATTGACGTATGCCAAATTGCAAGAGAAGGAAGAAAAGGCATGAAAATAGCCGCTTTACAGTTAAGTACGCTTCCGATGAGCGAAGCGAAATTGGATTACTATTTTCGCATTTGCCAACAAAAAGAGGTAGAAGTCGTCTTGCTGAGCGAATATGCGCTTAATAGCTTTTTTAAAGAGTTGGAGACGATGCCGATCTCGATGATCAAAGAGCAATCCAACCACAAAATCGAAACGCTCAAAAAGCTTTGCGCCGAGTATAACCTTCACGTCATCGCGCCGATCGTCAACGTCAAAGGGGATTTTTGTTACAAGAGCAACGCGCATTTTTCGCCCAAATCGGTGCATTTTTTCGATCAGCAATTTTTGATTAACTATAAGCATTGGAACGAAGAGAAGTTTTTTGCCAACGCGATCGCCAAATACACGTTGCCGCTCTTTTTGCACGGCGGTTTGCGCTTTGGGATCGTCAGCGGATACGAGCTTCACTTTGATCTGGTATGGCAAGAAGTCATGCGTAAAAACGTCGATGTGGTCTTGAGTGCTACTTCTTCGACGTTTGATTCGGCAAAACGCTGGGAAGAGCTTTTAAAAATGCGTGCGATGCTCAACAATGTTTATATTTTGCGCGCCAATCGCGTCGGCAGTTACAAAGAGGAAGAGACGTGGCAGTTTTACGGTCAAAGTGCTTTGATCTCTCCTTACGGCGAAGTCGAAGTGAGCCTCGGGGATAAAGAAGAGATGATCGTCGCGACTATCGACAAAGACGTCTTAGCCGAAGCGCGAAAACTCTGGGGATGGAAAAAGCAGGTGAGTAAGCGAGAAAACGTATGACGCACTATTTTCACCGACAGATTCAGCTTTGGGGCGAAGCGACGCAAGAGAGACTTCAAAGTAAAAAAATCGTCATCATCGGTTGCGGCGGTTTGGGAAGCTCTTTAGCCTACGCGCTGGGAAGTTCGGGGATCGGCGAAATCCATTTGGTGGATTTTGATGAGGTCAGCGTGCATAATATCCATCGGCAAATCGCTTTTAAACTGGGCGATGAGGGGAAATTTAAAGCCGACGTAGTGAAAAAAAGCATCGAAGAGCGTTGTCCTTTTGTGAAAGTTACGGCGCATATCGGCCGCTTGGAAGACTTTACATGTAAGAATATTACGGTTGATCTCATCATCGATGCTACCGACAATTTGCCCTCACGCGCCGCCATCGACGCTTACGCCAAAAGCGTGAACACGCCGTGGCTTTACGGTTCGGTAGAAGCCTTTAACGGGCAGGTCTGTTTTTTCGAGCAGAGTAGTTTTAAAGCCTTTGTCATCAGCACTAAAACGCCCGCAGGCATTGCCGCACCTATCGTGATGCACATCGCTTCGTTGCAGGCGAATCTGGCGTTACGCTATTTAGCGGGACTGAGCGTGAAAAAAGATTGGCTTTATTACCTCTATTTTAACGACGAAGGCGAGCTGATCACGCAAAAATTTGCGATGCCTAAGATGCAATCTAGCGTTAATTGAGAGGAACATTGGATGACCATTAAAGATAGCATATTGAAAGCACTTGAAAACTTTAAAAAGCCTGTTTCTTATCAAGAGGTCACAAAATATATTTTAGATAATAAATTATATGCGTTTGAAGGACAAACACCTCATGCAACGGTATCTGCTTTATTGGGTGATTTTATTCGTAAAAATGATACGAGAGTTGCTAGGGTTAAACAAAACGGTGCTTATTTTTACTATCTGACGAAAAACGATCTTTTGGCAGTTGAAGAAGCGAATGTGCTTTTGCAAGACGAAAATGGCTCTAAAAAAGGTACGAAGGCTTGCTTCTCTGAGAGAGATTTGCATGTTTTGTTTGTAAGCTATCTTAAAAGTCGAGGTATTTATGCCAAAACGATTTTACACGAAGAGTCGAAAAATAGTAAAGACGACACGCAAAAATGGGCGCATCCCGATATTATCGGCGTGAAGTTTGCGAAATTTAAAAGTGCAACGAGCAGTAAGTTATTGAAAACACTTGAAAGAAAAGACTCTTGTGAAATCATTTCCTATGAGATTAAAAAAGAGATCAATTCAGATTATGAATTAAAAAAATATTACTTTCAAGCCGTTTCAAATTCGACATGGGCAAATTTAGGTTATTTGGTGGCCTTTGAAATTAATGATAATTTGAAAGAAGAGATGGAGCGATTAAATAAGTCTTTTGGAATTGGGGTAATTAAACTTCATGCAAATCCGTTTGAAAGCCAAATTCTTTTTCAATCTTCTTATAAAAACTTAGACTATCAAACGATTGACAAGCTGTGCCATATTAACGAGAAATATCGCCAATTTATAGAACAAATTGAAAAAATATTAAGTGCGGATGACAAATATGTCAATTCGTCTTTGTTGGAATTAGAGAAAGAATGTGACATGTATTATGAAAAAGATGAAGATATCTTGAATTATTGCACATCTAAAAACATACCGATCGAATAAAAATATTTTAGTTTTGACTAAAGGAAATTCATTGCATTTTGAACCCTATCCGTTTGAAAAATTAAGTGCGTTATTGAACGACGTAACGCCCAATCCGCAGTACGAAGCGGTCAATCTGACCATCGGTGAGCCGCAGTTTGAAACCCCGATGTTTATCCAAAACGCACTCAAAGAAAACAGCGCACTTTTAAATAAATACCCAAAATCATCCGGTGAGGGTTACGTCACGGAAGCACAGCGCACTTTTGTTCAAAAGCGTTTCGGCGTTGCGCTCAAAGAGAGCGAACTGCTTTGTACGTTTGGTACGAGAGAAGTGTTATTCAACTTCCCGCAATACCTTTTGCACGATAAACCAAATCCCGTGATGGCGTATACCAATCCGTTTTATCAGATCTACGAAGGTGCGGCGATTGCCAGTCGCGCTAAAGTCGTGCATTTAAACCTGACAAAAGAGAATGCGTTTAAACCCGACATTACGCTTCCCCAGCTTAAAGAAGCCGATTTGATCATTCTCAATTTTCCCAACAATCCGACCACATCGACTCTTTCGTTGGACGAGTTGGGTGAGTGGGTCAAATTTGCACTCAAATACGACATCGTGCTTTTAAATGACGAATGTTACAGCGAGATTTACGTCGATGAAAAACCCGTTTCGCTTCTGGAAGCTTCCTTACATGTAGGAAACGAGAGTTTCAAAAACGTCTTGGTCATCAACTCCATCTCCAAACGAAGCTCCGCTCCGGGACTTCGTTCAGGCTTCATCGCAGGCGATGAGAAGATTTTGAGCGGCTATATGAAGTATCGTACGTACATCGGAGCGGGTATTCCTTTGCCGTTGCAAAAAGCCTCTGCGGCTGCATGGAATGATATGGCACATGTGGAGATCACGCGCCAAGAGTATGCGAAAAACCTCCGTTTGGCCGAAGCGATTTTAGGCATCGATGCGATTGCTTCGACCTTTTACGTTTGGTTGGAAGTCGGAGACGATTTAGGCTTTACATGTAAGCTTTATCAAGAGAAAAATATCAAAGTTTTACCCGGAAGATTTTTAGGGCGCGGCGGTATGGGGGATGGATTTGTGCGTATCGCCTTGGTCGAAAACAGCACGAAAACGGAAACGATTTTAAAAGAGATACGAGATTTTATGGCGACTTCAAAGTAAGTGTGTCAAAAGTAAAAGATTTTTGTAAAGGGTTGAATTGAAAAAAGTACATTTTGTAGGTATCGGCGGTATCGGACTTTCGGCATTGGCACGCTATCTTAAACAAGAGGGCTATACGATTACGGGTTCGGATATTAAGGCGACGAAAATTACGGCACGTTTGGAAGAAGAGGGCATTTCGGTGGTCATTCCGCACGATCCCTCTTGCATTAACGATCAAGATTTGGTGGTGTATTCGGCGGTTATTAAACCCGATAACGTCGAGTTGGTACGGGCGCGCGAAAAGGGAATCGCGATTATGTCGCGTTCGCAAGCTTTAGTGTTCATTTTAAAAAACAGACGGGTTTTTTCGGTGTGCGGTGCACACGGTAAGAGTACCACCAGTGCGATGCTGGCGTCTTTGATCGAAGGTTCGGTCGTCATTGGAGCCGAAAGCAAACAATACGGCACTAACATGTACTAT
>Ga0075011_10000193_pt1 | contig 31517 bp, 22 predicted proteins | sample TARM_MetaG_T_14_FD_72354 | JGI IMG/M metagenome (GOLD analysis project Ga0075011, IMG submission 72354) | Freshwater microbial communities from Pennsylvania, USA, analyzing microbe dynamics in response to fracking - TARM_MetaG_T_14 | ecosystem: Environmental > Aquatic > Freshwater > River...
CTCCAGGGTCAGCCCCATGCCGAACATGATGATCCCCAACCCCAGGGGGATGTGCGGCTTGACCCAGGTGAAGGAGGGAGGATGCGCCAGGGCTAAGGCGAACATGGCCACGGCGATCACAATGAAGTTGCGCTCGATAAAAAAGGGTACGGCGTCGATTTTCATGCCCGTGGGGTGGCCCAAATACGGGGTCTTGTCAATGCGAGAGCAAAAAAACAGGGTCCAGGACGATTTTCAACGAAAATCAGACAGCGATGGCCCCGCCGCAACTCGATCCGGCCCCGGCAGTGCACCCCAGACAGTGCGGCCCGGTGACGATACGCCTGGCAACCCAGGCCGCCAGATCGAAATTACCCAGCTGGTCCGGCGCATCCGGGGCCGTGCCTATGTTCAGGGCCTGGTTGAAGTCACAGTCGTAAAGTCTCCCGTCCCAAGCGATGTTGATCTGGTGACGGCACATGAGTCCATCCACGGTGGCCGGGTTGAAGGAGCCGCCCAGAAGGTCCATGTATTCGCCATCCTTGCCCTGTTCCTCGAGCATACGCATAAAACGGCCGATGGGCAGGTTGGTGATGGTCAGGAGGCGGTCGAAGACCACCCCGTGCCGGTCGAACATCTCCCGCTTGTAGTCCTTTTCCAGGCACTCCTGGCCGGGAGGCAGGTCCGGGCCGCCCGGATTGAAGACCAGGTCCAGGGTCAGACCGTCCCCCCTGCCGTAACCGAGTCCGTTGAGCCGCTTGAGCATGCGGATGGAACTGGCGTAACATCGCTCCCCGCGCATCCGATCGACGTTTTCTTCGAGATAGCAAGGCATGGAAGCCACCAGAGCCACGCCCTTTTCGGCGAAGAATTCGGGATAATCTTCTGCGCCGGGCTCCTCCATGGCGGACAGGTTGGTCCGCGACTGTACGGCCACCCCCCGGTCCGCCAAGGCGGTGATGAAATCCTTCAGATACGGGTTGAGCTCGGGCGCTCCCCCGGTGATATCCACCAGTCCGGGGTGGATGGCCTCGGCCAATTCCACAATCCGGTCCATTGTCGCACGGCCCATGAGCTCCTCGCGCGCAGGCGAACACTCAAGGTGGCAGTGGATGCAGGCCTGATTGCACTTGAGCCCCACGTTGACCTGCAAAATATCCAGATCGGCGGCAAAAAGCGGCCTGCCGATTTTCTTGTCGAAAGCGTTCACCAAGTACCTCGCCTGTTGTGTTTTTTACTAACCTATACGGAAACCCCGCCCGGGTGCAACATCCAGACTTCAAAGGGAGTATTTTCATCCAGGAACCAGGGGATCGATGCAAGGGAAGAGTTGACGAACGACCAGGAACGCTGTAGGAAGACCATTCCCGTACAGAGGGAAGCCGGATGGCGGTTGCGTTGAGAACCCCGTCAGGTCCGAAAGGAAGCAGCGGTATCGATTGCTGCCGGGTGTCCGGTTTCCACTCAAAGGCGCGTTCAGCAATGAACGCGCCTTTTTCATTGGCCGGTCAGGCTTCGCCGCCCGGCTCCTGCTCAAGCTCGGCCTTCAACTCATCCAGCACGGCCAGAGCCTTTTTGAAATCATACTCGGCGATGAACTTAAGCAACTGTTTGGCCTCGGGCTGCGCAGCTTCGGGCCAGACAAGCGCCCTGACGTCCCGGCTCCGCTCCCGGCACTCCACCGGAGCCCCTTGTGAGAGGGGGGCCCTGAGGCCTTCCAGGCTGGCCAGGAGTTCCTTGGTCGAAGCCACCTCCCCCTTCTCCGGGAAATCCGAATCCTCGGGCTGCGATTGCTTGAGTTCACCGATACTCCCGACCACCTCATCCAGACGCTCCGTAAACTTGGTCAGCAATTCGGCAGGATTCTCGTTCCCCTGTTCCAAATCCTTTTCCAGAGCCCCGGCGGCCTCGAACAGGTCCATGGCCCCGAGCATGCCGGAGGTACCCTTCACCGAATGGGCCAGGGCCACGGCCTCTTCGCGTTTTCCCGCGCCAAGATGTTCGCCGATCATCTCGGCGGCGTTCGCGTACTTCTCGTCCAGGAGAAGGAGCAGCGTCCGGTAGAGCTTCTCGTTGCCCCGGGCGCGCCGGAGGCCGAGCTGCACGTCGATGCCTTCCATCATGGCAGGCAGGGAGTCCTTGTCCGAAACAGACCGCTCCTCCTTGGAAGCCTTCCGGGCCGGTGCGGCCGCCTTGGCCTGTCCCTTGGCCAGCCACTTGGTCAACACGGCGAACAGATCGTCCGGATCGAAAGGCTTGGCGATATGGTCGTCCATGCCCACTTCCTTGCTCATCTCGATGTCCGCGAGCATGGCGTGGGCGGTCATGGCCACGATGGGCAGATTCTTGAAGCGATCCTGGGCCCGGATGCGCCGGGTGGCCTCATGGCCGTCCATAACCGGCATCTGGATGTCCATGAGCACCAGGTCCACATCGTGCTTATCCAAAAATCCCAGTGCGTTCTTCCCGTTGAAAGCCTCGAAGACCTCAACTCCTATGGAAGCCAGGATTTCCTGGGCCACCTGGCGGTTAATCTCGTTGTCCTCCACCAGCAGGATCCGCTTGCCGGAGAGTTCGTCCAACGCCTTTTCAGGCCGGGTGGAATCGTTCAGAGTGACCATGCCCTTGCCCAGGGTCTCGACCACCAGATTGAACAGAAAGGACTGATTCACCGGCTTGAACAGCAGGCCCCGGAACCCCAACTCATTGGTCCGTTTGACCAGCGAGGCGTTGCCGTAGGCCGAAACCATGAACATAGGCGGCTTGACCTCTATGGCGTTGTCCTTGAGGATCTTTTCGGCGGTCTCAAGGCCGTCCATCTCGGGCATACGCCAGTCCACCACGAGCAGCTTGTAGCTTTCCTTGCCGCTGCATCCGCGCAGGATGTCTATGGCTTCAAAACCCGATTTGGCCGTGGCCACGGACAACCCCATGTACTCGAGCATACCCTTGAGGATGATACGCGAGGTCGGGTTGTCGTCCACCACCAGGGCGGGCATGCCCAACAGCTCCTGAGGCAGGGTCGCGCTCTCGGTCTCATCTCGATGGAGGGGAAAGGTGACCTCGAACCAGAAGACGCTGCCCTTGCCGAATGCGCTCTCGACTCCGATTTCGCCGCCCATGAGTTCCACCAGCTGATTGCACAGGCTGAGTCCCAGCCCCGTGCCGCCGTATTTCCGGGTGGTGGAGGCATCCGCCTGGGTGAAGGGCTGGAACAGTTCCTGTATTTTATCCGCCTTGATGCCGATGCCGTCATCCTTGACCGAGAACCGCAACTTGGCGGTGTCGGGCCCTTTTCCCACGCTGGAGATGCCCACCACCACAGACCCCTCGTCGGTAAACTTGACGGCGTTATTGCACAGATTGATGAGAATCTGAGCCAGACGCATGGGGTCGCCCTTGATGGCGGGCGGCACGTCCTTGTCCACGCCGATGAGAAATTCGAGCTTCTTTTCGTTGGCCCTGGGCGAGACTATGGTGGTCAACTGTTCAAGCACCTGCTCCAGCTTGAAGCCCACGGATTCCACCGTGAGCATGCCCGCCTCAATCTTGGACAGGTCGAGCACGTCGTTGATGATGCCGAGCAGGGACTTGGCCGAGATGTCTATCTTGTTCAGGTAGTCCCGTTGGGCGAGCGAGAGCTCGGTCATCTTGATCAGATGAGTCATGCCGATGATGGCGTTCATGGGCGTGCGAATCTCATGGCTCATGTTGGCCAGGAATTCGCTCTTGGCCTGGGTGGCCTTTTCCGCCGCCTCCTTGGCCTTGATGATCTCTTTCTCGGTCTGCTTGCGGATATGGATTTCCGAGGTCAACAACCGGTTGGTCTTGTTCAGTTCGTCCGTACGCTCGACGACGCGCTTCTCCAGTTCATCGTAGGCGATCTTGAGGTTGGCCTGGGCGATGCGCAGGGGGGTTATGTCCGTAACCATGGCGAATACCCCGCCAAACTGGCCATCAGGATCGAACTGAGGGCTCGCGGAAATCATGGCCCAGACCTCGGTGCCGTCCCGGCGCACGAACCGGCGCTCGTATTGAGAGGCCTGTCCGGCACGACGCTTCTCGATCTCGCCGCGATGGTTGATCTGATCATCGCCGTGGATGAGGTCAGGCACGTACTTGCCCACCAGCTCTTCCTCGGTATAACCGAGCATGTCCGCAAAAATCCGGTTGACCTGGAAGATATGCTCGGTCACATCGATCATGACGATGCCTTCGATGCTCGTCTCGAACAGACGGCGATACTTCTCCTCGCTGGCGCGCAATTCGGTCTCGCGCAACCGGACCTGCTCGGCCATCTCGTTGAACGTGGACAGGATGTGCTGGACCTCCTGGAACCCGCCTTCCTCTTCCGCGTGTTCAACATATTCACCGGCCGAAAGCCCCTCGATGCGCTGGATGAGCTGGCCCAGCGGGATACGCAGACTGCGGTTCATGATAAGACGGGTGGACAGGCCGACGACGATGACCACGGACAGCAGGGAGAGCAGGCTGATCCAGGTGGTCTCGTAGACCTTCTCCCGGAAGATGGCCGGAGTCAGGCCAAGCCGGACCACACCGACTTCGATGTTGTCGTACTCGATCCGCTTTTCTTTGATGATGGTTTCACCCGGCGTAATCTCACCGTAACGATAGATGTCGTTGCCCCGATGGTCGCGGACCTCGATGAAAACAACGATATCGATGTTGGCAAATGTGTTGCACAGGTTGACCACGGACTCCTCCTCCATATGCCAGAGGTAGGATTCCAGGCTGTTGCCCAGGTGTGTCAGGGCCTCGTCCGCCCGCTGTTGGAACTGCGCTTCGGACTTCTGAAACAGGAGGACGAAAATAATCGAGGAAACGGCGAATGAAGACAGGACAACCACCATGACCAAGCTCGTGGTCAGGTGTTGCACCAGGGAGCGATTTCTCCTGATTTTATGCAGCAATGGCATGCTCCGCGCCTTCTCCGAACATGGCTAGAGGCCCTCTTTCAGCCCGCTTTTCGACGTATTGCCCGGAAGCAAAGGGTGAAAAACGGCTCGAATCGAAATATCCCCACACCTACATTCATAGGCCGAAGTCCATTTCCAGTCGATTATATTCAACATCCAAGGTCCAAACGGCAACAAGTACTGCCCTCAGCGCAACCAGCGGTCCAGAACAGGTTGCAGAGCCCCCTCCCGCTTTATCGCCCCCAGAGCCTTTTCCAGGTCCTGCAGGAATGCGGTATTGCCCTTTTCCACGGCAAACCCCACCGGGGAACCGGGGTCGCCCACGTCCATGACCCTGAGGTCCATGTCTTCCCGGTCCGCCAGAAAACGCCCGACGGCAAGGGGCGCGATCACCGCCACCACCTTGCCTTCCTTAAGCATCCGCACGGACTGTTCCTTGCTCTTGGTCTTGACGATGCGGATGAGGTTCAGCAGCCCCCGCTCCCTCAAATCCCACTCCACATAGGAATGACGGTCACCGGCGACCGCCTTGCCGACCAGGTCGTCCACAGATCGGATCCCGGTCTCGTCCCGGCGCAAGAAAATGACCACTTTCCGGCTATAGTACGGCTCGGTGAAGGCAAAGAAATTCATGCGCGCCCGGTTGATCTCCATGCCGCACACACAGTCCAGCCGCCCCAGCCGCAAGTTGGCGACGACATCGTCCCATGCGCCGGGGACCATGCGGCCCCGGACACCGAGCCGGTCGAAGATGAGCCGGGCCACCTCGACATCGAGACCAGCCGGTTCTCCCTGGTCATCCAGGAACTGGTACGGCGGATACCCCTTGGCCATGCCGCAAGCAAACGGCAGTTCCTCAGCCGGGGCGGCTGCGGGCGCAAGAGCTACCCCCAACCAACACACCGCCACGAAAAATTGAACTAGCCAACTCATCAATCTCGCCCCGATGGGCCCTCCTTTCTACCCTTACGGGTAAAAAGCATTTAAGATGCAACAGCATACCATACAGCCTAAGCCCCTGCCAGCCCTTTATTCCCGGCCTTTTCCTCGGAGTAGCCGCCATTTTCATGTAACCTAGGCAGCTCTTGGAACGCTTATAATTATAGGAGGGGGGCAACCTCAAACAAGGCGGCACATATGTTCGGCAACAATGGCCACGAACCTATTCTCAGCCAGATGGAAATCAGATTCCTCCTATCCGACCAGCCGATTTCCATCAAACGCGCCCCGCGCTCGACCCGGAACGAGAAAAAAGGAACAACAAAGAACCCGGAAAAGAAAGCAACCATCAAAGACCACTTCGCGCAATCCGGGGAGCCCCGCTAGCCAGCTCCACCGGCCCGCAACACAAAAAAGGCCTACGAGAATTTCTCGTAGGCCTTATGCTTTCAGTGGCGGAGAGGAGAGGATTCGAACCTCCGAACGAGTTCCCCCGTTACACGCTTTCCAGGCGTGCTCCTTAAGCCGGACTCGGACACCTCTCCGCGTCAGAGAGGCAGTTTCTACCCAATATGCCGGGGCTTGGCAAGTACAAATTTTCCCCTTTTTAAAGCGGCAGTTGCAGGCTACCCCGGAACTCGTCCAGACTGGCGGCGCCGATATCCGAAAGCAGGGCCTCCATCTCCTCGGCCAGGCCGAAGGCGAAGTCCGGGCGCAGGAAGTTGGCGGTGCCCACCTGCACGGCCTGCGCGCCCACCAGGATGAACTCCAGGGCGTCCTCGGCCGAGGCTATGCCGCCGATGCCGACCACCGGGATATCCACGGCCTGTACCGCCTGGTGCACGCAGCGCAGGGCAACGGGCTTGACGGCCGGACCGGACAGGCCGGCAATGACGTTGGCGATGCGCGGTTTGCGGTTGCGGACGTCCACGGCCATGCCGGACAGGGTGTTGATCAGGGACAGGGAGTCCGCCCCGCCTTCAGCCGCGGCCCTGGCGCAGACCGCAATGTCGGTCACGTTGGGCGAAAGCTTGACCATGACGTGCTTGTTCCCGGCCTTTTTCTTGACCGCCTCGGTGACCCGGGTGATCTGCGCCGGGTCCTGGCCAAACGCCACGCCGCCCTCCTTGACGTTGGGGCAGGACACGTTGACCTCAAGCGCGGCCACGCCCTCCTCGCCCGCCAGCACTCCGGCCAACTCGCCGAACTCCTCGGCGTCGCAGGCGTACAGGTTGGCGATGACGGCCACCTCCTTCCAGGGGAGCATGGGCAGCGCCCGGGTGACAAAATACTCCACGCCCGGATTCTGGATGCCGATGGCGTTGAGCATGCCGCACGGCGTCTCGGCGATGCGCGGCATGGGGTTGCCCTCGCGCGGCTTGAGCGACAACCCCTTGGCCACGAACCCGCCGAGTCGTGTCAGGTCGCCGTAGGGCGCGAATTCCAGGCCGAAACCGAAGGTCCCGGACGCGGTCATGACCGGGTTCTTGAGAGAAAGCCCGCCGAAATTGACTTGCATATCCATGATTGCGGCCTCCTACAGCTCCACCTTGTCGGCCCAGAATATCGGGCCACGCGTGCATACCTGGACGTGATGTCCGCTCCCGTCCTTGGTCACGCAACCCAGGCACGCGCCCACGCCACAGGCCATGCGGTTCTCCAGCGAAACCTGCGCCCTGGCTCCGAATTCCTTGGCGAACCGCTGGACCGTGCGCATGAACGGCGTGGGGCCACAGGACAGGATCAGGCCGCCCTGTTCCGCGTTCTCCCTGATCAAATCGCGCATGGTGTCAATAATACAGTCCAGATCGGCGGGCTTGGCCTCAAGCATGCACCGGCTCTGCACGGCCCTGGACAACAGCTCATAGGGGTAACAGTCCAGGGGAAGCCGGTGAGCCAGGAACAAGGACAGATTCCCGGGGTGCGGATGTTGCTCGACATAACCGCGAAAAGGTGCGATTCCGATTCCCCCGGCGAGCATCAGGGTCGGGACGTCGGGCTCAACGGCAAAGGAATTGCCGAGCGGCCCCCACATGGTCACCATGTCGCCGGGGGACAATTCGGCAATGCGCCCGGTGCCCCGTCCCACGGCCTGAATGAACAGGGTGATGGATTCGTCGTCGCCCGAACAGAGGGAAAACGGTCTGCCCCAAAGCATGTCGAGCTCCCAGCCAACGGGCCGGATCATGACGAACTGGCCGGGTTTCCATCCATCCCAATCGGTTCGTTCGAGCTTGAGTTCGAAAAATTCACCGGCCGTTTTTGATTGACCGACCGGGGATATATTCAATACCTTGACACTGCGGCAATTCCTCAAGGACATATAGATACCTTATGAGCAAAAAACACATTCCGGAAATCATGGCCCCCGCTGGGGACAAAAACGCCTTCCTGGCCGCTGTGGCGGCCGGTGCGGACGCGGTCTACGTGGGTTTGAAACACTTCTCGGCCCGCATGCAGGCCCAGAACTTCTCTATCAGCGAGCTGGCAAGCCTGGCAAGCCTGGGCCGCGATCGCGGCACCAAGACTTACGTTGCCATGAACACCCTGGTCAAGCCCCAGGACATGGAATCCGCAGGGCGGCTCATCGACCGGCTGCAACGGAACGTCAAGCCGTTCGCCCTCATCGTCCAGGACCTGGCCATGCTGACCCTGGCCAAGCAGGCGGGCTACACCGGCGAACTGCACCTGTCCACCCTGGCCAACGTCTCCCATCCGGCAGGCCTGGCCGTAGCCAAAAAGCTCGGCGCCAACCGCGTGGTCCTGCCCCGCGAGCTGAACCTGGACGAGGTCAAGCTCATGGCCGATGCTTGCCCCAAGGACCTGGACCTGGAAATTTTCGTGCACGGCGCCCTGTGCCACTGCGTGTCCGGACGCTGCTACTGGTCCAGCTATCTGGGCGGCAAGTCCGGCCTGCGAGGCCGCTGCGTGCAGCCCTGCCGCCGGTTGTACACCCGGGACAAGGAGCAGCCCGAGCGGCTCTTCTCCTGCTCGGACCTGTCCCTGGACGTACTGACCAAGCCCCTGCTCTCCATGGAACGCGTCGCGGCCTGGAAGATCGAGGGCCGCAAAAAAGGCCCGCACTACGTCTTCTACACGGTCAAGGCCTACCAGATGCTGCGCGACAACCCGCAGGACGCCCAGGCAAAGAAAACCGCTGTGGAGCTCCTGGACCAGGCCCTCGGGCGTCCGTCCAGCCACTCGGTCTTCCTGCCACAGCGCCCGTTTCAGCCCATTCAGCCCAAGGAGGAGACCAGCTCCGGGCGGCTCATAGGCGAGATCAAGCGCGAACAGAAAAAACTCTACTTCGAGCCGCGCGAACAGCTCGAAACCGGCGACCTGGTGCGCGTGGGCTACGAGGACCAGCCCGGACACCGGACCATCCCCATCCGCCGCCGCGTGCCCAAACGCGGACGTATGGACATCCCTTTTTCCCGCAATCACACCGGACCGCCCCTGCCCACTGGCACCAAGGTCTTTCTCGTGGACCGACGCGAACCGCAGCTGGTCAAACAAATCAGGGCGCTGGAAAAGGAGCTCGACTTCTTCCCGGCCCCGGAGATGAAGGAATCCACCTTTACCCCCACCTGGCCCAAGGCCGCCCCGCGCGCCAAGGCCAAGGGCAAAGGCAAGGGCAAAAGCCCCTCCCGGACCGAGGCCGTGAGCCTGTTCCGCCAGCCGCCCAGAGGCAAGACTTGGGACCGTCCCGCCTACTGGCTGGAGCGCTCCGTGCTCGGCAAGGTGGCCGGAAAGGACACGGCCCGCGCCCAGTGGTGGCTGCCCCCGGTCATATGGCCCGACGAGGACAAGAAATACCGTTCCCTGATCAAGGAGGCGGTGCGCAAGGGCGCGCATGAGTTTGTCCTCAACGCCCCGTGGCAGGCCGCCTATTTCGAGGACCGCAAAAGCACCACCCTGACCGCCGGACCGTTCTGCAACATCGCCAACAAATTGGCCCTGGACGTCCTGCGTTCGCTCGGCTTCTCCAGCGCGATCATCAACCCCGAACTGCCCTTTGAGGACCTCCAGGAACTGGCCCAGAACCCGCCCCTGCCGCTCGGCTTCGTCATCAAGGGATTGTGGCCGTTCGGCATATCCCGTTTCTTGGCCGACTCCGTTCCGTTCGACGAGGCCATCAAAAGCCCTATGAACGAGGTCGCCTTCGTACGCAAATACGGCCAGAACAACTGGATATTCCCGGGCTGGGAAATGGACCTGACCAAGGAAGCCCGCACCCTGGAGCGGCTCGGCTTCAAGTCCTTCGTAACCATGCTCGAACCCTGGCCGCGCAACGTCCCACGACCCAACCGGACCAGCGAGTTCAACTGGCGGTTGAAGTTGTTATAAGAAAAATGGATGCCGCCTTCGGTGGGATTTATTCATTTTGTTGAGATGAGGGCGGCCGTTACGGCCGCCCTTTCTATTGCAGGGCTCCCAATTTGCGGTTCTCGGCCTGGCCGTGCGGTCTTTGCCCGGGCTCCATCTCTTCACCGCCCAGATGGCCGATGATCGTCTGCAGCGTCTCGGCCATGTCGGCCAGGCCCGCGATAACCGAGGCCGCCTCCTGCACGTCCTCGGCCGTCCCCGAAGCCAACCGGCTGACATCCAGCACGGCACCGCTGATCTCCTCGCTGGCCACCGACTGCTGGCGGGCCGCGATGGCGATGCCCTCGATCCGGTCGGCCACTTTGACTGAAAACTCACGGATGTTCCTGAACGCGTCCACGGAATTACCGACCTCGCCGTTGGCCTCGGCCACGTGGGCCAGGGTTTCCTGCACTTCGCGAATATTCCGCCCCGTGGCCTGCTGGATGGCGGTGATGCGCTCCTCCACCTCCTTTGTGGCGACCATGGTTTTTTCGGCCAGCTTGCGCACCTCGTCGGCCACCACCGCGAAACCTCTCCCGGCCTCGCCGGCCCGAGCGGCCTCGATGGCCGCGTTCAGAGCGAGCAGATTGGTCTGGTCCGCGATCTCATTGATAACGCCGATGACCTGACCGATGGATTCGGTGTCCGTACCCAGCCGGGCCATGCCCTCCTCCAGCACGGAGACCGTTCCGGCCACCTCGGACATGGATTTCTCGGCCCGGTGGACCACCTGGATGCCCTGATCGGCCCCGGTGCTGGCCTCGCTGGCCAGGCCGGATGCATCGTCCACATTCATGGCAACCTCATTAACCGTGGCGTTCATCTCCTCCATAGCCGTGGCCGATTCGGCCATGCGTTCCTGCTGCGTGACCGCGCTTCCGGCGATCTTCCCGGTGCGATCCTTGAGGTCCCGGGATACCGCCGTCAGCTTCCGGGCCACTTCGTCGGCCCGCCCGGCGGCCTCGCCCATGCGCTCCAACAATGCCTGAACACGCTCCTGCTGGGCCAGGGCCTCGTCCCGCGCACGGCCCGCCGCCTCGGCCTGGGTGCGCGCATCATCCTCCATACTCCGCGACTGACCGATCACAGCCCGGAGATTGGCGACCATGTCCACCAACACGCCCTTGAGTTCGCCCAACTCGGCGCTGAACATTCCCTGGGGCTGCGCATCGAGGTCGCCATCGGCCACGCTGCGCGCAAAGACGGTAAGACGCATGAGCGGACTGTTGATGGAGCGCATCACCCAAAGGAGCAGCGCCAGAATGGCCGCGCCCACAGCCAGTTCCACAGCGACCACTCCGTAGTCGATCATGCGTGCGTCTTGCCGCGACTGGGCTGCGCTGCTCTCGGCTATCTCGCCATAGACCGGCTCCAGGGCTCGGGCCGCCTCCACCAGCCCGTTGGTGATGACCGCGATCCGCTTTTCCCTGTCCACATAATTATTGAAGGAGTCGAGATATCCCTGCAACGCCTTGAGCTGCCCGGCCGCCTCTTCGGGAGAATACCGGGCCGTGAGCATGGAACGCAGCTCCTGCGAGCCCTTTGTCACGCGGCCCACATACTGATCGCCGCCCCGGATGATATAGTTCTTTTCATGCCGCCGCATCTGGAGCAGCTTGATGACGAACTCCTCGCTCATGGCCGCCTTGCCAAACTCGGCCTCCATGTTGCGGGCGGCCTGAATAAATTCCCAGCGCAGGCCTTCTTTCATGTTCAGTCCCATGGCAACGTAGTGGGCGTTCACCTGGACCAGCGCACCCCGGTATCGCTGTAGAAGGTCCATGGCCTCGCGGCAGCGGGCGGCCAAATCCGGTTTGAGCCGGGCTATTTCCTCAAGGACGCGCCCCGCCTTGTCGACATTCTCCAGGGCGTTGCGAGTAGATTGCTCGTCCTTGCGCAATAAGAAATTTTTTTCCTGCCGCCGCGCCTGGAGAAACAAGGCAGTGCCTTCTCCCGCCAGCGTGGCCAGCTTACGGGTTTTAACCACGTATTTTCCGCCCACATAGTTCACCGCAAAGATTCCGCCCAGTCCCAGCAGCACGGACACAAAGATCAGAATCAGCTTGTTCTTGATACTCATGAATGCCCCCTCATGAAATTCAGCGTTGCGAAATGCCAGGAGAGTGCAAAAGGCGTGCACAAAAAATATCTATTTATTTCAGATAAATAATTTCGCAACGTCGTGCAAAACCGATCTTGCGCAACCGATTACCCATGCAGCGGGGCGCTAGGAAGAGCCGAGATCACGCATACCGAAATGTTCGAAAGCGTACGTCGCAAAAAGAGGCGGGATAACCCAAAAGCCCCGGCGGACCGGGGCAGGCAAAGAACAGCCGGACAGCGGCCGAGGGTGAAGGCTGAAGACTGAAGACTGAGTCGCAGACGCTTAAAACGTTCCGCCGTCCCAGCCGAAGAGGTGGCGTTTAATATCACCGAAGGTGATGTACACGCGGTTGGCCGGGATGGCGAGTTCCCGGTTCAGGAACTCGCAGATGGCTGCGGAAAACTGCGGGGTGCTGTCCTCGGGCAGACCGATGGAGTCGAGGGTGACAAATGCCGCCGGGTCGGTGGTGCCACCGAAGGACAGGCTCTTGCCAGATTCCAGTTCGGCAAGGACGTAGGCCTCGGGCTTGCCGAGCATTTCGGCGGCCAGGGCAGAGATTCCCGTGAGGCAGGCAGCCTTGTCGGACACGGCAATGTTGGTTTCCACTTTGATGAACGGCATGGCGGCCTCCTAGAGATGAATGGTTCCGGTCATATAGGTCACGGCATTGCCGGAAATCTTGACCCGGTCGCCGAGGTATTCGCAACGCATGGAGCCGCCCCGCGTCGAGGCCTGATAGGCGTTGAACGCGGACTTGCCCAAACGGTCCGCCCAGTACGGGACAAGAGTGCAGTGGGCCGAACCAGTGACCGGGTCCTCGGGGATGGAGTCGCCGGACACAAAGACGCGGGACACGAAGTCGTGGTCCATGCCGGGCGCGGTGCAGATCAGGCACAAGCCGTCCAGGGCGGAGACCTGCCGGAAGTCGGGACGGAGCGCCCGGACTTGTTCCTCGGACTCGAACACGGCCATCATGTCCCTGCTCCCCATGTAGAGCTCTGCGGGCCGTGCGCCCAAGGCCGCGGCCACCCGTTCGGTGACCTGGATGTTGGCGCAGGACCAAGCTGGAAAGTCCATGGAATAGCCGTCGCCCTCCCGGTCCACAAAGAGCCGCCCGCTCTTGGTCTCGAAGACCACGGCCGGGTCGGCGTATTCCAGGTGATGATACAGGACGTGGGCGCTGCCCAGGGTGGCATGGCCGCACAGGTCGATCTCGATCTCCGGGGTGAACCAGCGCAGCTCGAAGTACTCGCCCTTGCGCACGAAAAAGGCGGTCTCGGACAGGTTGTTTTCCTGAGCGATGTGCATCATCAACTCGTCGGACAGCCATTCATAGAGCGGAATAACGGCCGCCGGGTTGCCGGTGAACACGTCATCCGCAAACGCGTCTACCTGATAGAAATCGAGTTCCATGATGCCCTCCGGCTACCTAGAAGGTTTGCTTGAACAGGTCGTCCGCCGACGCCGGAGCCTCCCCGTTTCCGCCGTAGGGGCGGGCCGTCTCCGTGGGCTCGGAGCCCACCTTGAACGGCAGGAAGAACTCCTTGTCCGAGGACGGCGAGGCGAGCTTGCCCGTATTGCCGTCCACTTTGACCATAACAATTCCCGGCGGCTGGGTGAAGTCCTCATAGGGATAATCGTCCTCCACCTGCTTGCGGTAGCTCACCCAGATGGGCGAGGCCGCGCGCGAGCCGGTCTCCCACTTGCCCATAGGGGTCAACTCATCGAAGCCGACGTACACGCCGGTCAGCAGGTACGGGGTGTAGCCCATGAACCAGGCGTCCTGCTCCATGTTCGAAGTACCGGTCTTGCCCGCCAAGGGCCGGCCCAAGACCTTGGCGCGCCAGCCGGTGCCGTTCTGGACCACCTGTTTCATGAGCGTGGCCATGATGTAGGCCGTCTGCGGACTGATGGCGTCCACTGCCTCGGGCCTGGAGGCGTATAATTCGTCACCCCAGGCGGATTTCACGGACAAAACCGTGCGCGGCTTGATGTAGGACCCGCCGCGCGGGAAGGTGGTATAGGCCTCGCACAGATTTATGGGAGAGACCACTGCGGAGCCCAGCGACACGGACAGGTCGTGCGGAAAATCGGTGTCCAGCCCCATGGCTTTGGCCCGGTCGATGATGGTCCGGATGCCGATCTTCTGGGCGATGCGGATGGTGCACAGGTTCTTGGACTTGACCAGGGCGGTGCGCAACAGGGTCGGGCCGTCAAAGGTGCCCTCGAAGTTTTCGGGCCGCCACAGCTTGCCCTCGGCGTCGTTGGCGTAGACGATGGGCGCGTCCAGCACGATGGAGGCGGGGGTGAAGCCATTGTCGATGGCCGCCGAGTAAACGATGGGCTTGAAGGCCGAGCCGGGCTGACGCTTTGCCTGGGTGGCACGATTGAACTGGCTGGTGGCAAAGGAGTAACCGCCGACCAAGGCGACGACTTCGCCGTTGTCGGGCTTGATGGAGACCAGCGCCCCCTGAACCTTGGGCTCGCGCTCCAGGTCCAGAATCCAGGTGCCGTCCTCCTTTTTCGGGGCCGTGTCCACGGTCACCCAGACCACGTCTCCCTTCTTGAGAATCTTGCGCGCGTCGCTCGGGTTGCGCACGTCCTCGTGGCTTTTTCTGATATCGGGTTTACGCACCCACCACATGGCCTTGATGGAGATTTCCCCTTTGAACTTGCCGAAACGGACCAAAGCCTTGTCCTTGGAGACCTTGGTAACGAAGGCCTTGAGGAGATGGTCCTTGACCATGATGTTATCCGTGGTCTGCGGCCCCTCTTCAAGAATCCTCGGTTCGTCCGCCATGGTGAAGTGCCCCACCGGGCCGGTCCAGCCCCGCCGCTTGGCCGAGTTGATGAGCCCGCGCCGAAGGGCCGTCTCGGCGGCCGCCTGGTGCTTGAGGTCGCACGGAGTGGTCACGGTCAGGCCGCCGTTGTAAACTTCGTCCTCGCCGAACTGGTCGATAAGCCAGCGTCGGACCTCTTCGAGATAGTACGCGCCCACCCGCCAGGACGGGTCGTCCATGGACTTAAGCTCGATGGGCTCGACCAGGGCTTCCTGGTACTGCTCCTCGGTGATCCAGCCGAGATTACGCATCTGGCCGAGGACGTACTCCTGGCGCTGCCTGGCCTGTTGAAAATTATGATAGGGATTGTACCGCGACGGGGCCTGGGGCAACCCCGCCATCAAGGCCGCCTCGGCAACGGTCAGGTCCTTGGCGTGCTTGGCGAAATAGGTCCGGGCCGCGGCCTCCACGCCGTAGGAATGCGCGCCAAGGAAAATCTGGTTCAGGTAGATGGTCAGGATCTCTTCCTTGGTCAGGTAGTTCTCCAGACGGAAGGCCAGGATTGCCTCTTTGAGCTTCCTCCTGTAGCTGCGCTCGGAGGTCAGCAGAAGACGCTTGATGATCTGCTGGGTGATGGTCGAGCCGCCCTGCTTGGTACGCCCGGCCATGAGGTTGGCCTTGAAGGCCCGAACGATGGCGGTCAGGTCCACCCCGTCATGCTCGTAGAAGGAGGCGTCCTCTGCGGCCAGGAACGCCTTGGGAACCCACTCGCTCATCTGGTCCAGAGTGACCAGGAAGCGCTTTTCCTTATAGAAATAGCCGAGCACCTGGTTGTCCTTGCCGTACACCGTGGTCACCAGGGGGGGCTTGTAATCCGTGATGTTCTTGAAACCGGGCAGATCCTTGGAGGCCCAGTGATAGAGCCAGGCCGCTCCACCGATGCCGGAGATAAAACAGATAAGAACTACTATGCCGAATATCTTAAGGAATTTATTCATATTATATCCATCAGAAGGTTTTCTTGACCGGATTCGCGCCCTTGGTCGGGGGCAATCCCCAGACTAGGCGCAACCGGCCGTACAGATCCTTCACGGTCGCCTTGTTGGTGTCAAGTATGTCGAGAATCCGCACCAATGTGCTCCCTTCCCGCCGGGCGAGGCAGGTGGGGGTATCAAAATGCGTGACCGTTCTTCCGGTCATCCAGAAGGGAAACAGGCGGCAGTAATAGGGGCGCGCTTCCTGCGGGATCTCGCAGCCCAGCGGGCCGAGAAAGCGGCACGCGCCCATGGAGTCCACGGCCAGCCGAAAGTGCTCCTTGCCCTCGGGGAAAACCCGCCGGACCAACTCCTCTTCGCCTGGAAAAAGGCGGCAGGCGTAGTCGATGAACGCCTTGGAGTTGGGCGAAACCACGAAGCCACCGGTGTACGGCACCAGCTCCTGGATGCGCTCCTTCTCGGTCTGGGACAGGGGAAAGCAATACTCCTCCTGGCCCGAGGCGATGCGGCAGCAGGTCGGCCCCTGGAAGGAACAGCGCCTGCACACGTCCGCGTCTTCGGTCCGGGGTCGGGCCATCAACCCGCTCCCCCGCCGTTACCGCCCGCAAAGGTCAGCTCGCCCTTGCCGAGCAGGTCGTGCAGGTGGACCATGCCCGCCAGCCGCCCGTCGTCGCGGACCACGGGCAGGACGGTGATCTGGTTGCGCTCCATGAGGTCGAGCACGCGGGCCGAGGACTCCCCGGCTATGGCCCGCCTGGGCGAGACGGTCATGACCTCGCTCACCGGACGGTTCATATCGAGCTCTTCGGCGCAGACCAGGCGGCGCACATCGCCGTCGGTCAGCACCCCCTTGAGCAGTGTGGCCTGGTCGACCACGGCCACCAGGCCGAGCCCGCCGCCGTTCAGGGTAGCCAGAGCGTCCTTCAGGGCGGCGTCTTCCCGGACTACGGGCAGGCCGTCGCTGTGCATGAGTTGATCCACGCAGGTGGCCAGCCGCTGCCCCAGCGAACCGCCAGGATGAAAGCGCTTGAAATCGTCCTTGCCGAAAGACTTCCACTCCATGAGGCAGACGGCCAGGGCGTCGCCCACGGCCAACTGTGCGGTGGTGGAGGACGTCGGGGCCAGCCCCATGGGGCACGCCTCGCGCGGGACGCGTACCTGGATGTGGATGTCCGAAAGTTCGGCCATGGCCGAGGCCGGGTTGGAGGTCATGGAGATGACCGTAGCCCCCAGGGACCGGAGCGTGGGCAGAATGGCGTTGACCTCGTCGGTGGCGCCGGAATTGGACAGGGCCAGAACCACGTCCTCGTCCCGGATCATGCCCAGATCGCCGTGAGCCCCTTCCACCGGATGGAGGAAGAAGGACGGCGTGCCCGTGGAGGACAGGGTGGCTGCGATCTTGCGGCCAACCAGCCCGGACTTGCCCAGGCCGGTGATGACCACGCGGCCCGTGCACTGCGCCATGGCGGTCAGGGCTTTTATAAACGGGCCGTCCAACTGGTCGCGCACGGCCTCAAGCCCCTGGACCTCGATATCCAGGACCTCGCGGGCCAGCTTCAGCCAATCCTTGCGCTCGGATGTACATGCCATGCGTTATTCTCCCGTATAGGAACCGGAGCGGACGCGAAAACGCGTCCTCCCGGTCGGCGGCCTTGCGCCGCCGCATCCCGGATTCGGCCCCATACGGGGCCCGCCGGGCGTTGATGATTCACAGCCTAGCAGAATTCCTTGATGATGCCGGGATCGGCCTCCAGGCAGTCCTTGCCCATACGGTCGGCCAGGGGCACCGGATAGTTGCCGTCGAAGCAGGCCAGGCACCATTCGTCCTGGGTCACGGAATCCACCAGCCCCGGGATGGACAGATAGTGCAGGGAATCGAGCTCCATGAAACGCGCGATATCCTCTTCGGAGTGGTTGGCCGCGATGAGTTCGCCTTTGGAAGAGAAGTCGATGCCGTAGAAACAAGGGTAGCGGATGGGCGGACAGCTGACCCGCAGATGGATCTCCCGTGCCCCCAGTTCCCGCAGTTTCTTGACCCGGGCGCGGATGGTCGTGCCGCGCACGATAGAATCCTCGATAATGATGATCCGCTTGCCCGTGATCATGGACTTGACCGGATTGAGTTTCACCCGGGTGGAAAAGTCGCGCATGTCCTGGGACGGCTGGATGAATGTCCGCCCCACATAATGGTTGCGGATCATGGCCAACTCCAGCGGCAGGCCGGACTCCTGGGAGTAACCCACGGCCGCGTAATTGCCAGAATCCGGGAACGGCATGACCAGGTCCGCGTCCACCGGAGCCTCCTTGGCCAGCTGTGCGCCCATGGCCTTGCGCCGCTCGTAGACCACGTCGCCGAAGATGTGGGAGTCGGGCCGTGCGAAGTAGATGAGCTCGAAGATGCACTTGCTGCAGGTCCGGCGTTCGGCAAACCGGTGCGAAGTCAGCTTGTTCTTGTGGACCACGACCATCTCCCCCGGTTCCAGGGGACGCAGGTAGTCGGCCTCAATGAGATCGAAGGCGCAGGTCTCGGAAGCGAAGACGTACTTGTCCCCCACCCGGCCGAGCGCCAGGGGCCGGAACCCGTTGGGGTCTTTGACCGCGATCATCTTGTCGTTGGCCAGGATAAGCATGGAGTAGGCCCCACGCACCCGGTTGCAGGCCTTGCCCACAGCCTCTTCGATGGTTTCGGACTCATGAAGATACTTAATGATCAGATGAGCGAAGACCTCGGTGTCCATGGTGGTCTGAAAGATGGAGCCGTTGGCCTCTAGTTCGCTTCTCAATTCATAGGTATTGACCAGATTGCCGTTGTGGGCCACGGCCAGACGCAGGTCGCCGTGGCGAACCAGAAACGGCTGGGCGTTGCGGATGAGCGACGCTCCCGTGGTGGAGTAGCGGATGTGGCCCATGGCGATTGAGCCCTTGAGCTCCTTGCCCAGGTGGCGCTCGTTGAACACGTCGGCCACCAGGCCCATGCCCTTCTGTTCGCGAATCCTCTCGCCATCCCAGGTAACGATGCCCGCGGACTCCTGCCCGCGGTGCTGCAGCGCATACAGACCGAAGTAGGTCATGCGCGCCGCTTCCTTGTTGCCGTAGATGCCGAAAAGGCCGCAATACTCTTTTTTCATGAAGACTCTCTCGTGTGTCCGGCTTCTCTCTAGCCGTAGTATTCTTGCAGGCTCTTCACTTGCAGCCCGGTTTGTCTGAGTTCACATATGGCCTGCACCACCGCGCGGGCCCCGGACACCGTGGTGGTGTAGGGGATGTCGTACAGCAACGCATTTTGGCGGATCATCTTGGCGTCGCCCACGGTCTTCTTGCCCGAAGGCGTGTTGATGACCAGGTCGAACGCCCCGTTCTTGATGTGATCGACCACGTGGGGCCGCTGGCCCTCGTGGACCTTGTGGACCTTCTCCACGTTGATGCCCTTCTCCATAAGGAAGTCGGCCGTGCCGCCCGTGGCCGCAACCTTGAAGCCCATGGCCTCGAAGTCCTTGGCCACCAACACTATCTTGGACTTGTCCCAGTCGTTGACGGACATGAAGACCGTGCCCGAGGTGGGCAGTTTCTGGCCGGCGGCCAGCTGCGACTTCATGTAGGCCAGGCCGAAGCTCGGGTCGATGCCCATGACCTCGCCGGTGGAGCGCATCTCGGGTCCGAGCAGGACGTCCACGTTGGGAAAGCGGTTGAACGGAAAGACCGATTCCTTGACCGAGATGTGGCCCTTCTTGCGAAACGTCCAGGGCTTCAGATCCTTGATTTTTTCGCCGAGCATGACCCTTGTGGCCATCTTGGCCAGGGGCACGCCCGTGGCTTTGGACACGAAGGGCACCGTGCGCGAGGCGCGCGGGTTGACCTCGATGATGTAGACCTCGTTGTCCTTGATGGCGAACTGGACATTCATCAGCCCGACCACTTCCAGCTCCCTGGCCATGGCCACGGTCTGGCGCTCGATCTCGCGAATGAGCTCGGCGGACAGCGAATAGGGCGGCAGCACCGACGCGGAGTCGCCCGAATGGATGCCCGCCTCCTCGATGTGTTCCATGACCCCGCCGATGTACACGTCCTCGCCGTCGGCCAGAGCGTCCACGTCCACCTCGATGGCGTATTCCAGAAACTTGTCGATCAAGGTCGGATGCTCCGGGGAAACCAGGGCCGAATGGCGGAAGTAGTGGTCGAACTCGTCCATTGAGTAGACGATGTCCATACCCCGGCCACCGAGCACATAGGACGGACGCAGGACCAACGGGAAATCCAGCTTCTCGGCGATCTCGCGGGCCTGGACCATGGACATGGCCGTGCCGTTGGGCGGCTGTTTGAGGTTCAGCTTGTTCAGGAACTGCTTGAACCGCTCGCGGTCCTCGGCGCGGTCGATGGCGTCCGGGCTGGTGCCGATCAGCGGCACGCCCGCTTTCATCAGCCGCAGGGCCAGGTTAAGCGGGGTCTGGCCGCCGAACTGGACGATGACCCCATCCGGCTGCTCGAATTCAATGATGTTCATGACATCCTCGAAGGTCAAAGGCTCGAAATAGAGCTTGTCCGAGGTGTCGTAGTCGGTGGAGACCGTCTCCGGATTGGAGTTGACCATGATCGACTCCACACCCATCTCCTTGAGGGTGAAGGAGGAGTGGCAGCAGCAATAGTCGAACTCGATACCCTGGCCGATGCGGTTGGGACCGCCGCCCAGGATGACGACCTTCTTGCGGTCCTCGCGGACGTTCTCCTGCCCGGTCTCGTAGGTGGAATAATAATACGGGGTATACGCTTCGAACTCGGCGGCGCAGGTATCGACCAGGTAGTAGGTCGGCTCTATGCCGAGCTCCTTGCGCAGGGAGCGCACCGTGTCTTCGCTGGTCCGCCACATGGACGCCAGCTGCGGGTCGGAGTAGCCATACTCCTTGGCCTTTCTGAGCATGTCGGCCATGCCCTCGGCCTCACCCGTTACGCCCTCGCGCTTGCCGAACTCGATGAGCGCGTGCTCCATGTCGATGATGTCCTTGAACTGGCGCAGGAACCACGGGTCGATTTTGGTGGCCTCGAAGACCTCCTCCTCGGTCATGCCGCAATTGAGCGCGTTGCGCAGGGCATACAGCCGCTGGGAGTTGGGGCGGCGCAGGAGCTTGAGGACCTCGTTACGGTCGATGTCGCAGGTGTCGAACTGCTCGCCCAGGCCGGGGTGGCCGGTCTCAAGCGAGCGCAAGCCCTTCTGCAACGCCTCCTTGAAGGTCCGGCCGATGGCCATGGTCTCGCCCACGGACTTCATGGCCGTGGTCAAGTAGTCCTCGGTACCCGGGAACTTCTCGAAGGTGAAACGGGGTATCTTGACCACGCAGTAGTCGATGGCCGGCTCGAAGGAGGCCATGGTCTCGCGGGTGATGTCGTTGGGAATCTCGTCCAGGGTGTAGCCCACGGCCAACTTGGCCGCGATCTTGGCGATGGGGAAGCCGGTGGCCTTGGAGGCCAGGGCGGACGAACGGGATACGCGCGGGTTCATCTCGATGATGATCAGCTCGCCGTCCTCGGGATTGATCGCGAACTGGACGTTACTGCCGCCGGTTTCCACGCCGATCTCGCGCATGACCGCGAGCGAGGCGTCCCTGAGCCGCTGGTATTCGTCATCGGTCAGGGTCTGGGCCGGGGCCACGGTGACCGAGTCGCCGGTGTGCACCCCCATGGGGTCCAGGTTCTCGATGGAGCAGATGATCACGCAGTTGTCCTTCTTGTCCCGCATGACCTCCAGCTCGTACTCCTTCCAACCGAGGATGGAGCGTTCGAGCATGATTTCATGCTTCATGGACAGGGCCAACCCGTTGGAGCAGATTTGTTCCAGCTCCTCCATGTTGTAGGCCACTCCGCCGCCGGAACCGCCCAGGGTGTAGGCGGGCCGGACGATGATCGGGAACGGGATCTTCTCGCCCCATTCGCGCACATCGTCCATGTTGTGGCATATCCCGCTCTCGGGCATGCCCAGGCCGATGTTCTGCATGGCCGCGCGAAATTCCTCACGGGATTCCGCCTTGTTGATGACGTCGATGTTGGCGCCTATGAGCTCCACGCCGAACTTGTCGAGCACGCCCATGTCGGCCACGGCCAAGGCAGTGTTCAACCCGGTCTGCCCTCCCAAAGTAGGCAAAAGAGCGTCGGGACGCTCTTTTTCAATGATTCGGGCAACGGTTTCGGGCTCAATGGGCTCGATATAGGTGGCATCGGCCAACTCCGGGTCCGTCATGATGGAGGCCGGATTGGAGTTGACCAGGACCACTTCGTATCCCTCCTCCTTGAGCGCCTTGAGCGCCTGGGTGCCGGAGTAGTCGAACTCGCAGGCCTGGCCGATGACAATGGGGCCGGACCCGATCAACATAATCTTCTTGATATCTGTGCGTTTGGGCATTCTGCTCGAAGTAGTTGAAGTTACGGCGGTATTCGAGAGAGGGGGGCGACCCCCTTTCCCTCACCCGGCTCGGCACCGCCGCCGCCCGCCGGACAAGCAAACTTTATTATAAGGTTATCCCCCGAAACGCAACGGTTATATCCCCCTGCGCCCCGCTTCCGGGAACGGCGCTTCCGCGCGATTTTCCTTCCGACCGTATCACTCCAGCGGCACCAGACCGACAACAGGAAGAGCGCGTCCGGAAAAAACGCCGCCGGGGAGGACTTGACCATCCTCTCCCAATCATAAGCATCCCGGCCCTCTTGCCAAGAGGATACGCAAAGATCAAAAATTCACGTTGACAGCACAGAGGATGATACTTACTCTCAACCTCAACGCTAGCTTTGAGGGAAAATCCAGCGATGCAAAAGCCTTTGACCGAATACTCGACAGGGTCCATAGTTCGTATAGCCGGTATAGACGGAGGCCGTCAGGCGCGCGCCCGCATGCTCGCCATGGGCATGACGCCCGGCTGCCCGGTGGAAGTCTTAAGCGGCGGTCGAAAAGGATGCCGTGTGCGCGTGCGCGGTTCGGACGTGGTGCTTTGCTGCGGCCTGGCCGGGAAGATCTTGGCCGTGCCCGACGAGTCCGACGAAGGTCCCCGATGCGCCTGCTGCCCCGGGCCGCACGCCAGGGCGTCTTAGCCCCCCCCCACACACAACGTTTTTTTGTAAGGCCGCCCATAAGGGCGGCCTTTTTTGTTGAAACCCCTTGGCTGCTATGAACGGAAGGCTCCACCCGCGGCGCGAAAGTGCGTTTCAGCAGAAAAAAGCACTGTTCCTGGTTCTTCTTTCCACGCTGTGTGATTTTGCTTGTTTCACGCCGCCGCCAAGTGCTACTCTGGAAAGAAGAACCTTGGAGGGACAATGTCCGACAGTATCAAGATTGGAGTCAGCGCATGCGTGGCCGGGGAAAAGGTCCGCTTCGACCACACCCACCGGCGCAACGCCTACCTGACCGAAACACTGGCCAAGCATGTAGAGTTCGTGCCCATCTGTCCGGAGATAGCCTGCGGCATGGGCATCCCGCGCGAACTGTTGCGCCAAGTGGACTGCGCAGGCGAAATCCGACTCATCGCCTACGAATCGGGCAAGGACCTGACCGCCAAGATGACCAAATGGGCGCGCCGCGTGCTCAAAGGGCTGGACAAGGAAGGCATTTGCGGCTTTGTCCTGCGTGTGCACTCCCCGTCCTGCGCGGTGAGCAAAGCCAAGATCCACTCCACCGACGGCTCGCCTCAACGACTCGGGCCCGGCTTTTTCACCCGGCTGCTCCAGGAGAACGACCCCCTGCTGCCCGTGGTCTCCTCAGAAGCATTGCAGAACGCCATCCTGCGCGAAAATTTCATCCGACGGGTATTCGTCCTGCACCGCTGGCGCGCCCTCACGGCCAGGGGACTGTCCATCGGCAATCTGGTGGACTTCCACACCCGGCACAAGATGCTCATCCGCGCCCACGACCTGCGCGGCTACCGGGAGCTCGGCCACCTGCTCGGTGAAAGCACCCTGCACAACGCCGAGACCATCTTCGACGCCTACGGCACCCTGCTCTTCAAGTCCATGACCCTCAAATCCACGCCGAGCAAAAACCGCGACGTCCTGTCCCACGCGGCCGGGTATTTCAAGAAGGACCTGGATGCCGAAGACAAGCGCGAACTGCACGCCATGATCACTGCCTACGCCAAGGGCAAGGCCCCTTTGCTTGTGCCCATCACTCTGCTCAACCACTACGCCCGCAAATTCCGCAGGCCGTACCTGACGCAGCAATACTATCTCAACCCGGAGCCCGCCGAGCTCAAACTGCTGAACCATGTCTGAGCCCATCAGGGAACGCATCCGCATAGGCATCAGCGCCTGCCTGGCCGGGCAGAAGGTCCGCTACGACGGCACGAACGCCAAGGCCGAGCACCTCACCGGTGTTTTGGCCGACCACCTGGAATTAGTCCCCGTGTGCCCGGAGGTAGGGTGCGGTATGGGCGTGCCCCGCGAGGCCGTCCGCCTGGTGGGCACCTTGGAAGACAACAGGCTCAAGGGACGGCAGACCGGCACGGACTGGACAGACGCCATGCGCGCCTGGGCCGAGTCGTTTCTGCCCGAACTGGAAAAGGTCCGGCTCTGCGGATTCATCTTCAAGGCCAAATCCCCGTCCAGCGGCATGGGCCGGGTCAAAGTATATGCTGAATCCGGAGGACAACCCGCAAGCTACGCCGGAGTGGGGCTGTTCGCGGCCATGGTCATGGCGCGGTTCCCCTTGCTCCCGGTGGAGGATGACGGACGCCTGCACGATGTGGGCTTGCGGGCCAACTTCATCGAACGCATCTTCACCGAGCATCGCTGGCACGTTTTTTTGGAGAACGGCCCGACCATGAAGGGACTTATCGACTTCCACACCCGCCACAAGATGCTTGTCCGCGCCCACGATGTGACCGGCTACCGCGAACTGGGCAAACTGGTGGCCGAGGGCAAGCGGCTCAACCAAGACGACCTGCTCCGCCGTTATCATGAGCGACTGGCCCGGGCCATGGCTCTCAAGTCGACAACACGCAAAAACGTGGACGTGCTCATGCACATCCTCGGCTATTTCAAGAAGCTGCTCGGCCCGGATGAAAAAAGGGAATGCCTGGAACTCATCGAGCACTACAGAAACGGATTCGTCCCGCTCATCGTCCCTGTGACCCTGTTCAACCACTTCATCCGCAAATACGACGTCTCCTACCTGCGCGGACAATACTATCTCAATCCCCACCCCCTGGACCTCAAGCTGCGCAACCACGCCTGACGAAAAGCCCCCGCAACAACCGCTGCGGGGGCTTCGTTCATCCAAAAATGGCGGCCTATAAAAAAGCCGAATGCTCGGGCTCCAAGCACAGTCGGACGCCCTTCAGATCACCGCCACCGGCCAGCCACGCCTTGAGTAATTCGCGGTTGCGGAAGACCACCGGATGCGGACAGCCGTACCCGGCCTGGTCGAGCAGCCCGGCCGCCTGTTCGGGATAATGCTTGGCCGCGGACAGGCAAGCCAGCAGGTTCAGACACAGTTCGTTCATCGGAAACCGCAGGGTCATGGCCTTGCCCAGCGGCAACATGACGTCACCCAGCCGCCCGGCCCGGTAATAGGCCACGGCCAAGTCGAACTGAGCCGCATGCAGCCCGGGCAACCGACCGGCAACGGCCTCGCATTCGGCCACACTGTATGTGATCCGCTCGACCGCATAGGATGCTCCGTTCAGGTTGCGGATGCGCACGTCGAATCCGTACCGCCTGGCCCAGAAAAGCCCCTCCACGGCCTCGTCCGGATCCAGCCGCATGTCCAGACGCTGGCACCCGGCCAATCGCATGGCCTTGAGCAGCCCGTCCGTGGGTACTGTTTCCATCCGCGCGCTCCACAACACGTTCAACTCGCGAACGCGCATGTCCAGACACATGTCCACGACCTTGCCGTGGTCCGCGAACATGCCCGCGTCCTCAAAGACCAGTGCGGACAAACCCCGCTCGCGTACCGCCTTTTCCACTTCATCCAGACACCAAGTCCGGTCAAAGCGGACAACACCATGTGCACAGGGAGCCTCTCCGCATTCGGTCTTCTTAGGCATAATAGTTTGCATTTCCACTCGCATACCATCCCCCTGCCGCCCTTTTTTTGACACTCCGGGCGCACCTGACAACGATTACTGCAAACACTTTGCCAAAAGGCATGTATCCCCCAACCATGGGTAAGAGGAAAGGGGGTCCAAAGGGATAACTTTTTTAAATTTTCCCCTCTGAATGCCGGACATATATCCAAACGAAAGGGCCCCGCAATGCGGGGCCCTTTCGTTTGGATATATGTCACTCGCCGAGGCTAGCTGACTTTGCTGCCCGGGAGGACTTCCCCGGTGGGAGTGAGCAATTCCATGCCCTTATCGGTTTTGACGGCCAGGACCATGCCCTGGGAGAGCTGCTTGCGCAGTTTCCTGGGCTTGAGGTTGGCGACCACGACGACCTGTTTGCCGACGAGTTCCTCGGGCTTGAAGAAATCGGCCAACCCCGCCACCACCTGACGCAGGTCTTTGTCGCCGGTATCGACCTTGACGAGCAGGAGCCGGTCCGCGTCAGGGTGCTTTTCCACTTCTTTGACTGTGCCCACACGCAGGTCGAGCTTCTGGAAATCCTCGAACTCGATCTCGCAAACAGCTTCTGCGGCATCGTCCTTCTTGGCGGATTTTTTGGCACTCTTCTTGGCTTTTCTGGCGGGCTTTTCCGAAGCCTCCTCGGCGGGCATATCCACGCGGGGGAAGAGGTTGGAGGTCTTGGCCACGGTGATGTCGGACTCGATCAGCCCCCAGACGTCCAATTCCTTGGGAAGATTGACCTTCTCTGGATCAAAGTTGAAGCCGAGCTGTTCGAGCATCTTTTCGGACGCCTCGGGCATGACCGGCCACAGATGCACGGCGATCTTGCGCATGTTTTCGAGGAGCACGTAGATGACCGTGGACAGCCGTCCGGTGTTCTTCGCCTTGTACAAGGCCCAGGGCGCGGTCTCGTCGATATACTTGTTCAGCCCGCGCACCAATTCCCAGAGTCCTTCGAGGGCGCGGGAGAACTTCAGTTCGGAGAAGAAATCCTGAAAGGACTGCATGGCGTCCTGGCCGATCTTCTTGATCTCCGCATCGACCACGTCCTCCACGTCCGGACGGGGGATCTGGCCGCCGAAGTACTTGTGGGTCATGGACAGGGTGCGGTTGAACAGGTTGCCCAGGTCGTTGGCCAGGTCCGCGTTGAGACGGCCGACCAGGGCCTTCTCGGAGAAGCTGGAGTCCTGGCCGAAGGACATCTCGCGCAGCAGAAAATAGCGGAAGGCGTCCAGTCCGTAGGCGTCCTTCATGGCCAGAGGCTCGACCACGTTGCCGATGGATTTGGACATTTTGGTGTCTTCCACCAGCCAGTAGCCGTGCACGTTGAGGTGCTGGTACGGCTCGATGCCTGCGGCCTTGAGCATGGTCGGCCAGAATATCGCGTGGGGCTTGAGGATGTCCTTGGCCACCAAGTGGTTGGCAACGGGCCAGAATTTATTGAACTTTTCACCATCCGGCCACCCCAGTGCGGCCACGTAGTTGATCAGCGCGTCGAACCAGACGTAGGTCACGTACTCGGCGTCGAACGGCAGCTCGATGCCCCAGGTCAGGCGGGACTTTGGCCGGGAGATGCACAGGTCTTCAAGTTCGCCGGATTCAAGCAGAGAGACGACCTCTTTCTTGTAACGCTCTGGGCGGATAAAATCGGGATTCTTGTTGATATGCTCCAAGAGCCAGTCGCGGTACTTGGACATCTTGAAGAAATAGTTTTTCTCCGCGATGTACTCAGGCTTGGTCTGGTGATCCGGGCACAATCCGTTGACCAGCTCCTTCTCGGTGTAGAACCGCTCGCAGCCGAAGCAGTAGTGGCCGCCGTATTCGCCGAAATAGATGTCTCCGGCGTCGTAGACCTTCTGCAGAATCTGCTGGACCACTTCCTTGTGCCGGGGATCGGTGGTCCGGATGAAGTCGTTGTTGGAAATGTTCATGTTCGGCCAGAGGTCCTGAAAGAGCTTGCTGATGGTGTCAACATACTCCTGGGGCGTCTGTCCGTTGCTTTCCGCAGCCTGGACGATCTTGTCGCCATGTTCGTCGGTGCCGGTCAGAAAGTAGGTCTCCTCGCCCATGAGCCGGTGAAAGCGATTCAGGGAATCGGCCACCGTGGTGGTGTACGCGTGGCCCAGGTGGGGTTTGGCGTTCACGTAGTAAATGGGCGTGGTGATGTAAAAGCGTTGCAAATCAAATTCTCCTTGTCGTGACGAAAGCGGGCGCCCCGGACGGGCGCTACTTTTTGGGGGGCCTGCGCCTGCGCCTTCTGGGCCTGCGGCTGCGCTTGGACTTGGCGTCGTCCGTCTCCCCGCCGTCGGGGCCTGAGGACGCCTGTTCGGGCCTCGGTTCGGGAGCGTCCACCTTGCGCGGCGCTTCCTTGCGGGGGCGAGGCTTGTGTTCGTCCCGTCCCGCTTTCGCCTCCCTGGCGCGGGACGGCTTGTCGGGACCGGACGAGCCGGACTCGCCGGATTGCGGACCGCCGGAGTCGGGCCGCGAAGGGCGTCGTCCGCCTCTGCGTCCCTGGGGACCGGCGGACCGGGCCTTGGCTTCCGCCATGGCCTCATCGCTCGGCGGCTTGTTAACTATTTCATTCCATTCGTCAATGGAAACTTCCCGCTCATCGAAATTCTCGTCAAGCAGGGATAAGGATTTCTTGAAGAAATTGGATCGCAGCACCTTCATCTGACCGAGTGAGGTCTGGTACTTCTTGCCCACGCGCGGGCACATGCGGTGGAACTCCTCGTAGCCCTTCTGCTCGAAGCTCAAGCAACAGAGCAGCCGCCCGCAAATACCCGAAATCTTGGTCGGGTTGAGGAACAGATTCTGCTCCTTGGCCATCTTGATGGTCACGGGCACGAACTTGCGCATGAACCGGCGGCAACAGCACATCTGGCCGCAGTTGCCGATGGCCCCGAGCATCTGGGTCTCGTGGCGCACGCCGATCTGGCGCAATTCTATGCGGGTGCGGTATTCCTTGACCAGATCCTTGATCAGCTCGCGAAAGTCGATACGGCCGGGCGCGGTGAAGTAAAAGACCATCTTGGACCGGTCGAAAAAGACCTCCACATCGACCAGTTTCATGCCCAGCTTATGCGTCGTGATGCAGGCGCGGCAGAACTTGAAGGCATCCTTGGAAAGGGCCTCGTTCTCGGCCACGGCCTCCATATCCTTCTCGTTGGCTAGCCGATATATGGCCTTGTGTGCCTCGGGGTCCTCGTCGTCCATCTCCTTGGGCGCCTGGCGAACAAGTATAACCTTGCCCAACCCCATTCCCTGGTCCGTCTTGACGATGACGTGCTGGCCTTCGCGGACTACGAACGGGCCGGAGACGAAATAATATACCTGTCCGTAGTCATTGAATTTTACACCAAGTGTTTGGCTCATGAATTCCTATCCTGTATATAAGCCCCCCGGATTGCGGGGGGAGTAAGTATCGAGCAAAGAGAATTATCATATTAGAAAACGGCTCCAACTTCAAATCCGTTTACAAACGCGAAACCGGATGCCGCCTCAAGGTGCGGCACCCGGCTGCGATATCTTCGATTCGCCGGCGTTGTCCGTTAAACGAGGCCGAGGCTCTTGATTTCGTCCATGAGCTTCGTCTCGTCGATGGGCTTGACCAGATAGGAGGTGGCCCCGCCGAGAAAGAAGGCGTCGTGCGTCTCCTTCTCGTCCGCGAGCATGGTGGTTACGATGACCTTGGATTCGCTGTGCGGACCGACACCGTTTTCCTGTTCCAGGGTGCGGATCTCGCGCAGGGCCTGCTGGCCGTCCAGTTCGGGCATGAGCAGATCAAGACAGATCAGGTCGTAAGGCTCTCCGTCGAGCAGGCCGCGCCGAAAGGCCTCAATGGCTTCCTCGCCGTTCACGGCGATGTCGCATTTGGCGACTTGGCGCAGTATTTCATGAATCATGTTACGGCTATAAAAATCGTCATCCACGATCAACGCTTTCATTTTTCGCCCTCCCATAAGTCTCATCGTCTTGAGTTGGAGATATGTTTCAATGTCACTTTCTCATGAAAAACGCAATAGTTCGGCGAGTCCGGAATAGGACCCGCCGGTGCTCACAGTTGGAGCCCCATGTCCTCCCGAGCCTTCTCGAAACGCACGCCCCGAGCCGTCCCCACGCCCGAGTGTTCCCCTGAACCGGACGTGCATCAGCGGGACTCCCCAAGCTTGATGAAGATGCGTGCGTTCTCGACCTCTTCACCCAGGGAAGGCATCTCCGCGATAAGCTCGTCCATGGACATGCCCAGCCGGGTGCGCACGCCCGAGGGCAACGGCTCCACATCGAAGTTGCCCGCCGAGCCAAAAGAGAGCTTCTTGCTGATCTGATTGGCGGCGAACAGGCAGTCGGGGAGCATGAGGTTTCCGCCCTCCCCCATGGAATGATGGGTGGCGAGGGTTTCCTTCAGGTCGCCGGACAAATGCCACTTCTCCGCCAACAGCCCGCCGATGTCCGCGTGGGTGGCCCCGATAACCTCCCGCTCGCATTGATGCAGGATATTCCCGGGCTCGGCGGCCATGCCGATGGCGGCATCGAACTGCTCGGGCATGTGCAGGGCGAAGACAACCTTGCCGATATCATGCAGCAGTCCGGCGGCAAAAAAGTTGGACAGGTCGTCGCGGGATATCCCGAGCTTGCGGCCGAGCATGGACGCGCAGGCGGCCACGGCCAACGAATGGAGCCAGAACGCGCCCATATCCAACCGGTCTGAGGCGGATCGGGGAATGGCCCCCACCGCGGCCAGGCAGAGGGAAACATTCTTGAGGGTGTTCAGGCCGAGATAGACACTGGCGTGGTTGATGGAGGTGATTTCCCTGGACAGGCTGAAATACGGAGAGTTGACCAAGCGTAGAATTTTGAGGGTGAAGACCGGGTCCTTTTTAATGACCCCGACCAAGTCCTTCTGAGAGCAGTTGATGTCCCCGGACAGCTCCAATATCTGATACACGCTCTGGGGGAGCGCGGGCATCAGATCCACGGCCTTGAGCAATCTCTGTCTGATATCGTCGTTCATGGCTCGATCCGTACGACTCGGCTGCCCCGGGGGAGGGCCAACCGTCTCCTCTTATTCGGTTTCGGGACCGGATTCGGTCTCTATATGGACTTCTATATCAGACGAGCAGTCATGGCAAGGGGCGGTCGTGAACTGCACCGAAAGCGGACCTCCGGGCCCGTCCCAGGCGCAGACCACCCGTCCGTTTCGCGAGGTGGTGTACAGCCTGCCCCCGGCCGCGGCTGTGGCCGCCCCGACCACGGCCGCGGCCGGAAAACCATAGCGATTCATGAAACCGTTGGAGCACAAGACCGCCTCGGGCCGGACCTTGGCGTAAAAACCCGCATCAAAACTTCCCCGGCTGCCATGATGCGGCAAAACC
>Ga0075011_10000194_pt1 | contig 31464 bp, 29 predicted proteins | sample TARM_MetaG_T_14_FD_72354 | JGI IMG/M metagenome (GOLD analysis project Ga0075011, IMG submission 72354) | Freshwater microbial communities from Pennsylvania, USA, analyzing microbe dynamics in response to fracking - TARM_MetaG_T_14 | ecosystem: Environmental > Aquatic > Freshwater > River...
AAGACTCTTCAAACGGGCTCACATCTAAAAGTTTGCTCCTTGTCGGGCAGTATATATTCCGTAAAAAGTAATTTGAAATTAGAAAATCATGATATCAACAGGTTTGTTGAATAATCCGGGTCTACTATTGTATCCTATTTCTACCAAAAGTTGGGATAGAACTGAGAAAATTACAGATTTTAACAATATACGACAGAATTGTTGATAGAATTGTACATGCAGTGTTTTGCATACTTATACATGAAATACCGTAAAATGGTTTACATGATTAGAATTCGGCACACAATTTAGCAATTTTATAAAAAAATATGGATTAGGTCAGAAACCTTTGACAAAATAATAAATAGACGTTAAGATAAGGCTAATTTCAATTGAATCATTGCCGTGTGAAAAGAGGATGCGACATGTCAAGAGTATCTAGAGGAGATTTCTAGAGAAAGGGGCTGTCGCCGAAGTACAGAGTACTGGGCCCATGCTGAAAAAGTATGGGACTGTTTCCAAGCCGTTGCCCAATGGCTTGGAAGTGCGCTTACACATGGCCGGGCGAATGCAAGGAATCTTTTTGATGACCGTGAGCACTCGCTCACGGTCATTTTATATTGTGGAGGAAAAAAAGATGAAACTATGTGGTACCCAGGAAATTAGAGAAAAAGAATTATACATAGGCGGTATAGGCGTTGGCGCTTTGGCCAGAACCTTTGGGACCCCTCTATACATCATGGATGAAGAGGCCATACGGATGGAAATGAGACGCTTTCAAGCAGCGTTCACCCATGAGACCCTGGAAACAGAGGTGCTTTATGCGTCCAAAGCCTTCTTGACCAGAGCCATGGTAAGGCTCCTAAAAGAGGAGGGACTGTCCATGGACGTGGTCTCTGGGGGAGAACTCTACACGGCACTTCTAGAGGACTTTCCTCGAGAAAAGATCTATTTTCATGGCAACAATAAGTCCATGGAAGAACTGTCCTATGCCCTGGAAGAAGGGGTGGGGACTCTGGTGGTGGACCATGAAGAAGAACTTCAACGGCTCTGTGGACTTCTAAAAGGCACCAGCAGAAAACAAAGGGTGCTCCTTCGGGTGAACCCTGGTATAGAAGCTCATACCCACGAATACATCAGTACCACAAAAAATGATTCGAAGTTTGGTCTGAGTATTTATGACGAAGAAACCTTGGTCCTACTTCAAAGGATGAGCCAAGAACCCAACATAGACTTTCAAGGCATCCACTGCCATATCGGATCTCAAATTTTTGAGGAAGACTCCTTCCAAAAAGCAGCCAGCACCATGGTGGACTTCATGAGAAAAGCCTTGGACCAAGGGGTGTCCATGAAGGTGTTAAACCTTGGTGGTGGGTTTGGGGTTCATTACGTGGAGGGAGATGCGCCTTTGTCCTATGAAGCCTTTTTTCCAAGGCTCTTGGCCGCCATTTGGGCAAAAGCCCAAGAAGTGGGGCTAGGGAAACTAAGGGTGCTTATCGAACCCGGACGCTCCTTGGTGGCCACAGCGGGCATCACTTTGTATGAGGTGGGCAGCACCAAGAAGACTTATGGAGGCAGGCAATATGTCTTTGTGGATGGCAGCATGGCAGATCATTTACGCACAGCCTTATACGATGCAGACTATGAGGCGGTTCTTGCCAATCGTATGGGGGAGGCAAAAGTAGAGGCCTATCGAGTTACAGGAAAAGCCTGTGAATCTGGGGATATTTTGGTGAAAAATGCATGGTTACCAAAACCAAAACCAGGGGATTTGTTGGCGGTGTTATCCACGGGGGCGTACCACTATTCCATGGCCATGAACTACAACCGCTTCAGAAAGCCCCCCGTGGTCTTCGTGAAAGATGGTGAGGCGAAGCTGGTGGTGAAACGAGAAACCTATGCAGATCTTACTAGAAATGACTTATAGGGAGATGGACAGATGAGAACAGTAGTAAAGTTTGGCGGCTCCTCCGTGGCAGATCTCACCAAAATGAGAATGGTGGCCGAGAAAATTCTTCAGCGTAAAAGGCAGGGGGAAAGCCTCGTGGTGGTGGTCTCGGCCATGGGAAAAACCACCAATGGCCTCTTATCTTTGGCCAAGGAAGCAGTGAAAAACCCGTCTAAAAGAGAGATGGACATGATTCTTGCCACAGGAGAGCAAGTATCCATTGCCCTGTTAAGCATGATGCTTCAAGAGGCAGGAGAAAAGGCTGTGGCTCTGACGGGGTATCAGGCAGGGATTCTCACGGAAGGCCTTCATACAAAAAATAAGATCAAAGACATCGATGTGCGTACCATTGAAAGATATTTAGCAGAAGAAGCCATTGTGGTGGTGGCAGGGTTTCAAGGGTCTAACAAAGAGGGAGAAATCACCACCCTGGGACGTGGTGGCTCAGATACCACGGCGGTGGCATTGGCCGCAAAGCTCTCTTGTCCTTGTGAAATCTACACGGATGTGGAAGGTATCTATGGCATAGACCCAAGGCTCTATGAAAAAGCAAGGCTTTTGCCCTTTGTCACCTATGAAGAGATGAAAGAGATGGCTTTTTTAGGGGCTAAGGTCATGGAGCCACGGTCCGTGGACATTGCCAAAAATTATGGCGTACCCATCTATGTGGGAGCTACTGAAGGAAAAGAACCAGGCACTTTAATTGGAGGAGGGAATCAGCACGTGGAAGAAAGAAGCATTACAGGACTCTCCATCATGGACAATGTCATGATGGTCACCATCAATCACCTCTATGACGTCACGGAGAACATCGCAAGGATTTTCAATGCTCTGGCAAAGGAAGAAATTAATGTGGATATGATTTCTCAAAGCCCCATGCCTGACCATAGTGTCAGTTTATCCTTCACTGCTTCCCAAGATGACAAGGAACAAGTCCTTGCCCTTTTAGAGAGACTTTTGGAAGAGGTGGAAGAAGCAGAGCTTCAGGTGGAGACAGACATCATCAAGGTATCGGTGGTGGGCTCTGGCATGAGAACCCAAAGTGGTGTGGCCGCTAAGATATTTTCCCTCTTTGCAGAGGGTGGCGTGGGCTTTCGCCAGGTGAGTACCTCGGAGATTTCCATTTCCTATACCATGGAAAAGAAGCATCAAGAGAAGGCAGTGAGGCTCATCGCAGAGACCTTTGAGCTATAAAGGAGGGAGAATATGAGGTTTACAAAATATCATGGCACGGGCAATGATTTCATTTTGATGAAAGAAGAGGACATTTATGGAGAAGACTTTCCTACCCTAGCCAAGAGACTTTGTCATAGACGCTTTGGCCTTGGCGCTGATGGGTTCATGGTGGCCAGTTATTCTAAAACAGAAGATTTGAAGATGCAATATTTTAATCAAGATGGATCAGAAGCCCCCATGTGTGGCAATGGTCTTCGGTGTTTTGGACGGTTTGTCCACGAAGAGCACATGGAACCGAAAAAAAGGTTCACGGTGGAAACATTAGCTGGCACCATGGGTGTGGAGATTCTAAGTGCCTATGATCGTATTCAAATTTCCCTAGATGCCCCAAAAGAAGAAGTGGGATGGCCCCATACCAAGGAGCCGGTGACATGGGACAAACCAGTGTCTCTCACGGTGGGAAGTAGAACCTATGACGTGTATGTGCTTTTTCTAGGCACCTTACATGGGGTGATTTTTACAAAGCTAGATGTGCCAGAGGAAGATGCCAAAGCTCTTTGTCACCATGAGTTTTTCCCAGAAGCCATCAACATCAATTTTGTGAAGGTGGAAAAGAACTATGAGATTTATGTGAAGACCTATGAACGAGGTGTAGGATATACCTTATCCTGTGGCACTGGGGCCATGGCCTCGGCGTATATGGCCCATAGGATCAAAGGGCTCCTTCATCAAGTGCTGGTGAAGGTGGATGGGGGTCTTTTGGAAGTGGCTTGTGAAGAGCGTATTTATCTCACGGGGCCCTCGGTGAAAATTGCAGAAGGAGGCATGACAAATGAATAAATTAAATGTGGCCATTGTGGGGGCCACGGGCATGGTGGGCCAGACCTTCTTAAAGGTTTTAGAAGAGGGGCATCTTCCGCTGGGGGAAGTGGTGCTTTTGGCTTCCAAGAAATCAGTAGGTAAGGAAGTTTCTTTTCGAGGACAAACCCTGGTGGTGGAAGAGCTCACCAAAGAATCCTTCGATCCAGAGCGCTTTCAATTTGCCTTGTTTTCAGCTGGGGGTGGGATCAGTAGCACTTATGCCCCCTTGGCTGTGGAAAAAGGGATGGTAGTCATTGATAATTCTAGTGCTTTTCGCGTGGCGGAAGGAGTTCCACTCATCGTACCGGAAGTCAATATGCCAGAGGCAAAACAGGCGAAGCTCTTGGCCAATCCCAATTGTAGTACCATTCAATCGGTGCTCCCCTTGTCGGTGATTGACGATCTTTTTTCTGTGAAAAGAGTAGCCTATACCACCTATCAAGCGGTGTCTGGTTCAGGACAAAAGGGAGTAGAAGATTTCCTTGCCACCCAAAGAGGAGAGGCCCCTTCCTTTTATCCCAAGGCCATTTACAACAACTGCTTGCCACACATCGATGTATTTTTGTCCGATGGATCCACCAAGGAAGAAGAAAAAATGGTGGAAGAAACGCGCAAAATTTTAGGAAAAAAAGAGCTGCAGGTGACGGCCACTTGCGTGCGTGTCCCTGTTCTAAATGGGCACAGCGTGGCCATGAATGTCACTTGTGAAAGAGCCATTGATTATGAAGTACTGGCAAAAGCCTTAGGAAGGAAAGAAGGCCTCTTGTTTTTCAAGGACCCTCAGGACTATCCCGTGGCCACAGAGGCCACGGGCAAAGATTTGGTCTTGGTGGGACGACTTCGAGAAGACCTTAGCCAAGACAATAGTCTACATCTGTGGTGTGTGGCGGATAATGTGCGAAAAGGTGCTGCCAGTAATGCAGTGCAAATTTTAGAAAAGATTTGGGAGGAAAGAACATGAATTGGACAGGTGTAGGAACAGCTTTAATTACACCCTTTGTGGGAGAAGATATTGACTATGTGGCTTTGGAAAAACTTCTTCATTGGCAAATAGAAGAAGGTGTAGATGCCCTCATTGTGGCCGGAACCACAGGAGAGTCCGCCACCTTAAGCGCGGAAGAAAAACTGGCCTTGTTTGCCTTTACGGTGAAGGTGGTGAAGGGGCGTATTCCTGTGATTGCAGGGACAGGCTCCAATAGCACAAAAGACACCATTGCTCTGTCTAAGGAAGCAGAGGCTTTAGGGGTGGATGGACTCCTTCTTGTGACCCCTTACTATAATAAGCCTAGTCAAAGAGGGCTCTATGCCCATTATAAGGCCGTGGCAGAGGCTGTGAATCTACCTGTGGTCCTCTATAATGTCCCTGGCAGAACTTCCGTGGATCTTCTGCCTGAAACCGTCGTGGCCCTGTCGAAAGTCCCCAATATAGTGGCGCTAAAAGAAGCGTCAGGACACCCAGAGCGTGTGGAAGAGCTGCTTCCCCTGGTGGGTCCGGATTTTCGCATTTACTCTGGGAATGATCATGAAATTGCTGCTTTTATCAAAAGAGGCGGTCATGGGGTCATTTCTGTGCTGTCCAATATAGTTCCTAAAGGTGTGCATGAACTCACGGCCCTAGGGTTTTCTGGCGATACTTTGGCCATGGACAAAGCCCAAGAAGACTTTTTGCCCCTCATTGAAACCCTGTTCATGGATACCAACCCAGTGCCTTGTAAAGAAGCGCTGAGGGTCATGGGCTTTTGTGATGGCTCTTTAAGACTACCCTTGGTGGGATTAGAGGAAAGCGACAAAGAGAAGATCCTAGGGGTCCTCACGGACCAAGGACTTTTATAAGGAAGGAGAGTGAGAGGATGAAGGTAGCACTGTTTGGCGCAAAAGGACAAATGGGGGAAGCTCTATCTGCCCTTCTTGTGGAAACCTATGAAGAGATGGAGATTCTAAAGCTGGATAAGGAGCAAGGGAAAGATCCCAAAGCCCTAGAAAAAATGGATATGGTCCTGGATTTTTCCACCAAGGAGGCGCTTCCGGAGGTTCTTGCCTATTGCCTCCATCACCAGATCCCCTTGGTCATGGGCACCACAGGCCACGAAGAAGAAGCGCAAAAAAGCCTTGTGGAGGCATCCAAGAAAATTCCTGTTTTTCAAAGTGGGAATTATAGTTTAGGGATCTATGTACTGCGGCAAGTGCTGAAAAGGGCTGCGGCACTTCTCCTGGAAGACGCCGATGTGGAAATCATTGAGCGTCATCATAAAAAGAAAAAAGATGCACCCAGTGGTACGGCGCTGATGCTGTTAGAAGCCCTGGAAGAAGTGCTCCCTGGACGAGAAGCTTCTTTTGGGAGAAGCGGGTTCGCCCTTAGAGGGACAAAGGAAGTGGGCATCCATGCGGTGCGTGGAGGAAGTATTGTGGGAGAACATGAAGTGGTCTTTGCCCTGGATAGTGAGGTGCTTAGTTTCAAACACCAAGGAGAATCCAGAAGGCTCTTTGCCAAAGGTGCCCTACTGGCCATGGACTACCTCCTAGACAAAGGACCAGGATATTACACCATGGATGAACTAATGAGAGGAAGGTTTTAATAATGAATGATGTGAGATTAACAGATGCCTATGAGATTGCGGCGTTTATCAAAAATGCAGTAAAAAGTACCCCGGTGAAGCTGTATGTCAATGGAGACTTTCAAGGAGAAGATTTTGACGGACTGAAGGTCTTTGGTGGACAAGGAAGCTATGTGATTTTTGGGGAAACGAAAGAGGTGTCCGCTTTCTTGGCCAGACATGAAGGGCGGGTGAAGGAAATGGTCCTGGAGAATGACCGTAGAAACTCCGCCATTCCTTTATTAGATTTGAGAAACATAGAAGCTAGAATTGAGCCTGGGGCCTATATCCGTGAGCATGCGGTCATTGGGAAAAATGCCGTGATCATGATGGGGGCTGTCATCAACATCGGCGCTGTCATTGGGGAAGGCACCATGGTGGATATGAATGCAGTGGTAGGGGCCAGAGGTACCATTGGCAAGAACTGTCATGTGGGCGCAGGCGCTGTCATTGCAGGGGTTTTAGAGCCGCCCTCCAAGACCCCTGTCATCTTAGAAGATGGGGTCTTAGTAGGAGCCAATGCGGTGATTCTAGAAGGCGTCCGGGTGGGAGAAAATGCTGTGGTGGCTGCTGGCGCCATCGTCACAGAGGATGTGCCCCCTGAAACTGTTGTGGCAGGTTCTCCAGCCCGGGTGATCAAAAGAAAAGATGAGAAAACCAAGGAGAAGACGAAGATTCTGGAAGATTTGAGGTGAACCCATGGACCTAATAAAGGAAGATGAAACCTATGTATTAAACCTATACAAAAGGCTACCCTTGGTGGTGAAAGAAGCCAAAGGTCTTTGGCTCACCGATGAAAAAGGAGACCGGTACTTGGATTTTTATGGAGGCATTGCCGTGCAGACCTTAGGCCATAATCATCCGGCGGTACTTCAAAAGATGCAGAGGCAAATGGAGGCCTTTATGCATCTAAGCAATTACTTTGTGGCTTCCTCCACGGTGTCTTTGGCCAAGTTACTAGTAAGTCATTCCTTTGCAAAGAAAGTGTTCTTTGCAAATTCTGGTGCAGAGGCCAATGAAGCGATGCTGAAACTGGCGTTGAAGTATGGCCTTCGTAAGTCCAAAGAAAAAAAGAACCTCGTCGCCTTAGAAAAAGGCTTCCATGGACGCACCTTTGGGGCCATGCACCTCACGGGAACCAAAGGTTACCGAGCACCCTTTGGGGAAGATCTGCCTTTTATCACCCACATCCCCATGAATGATGTGGACGCTTTAAGAGAAGCTGTGGATGAAAACACCTGTGGCATCGTCTTTGAAGTAATTCAAGGAGAGGGTGGTTTGGTGGAAATGGACGAGGCCTTTGCCTTGGAGGTGGAAAGACTCAGCAAGAAATATGAAGCGTTGATTTTAGTAGATGAGGTGCAAACAGGCCTTTATCGGACAGGCACCTTTTTTGCACATGAACGGTTTTCTTTAAAGCCCCATGCCATGACTTTGGCCAAAGGCTTAGGCGGGGGACTGCCTTTGGGGGCTCTTCTTCTATCAGAAGAGGTGGAAGAGGTTCTTCAAAAAGGAGACCATGGGTCCACCTTTGGGGGGAATCCTGTGGCTTGTGCAGGCGGCGTAGGGATGCTGGAAACCCTATTGGCTCCCTCTTTTCAAGAGGAGCTAGAGAAATCCATGAAGGGATTTGAAGAAGGGATTAGGGGTCTTAAAAAGACCTATCCTCACATCCTCACAGAAGTTCGAGGAAGAGGGTATATGGTGGGGCTGGTGACAGAGTATGCTGAGGAGATCAAAGATCGCGCCTTCCAAAAGAAGCTGCTCTTAAATGTCACGGGGAAAAATGTGGTAAGGCTTCTCCCAGCGCTGACTTTAGGGAAACATGAGATGGATGTGTTTTTTAGGATTCTTAGAGACATCCTTCAAGAACTCACTGAAGAACAAAGGAGGGGATAACCATGGATAGGGATCAAGCGCTCTATGAAGAGGTGACATCCATTAGAAGAGACCTACATGAGATGCCAGAGCTGGCCTTTGACTTGCCTAAAACTTCTGCCTACATAAAAGACAAGTTGGTGTCCTATGGCTTTGTGCCCATTTCTGTAGCCCATACGGGGTGGGTGGTGCATATAGAAGGTCAGATAAAGGAAGCTGTGGCCTTTCGAGCGGATATGGATGGACTCCCAGTAAAGGAGGCCACAGGGGTGTCCTTTGCATCGAAACATGAAGGGCAGATGCATGCCTGTGGCCATGACGGCCATATGGCCATGCTCTTGGGGTTTGCCAAAGTGCTCAGCAAAAGAAAGAGGGAAGACTTACCAAAGAGTGTGGTTTTGGTGTTTCAGCCAGCGGAAGAAGGACCTGGCGGGGCGAAGATTATCATGGAAGACGGCATTCTAGAAAAGCTCATGGTGAAAAGCATCTTTGGGTTTCATCTCTATCCGGGTCTAGAAGAAGGCCAGGTGGGTCTATGCAAAGGGCCTTTCATGGCGAGAAATGGAGAGTTTGATCTAAAGATCAAAGGGCAAAGTGCCCATGCAGGTCAGCCGGAGGAAGGGGTAGATGCCCTCATGGCTGGAGCGAAAATCCTTGGGGCCATCAAAGAGCTTAGGTCCCTTTGGACCAATCCCTTGGCCCCTTCAGTGGTACATGTGGGCAAGTTCATCGGAGGTAGCGCCCGAAACATTGTGGCAGGAGAAGCACTCCTTGAAGGGACTCTGCGCGCTTTTGATTTGAAAACCTATGAGATGCTTAAAAATGAACTTTCCAATATTGCCAGAGGGATTACTACGTTGTCTTCTTGTGAAGTGCACTTAACCATTCGGGATTTTTATCAAGAAGTGTACAACGACCCTTTGCTATGTGACCACATTGTAGACCTTCTAGAACCTTCAGAGTGGACGACCCTAAAGCCGCTGATGCTGGCGGAAGATTTTTCTTTTTACCAAGAGAAGATTCCTGGCGTCTTTCTTTTCCTAGGTACGCGTAATGAGGGGAAAGACTATGTGTATCCTCTTCATCATGAAAAGTTTCAGTTTGAAGAAAGGGTGCTGCTAAAAGGCGTGGAGGTTTTTCTAAGAATTCTATTGGCGCCATAAGCGTCATCTAGTCATCTTTGGATAATATATACAACAATACAAAGATTTCTAGGATGGTGAACACATGAACAAGCCCTTTGGAGTTCCCTATAATAAGATAGGGGGGGTGTTTGTATGTTTGATCATTTTATGTTTAGTGTCAGTAGTGCATTGCCTATATTTTTGGTGATGTTCACTGGCTATTTGTTAAAGAGAAGAAAAATCATTGAGGAAGGGTTTGTATCCCAAGCCAATAAGATGGTGTTTCATGTGGCTTTGCCCATCAAGCTTTTTTCAGATGTGGCGACCACATCCTTTGAGGGTGCACTGGATTTCAAGTTCCTATCCTTTATCATCGGTGGGACAATGCTCAGTGTTTTGATATGCGTTCTTGTGGCGTCCTTTGTGGTTAAGAACCCAAAGCAAAAGGGCGCTTTTATCCAAGGGTCTTTTAGAGGGAACTTTCTATATGTAGGATATTCTCTTTTAGAGAACGTTATGGGTAGCGTGGGGGTGAAAGCTCCTTTGGCCATAGCCTTCATTGTCCCCTTGTATAACGTATTAGGGGTGATGGTGTTGTCTTACTATGGGCCGAAGGGGAAGCAGAAAGTGGACCTACTGTCCATAGGGAAGACCATCTTGAAAAATCCGCTGATTCTATCCATCGGCCTAGGGTTTATTTTCTCAAATCTAGGATTCACCCTACCAGATCTTGCGAATAGAACTTTCACATATTTTGGCGTGTTGGTCACGCCGTTGGCACTATTAACCATCGGGGCTTCCTTTCAATTTCATAAGATTTGGGAAAGTTTTGGGGTTTCTCTCATGGCTGCCCTATTAAAACTAGTGGTGCTTCCTTTATTTGCTGTGGTTTTGGCCGCTCAATGGGGCTTTGGGACAGAAGAGATTATGGTGATTTACATCGTCTTTGGGGTGCCTACAGCTGCGGTGTCCTATATTATGACCATTGTCATGGAGGGAGATGAAGACCTGGCCAGTGGCATCATCATGCTCACAACACTACTTTCAAATGTCACCATGACTGGATTTATCTTTGCTTTTAAAACCTTAGGCATCCTGTAAAGAGAACACGGTATAGACATCTGTGATAGAAATGTTACAGATGTTTTTTTTGGCGGAAAAATCACAAACGATTCTGCATGTTATCATGTATAATGATAGGTAGTTTAGCAGTAGAACATGGAAGGTAGATTCAAAGGGGGAAGTGCATTGTCTATTTTAGAGCCTGCATTGGCGCAGAAATTCATTGATAAAACGGCAAAACATTTGGAGTACAACATCAATATCATGAACGATGAAGGCATCATCATTGCCAGCAAAGACCCAAGTCGTATCGGAAATTTTCATGAAGTAGCCTTTAAGATGCTGGAAGGTACAAGGGATACGGGCGTGGTCAAAGAAGACCAGCTATACCTTGGGACGAAGCCTGGGGTGAATCTATTCATCGATTACAAGCAAAAGCATGTGGGGGTTATTTGTGTCACGGGAAATCCAGAAACGGTCCACGCCTTTGCCAATCTTGTGAAAACATCCATGGAAGCCATGCTGGAATATGAGCTTCAAATCGATAGTGAACGAAGAAGGAAAGATAAGACAGAACAGTTTCTTTATTATCTGCTCTTTGAAGAGAAGATGGAGCTGCCCATAGCAGAAAAGATGGCCAGAAAAATCGATCTACAAGAAAACCATCATCGTGTGTGTATCATTCTTCGAAAAGAAGGGGAGAAAGAGCCCCATAAAATGATTAAAGCCTTAAATAAAGCAGAAGGGGCCAACGCCCATGATTTGTTTGGTCGGGCAAGAAATGATGATCTTATTGTGTTTAAAGCTCTAGACCCAAAGATCGAAGAAGTAACCAAAAATTATCAAGAAGTTATTGAGGTGTATATAGAAGCCTTTAAGAAAGAACTGCCTCAAGATTTTCCGGTGGAGGAAATTGGCGTGTTTGTAGGGTCCATTCAAAAGGAAATGAAAAATTATCGGGCCTCCTTTATTCATGCTCAAGAAATGAGCTTACATCTTAAAGGAGATGGAGGGCTGCATTTCTTTCAAGGGCATATTTTGAATTACATACGTAATAAAGTGACCATGAAACTGTATTACGATGTCTTCAATACTTATGATGCGCTGCTCTCACCGGAAGAAAAAAACCAGATGGTGGAGATTGCAGAGGCTCTTCGCAACAACAATTACAATGTGGTTTATAGCGCGAAAGAGCTCTTCATTCATCGAAATACCATGGTGTTTCGGCTCAATAAGTTCAAAGAAATTCTATCCATGGACCCCATTGCCCATGCAGAAGATCGAGAATTTTTTAGTGAGTTGGCCTATTATTTCAAGAATAGAAGATAGAGAAAGAAATCACAATTGTAAAGGAATTCACATAGGAGCCAACGTGTTGGCCGGAGGAGTCTCTGAAGCTGATCCACATCATGAATCTCATAGAAGAGGTGATGATGTGGACTTTTTTTGTGAAATAAAGACACTTGTATCTCTTGTACAATAAAGAGATGCATTTTGTGATATGTGACACATTATAAACAATCTTTGGGTGATTTATAATGTGAATGAACAAGTGAAAAGCTTATCATAGCTTTAAAAAGAAAAATACGAGCAAAAGAAGGAGCGATGAAGATGAAAATCGGATTTATTGGATTAGGAATCATGGGCAAACCCATGAGCAAGAACTTGGTGAAGGCAGGATACCAGCTGGTGGTTAATGACTTTAATCAACCCAATGTGGAGGAATTGGTGGCTTTAGGTGCAACGGCAGCAAAAAGCGCCAGTGAAGTGGCAAGTCTTTGTGAGGTGATCATCACCATGCTACCAAACTCTCCCCACGTGAGAGCGGTGGCTTTGGGAGAAAAGGGTCTTCATGAGACAGCGAAACCAGGGTCCATTCTCATTGACATGAGTTCCATCGATCCCACAGAAAGTAAGGCCATTGGCGCTGTACTGAAAGAAAAGGGCATGCGTATGCTGGACGCACCTGTGAGCGGAGGAGAACCAAAGGCCATTGATGGTACTTTATCCGTTATGGTGGGTGGAGATAAGAAGGACTTTGATGAATTCTATGAGCTTCTCAAACATATGGCTGGTTCTGTCACTTATGTGGGAGAGCTTGGAGCAGGAAATATTGCAAAGCTTGCCAACCAGATTGTGGTAGCGTTAAATATCTCTGCAGTGGCAGAAGCATTGACCTTTGCACAAAAGGCTGGCGCAAGTCCAGAGCTTGTCTATCAAGCCATTCGTGGAGGCCTTGCAGGGTCCACAGTCATGGATGCCAAAGCACCGCTGATGCTGGATCGTAAGTTTGACCCAGGCTTTAGAATTGAGCTACATATTAAGGATCTAAACAATGCCTTAAATGCAGGACACAGTGCGGAAGCGCCACTACCCCTTACGGCTCAAGCCATGGAGATTTTGCAAGTATTAAAAGCGGATGGATGTCAAAGAGACGATCATGGGGCTATTGTGAAGTATTATGAGAAGCTGTCTAACATCACACTAAAAAGATAAGAAGTAGAGGGATGAAGATGACACCAAAAATTATACAAATGGATGTGTATCCAGTGGCTGGCAGAGACAGCATGTTGCTGAATCTCAGTGGTGCCCATGCACCGTTTTTCACAAGAAATATCGTGATCCTCACAGACGATACTGGGGCCACAGGTCTTGGGGAAGTACCAGGAGGACAAAAAATCACCAGTGCATTAGAACGGGTGAAAGATCTTGTGGTGGGGTCCAGTATAGGGGCTTACAAAGATACCTTGTTGAAGGTGAAAGATGCCTTAAGTGGAGATGAAGAAGATGTGCGAGGTCAACAGACCTTCGATCTTCGCACCGGCGTCCATGTAGTCACGGCGGTGGAAGCACCCTTACTAGACTTACTGGGCAAACATCTGGGTGTGCCGGTGGCTTCCTTACTGGGAGAAGGAAAGCAAAGAGATTCCGTGAGGATGCTTTCTTACCTCTTTTATGTAGCAGATCGCAAAAAGACAGATTTGCCTTATGCAGAAAACCCACAAGGAGACTGTGACTGGTATAGACTGCGTCACGAAGAAGCCATGACACCAGAAGCTTTGGTGGCTCTGGCGAAGGCTACACAAGACAAGTATGGCTTCCAAGATTTTAAACTCAAAGGAGGTGTCCTGGAAGGGAAAGAAGAAGTAAAGGCTGTTAGAGCTTTAAAAGAAGCTTTCCCTGAGGCAAGAATCACCTTAGATCCCAATGGAGGATGGCTTTTAAAGGATGCCATAGCGCTCATGAAAGACCTTCATGGTGTCCTTACCTATTGCGAAGACCCTTGTGGCGCAGAAGATGGTTTCTCCGGACGAGAAATCCTAGCAGAGTTTAGACGAGCCACAGGACTTCCTACAGCCACCAACATGATCGCCACGGATTGGCGTCAAATGGCCCATTCCATAGCCCTTCAGTCTGTGGATATTCCCCTGGCAGATCCCCATTTTTGGACCATGTCTGGTTCTGTAAGAGTTGGGCAAATGTGTCATGAGTTCGGACTCACTTGGGGATGCCATTCCAACAACCATTTCGACATTTCTTTGGCCATGGTGGCCCACACCGCAGCAGCGGTGCCAGGAAATCTCAATGCCATTGATACCCACTGGATATGGCAAGAAGGGGCAGAGCGGCTGACAAAAAAACCCATGGACATTGTGGATGGATGCATCACCATTGGGGATAAGCCTGGTCTTGGGGTAGAAGTGGATATAGACCAGGTGAAAAAAGCCCATGAACTATATTTAGCACACTGCTTAGGGGCAAGGGATGATTCCATCGGCATGCAGTATCTCATCAAGGATTGGGCCTTTGATCCCAAAAGACCTTGCTTGGTACGGTAATACTACTACTTGTATACTACTCAATGAGATGTTGAGTGTTATAGATCATAATAGGGGGAATTAAAATGAACAAAAAAGTCAAAAAAGTACTACTACTTGGACTCACAGCGGTCATGGCCCTTTCTGTCTTTGCTGGATGTAAAAAAGAAGCCACCAATAGTTTCGAAGGAAAAAGAACGAGAGTGGTCATTGGATCCACATCCACCACAGGGGATTCTTACATGATTGCTGATACCACCATGAGATACTTAGCCAAAGAGCTTGGTGCAGATATGAAGGTAGATGCAGTGGGTGCTGGGCCTGCTTTTGAAGCCATCATCAATGAAAAACCAGATGGAAACACCATCATGATGTTCCATGATATGACGTATCTTGGCATTTCCTTTGGGGCCTTTGAAGAGCGTTATGCCTTGGAAAACATGACCGTTGGTCCAAGAGTTGGCCAAAACCCTGGTTCCTTGTTTGCTGCGAGAAAAGATGCACCTTATGAGGACATGAAAGAAATGGCTGAATGGTTAGCTGCAAACCCCAGTGAAATTGCTAGACTTGCAGTGGAAGCAGGAGGCGTATCCCATATTGCTTTTATCTCCTACTATGAATGGGTGGTGGATACCTTTGGGCAAGATGTGGCAGACCGCGTACAAGTGGTTGTAGGTGGTTCTACAGCAGAAAAATCCCAGATGCTTTGGGATGGTAATGCAGACGTAATCTTTGCCGATTACTCTTCACTACTACAGTACACAGAAGAAGGTGTAGATGGACAATTGGCCATGAAGTTTGTGGGCGTTCTTGACAAAATTGATGGAGATGATTCACCTACCTACAAAGACATGGGGATTACGCTAAACGGAGATCCCTTCGTCTTCTCCAAGGACTTCCTTATTTACCTGCCAAAGGATATGGATCCTGCTTTCTTAGCAGAGCTAGACAAGGCAGTGGAAGCGGTCACAAAGAACCCAGACTTCATCAAAGATATGGAAAATCTAAAATATAAGCCTGCCTTCTTACCTTCCAAAGAAGCAGAAACCTTTATCAAAGCAAAAAGAGATTCTCTAGATGGGCTCATTAAAGCCGCGCCTCCACTGGATGATTTGACCGTAAGATAATAAAAGAGAATCGGGATGGCTTTTCATAGTCTATCCCGATTTCCTACTAATTTTAGAAAAGAAAAGGAGCTAGAACGATGCTGGACTTTAAACTTCCTATTGTATATTCAACATCTCACACCGTCATGCCGAAGATTATCTTCGGAGTCTTGGTATTCTTAGGCGTCATTTTGTTCATCCAGTATGTGATGAAAACACGTAAAGAAGGTGGAAGACTCTTCTCTTTAAAAGGAAAGCGCTTCTTTGAAGAAAACTATGATCGGGTGAAACTTTTTGGGACCGTGGTGATTCTGTTTGGGTTTATCGTGTTCATGAAGCCCTTGGGATTCATTCTGGCAAGTATCATCTTCATCAGTTTGTTTAATATTTTATATGCTGGAAAGTTTGGGAAAAAAGATCTCCTCCTTTCCATAGGGATTTCCGTGGTGGAGACCATGACCGTATGGTTTGTTTTTGGCTATCTTTTCGACATCACATTACCGTAAAGGAGGGGACGAATGTTGGGATTTGAACTTGGTCTATTAGAATTATTTGTTTCTGTACTAGGCGTAGGCATTGGGATCATTTTCGGCGCACTGCCTGGGATGACGGCCACCATGGCCATCGCCATCTTTCTACCTTTAACCTATGCCTATGAGCTTCATACGTCACTGTTCCTTCTTTTGGGGCTTTATGTGGGGGGGATCAGTGGAGGACTTATTCCAGCCATTCTCATCAATATCCCTGGTACACCTTCCTCTGTAACCACGGGTTTTGATGGTCATCCCATGGCCAAGCGTGGAGAAGGAGTGAGAGCACTACGTATTGGGATCACCGCTTCCTTGATGGGGGGACTCATCAGCCTTGTGGTTCTTTGGCTCTTCACGCCAGTATTAGCCAGTGTGGCCATTAAGTTTTCCGCAGTGGAAAAGTTCCTCATCATCCTCTTTGCCATGACGGTCATTGCCGCGTTGTCTAAGGGATCCATGACCAAGGGGATCTTTGCAGGATTCTTAGGCGTCTTCATTGCCCTCATGGGGGTTTTCCCGGACAACCAGACCATACGTTTGGTGCCGGATATGTTTAGGATTGGGCTTCGGGACGGATTTCAGCTTCTACCGGTGCTCATTGGGCTTTTTGCTTTCTCTCAGCTTTTTCAAGAGTCAGAGATGGGCATGAAACAAGCCATCGTGAAACAAGACATGACCAAGAGGGACCAGACGGCAAAGTTCTCCATCAAAGACTTTAAAGGAAACTTTATCAACGTGTTACGTTCTGCGAGTATTGGTACCTTCATGGGGATTCTTCCTGGTATTGGGGGAAGTGCGGCATCCCTTCTGGCCTATTCTCAAACGAAAAATTTCTCCAAGGACCCAGACAAATTAGGTACTGGGGCTGTGGAAGGACTCATTTCCAGTGAGGCCGCAAATAACGGTCTTACGGGAGGCGCTCTGGTGCCCCTACTTTCTTTAGGAATTCCTGGAGACAGTACCACAGCGGTATTGGTTGGCGCCTTTATGCTCCAAGGAGTTCAAGTGGGCCCACTGTTCATTACGCAAAATCCAGATCTCTGGAAGACCATATTATTCGGTTTATTGGTGGCCAACATCTTCATGTTCATCGGGATGTTTTACCCCATCAAGTACATTGCCAACATCATCAAGATTCCCAAGAATCGCTTGTATCCAGCCATCATCTTGCTTTGTGTGGTTGGGGCTTTTTCTGCCAGAAGTGGGAACATGGTGGATGTCATTACCTTGGTAATCTTTGGGCTCATCGGTTATTTCTTTACAAAGTTAAAAGTACCGGTGACCACTTTTCTCATTGGCTTTATCCTGGGCAGAGATTTGGAGAAATATTTTGTGGACTCTTTGAAGGGTTCAGCTGGAAGCTTTTCCGTGTTTTTCTCAAGACCCATTGGCAATTTCATCTGGGTACTCATTGCCTTATCTTTGGCCTATGCGTACTATGACAATCGTAAATTTCAAAAAAAGAGTAGGACAATGAAGTAAAGCTAGGCGGAGACGTTCAGGTCTTTTAGCCAAAGATTTCTGTGATAGATAGGAGGAACCATGTCAGAGTTGATCAAAAGAGTACTGGTGAAAGTCCATCCAAATGATAATGTAAAAATCGTGGTGGCTCCCGAAGGACTGAAGAAAGATCAAGTGGTTGAGGGGATACGCATCCAAGAGGACATTCCCCAAAGCCACAAGATGAATCTTGTGGATCTAGAAGAAGGAGACCCCATCTTTAGGTATAATGAAGTCATTGGGTATGCCAAAAATGCCATCAAAAAAGGCAGTTGGATTACCGAACATAAAGTGACCCTGCCAGTGGCCCCCAAACTCGAAGAACTTGAGTTGGCCACTAGAGTGCCTAAGAAGTTACCCCCTTTAGATGGGTATACATTTCTTGGCTATAAAAATAAAAACGGCACCGTTGGGACCAAAAACTTACTGGGCATCACCACCAGCGTCCAATGCGTCGAAGGGGTACTCCAGGTGGCGGTGAAAAAGCTTGAAACCCTTCTTTCAAAGTATCCCCAGGTGGATGGCATCATGCCTATAAATCACAACTATGGTTGTGGCGTGGCCATCCAAGCAAAGAATGCAGAAATTCCCATCCGTACCATTAAGAATTTATCAGAGCACCCCAATTTTGGTGGAGAAATGTTGTATGTAGGCTTGGGCTGTGAAAAGATGATTCCAGAGAAAGTATTTCTTAATCTTCAAGAGGACAACTATGTGATGCTTCAAGACCATCAAGGATTTCAGGCCATGGTGGAGGATATTGTTACAAAAGGGGAGAAAATCTTAGGAAAGCTCAATGAACGAAGACGGGAAGTCTGTGAGGCGAAAGACTTGGTCATTGGCCTCCAGTGTGGTGGCAGCGATGCCTTCTCAGGTGTCACGGCCAATCCCGCCGTGGGCTATGCGGCAGATCTTTTGGTGAGAGCAGGCGCTACAGTGCTGTTCTCTGAAGTAACGGAAGTACGAGATGGGGTCCATTTATTGACCCCACGCTGTGAAACTGTGGCCTTGGCAGAAAGAATTAAAGAAGAGATGGCTTGGTATGATGAGTACCTGGATACGGGCCTTGTGGACCGAGATGCCAATCCCACCCCTGGAAATAAACAAGGGGGACTTGCCAACATCGTGGAAAAGTCTCTGGGATCCATTATGAAATCGGGTAACAGTCCCATTAGTGATGTACTTTCTCCAGGAGAGAAAGTCCGAAAAAATGGGTTGGTGTTTGCGGCTACTCCTGCCAGTGATTTTGTTTGTGGCACTCTTCAAATGGCCTCTGGGATTACCTTACAAGTGTTTACCACGGGTCGAGGAACGCCCTATGGGCTAAAAATGATTCCTGTGATGAAAGTGTCCACAAGAACAGAACTTAAAGAAAAATGGTTTGATCTCATTGATGTGAATGCAGGAACCATTGCCACGGGAGAGACCACCATAGCAGAAAAAGGACAAGAGATTTTTCAGCTCATCTTAGAGATGGCTTCAGGAAAAGCACAGTGTTTTGCAGATCAGCATGGCATTGAAAATGCACTGTGTCTCTTTAATCCAGCCCCAATTACATAAGAAAAAATGGAGAAGTGAGTATGGATATTAAAAAATTAAAAGGTGTCATCCCGCCCATAGTAACCCCTGTGGATGCGGAAGAGAATGTAGACGAGAAAGGCCTAAGAAAAGTCATCGACCACGTACTTGAGGGTGGTGTCCATGGGGTCTTTGTCATGGGCAGCAATGGTGAGTTTTATGCCATGAATCAAGAGAATCAGCGAAGGGCCATAGAGATCACCGTGGACCATGTCAAAGGAAGAGTGCCTGTGTATGCAGGCGTAGGTGCCATTACCACCAAGGAGTCCATTGCCTTAGTGAAACAAGCAAAAGATGCAGGAGCAGATGCGGTGACCTTATTAACCCCTATGTTTATCAAATTAACTGATGAGGAACTTTACGTGCATTTCAAAGCCATCGCAGAGAGTACAGACCTTTCAGTGCTGCTGTATAACAATCCGGGAAAAACAGCCAATAATATTTCTGTGCCCCTTATTAAGCGCCTTGCCAAGATCCCAAACATCATAGGCATCAAGAATACCTCTTTGGATTTTGCGCAAACCATCAGTTTCATTGAAGCGACCAGAGAGGAAGAAAACTTTGAAGTTCTAGCGGGATCAGATTTCTACATTTATGGTACTTTAGCCTATGGTGGGTGTGGTTGCGTGGCTGGTACGGCCAACGTTGCACCCAGGCTTGTATGCGATATTTATGATCTGTATATGGCGGGAGACTTACAAGGGGCCATGAAGGCACAGTATGATTTATTGCCACTACGCAGATCCTATGATATTGGCAGCTTCCCCGTGGTGATGAAAGATTGTCTGAATCTCATGGGCTTCGAATTAGGACATCCAGTAAGGCCCATCCAGCATGTGGATGAAGAAAAAATGGAAACCTTACGAGGCATACTAAAAGATCTAGGGCTTTTGGCATAAGGAGAAGAGAAATGAAACTGTATGAAGATGCCCAAAGGATTATTGAAGAGTCGCTGTTGAAGGTAAAGCCCCAGGAGGCGGTAAAAAAAGCGCTTCAAGGCAAAGACTTTACAGGACAGGTGGTTTTGGTAGCCATAGGAAAAGCAGCCTATGCCATGGCAGAAGCTGCTGAAGAAGTGCTGAGAGAAAAGCTTTCAAAGGGCATTGTCATCACCAAATATGATCATGCAACAGGACCCCTTGGGAACCTGGAAATCTATGAGGCGGGGCATCCTGTGGCGGATGAAGCTTCAGTTTTGGCCACCCAAAGAGCTCTGGAATTAACAGAAGGGTTGGGGGAAGAAGACCAGGTGGTGTTTTTGGTCTCTGGAGGAGGTTCTGCACTATTTGAGCTGCCTGAAGAAGGATTGGTGCTAGAAGACATCATGACCATCACAGAAGACCTTCTAAAAAGTGGTGCGGACATCACAGAAATGAATACCGTGAGAAAGCATCTGTCCAAAGTGAAAGGTGGAAAGTTTGCCAAACATGTGGGCAATACCCCTATTTTTTCCATCGTCCTTTCAGATGTTATTGGAGACCCATTGGATGTCATTGCCTCGGGACCCGCCTATAGAGACCTATCCACCAGTGAAGAGGCGATAAGGGTTCTGGAAAGATACAGCATTCCTGTGGAAGATCATGTGAAAGAAGTGCTGCTGAAGGAAACGCCCAAGGATCTTCAAAACTGTGAAACCGTCATTGCAGGAAGTGTTTCGGCTCTTTGCATGGCGGCGGCTGAAGCGGCTGAAAAAAGAGGGTACAGACCCTATTTGCTCTCCTCCACCGTGGAGGGAGAGGCTAGAGAAGTGGGAAGATTTTTTGGGGCCATGGCTCGGGAAATTCGAGAAGGAAATTCTTCTTTTGAGACTCCTTGCGCCCTCATTGCAGGAGGGGAAACCACAGTGAGCATCCGCGGCAAAGGCAAAGGGGGACGCAATCAAGAATTGGCCTTGGCCTGCGGTGAAGAAATTCATGGACTAAAGGATCTGCTCTTCTTTTCCTTGGGCTCTGATGGCACCGATGGGCCAACGGATGCAGCAGGAGGACTTGTGGATGGAGAGACCAAAGGAAAACTTCAACAAGGAAGAATGCCTCTGACCTGTTATTTAGATGAAAATGATAGTTATCATGCCTTAAAAGAGGTGGGAGGACTACTTGTGACAGGGCCCACAGGAACCAATGTGAATGATTTGATGGTCCTATTGGTAAAGTAATAGCGTAAACAACATACCAAATATTTCGTAAAACCCTCTTGGAGAATTTCTTCAGGAGGGTTTTTCATTAGAGAGTATAGCGCTGAAAGAAAGGAGCAAAGAGAGGGAAGATTGAAAAAAACAGCTTCTCCCAATGATTTTTGGAGAAGCTGTATCGTTTCTATATGGTTGCCCCGTACCCACCCTCGTAAGAAGGAATCAGTATCTGGTATTTACATTCATCATTGACTTTGCTCATGTCACAAGAACAGGTTCACATTAAATGGGGATCCTACCCTGGGATCCATCCTCTAAATATGCTGCACTAGCTTATGGTTTTGACACTCGCCTTCGTTCTTACTACCGCTATCATATTAAACGATGAGATCGGTGGTCCAATTCAGTCCTTGGATTTTGGTGTCTAATAGTCGATATTCCTTATTCAAAAGATCTAGTTCTTTTTGATAGGTTTTCACATCCACAGTGGAATGAAATTTGATTTCAGACTTACTGTATCGGTCAAATTTTACGGTGCCTTGGGAGACAATCATGGACAGAAAATCCCGGCGCCGAATGAGTTCTTCTCTTTTGGCCAAGGCGTTGGTTAGTGAGCCATAGACTTCAAAGGGGGTCAATTGATTGGTTTGGTGAATACTTTGGATAAGCTCTGTAAGCTCAAGATTGACCTTGTCAAATTCTTCCATGATAGAAGAAGGTTCTTCAGCGGGGATCTCACCTTCTTGGACTTTTAGGTTGTTACTCATGCGGTCTGTCAAGTGATAGATGGATTTTTGTAGGTCTCCTCTTAAAATCAATGCTTCTGCAAGTTTCATGGCGCTTTCCTCCTCACAGGTTTACAGGTATTCAGTATCGTGTCTATGATTTAGTTTAGCAAATAACGAAGTTGGACACAAGATTTCTTTAGGTTCTTTCATGGAGCAGGATCACCATGGGTTCTACAAGAAGCTTAAGGAAATAAACACAAAAAGAATTTGAAATCAAGAGTTTTATGTTGCTTCTATGTTAAATCCATGTTAAAATATGAAAATGTAAACGATGTACTAGAGAAAAATTCAGGAAAGAGAAGACTTCTTTTAGGGGTTATCCAAATACAAAAGCATATTCTGGGATCGTCATATCCTAAAGAGAAAGGTTCATCCAAGAGTGGTAGAGTGGTGAGATTTTCTTATGTGACCCGGACTTTAACTGTTCTTCTACGAAGAAGTGCACTTAATGCGGGGTTTTTTTATAGGCTTTTTTACAACGTTCATACACAGTTGTCCGTTGAACAAAGAAACCCATGGTGGTTGGATAAGGGCGTCCATGGGTTATTGGGAAAAAGAAATTGTTCAAATATAGTATATGGGAGTGCACAGTATGCAAAAATTATTCCACGATTACAACAAAGACTTAGAGCATGAAATCGAGCTATACATCTCATCCTTACACAAGGCAGCGCTGACTTTTTATGAAGGCATGAAGGATTATCTCTTTGAAAATGAAGAGCGTTTCCACGAAAGAGTTCATCACACCAATGAAATGGAGAGAGAAGCAGACCAACATCTGAAGAACTTAAAGTTCCTCTTGTATAAGTACAATCTCATTCCAGATTTAAGTGCTGACATTTTAGAGCTTATGGATGCCCTAGATGATGTGGCGGATGTATCTAAAGCCGTGATGCTGGATCTGGAGCTGGAAAAACCAGAGATCTTAGAGGCCTATAGACAAGACTTTAAAGAGATTGCCAAAAGATCTCTTCGCTGCACGGAAGCCCTTTTGACAGGGGTTCGGGTGTTCTTCACCCAAATCAAAGCCATCGAAGAACATGTGGAAAAAGTATACTTCTATGAGAAGGAAGTGGACCGCATGGAGTATCAGTTAAAGAAGAAAATCTTTGAGAATGCATCCTTAGATTTGGCACAAAAAATGCACTTGAAAGAGTTCGTGAAACGCACGGCTGCCCTCTCCAATATTTCTGAAGATGTGGCTTTAAAGCTGGCTGTATTTAAGTTTAAGAGAGGGATTTAGTCATGAGAAAGAGTAATCAATCCTTGCTAGGAGGTGCGCACCGTGGATAATACCATGATGTCTTTCATCTTCTTATCTGCAGGGCTTTTTATGGGCTGGTCTCTAGGGGCCAATGATGCTGCCAATATCTTTGGCACTGCCGTGGGCACCAGGATGGTAAAGTTCACCACCGCAGCCATCATTGCCAGTGTGTTCATCAGCTTAGGCGCTTTCATCAGTGGGTCTGGAGCCTCCCATACCTTGGGGAGCTTAGGGGCCATCAATGCCATTGGAGGATCCTTTGCAGTATCCGCATCCGCGGCTTTCACCGTGATGCTCATGACGGGCAAAGGGCTGCCCGTTTCCACCTCCCAGGCCATTGTAGGGGCCATCATTGGGTGGAATATTTTCTCGGGTAATCCTACAGATGCCAGTGTGTTGACCAAAATTGCCAGTACCTGGGTGTTCACCCCCATATTAGCAGCCATGTTTGCCATTGTCTTTTTTTGGATCATCAAAGTGGGCATTGAGAAGATGGATGTGCATTTGGTGAAGTTATATAAATATAATCGATTGGCCCTTCTTTTGGCAGGAGCCTTTGGCGCCTATAGCTTAGGCGCCAACAACATCGCCAATGTCATGGGGGTATTCATCAACGTATCGCCCTTTGAAACCTTAACCCTTCCATGGGGAGGTCTACTCACCAGCACCCAGCAGCTCTTTTTACTGGGGGGACTGGCCATTGCTGTGGGGGTATTCACCTATTCCAAACACGTGATGATGACTGTGGGGAAAAGTATTTTTAAGCTTTCTCCCATCAGTGCCTTCATTGTGGTCATGGCTTCTTCAGCTGTGCTCTTTCTTTTTGCATCAGAAGGACTGTATAACTTTTTAACCACCAGAGGCCTTCCGGCCTTTCCTCTAGTGCCAGTATCCCAATCCCAAGCCGTGGTGGGCGCCATCATGGGCATTGGCATCGCCAAAGGCGCCAGAGGCATCAACTATAAGCAGCTCCTAAGAATAGGTTCAGGATGGATCATGACGCCGGTGATTTCTCTCATCATCTCCCTACTTTCCCTCTACGTGTTACAAAATGTTTTCCTGCAAGTGGTGTACTACTAAGCGTACACGTACAAAGGCGTAGCACATAAAACCTTGTTAAAAACACCCCAAATAGATCGAGAAAGCCTCTTGGAGATCCAAGGGGCTTTCCTCATCTATGAATTTCGTAAATAGGTTGTGAAGTCTTCTTTAGCAGTACATGAAATCGCCTAAATCTTCTGTTTTTTGTGTCATACTAGAAGAAATCAACAGAAGAAAAGGAGAGATTTGATGAAAAATTTACAAGACAAAGTAATGCTGATCACAGGGGGTGCTTCAGGACTGGGGTTTGCCACAGCCAAGGAGCTTCTAAAAAGAGGGGCAAAGCTTTCCTTGGTTGACATCAATGAAGAGGGACTTAAAGAGAAGAAAGAAGAACTGCTTAAAGAATTTCCAGATGCAGAAGTACTGACAGTGGCAGCGGATGTATCCATAGAAGAGGATGTGAAAAATTACGTAGATGAAACCATGAAAAAGTTCCAAAGAATTGATGGATTCTTCAACAATGCAGGCATCGAAGGAAAACAAGCACCCATGGCAGAATATGACCAGAAGATGTTTCAGAAGGTCATAGACATCAATTTGAATGGGGTCTACTATGGCATGCGTTATGTACTGCCCGTGATGAAGAACCAAGGAGCAGGGAAAATCGTCAACACGGCTTCTGTGGCTGGTATTTTGGGCGTAGTCAATCAAACACCCTATGTGGCCAGTAAGCATGCTGTGGCAGGAATGACCAAAAACGCTGCCGTGGAGTATGGGGAATTTGGGATCAACGTCAATGGCATTGCCCCAGGGGCAATTTTAACCCCCATGGTGGCGGGGGCTTTTCAGCAAATCAATCCAGAAGACCCAGAAAAAGCCCAAAAAGAATTCTCTGACGGAAATCCAAAGAAGCGCCTAGGGGAACCCTATGAAGTGGGTACCGTGGTGGCCTTCCTCTTATCCAAGGATGCGGATTATGTCAATGGCCAAGTGATCCCCATCGATGGGGGCCAATCCGTAGCGTATTAAGAAGCATGGAGAAGAAAGAGTCTACATCGAGTGTAGGCTCTTTTTTTGTCACCCTTTGGTGGACAATTGTCATGAGCGAGAAGAAAATCTTGATGATTTGTAGATTCTTTCTCTCTTCACAGGTTTTAAGTGGAAGTTTCCTTGGGTTTTCTATATAATGATACTGAAATTGAAAAGGATTTCTTTTCATAGCGCAAGGTATTTCGGGGGAAAGAGTATGTGTGAACAAGCATTTGTAGAAGTCTTAGAAAAAGAGCTGGTGGTAGCTTTGGGTTGTACGGAACCCATCGCCATAGCCTTAGCATCAGCGGTGGCCAGTAAACACTTAAAGGGAACGTTGATCTCTTTAGAAGTATTGGCCAGTGGGAACATCATCAAAAACGCTATGGGCGTATCCATTCCAGGTACTGGGAGAGCGGGAATGAATCTGGCAGCAGCCTTGGGATCTTTAGGGGATGCCGACAAGAAATTAGAAGTCCTCTGTGGGGTAAAAGATGGGCACATTGAAGAAGCCCAGCGCATGATTGAAGAAGGGCGCATTCGGGTGGAAAAGAAGGAGACCTTAAAGAAGCTCTATATTGAAGTGACAGCCAAATCTTTAGACCATAGTGCCAAAGTCATCATTGAAGATCGTCATACCAATATTACCCATATTGAAGAGGATGGGGTGGTGGTCTTTGATCTTCAGGAGAAAATGGCGGAGAAGGAAGAAGCCTATAGCTTTATGAACATCGACAGCATCTTTCACTTTGTGGAGACGGTACCCCTGGTAAAGCTTCATAAAGTAAAAGAGAGCATACGCATCAACAAAGAAATCGGAGAGGAAGGGCTAAAGAAAGGCTATGGATTGAAAGTAGGAAAAACCCTTTATGAAGCCATGAAAAGTGGTGGCCAAGTGGATGATGCCATCAATTATGCCATGGCACTGACCTCAGCAGGCTCAGATGCCAGAATGGCAGGATCTTCCCTCAGTGTCATGAGTAACTCAGGCAGTGGCAATCAAGGGTTGACGGCTACCCTTCCCGTGGTGGCTTATGGAGAAAAGATGAGCTATGGAGAGGAAGCGGTGATTCGTGCTGTGGCCTTAAGTCACTTGATGACCATCTATATCAAAACAAAATTTGGTAGACTTTCGGCCCTTTGCGGAGCAACCATTGCAGCCACGGGAGCCAGTTGTGGCATTACGTATTTGCAGCAAGGGTCTAAAGAAGCTGTTTCAGCAGCCATTCAGAATATGCTAGGCAATATCACGGGCATGATTTGTGATGGAGCCAAGGGTGGGTGTGCCTTAAAGGTGGCCACCTCCACCAGTGCGGCTTGCATGTCTGCTACCTTAGCCCTTTCAGGCATTGCCATTGGGTCTCAAGAAGGTATCATCGAAGAAAACGCTGAACACACCATTCTAAATCTTGGTCTTCTCAGTAACCAAGGGGGCGTGGAGTCGGATCGTATCATTCTTGATATTATGCTGGAGAAAGAAAATCGATTGAAAAAGAAACCCTAAGAAAAGAGCTTTGGATTCTCCCTTTAAAGGGACAAACCAAAGCTCTTCTTATGCGTTGTGCTCATGAATGACGTTCAAATCTTCTCCCAGGACATTTAAGTGATGCAAAACCTCATAAAGGTCTTGTACACGCTGGTTTTGGATGTCTGAGACTGAAGCCAATTCTTCCACGGTGGCAGCATGTTCCTCTGATATGGCTGCCACTTGAGAAATGCCTTCTTGGATGGTGATAAAATCCCGTTGAAAACCCTCCATGAGGGTGTATGAAGCACCCATATCTTCTTTCATAGCGCTGAAAGAGTTGTCCATCTTTACGTAGGATGCTTCAAAGGATAGAAGAAGTTCTTTCCCTTTTTCCACACCAGATTTTCCAGAAGAAACTTTCACCAAAGCTTCTTTACCGGTAGTTTGGATACCAAAGATGATGTCATGGATGTTTTTCGCACTGTCACTACTTTCCTCCGCAAGCTTTCTGATTTCTTCTGCCACCACGGAAAAACCTCGCCCTGCCTCACCAGCTCTCGCAGCTTCAATGGAGGCGTTTAGGGCCAACAGGTTTGTTTGCTCCGAAATGTTATTGATGGTGCCTAGATACTGATCGATGTTTTGTAGTTTGATCTGTAAATCTTGGACCGTGTGAAAAGCGGCCTCTACGGCCACTTGGATGGCAGACATTTCACCATCCAGTAACTGCACTTTTTGTCGATTCTCTAACACCTCTTTGGCGGTATGTGCGCTGACCTCTTGAAGCTTCTTTGTCAGGGAAAGATTGGAGAGCAGACTTTCTTTGGCGTGGTCCACTTGGTCGTGGATGATCGAGGTATGATGGGCTTGCTCTTCCACGCCCTTGGACATTTCTTCTGTGGATGTGGTTAGGGTTTCACTACTGGTGGCAATTTCTCCAATAAAGCTGTTTCCTGATTGGATGCTGTCAGCGAGCTTCAGGGTGCTGGCCACGATGGTATCCATGGTCCGCTGCAATCTCTGAAGACTTTCCTTGGCTTCTTCTTCTTTCTTCAATGCTCTCTCAATGTATTCTTGGCCCCACTTGGCAATGAAATAACAGGTGAGAAAGATGGTGAAAAGCATTACCATGCGCATGGCGAAGTCATCAAACTGTGGATTTGGGCCTAGGAGAAGTTCTGGACGAAGGAGATAGAATATAATGAGGCTAGAAAATAGAAGGCCCAAGTGAATGAGGAGTACTTTTCTACTAAAATACAAGGTGGCCAGGGCAAAGGACAACCCATAGAGAATAAAGATTCGGGGATCTCCTCCACGAAGAATAGACGTCATATAAGCAGAAAGGAGTGGAAAGAGAACCAAGAGGTTGTTCTTTAAACCTTGAGGCATCTTCATGAAGTAAGCTACAACGGATAATAGTGCAGCGGAAAAGGTCACAAGGAAGACTTGTGTACCATAGGCGATGCCTCCTGTGAGGAACGCTTGCGCGGTTAATAGCGTAGATATGCTCAGTATTAATAGAACAGAAAATTTATTGCCTTTTTTTGCGGCCTCTAAAGCGATGAGTGTATTCATGAGAACCTCCGAGTTTTCATAGTTGCTTTTTCCGGGAGCTTAGCAAAGAAGTCATGGATAAGCACATTGAGATAATCTTAACATGGATCAGCACTTTTGAGAAGTCAGAAGAAGCCTATGAAGCTCCACTTTTGATCAGATCATAAGCCTAGGGTGAGATTATATAGAGCAATATATTGTAAAGGTTTTGTTCATTCTCTCTCAGTGAGTATGCTATGATGAAGGAAAGAGAGGGGGCAGATCATGAAGAAGAAAAGCGTGTTTTTGGCAGTCCTATTATCCAGTGTGTTTTCTGTGATGGTTTTTGCAAACTCGGCACCGGTTTATTGGGAAAAAACGCCCAGCTCCTCGGTGATGACCCTAACTGAAGATACACCCATTGAAGTACTTCGGGAGAAACTGGTTTTTGATTTCAGCAAGGAAGAGGAAGGGCATTTTTCCATACAAGGGAATGTATCCGCTGCCTATACCATGAGAAATACGAGAGAAGAAGCACATCTGTCCACCATGGTGTTTCCCTATATTGGGTATCTGGGGCAACAAGAAGAGGTTCAGATAGAGGTGGATGGCGTATCCATTCCCTATGAACCTTATTATGGCGAGATTGTGCAATCTCGGGACTTCCACATGGAAGACGCTTTGGATCTTCCAAAACTACTGCGAGAGATTACAAGAGATTCCTATAAGCCAAGGCACTATGATAAAAATCAGGAAGGCACCCTCTATGAAGTCACCTTTACGAATTTAAAAGAAGGACACTTTCATGGGATGTTGACCTTTCAACTGAAAGACCCCGAGAGTAAACTCCTGGTCTTTGGCATCAACAGTTATGGCTATACAGAAGGGGGTCCATACGAAGTGGGGGCCTCCACAAGAGACGAATCTGTGATCCAGCTCTTTGTTTTGGGCGAGCCTATAGACGTGGTCTCTTCAGCAAGAAGCTATGAAGACGGACCCCTCATAGAAGGAGAAGATTTCCAGGTTACCATGAAGGAAACCCAGGGTGCTTTCAGCGAAGTATTAGCGGAGCTGTTGGTTGGAAGCGTGTATTTTGAAAGTTTTCCAGAGAGGACCCTTCAGATGGACAATGTCCTTTATGGCCATGTGGATGAATTATTTGATAGGTCTCCCATGATCACGGAGGATGACTTGTCCTCGATGCTGAGTCAGGAACGGATGGTATTTTTGGTCTATGAGGTAGCTTTTAAGGCACAGGAAACCAAGGACGTTACGGTAACGTATCAACAAGAGGGCTCCATGGACCGACGAGAGACCAAAGACCCCATGTATACCTATGAGTATCTTTTGTCTCCCGCTGGCCACTATAAAGATTTTAAAGATTTGACCATTGAAGTGGTGCCGGGGGAGCTGTATCCATATATTTTGTCTTCCACTTTACCTTTAGCGCGACAAGAAGATGGACGGTATAGGCAAACCTTTGACACTCTTCCAGAAGAAAACCTCTCCTTCACCCTATTCACGGAGGAAGAACTCACATTCAAAACCAAGGTGGAAGGTTATTTTTCCCGCAACTTTTATGGGGTACTCATCGTTGGATTTTTAGCAGGATCTCTGGTGCTTTTTGTGCTCATGGTGATGGTGGTGTATAAGATTGTTGGGAAACTACGACTTGGACGAGCCTCTCAGGGAAGGAGGAAGGAAAGATGAACTATTGTAAACATTGTGGTGCAGCCTTAAAAGAAGAGGCAAGATTTTGTGGAGGCTGTGGAGAACCGGTGGAAGCTACCATGCCCCATGCGTCCATGAAAGAAAGCGCCTATGAAGGTTCCCCAAATGCCCCCCAGGAAGTCAGGGCACACGGGCAGCCATACGGGGCTATGGTGAAGCGAAAAAACCAAGGGATTCTGTTGGCTTTGGGAGCTTTACTACTGATACAATTGGTGGTAGTGGCACTTTTTGGATGGCCAGGAGTGCTACTTTAGTGCATAAAATGCTTTGTGGGAATTGGCCCATGAGTTCAGGAGGACTTTTTTAACGCAATAGGGATGACCTAAAGGAATGGGGAGGCGTGTCATGAGACTATATATGAAGCAGAAGGTGTTTTCTTTTCGGGATCGTTTTTACATCAAAGATGAAGAAGGAAGAGATCGATATTACGTAGAAGGAGAGCTTCTCTCTTTTGGGAAGAAACTACATGTCTACGATTTGGCGGGGCGTGAAGTGGCCTACATCGCCCAAAAGGTATGGAGTTTTTTGCCCCGTTTCTTTGTGTATGTAGACGGAGCACAAGTGGCGGAGATTCTCAAGGAATTTTCTTTTTTCAAACCTCGTTATACCATAGAAGGGCTCAACTGGACCGTATCTGGCAATTTTTTTGCTCATGAATATGAAGTTTCAGAGAGTGGTAGTCTTGTGGTAGCCATTTCCAAAGCTTGGTTCACCTGGGGAGACAGCTATAGCATCGATATTTACAAGGAAAACCAAGAGGTCTATGCTTTAGCAGTGGTACTGGCCATTGATGCGGTGCTGGCCTCAGATGGAGCTGCAGCCAGCGCCAGCACATAGAAGCTAAGATCAAGGTTTTCGCGCAAGAAGATGCTGAGGGTACAAAAAAAGGAGAAAATCCCTTTTCTCCTAGGTTTATGATGGTATTTTAAGCCTTTTGGTTAGGCGAATGCTATCTGTCCTTTGCCCTTCTTTTTCACCCGATACATGGTGGCATCGGCATTTCTTAAAAGGGTTTCTCCATCTTTGCCATCTTGAGGATACAGGGCCACGCCAATGGATGCCCCAACGGAGCACTGTACATCTGAAAAGACCATGTCTTCTTGTAGAAGAGTCAATAGCTTCTGTAAAAAGGGCGCTAGGGAATCTTTAGATTTCACATCTCGAAGAAGCACTGTAAACTCGTCTCCACCCATTCTAGCGGCAGTATCTGATTTTCGAATGGTTGAAGAAATACGCTGAGCTGTTTTTTTCAGTACTTCATCACCCACCTCATGACCGTGGGTATCGTTGATGCCTTTAAATCCATCCAGGTCAATGAAAAG
>Ga0075011_10000196_pt1 | contig 31295 bp, 33 predicted proteins | sample TARM_MetaG_T_14_FD_72354 | JGI IMG/M metagenome (GOLD analysis project Ga0075011, IMG submission 72354) | Freshwater microbial communities from Pennsylvania, USA, analyzing microbe dynamics in response to fracking - TARM_MetaG_T_14 | ecosystem: Environmental > Aquatic > Freshwater > River...
AATGCGGGTAATGTTGCTTAACAGCTTCGTTTACACTCTGCTTTAATTTATCAGAATATTGTTTCATGATAATGCCTCCCCATGGTTTCAGTTATCTTTCATTATATACAATAGATTCTTAACTTTAAAGCCTTGACAAATGGTTGATACCGTGAAAATAAGATGGTTATGCGGTAAACAATCTTTAAAATATTTTTGACTCAAATTTCCATGTAGAATGGAAATAAAAAATGAAAGTAAACAACATAATAGTTTTATATATGTTATAATTTATCATGAAAAAGAAGATTTTAGTATGAAAACACAACATCATTTAGTAGGTGAGATAATGACTAGCATCGATGCACTCGTTTTACATATTTATTTATTAGCAATTTTTACCACAGTCGTTAAGGCCAAGACGAATATTAAAATTTATCGTACCCTTAAATTTTTTGTGGTTGTTTTTGTTGTGTTTTTAATCCGTGAACTTATCATTTTAGATTGGTCCGATCAAGATATCACTTTAATGGTTGTTAAATTAGTGCCACTTATTTTCTTGTTTGTTATTATTGTTCAAACAGAAGCCCGCATCATTTTAAAATTCTTAGGGGTAAAAAGTGGCTTATTAATGAGTAACACCTTAGAAGAACATGTAAAACTTGAATTAATAAAAAGTATCGATTTTCTTTCTAGTAAACGCATCGGTGCACTGATCACCTTTGAACGTGCAGTATCTTTGGATGAATTTATTCAAAGTGCCTTTTTAATTGATGCCCCAATCAGTAGTGAATTGTTATCGACCTTATTCATTCCTAAAACACCACTTCATGATGGTGCAGTGATTATTAAAGAAAATAATATAGTCTGTGCAGGCGCATATTATCCACCAAGTGATGATGGGACCATTCCAAAATCATTAGGCTCAAGACACCGAGCTGCAATTGGTATAAGTGAAATTACTGATTCATTAACTGTAATTGTTAGTGAGCAAACAGGACAAATTAGCGTTGCAATTGATGGGTATTTGGACCAAGATATATCTAAAGAATCACTGATTTTATACTTAGAAAAATATTTACAAAATTAAAGCCTTAAGGCTTTTTTTGTAGGGATATGCTATAATTATAAGTAATTGGAGGTGGCGAAATGAAAGCATACGATGTAGTGATAATAGGACATGATATTACTGCCTATGCAAGTGCGCTTTATTTATTAAAAAGATTCCGTAAAGTCGCGTTTGTTAAGCTACCCAACAAAGATAACTATTACGCCTTGAATAAAGCTTTTACCGACAAGACTAAACAGCGTCTTGATTTTACCCATCCAGTATTTGAAATTGGGGGATTAAATACACAGGAAGTGTTTCATAATTATTTACAATATTTAAAAATTGATGAGGCACGACTGAATGTTTTAAAACGCAAGGAAACAACAATAGTAACGGATGAAGGACGTTTATACTCAAGAGGAAACACCCTTAAAGATTTTATGATTTATCTTATTCGTCATTATCCCACACAAAGCCAAGCGATAAAACGATTTAAAAGTGATGTATTATCATTATATGTAGATTTTAAACTCATGCGAGATAACCGTTTTAAAGGACGAGAATATACGATTCCTAAGATGTATATTGATTTAGGACAAGTTGACTTAGAAACATTCTTAAAACGCTATTTTACGAACGAAAAGCTTATTCAAGAATTTCGTTTAATTCATGGATTTGAAGCGTTCTCATTGTCTGAAATCCATGCTTTAGAATACTTTAAAAAATTCTTTAATCTATTTATAGAAGATAGTTTCTTTTGGGTTGGTTATAAAAAGGATTTTAAAGATCACTTTGTAAAACCCGTGGAAAGTGAAGTAGATATTTATCAAACAAAAGCGTTTCACTATGAACTATTAAATAATCAAATTGAAAGTGTTGAAATAGATGATTCTCAACAAATAAAAGCTGATTATTTTATCATCGATGATTTTGATAAAATCGCTGAAATGAGCGTTTTCCAGCCTGTTAAAAAACCAATCATTAGCTATTATATTGGATTGGATGATACACCTGAATCACTAGGGATTAAAGCAATTGATTATCTCTTTACCGCGCCATTACATGCTGAAGTTTTGAGAGTTTGGAACTTTAATCAATTATCCTATGATACCGTCAAAGGCATCCGAGTTGAAGTCGTTGAACCAAATGATGGGGATAGTGTATTAAATACACTCGAAAAGTTTTTCCCTAAAATTAAAAATCATGTCACGACTATTAAAGTTAGTGATCCTCATCAAGATTATTCGAGTTTAACCAAGCATAAAAATATTCATTTAAACGATCGTTTCGAAAGGGATCATTTAAAACACCTGTTGATTGCAGATAATGCATTTGGTATTAATCAAGCAATCAATCAAGAAAGTGGAACGATTGGTCGATTAATGCTTGGCGTAGATGTAGCTGACCAAGTTAATCAAATGATTGATGCAAAAGAAAATGAGATGGTAAGGAAAACACAGGATTTATTAATTGGAAAAATCCTACATGGCTTTAAAAAGAAACGACTAGATGCAACCTATTTAGTACAAATTGATATGGGAAAACGAACCTATAACTTACGTATGAATGAAACGGATGCCTATATATTTAATACTGAAGATTCACCGGACTTGATTATTCGTGCAAATTACGATGTCTTTAATGACTTACATCATGGAGCACTTAGCTTGAATAAAGTATTAGAAGATAATCAATTAGAAGTAAAAGGTGATTCCCATTTATTTATAACCGTTGCTAACGCCCTTGATTTCGGGAATAAAAAAGCAACATTTGGAAATTACGAGCCCTTTAAAAAACACCAAAGTAAGACTTTATTTAGTTTATCGGTTATTCTATTTACTTTTTTTACTGCAAGTCTTTATTTAAGACAACACTGGATTATTACAACAGTGTTTATCGGTGTCTTACTGGGTAAAGCGTTCGTTGAAACGATTAAATTAAAACGGTTTTCAGTTGTTGATTATGCCTTGATTACCACCGGAGGTGCAATCCTCATTGATCAGTTTTTTGCATTTATCCCACATTACAGTTTTATTTGGGTTTTACTTGCATTTTTAGGGACTCTTTCATTAATCCTAAAACGACCGTTTATGTTTTTAGAATTGTATAAAGATGAAACACCAAGCAATGCTTGGAGCCCACTGTTTAAAACGCTGACTCAAGGGTTAAGTATTCTTTGGATTTTGAGTCTTCTTCTAGTTGCGCTCATCACTTATTATTTAGCCCTACCAAATCAATTGCTTTTTGTTTATGTTTTATTCATCATGATTGTAGTGTCATGGCGTTATCAAGTACTTTACATCAATACTACCATTAAAGGTCGAAATTAAGGTGGACAACATGGAAGAATTACACATCATATTATTTGGGATTTGGTTTGGATTATTTTTAATTAAAAAGTTTAAAATGAAGCGTGGCATTCTTGATGGTATTTTATTATTTTTCACAGTAGCTGCATTTTTAGTGTTTGAGGTATTTCAATTATCAGAATTTCCATACTTTAATATAGAGTATTTGCTTTATGGAGGCTTGTTATATAGTATTTTGATGTTTAATGTAAAAGAAGTCTTTTCCCGTTCTCATATTGATAGTAAATATAAGCAACTCAAGAAAAGTTATGATGATTTAGAACATAGTTATGATATGCTGAGAAAACGATTTGTTAATACCATTGAATTATTTCCGGACGGGATTGCATTTAGAACAAATGAGGGAATATTTGGAACCGATGATTATATAAAATTGTTAGATTTTGAAAAAAATGAGTTTACGTTTGATGCCTTTATGGCTAGGATGCACCGAGAAGATATTAATGCTTATGAAAACACGTTAAAGAAAACCAGTAATAAAAACCCTTATTATAAAACGAGTTATCGCTATAAAATCCATGACAAATTTGTATGGATTGAAGAAATTGGAAGACGTATTATCGTGGACCGTACTAAAACGTATATCTCAATTATTCGCGGTTTGGATGTAAAAATGTATCCTAAAACTGATATCGATGTCCTTAATACGATGCAAACAGATAAAGAGTTTTTAGACCATTTACAAAGTCTAAATCGTATGAAAACACCATATACGCTTATTTTTATTGAACTTGCAAACATTCCTAAAGTTAACGAGAAATATGGACGTGATATTGGAGATTTAATGATGGGTGAATTTTTAAAGAAGTTAAAATTTAACTTTGTAAAAGATGCACAAAGTCTATATAGACTTTCAGGGATTCGATTTGCACTCATTTTAAAAGATCAAAGAAAATATGAAGTATTAGAGCGTGCACTGAGTCATGGTGGTGATTTGATGAATTTCGATATGCGTTATGGCGGCGTTAATCAAAGTATTTTTCCTTATTTTGGAATTCATCATGTCTCTATGTTTTCACAACCGGTTAATGATTTAGTCCAACGAGCACATAAAGCATTAAACATTGCATTAGAAGATCATACTCAAGAAAATTATTTTGTGATTAGGTGATGATATGACTAAACAAGAATTAAGAGAAGCTTTTTTAAAAAGAAGAGCCATGCTTGATCAAAGATTATTAAAATTGATGCAGTATGATTTTAAGGATCAATTAAAATCAGTGATGCAATCATTAACGTCAATAAAAAAAGTCGGTATTTATTATCCGATAAATCAAGAAATTGATATTAGATTTTTAGAGGATGAGTATGAGACTTATTACCCGAAAGTCCATGTAGAAGGGATTGTTTTTTACAAAAACACTTACACCTTTAAAAAAGCACCATTTAATACCTATGAACCAGATTCTAAAGAGCCAATCGATAAAAATGACTTAGATGCTGTGATTGTACCTGGTTTAGTATTCGATGATTCCCTTTATAGAATTGGTTATGGTAAAGGATATTTTGATGCGTTTTTAAAGGATTATAAAGGGTTGAAAATTGGTGTATGTTATGATTTATTTAAAATTAAATCAATTCCTATTGAACCCCATGATATCGCAGTAGATATTCTTGTAACAAATACCCAAATTTATAGGAGGTAAGTTATGGATATTAGTGTAATTATCACCGCTGCTGGTGTAGGAAAAAGAACGCATTTAAATTACAACAAAGTAATGTATCAAGTTGGAGGGAAACCGCTACTTGTTTACCTTATCGATGTTTTTAAAAATGATGAAGATGTTAAAGAAATTTTATTGACAGTAAAAAAAGAAGAACAAGAAATGATGCAAAAGTATTTTGGGTCTAAAGTGGATAAAATCATTGTTGGTGGCTCTACGCGTCAAGAAAGCGTTTATAATGGCATTAAACATGCGACAAGTGATTACATTTTTATTCAAGATGGTGCGCGGTTACTTGTTAATCCTGGTGTATTAAACCGTTTGAAAAGAGGATTAGAAGAATTTGATTCAGTGAGTCCTTATATTCATGTCGCAGACACTTTAAAAACACATGATAAGTATATTATGAAAGACCATGTTAACCGGGATAACGTAGTTCAAATTCAAACACCCCAATGTTTTCATCGTAGTGTTATTTTAACGGCGCACAATGAAGCACAACATAATAATTACCCGTGTGATGCATCGTTGGTTAAAGAAGTATTAGGTGTTGATACACTACTTGTAAGTGGTGATCGTAAGCACATCAAGTTTACAATTCAAGATGATTTAGATATGATGGAGTTGATTATCCGTGATACGTATAGGAAATAGCACAGATATTCATGCATTAAAACCTGGTAAATCGCTTGTTTTAGGCGGATTAGAAATAGAATCTCACGTTGAGGCAATAGGACATAGTGATGCGGATGCCTTATTACACAGCATTGCGGAAGCTTTATTAGGCAGTCTTGCCTTAGGCGATTTAGGGTCGCATTTTCCTGATACAGATCCTAAATACAAGGGTATTCGCTCTAGTGTTTTGCTTAAAGAAGTATATGCGATGATAAAAAACAAAGGGTTTAGGCTCGTTAATCTTGATTGTATGGTATTATTAGAAAGACCCAAGTTAAAACCTTACATCCACGCCATTCAACAAAATATTGCGGATTTATTAGAAACTGACATAAGTTTTATTAGTGTGAAAGCAACGACGGGTGAAAAACTTGGAATCATAGGTCGTGAAGAAGCTATTATGTGTCAATCAACGGTATTGATTGAAGATACGCATACAATTAAATACCTATAGGTGATAATATGAAGAAAATTTTATACAGAAATGATCAAAATCAAATGATATCAGGTGTATGTAGTGGATTGGCTGAATATTTAGATTTAGATACCGGTGTAGTTCGTGCAGTGACAGCCCTTTTACTTATTTTAAGTGGCACTACAATCGCGATTGTATATTTGGTGTTTGCGTTGGTGCTACCGACAAAGTCACAACTTGAACATGACGGTAAGATCGGTGTAAAACCTGATTTTGAATATAAATCCGAAGCCGATAGAAAAGACTATGGTTCTAACAAAGACGACTATGCAACCGATCAAGATGAGTATGCATTTGATGAAGACGATTATAAATGGTAGGTGAACAATATGATTGAAACAGAACACGGGATATTTGAACTGGTTAAAGACCATAAAGAAGCATTTGATATTAAAACCTTTAATGATCGTTATGTCGATTATTTAGACAAATATGATTACATTGTAGGAGACTTTAGCGCAGAAATGTTACGCTTTAAAGGGTTTTACAAAAAAGATATCGAAAATATTCCAGATTATTTAATGGAATCATCTGTCCCTAATGCGCCTTATTATATTTTAAGGCGAAGCGATAAGAAGAGTGAGTAAACTAATGTTTACAAACTCTTTTTTTATAAACATTAGTTTGCAATTTGTAATATCTTTTAGTAAAATAATAATTCCCACTATTTTATTAGCGTTTTAATGCCACTTTTACCATCTTTATATTATAATGAATGTGCAAAAGAGAGGTGTATAAAATGGATAATAAAGAAATCGAAGAACAAGTGAAGGAAATTATACAAAAAATACGTCCTTACATTAATCGAGATGGTGGCGATATTAAGTTTGTCAAATACGATGAAGGGATCGTTTACGTTCAAATGCTTGGCGCTTGTGTCGGTTGTGCAGCAATTGATACGACATTAACTGATGGTGTTGAAGCTATTCTTTTAGAAGAGGTACCTGGCATTATTGGAGTAGAACAAGTTTAGGTAGACGATATAGGTGTAACCATGAACGATAACAGAAGTTATGATGATGAAAACCGCTTAAATGACACAAAAAATCGTGATATTGTTGTAAAAATGTTAAGTGAAAGAGGCGTTGAACTTAAAGAAATCGCTGAACTTACATTAGAACTACAAGCAAAGTACATAGAAGATTTAACACTTGAGATGTGTTTAGAACATGTTGAAAAAGTAGTCATGAAGCGTGAAGTTCAAAATGCGATTTTAACAGGGTTAGAACTTGATATTTTGACTGAAAAGAATTTAATCGACGAACCGTTAAAGTCCATGTTAATGAATGACTATGGGTTATATGGGGTTGATGAAGTTTTAGCGCTTGCTATTGTTAACGTGTATGGTTCAATCGGATTTACTAATTTTGGTTATGTTGATAAGTTAAAACCAGGTGTAATCAAAAAAATAGATGATTTAGGCAAAGAAGAAGGGCGATGCAATACTTTTTTAGATGATATTGTTGGGGCTATTGCTGCGGCTGCGGCTAGCTCAATCGCTCATCGCTATGTATAAATAAAGTGCTTTTAAGGCACTTTTTTTCATAAGTGTTTAGCTTTTCATCACTTTGTGATATACTTATTGTACATTACATATGGGGTGTTTATCATGAAAAAAGGCGACGTAATTAAAGGCGAAATTACGGCGATTAAACCATATGGTGCGTTTGTAAAAATCGATGATAAAAATTCTGGGCTGATCCATATATCAGAATTTAGCGATCGATTCGTTCGTGATATTGAGGACTATGTAAGTATTGGGTATAAAATCGATTTAAAAGTGATTGCTGTTGAAGAGGATGGTAAGTTAAGTTTAAGTTACAAAAGTCTTCATAAAAGAAAAAAGCGTTACCGTATTAAGTTGAAGTCGGGTTTTGCGCCTTTAAAACAAAAATTAACAACTTGGATTAATCGAGACAAATTTAAAGACAGTGAGTAATCACTGTTTTTTCATGCGCTTTTATGGTATAATCTTTTCGAAAAATAAGGAGTGAAGAAAATGATTAATGTAGATTTAAAGTATATGCAATCATTTGTTGAAGAGGATAATCTAAAACAACTAGAAGAGAAAATCATTACGGCGCATAAAGATTTAATAGCACGTGTAGGAAAAGGGTCTGATTTTTTAGGATGGCTCGATTTACCAGATACAATAGGGGATTCACTTGATGAAATTAATACAGTCGCTCAATTACTAAAAAAAGTCGATGTATTACTAGTTATTGGGATTGGAGGGTCTTATTTAGGGGCGAAAGCAGCACTTGAGGCACTAAATCCATACTTTAATCGTAAGGGCCCTGAAATTATTTTTGTTGGTCATCATATTTCAAGTGCTTATATGTTGGAGTTGAAGCGTTATTTAGAGAATAAAACTTTTGCGATTAATGTCATCAGTAAGTCAGGGACTACCACAGAACCAGCCATTGCCTTTAGAGTGTTTAAAGAAATGCTTGAATCAAAAGTCGGTAAAGCGGCCTCTAAAGATTTAATTGTAGCTACGACAGATGAAAATAAAGGGGCATTACGTCATTTGGTCAATGAAGAAGACTATCAGTCATTTGTGATTCCTGATAATGTCGGAGGACGTTATAGTATTTTTACTGCGGTTGGGTTACTCCCTATTGCAGTCAGTGGAATTGATATTAATGCGATGATTGAAGGGGCAAAAGAAGCTAAAGAAACATTCAGTGAATTATCTTTAGACAATCCTGTTTATAAGTATGTTGCCGCCAGAAATCATTTATATAATACCGGTAAAAAAATTGAAATGTTTATTCATTATGATCCGAAAATTCAATACTTGGCTGAATGGTGGAAACAACTCTTTGGAGAGAGTGAAGGTAAAGATGGGAAAGGCTTATTTGTAGCCAGTGCAGGCTTTACAACTGACTTACATTCATTGGGCCAATATATCCAAGATGGTGAGCGTCATTTATTTGAAACTGTGCTTAATATTAAAACCCCAACTGAAGATTTCACAATTGAGAAAAATGAAGATGATTTAGATGGGTTAAATTACTTAGATGGGTATAGTGTTGATGAAGTGAACAAACAAGCTATGCTAGGAACATTACTTGCGCATAATGATGGCGGCGTTCCAAATATCGTGATTGAAATTGAAAAGATGAATGAGAAACAATTTGGAGAGCTTATCTATTTCTATGAATTAAGTTGTGCATTAAGTGGTTATGTTTTAGGCGTAAACCCATTTGATCAACCAGGGGTTGAAGCGTATAAAAAAAATATGTTCGCTTTATTAGAAAAACCAGGATTTGAAGAAGAGACAAAAGCTATTAAAAAACGTATTAAATAATAAAAATGCACTACACATAAGCTGTGTAGTGCATTATTTTTGGTCCATATAAAACAGTTTAAATTTGGCATATTTATTGGTGACCTTAACTTCAAGTTCATTGGTGTTTTCAAAGCATTCACCATCACATTGGGCAACTTGTTTTGAAAACATCGTTGCCTTGACATGGGTCGCTTTTGTATGAAAAATATACTTTTTGAATCTTAAATGCTTGCCAAAATAAACGGTTATGAATATAATTAATAGCATTAGTCTACTAATAGAATGAACAATCACAACATTAACTTGGTCATCATCAAGTTTTGCGTGCGGTGTAATTTGCATACCACCACCGATAAACTCACCGTTGTTGATATTGATAAGATAGGCTTTGTTAAACCGGTGCAAGACACCATCAATATGGGCTTCCATATATCTTGGTTTATAAGTAAAAAATGTTTTGATAGTTTTTATAAAATATTTTAAACGGTTTTTCTTTTCGGATTGATTAACTAAGTTTGCAATAGCGCCATCTATTCCCAGTCCAGAACCATTAATAAAGTACCGTGTGGATTGGTTATGGGTCATTTTCATGATGTTTTGAGTGGGTGTTTGTTGTTTTTTGAGGGTTCTTAAAAAGTCGTTTCCTGAACCGTTACTCATTAAATATATTTCATGGGAAATGGCTATTTTATAGGTTTGATTAATAAATGTATTAATTGTTCCATCGCCACCTAAAATTAATATTTTGACATCTTTATCGATTTTTTGAATAAAGGTTTCAATGTCTTTAATTTTTAATAAGGACTTAACACGGAAAGGGATGTTTTTCTCTTTAAAGTAATCAACAACTTTTTTGGTTGTTCTTTTCGATTTGTTATTCCTTGCTAGGGGATTGTGTAAGATTAAATACATCGCTATCAGTCCTTATTATTTTATGTATTTTTATTATAGCATGGTTTGTGTATTTCTTATAGATAACTATGGTATATGCTATAATTTTTTATGAAGAGGTGATGATCATGAAAACAGTGATCAATATTAATAATTTAAGTGAAATGAAAGCATTAGCACAAGCAATGAGCCAACATTTATATGCCGGTTTTGTGCTTTGTTTAGAAGGAGATTTAGGGGCTGGAAAGACAACCTTTACTCAATTTTTAGGTCAAGCTATGGGAATCCAAGACCCTATTAATTCACCAACCTTTACAATTTTAAAGCTCTATGAAAATAAACTACCACTTTACCATATTGATGCATATCGTCTTGAGGGTGTTGGTAGTGATCAAGAACTTGAAGAGTATATTTATGGGGATGGTGTGTGTGTGGTTGAATGGTATTCTTATATCCATGAATCCATTCCATCAGCTAGTTTAAAAATGAAAATTGAGTGGCTATCTGAAGAAGGAAGAAAAGTTACATTAGAAGGGACTGATGAATATGAAAAAATCGTTGAATCGCTTAGTCATTGATAGCTCAACACCGTATTTATTTATTGGATTATATAATAATGACACGATGATTGATAATTATTATGCTATTGGTCATAACGATCATTCTGTTAAGTTAATGGATAAATTAGAGCAACTGCTTATAAAACATGAATTAAAGTCAGCCGATTTGGATGAAATCATTGTAGGCATTGGACCAGGAAGTTATACAGGATTAAGAATTGGTGTTGTCGTGGCAAAAATGCTCGCATATAGTTTAGATATACCGATTTATACGGTAAGTAGTCTTGCCTTACTGGCAAGCAGTGTAGAGGATGAAGGGGATATTTTACCTTGGATTGATGCAAGAAGAAGTCATGCATTTTTAGGTGTGTACCAACAAAAAGCTGGATATCTTGTCCTTAAGCAAAAAGAGGTTTATACACATTTAGATACCTTTAAAGAACAATCAAATGACTTTACTGAAGTGACACAAGGGAAACCTGATTTAAAGAAACTGATTGAAAGTAATCTTTTAGTGAAAGCAGATGATATTGATTTGGTCGCGCCAATCTATTTAAGAGATACTGAAGCGGAGCGTAATCTTAATGATTAATATCCGTAATATGGATATGAGTGATGTGCCTTTTGTCTATAATACTGAAAAAAGCATCTTTGGAAATAGCCTACAAGAAAGCATGCTTTATGATGAACTCATATATAATACAATGAGTCAGTATTTTATCGCTTTAAATAACGGGAAAAGGCTTGGTTATGTAGGTGTTTGGATTACTGAACCCAATGCAGAAATCGTGAACATAGTAGTGCTTGAAACCCATAGAAATCAAGGGGTTGCCAAACAGTTAATGCGTAAAGCACTCGATTATTGCAAAGAAAATAAAGTTGAAATGGTTACGTTAGAAGTTAGAAAAAGTAATCAATCTGCAGTTCATTTATATAAACAGTTTGGTTTTCAAACAGAAGCTGAACGAAAACAATACTATAATGATGGTGAAGATGCTCATCTTATGGTACTTAAGTTAGGAGGAATAACATGATTGTTTTAGGTGTAGAAAGCAGTTGTGATGAAACAAGTGTAAGTGTTTCTAAAAATGGGAAAGAGATTTTAAGTAATATTGTATTAAGTCAAATTGATGTCCATGCCGCATTTGGTGGGGTTGTTCCTGAAATCGCCTCACGTGAACATATAAAAGGGATTACTGTTGTGTTTAAAGATGCTATTAAAGAAGCGGGTGTTGATATTAAAGATATCGATATAGTTGCAGTGACACAAGGACCAGGTTTGATTGGGAGTTTATTAGTCGGAATCAATGCCGCTAAAGCTTTTGCATTTGCCCATGATATTCCAATCATCGGGGTTCATCATATTGCTGGGCATATTTATGCTAATCAGATTGAATCTGAAATGACGTTTCCTTTGATTTGTCTTGTGGTATCTGGTGGGCATACTGAGTTAATTCTAATGAAAGAGCATTTTCATTTTGAAAAATTAGGTGAAACTCAGGATGATGCAGTAGGAGAAGCTTATGATAAAGTCGCAAGAGTTTTAGGACTTGGGTATCCTGGTGGGCCTATTATTGACCGTTTAGCTGCAGATGGTCAAAATAACTATCCGATGCCAAACGTTCAAGTGGATGCTTTTAATTTTAGTTATAGTGGGCTTAAAAGTCATGTGATTAATTTAGCAAACACCATGAAAATGAAAAATGAAATAATTGTTAAAGAAGATATGGCAAGAAGTTTTCAAGATGCTGCTGTTGAACATTTAATTGCTAAAAGCAAAGAAGCAGTAGAAGCATATGACGCTAAGATGTTTATGGTTGCAGGTGGTGTTGCTGCCAACAAACATTTAAGAAAGCGAGTCAGTGAAACTTTTAAAAATATTACCGTCAGCATTCCACCATTTAGATACTGTACCGATAATGCAGCGATGATTAGTATTGCAGGATATTATCAGTATCAAGCAACTAAAAAAACCGATGCAATGAAACTAAATGGGTACTCAAGAATGAAACTTTCTGATATTCATTCATAAATTTTCCACACTCCTCCCTTATAATGATAAAAAGAGAGGAGTGTTTTTTTGTGCTTAAATTATTACTAGCTTTTTTAATTCCGATATTTACAATCGTTGCTATTCCCTTTGCTGGGTTAGCATTAATGTATGACGGTTCTACGATAGATGGATTACCAGTAAACCTATATACAGAAGATTCCAATGCATTAGAAATGATTTATGAAGAAATAGACTATGCAATTGAGGATGTTAAAAATGATGTTGATAAAGATCTTGAATTTACATTACATCAAGATATTATAAACACTGCAATTTTTAATATGATTCGTGATGAATCATTTAATCCTAATTATCTACCGACAGATGATTGTTTAAGTAGTGAGTGTCAGTATATTTTTGAAGAGATTATCGAACGAGAAGGCGAAGACCTCTACATTAGATTTATTGGTGTATGGGTAGATTTAGGAGAAGAGCGCGTCACATTAAACACTGCAGTAGAAGTCCAATATGGAACAGGATTTACCTATAGAACCACAATAAAAACCCGATTTATTGTACAGGATAATGTTGATGATTATCATTTAGAATTTGATGGGTTTAATATTGGTAATTTACCACTTCCACAAGGAATGTTTAGCTTTATTTTTAAACAAGTTGATAATTTAACCAATATTAATTTTAATTCTATTGAAGAAGGCGTTGCTGTTGGGGATTTAGATCTAAAGAACTTAAGTTATAATTTACCAAAGGAAGATATTCGTCTTTTTGCTGAAAAACAAGGAGAAGAACCGATATTTGACCTTATTGGTGAATTGGTAGGTGTAGTATCTGAAAACCGTTTATTAACATTCTTGTTTGAAGATGAGCAATTTACATTTACATTTGGATTAGCCCTATTAAGAAATGAAGAAGATACCACAATTCCAGAATATTTAAAAGCAATGCAAGATACAACAGGCAAGTTCAACCCCATTGCTTTTAATCCGGAAACACATTTAACGAATCGATTTGAAGAGTTCGTGTTTAATATGGCCTTAACAGGCAATAATGAGTTTAGGATAAAAGAGCGTACCCTTAACCAAGTCTTATACCATAATTTTGAAGGCTTTGAATCCACACGCTTTACCCACACTTATACAGATACAGAAAACCGTGTTCATTCATTAACGTTTGGACTTGACGGGTTATGGTTTAATATTAATGAATCAACAGTCGTGATTAATGGGCTATTTAGTTATGATTCAGTAAAAATTTTGGTGGAGCTAGAAGCCATTCAAACAAGTGACAATCCAGACTTGTTTATTTATGATTTAAGTATGATTACGATTGGTCGTGACCAAGACGAACGTGATGGGGATTTCCTAGCTATCACACGGACTGAGGCATTTAAGAATGTTTTAGCCGATCTTGGTGATATTGGATTTGGACACTTTACGAATGAAGGATTACTTGTAATTAGTTCAACAACGATCACAGATTTCTTTGAAACAGGAACAGTTGAAGGGAATATTCAAATCTCATCAATTGACATTAAAGATGGTGCGATTGCGATGGATATTGATGCACCTGATGATTTGCAGACAACATTAGATAGTTATTCAGATGCAGTGAACGATGTGTTTAAAGATGATACACTCAATCAGTCTTTAAATGAAAAGTTAACGCCAGAACAAGGTTCTAAAGAAGAAGAAACTATCAATCAAATTACCGCTATTCAAGAAAAATTAAATAATGATGAACCCATTACATCAGAAGATGTTGAGATATTATTTGACAGTTATGATGCAATGAATTTACAAAGTCAAATGGAATTTATTGAAACGTTTGAATCATTTATTGATCCTGATTTGATTAGTGATTTTCAAGAAGGATTTAAAAATTAAAGAAAATGCCTATTTTTAGGCATTTTTTTTACATCATTCTTGTTTTAGACACTGCTTTTTAGTATAATATATCGTGATAGAAAAGGTGATTAATATGGAAAATAGAAACTTTATAAGAACGATTATTGAAGAAGATTTAAAAACCGGGAAACACAACGTTCCCATTACCAGATTCCCACCCGAACCTAATGGGTTTTTACATTTAGGTCATGCCCGCTCAATTATAATGAATCATGCGCTTGCCAATGAATATGGTGGGTATTTTAACTTGCGTTTTGACGATACCAACCCTGTTAAAGAAGATGCTTTATTTGTTGAGGCAATTAAGGATGATATTAAATGGCTAGGGTGTGATTGGAAAAACTTGTTTTATGCCAGCAATTATTTCGATGAGATGTATCGCCGCGCATTAGTCCTTGTGGATAAAGGATTAGCCTATGTTTGTGATTTAAATCCAGACGAGATTAAAGAAATGCGTGGAGACTTAAAAACACCGGGTAAAAACAGTCCATATCGTGATCGTTCAATCGAAGAAAATAGACAATTATTTATCGCGATGAAGAACGGTGAATTTGAAGATGGTGCAAAAGTATTACGTGCAAAAATTGATATGAAAAGTCCTAACATGAATATGCGCGATCCCATTATATATCGTATTCAACGTGCTTATCATCACAATACAAAAAATGATTGGTGTATTTACCCAATGTATGACTTTGCCCATCCTTTGGAAGATTCGATTGAAGGGATAACCCATTCACTTTGCAGTTTAGAGTTTGAAGACCATCGCCCATTATATGATTGGTTTGTTAAACATACAGAGATGGAAAAAATCCCAAGACAAATTGAGTTTGGAAAGTTACGCATAGCCAATCAAGTAATCGGAAAACGCTACATTAAAGAACTCGTTGATTCTGGAATGGTTGATGGTTGGGATGATCCTCGCTTAATCACATTAAGTGGATTAAGACGACGTGGTGTTCCACCACAAGCGATTCATGAGTTTATTAAGGCATTAGGTCTCCCAAAAAGCGAAGGAGAAACCGATATTGGAATGCTTGATGAATATATTCGTGGATACTTAAAAAATGAAGCAAGAAGAATCCACGGGGTTGTAGACCCGATAAAAATTGTCATAACGAATTATCCTGATAATGACATAGAATGGGTAGAAGGACCTTATAACCGTGAGAATGAAGCATTAGGTTCAAGAAAATTAGCGTTTTCAAATGAGCTTTATATTGAACGAGATGATTTTGTAGAGCAAAAACCAAATAAAAAATGGAAACGTCTAGCACTTGGAGAAGAGGTTCGTTTAATGCACGCTTATTTCATAAAAGCAAATGATGTTATTTATGATGAAGCTGGCCATGTCAAAGAGGTACATTGTACATATGATGTGCAAACTAAAAGCGGGAGCGGCTTTAAAGATAGAAAGCCTAATGGAACCATTCATTATGTTGAAGCCAAAACAGCACAGCCTGTAGAAGTCAGGTTATATTCAGATTTAATTACTGATTTTGAAGATAAGACCATACCATTCAAAGAAAAGGTAAACGAAAATTCAAAAGTCATTAAACATGGGTATATAGAATCTGAGGTACATCCTGAAGATTCTGAAGCTTTTCAGTTCACAAGACTAGGTTATTTCGCTTTAGACAAAGATTCTAAAAAAGATTTATTAGTCTTTAACCGCGTTGTTGAGCTAAAATCATCATTTAAACTAAAAAAATAAGTTAAATACGAGCGATATTACTTGCAATTATTTTATAATAGTGTATTATAGAGAAGTACTTAAACGAAATATGTAAAGTAAGAACTGGCACTAAGTAACCCATTCTTATGAAACATTGTAGTACTTTAAGCAATATATTAAGAATGGAGGACTATCACATGACAGGAACTGTAAAATGGTTTAATGCTGAAAAAGGATTCGGATTCATCACTACTGAAGAAGGAAATGATGTATTCGCTCATTATTCACACATTAACAAAGAAGGATTCAAAACTTTAGAAGAAGGCGAAAAAGTTACATTTGACGTTGTTGAAGGCGCTAAAGGGCCTCAAGCTGAAAATATTAACACGCTTTAATAAAGACACAATTAAAACCAACCTAACGGTTGGTTTTTTTTATGCTCAATTGATAGGAAAAAGCCCTATTTTTTGATATAATTTAGCTAGGTGATTACAGTGGAGAAAGTCTTAGAAAATTTAAATGAAATGCAACAAAAAGCCGTATTAACAACTGAAGGTCCAGTTATGGCTATAGCTGGTGCTGGTTCTGGAAAAACAAGTGTCTTAACAAGACGTATAGCACACTTGATTGAAAATCTTGGAATCCCGCATGAGAATATCTTAGCCATTACTTTTACGAATAAAGCTGCGCAAGAAATGAAAGAAAGAATTGGCGCTTTATTAAAAATAAGCACACGTAATATGTGGATTTCAACATTCCATTCTATGTGTGCACGTATTTTACGAGAACACAGTGAATTATTAGGATATGATAAACATTTTCAAATTATCGACGATGACGATACTTTGCAAATGATTAAGTCCATCATGAAACAAGCCAATATGGATATTAAGCTTATTAATCCTAATCAGCTTAAAACCCATCTTTTGAATGTGAAACAAGATCCTAACTTGATAGAAGCTTACCAAGAACCGTTAAAAGAATATTTAAGAAAAATCTATCCTATTTATCAGAAAAAATTAAAAGAAAATAATCTCATGGATTTTGAAGATTTATTACTATTAACAATTGAGTTACTAAAAAATTATGAGAATGTGAGAAATCATTTTCATAAGATGTTTCAATATGTATTGGTTGATGAGTTTCAAGATACGAACAACGTTCAATATAACTTAATCAAATTATTGGTAAATCGTAATCAAAACGTCTTTATTGTTGGTGATGAGGATCAAAGTATTTATGCGTTTAGAGGCGCTAACATTCAAAATATTAAGAATTTTTCAAAAGATTATAACGATGTTGAAACGATTCTTTTAGAACAGAATTATCGTAGTACTAATACTATTTTAGATGCTGCAAATCAGATTATTAAAGGGAATAAAAACAGAATTAAAAAGAACCTGTATTCAACAAAAGGCGACGGCGAAAAAATCACGTTTTTTAAAGCCTATTCTGGTAGAGATGAAGTAGAATATGTTGCAGAAACCATTCGTTCTTTAAGTCGAAATGGATATGGGTATAAAGATATCGCAGTATTATACCGAGCCAATAGTATGAGTCGTCTTTTTGAAGAGGTCTTCATGCAAAAACAATTACCTTATAAAATATATGGTAATACAAGTTTCTTTAAACGCAAAGAAATTAAAGATATGGTTGCATACTTAAGATTAATCATTAATCCTCATGATAACTATGCTTATATGAGAGTGGTTAATGAACCTAAACGAGGGATTGGGGCTAAAACTGTCGATACACTCAGTGTGCATGCTGAAGAAGCAGGCATTAGCTTATATGATATGGTGAATGATGCGAACAATCCTTTAAAACCTTCCCCAAGTAAAAAACTTAAAGCGTTTAACGCATTATTGGATTTATTAAGTAGTCACTTTGATCAACTAGATTTCAATCAATTTATTGATGATTTACTTGATAAAACAGGCTATTTTGAAGCTTTAAAATCGGACGATAAAGGCGATGTCCGTTATGAAAATATTTTAGAATTAAAAACGATGTTAAAAGAGTCTGAAAAAACCTATTTAGAGGCAGATAAACGTGAATTACTAATGTATGTTTTAGAAGATATTGCTTTAAAAAGCCAAGAAGAACAAGAAGAAGATTACGAAGGTGTTGCCTTAATGACTTTGCATGCAGCTAAGGGACTTGAGTTTAAAGTTGTCTTTATTGTAGGTGTAGAACAAGGCATGTTCCCACTTTATAGAAGTCTTGATAATGCTAAAGAAATAGAAGAAGAACGCCGCTTAATGTATGTAGGTGTCACGCGTGCAGAAGAGCTTTTATATTTCACAAATGCTAAACAACGCCAGCACTACGGAGATTTAGTGATGCATCCTGATAGTATGTTTATTAAAGAAATCAAACCTGAACTATTAAAACTAGAAGGGTTAAACCGTGAACGTGAACAAACAAGTTCGCGTTATACACAAGAATATCGTCAAACTAAAACATTTAAAGCAAAACAATCTAACCTTAAAAACTATAAACAAAACGATTTAAACAAAGGTGATAAAGTTGAGCATAAAGCCTTTGGTGTTGGAGTTGTTGTAAGTGTTGTAAAAGACCAATGTGTAATAGCTTTTAGTAAAGAACATGGTCTAAAAACACTCATGAAAGATCATCCAGCTATTAAAAAGTTATAGGAGTGAGTGAAGACCATGGAGAATCCTAAAAAACGTATTGAATCTTTAAAGGAACAATTAAAATATCATAATCACCAATATTATGTATTAGATCATCCTACAATATCTGATATTGAATACGATGCACTAATGCAAGAATTAATTGATTTAGAAAATGACAATCCAGAATATTTAACATCAGATTCTCCATCACAAAGGGTTGGGGGAGAAGTCTTAGATAAGTTTACAAAAGTAGAACACACATTACCTATGTTATCTTTAAGTAATGCGTTTAACGAAGATGATCTAAAGAAATTTGATAACCGCATTAGAAAAACCCATCCAAACATTACTTATGTGGTTGAAGCAAAAATAGATGGATTAGCTGCAAGCTTAATTTATGAAAATGGACAATTGATTCGTGGAGCTACGAGAGGAAATGGAACAATTGGTGAGGATATAACCCATAATATTAAAACAATTAAAAGCATACCATTATCTCTTAATAAAGCGATTTCCCTTGAAGTTAGAGGGGAAGTATTTATAAGTAAAGAATCGTTTGCTAAATTAAATGATCAGCGACGCTCACAAGGATTAGAGCCCTTTAAAAATCCAAGAAATGCTGCCGCAGGAACGATGCGTCAACTTGATAGTAAGGTTGCTGCAGAGCGTGATCTTGATATGTTTATCTATAGTATTACTGAAAAAGATGAAGATGCAGTTAACACGCATTTTGAAGTTTTAAATCATTTAAAAGAGTTAGGATTTAAAATCAATAATGAAGTTAGAAAATACGAGACCATTAATGATGTGATTGTCCGCGTTAAAACATTAGAAGAAATGAGACAAGATTTACCTTATGACATTGATGGTGTGGTTGTAAAGGTTAATGAGCGTAAATATTATGAAGAAATTGGCTACACCGCAAAAAGTCCAAAATGGGCAATTGCTTATAAATTTAAAGCTGAAGAAGTGATTACTAAGGTAAATGATATATTCTTTCAAGTAGGAAGAACAGGTCAAATCACACCGGTTGCTAGTTTAGAGCCTGTTGATGTCCAAGGAAGCACTGTCTCAAGAGCGACTCTCCATAATGAAGATTATTTAAAAGAAAAAGATATTAGACTTCATGATGATGTCATCATAAAAAAAGCGGGTGATATTATACCTGAGGTTGTATCAGTTATTAAAGAAAACAGAGATGATAGTAGCCAACCGTTTGAATTTATAAAATCATGTCCTGTTTGTGGTGGCCCTATTGAGCGTAAAGGCAGTGAAGCTGATCACTATTGTGAGAACGATGATTGTCCGGCTAAAAATATGGAAGGACTCATTCATTTTTCTTCACGAGGTGCCATGAATATTGAGGGCCTCGGGGAGCGCATTATTGAATTATTTTATAATGAAGGCTACTTAAAGACTATCCCTGATATTTACCGTTTACATGAACGAAGAGACAAATTGATTGTTCGTGCTGGGTTTGGGGTTAAAAGTATTGACAAATTACTGAGTAATATTGAAAAGAGTAAAGATAACAGCTTAGAAAAATTGGTATTTGGACTTGGGATTCGATTTGTCGGTTCAAAGGTTTCTAAAGTGTTAGCGATGCATTTTAAGACACTCTCTGATATGATGGACGCAAGTGAAACAGAGTTTAAAGCGGTTGACGAAATTGGAGATAAAATTGCAGCAAGCTTAGTGACTTATTTTAATGATGAAGACAATAAATCCCTAATTCAAGAATTAGCCGATTTAGGAATAAATATGACCTATGATGGTCCAGAAAAACAAACAGGTGTTTTTGATGGTAAGACTTTTGTTATCACTGGGAAACTTCCCAATTTAACACGAAACGAAGCGAAGTTAATCATCGAAAAACAAGGTGGAAAAGTAACATCGAGTGTATCTAAAAATACAGATTACTTACTTGCTGGAGAAGATGCAGGGAGCAAGTATGATAAGGCTGAAAAGCTTTCAGTTCGTATTATTGATGAGGAAACACTTTATGAAATAATTGAAAAATAACCTTCACGGTTAAGGACGTGTATACGATGAAAGAAATAGTTATAAAAGGTGCCAAGGAGAACAATCTAAAAAATATTGATATACAATTACCTAAAGATAAATTCATTATCATGACAGGGTTATCAGGCTCAGGAAAGACAAGTCTTGCTTTTGATACTATCTATAAAGAGGGCCAAAGACGCTATGTTGAGAGTCTTAGTGCTTATGCTAGACAGTTTTTAGGAAATTTAGAAAAGCCCGATGTTGAATCAATTGAAGGGTTAAGCCCGGCTATATCAATTGATCAAAAAACAACCAATAAAAATCCAAGGTCGACAGTAGGAACTGTGACTGAGATCTATGATTATTTTCGTTTGCTCTACGCTAGAATCGGGAAACCTATGTGTCCAACACATGGGATAGAAATCACCTCACAAAGCATAGAAGAAATGACTGATAGAATTCTTGAACGTGAAGAGGGTACAAGGATTGAAATTTTAGCCCCAATTGTCGAAGGTCAAAAGGGAACACATGCTAAAACCCTTGAACAACTTCAAAAAGACGGATATGTTCGTGTGCGTATAGATGAAGAAATTTATGATATTGATCAAACAATTGCACTTGAAAAAAATAAAAAACATTCGATTGATGTAATGGTTGATCGATTAAAAATTCGTGAGGGTATTCGATCGCGTCTTTATGACTCATTAGAAACAGCTTCTAAGATGGGAAATGGCAAGGTTAGGGTATTAATTGATAAAAATGAACATACATTTAGCGAACATTTTGCTTGTCCACATTGCGATTTTTCAATCGGTAAACTAGAACCAAGACTCTTTTCTTTTAACGCACCTTTTGGATCGTGTGACACATGTAATGGGTTAGGGTATACCAATAAAATTGATCAAGACTTGTTAATTGAAGATGAAAATTTATCCATCATTGATGGTGCTATTAAAGGGTGGAAAAATACCGATGCCCTACACTTCAAACAATTACAAGCGACATGTGACCACTATAATATCGATATTAAAAAGCCATTTAAAACATTGACCAAAGATCAAGTGAATACGATATTTTTTGGTTCTGATGAGCCTATCCATTTTAATTTTAAAGGAAAGACAAGCCGAATCACCCATAATAAAGTTGATTATTATGAAGGGATTATTAATAATTTAGAGCGACGCTATCTTGAGACAACTTCACGCTTCATGCGTGAATGGATTGAATCACTGATGGCTGAACATACATGTCAAACCTGTCAAGGGAAAAAACTTGATAAAAAAGCATTGAGCGTTAAAGTTGGTGGCTATGATATTGTTGACCTCACCGATTTAAGCGTTATTGATATGTTAGAGTTTTTTGAAGGACTAAGTCTATCCACAACAGATCAAAAAATTGCGACGATGATTTTAAAAGAAATTATAGAACGCTTATCATTTTTAAAAAATGTTGGGCTTGATTATTTAACCTTATCGCGAAGAGCTGCAACCCTCTCAGGAGGAGAAAGTCAACGCATTCGATTAGCAACTCAAATCGGGTCACGGCTAACGGGTGTATTATATGTCTTAGATGAGCCTTCTATAGGTCTTCATCAGCGTGACAATGCAAGATTAATCAATGCATTAAAGTCAATGCGAGATTTGGGGAATACACTTATTGTGGTTGAACATGATGAGGAAACCATGCGAGAGTGTGACATGATTGTTGATATTGGTCCTGGGGCTGGGGATAAAGGTGGAGAAGTTGTCTTTCAAGGGACATATGATGAAATCTTGAATGCCGAACACTCTATTACAGGTCAGTATCTATCAAAACGTAAAAGCATCCCAGTTCCAAGTGAAAGAAGAAAACCGGGGAATGGCTTTATTAAAGTATTAAATGCTCATGAAAACAATCTAAAAAATGTCGATGTTGATTTTCCACTTGGACTGCTTACGGTTGTCACAGGAGTGAGTGGAAGTGGAAAAAGTTCATTAGTTAATGAGTGTTTATATAAAGGACTTCACAATACCGTGTATAAGAAAAAATTACAAGAAGGACAATTTGATCGCATAGAAGGTTCAGACGCTATTGGGAAAATGATAAATATTGACCAGTCGCCGATTGGAAGAACACCAAAAAGTAATCCAGCGACCTATACTGGTGTATTTGATGATATCCGTGATATATTTGCGATGACCAATGAAGCGAAAGTTCGCGGATATCAAAAAGGAAGGTTTAGTTTTAATGTAAAAGGTGGGCGTTGTGAAACATGCCGTGGAGATGGTGTTAAGAAAATTGAAATGCATTTCTTACCAGATGTTTATGTGGAGTGTGAAGCGTGTAAAGGGAAGCGCTATAACACGGAAACCTTACAAGTTAAATATAAAGGAAAAACCATTGCGGATGTTTTAGAGATGAATATTGATCAAGCTGTTGAATTTTTTGAAAACATCCCTAAAGTGAAACATAAATTAGAAACCCTTCAAAATGTCGGGTTAGGCTATTTACAAATAGGTCAACCAGCGCCAAGTCTTTCTGGTGGAGAAGCGCAAAGGGTAAAACTTGCAAAAGAATTAACCAAACAAATCACAAGCGATACGTTATATATTTTAGATGAACCAACAACCGGACTTCATTCAGATGATGTTAAGAAATTATTAGAAGTTATTGATAACATTGTTTCAATGGGTGCGACGGTTGTAATTATTGAACATAATTTAGATGTTATAAAAGTGGCTGATCATATTATTGATTTAGGACCTGAGGGTGGCCACGGTGGCGGACAAGTCATATGTTCTGGGACGCCTGAAGAAATTATTAAATGCAAGAAAAGCTATACTGGTCAATTTTTAAAACCGGTTTTGAAAGGATAGTTGTTTATGGCAGATTATAAACACAACCAAGAAGAGCAAAAAGATACAGAAGAAAAAAAGAATGACAATGAAAAAACTGAAGAAGAAAAACTGAAAGAACTGATTGATCAAATGAAGGATTTAGAAGAAAAATCAGAAAAAAAAGGACGTAAGAAGCCTGTATTAATGTTAGAGTTTGGTGGGATTTTTCACAGACATCCAATGCTTAATTATTTAATGTATTATATGGTAAACTTGGTCGTTATCTATTCGATAGTAACATTATTTGGATTTGGCGAATTTAGTTCGCAAATATGGGTACCTTTATTATTTGTCATGATCTACACCGCCTCAGAGATAGTCTTTAGGCAATATATAATGCTTAAACACTTTAAAATTGCACTTAAATCGCTTGGGTTTATTTTCTTTTTCGGATATTTAACTTTGTTTTATTTAATTGATATCTATCTTTTTCCAAATACATTGTCATTTCATAATGAAACGTTATTAATTATGTTTGCAGGAATGTTTGTTGTCTTTAGATATTTGCTTACCTATTTAATAAAATATGTCATATTTAGACAAAGGGGGTTATAAAATGGGTTTAAAAGTTAAAGACTTAGTAGAAACGTATAAAATGGATGTGTTAACGGGAGACTCTGGTTTAGACCGTTTAATCGAGAAAAGCCAAATTACCCGTCCTGGGTTAGAACTTGCTGGAATGTTTGATTTTTACGAAGATGATAGACTACAATTAGTAGGGAGTAAAGAGATTGCGTTTTTCTGGTGGTTAAATGAAAAAGACCAAGATATTCGTGTCGATATGCTGTTTGAAAAAAGACCACCCGCATTTTTATTTTCTAAAAATGTTGATGTGCCTCAAGTCTTTATTGATAAAGGAAAAAAATACGATGTTCCTGTAATCAAAAGTAAGTTAAAATCAAGTGAACTTTTTAGTAGTGTATATAATTATCTCTATAGCGCTTTAGCAGAGCGTATCGGTGTACACGGGACGTTAGTTGACATTAACGGAATTGGTGTACTTATTAGAGGTAAAAGTGGAATTGGTAAAAGTGAGGTTGCCTTAGAGCTTGTAAGACGTGGCCATCAATTGGTCGCAGATGATCGGGTAGATATTTATGAAAGAGAAATAGGGATGCTTATAGGTGAAGCCCCTAAAGTGTTAAGAAAATATCTAGAAATTCGTGGGATCGGGATTGTTAATGTTGTTAAACTATTTGGAGCAAGCGCTTATAAAGATAATAAGAAGGTAATGTTGATAGTTGAGCTTATCCCTTTCGATTTACAAACGGATCATGATAGACTAGGTCTTGATGATGTTACCGAACAAATTTTTGAAACGAAAGTACCGTTAGTTAAGATACCAATTACAGCCGCACGAAGTGTTCCAAGTTTAATTGAAGTAGCAGCGATGAATACAAGATTAAAATTTTTAGGCATTAATATGGCCCATGAGTTTACTGATGAGTTAACAGTGATGATGGATGAGAATAAAAACAAAAATAAAAAGTAAAGAGGTAATGGATTATGGAGCATGTTTATGACCCGCTAAGAAATGTATTATTTGAAATAGGACCAATCACCATCTATTTATATAGTTTTATGATTATGTTAGGTGTTTTAACGGCCCTTTATTTAGGGATTAAAGAAGGTAAAAAGATTGGACTAAATCCTGATAATATTATTGATGGATTACTTATAATTCTCCCACTGGCTATTGTTGGAGCTAGACTTTATTATGTCATTTTTCAATGGGATATGTACCGTAATGATCTTATGCGTATTTTTAGATTGAGTGAAGGTGGACTTGCCATTCATGGGGGATTTATCGTCGCAATTATCGCAGCCTTGATTTTTACACGTATTAAAAGAATGGACACCTTTAAAGTGTTTGATATTATGGCACCAGGGTTTTTAATTGGACAAGCATTCGGACGCTGGGGAAATTTCTTTAATCAAGAAGCCCATGGTGGTGTTATTGGCGGATTAAATAATGCAGGACAAGTGAGTCTTTCGCTTGATGAACAAAGAGCGTTTTTAAGCGAAACATTGCATTTGCCAGAATTCATTGTCAATAATATGTATTTACGTGGGGATAGCGGATTAAATTATTATCATCCAACTTTCTTATATGAATCGTTATGGAATTTACTTGGTGTAGGTATTATCTTGATTCTTAGAAGAACTAAATTTGTTCGTAGTGGAGATATGTTAGGATTTTATTTAATTTGGTATTCAGTTGGACGCTTCTTTATTGAAGGAATGCGTACAGATTCGCTTTATATCGGTGATTCAGGCCTAAGAACCGCACAAGTTATTTCTATCTTAATGATAGTTGGTGGTGCGACCTTTATAGCGCTTAACCACGCTGTATTTAAGCGTAAGCATTATACTAAAATTTTAGAAGAAAATAGTGTACAATAGCATTTGAGGTGAAAGAAATGAATGATGTAGTTATTATTGGAGCAGGACCAGGTGGAATGACCGCAGCCATCTATGCTGTTCGTGCAAATTTAAAAACGGTTATGCTTGAAAAAGCAGCACCCGGTGGAAAAATGATTAACACTTACGAGGTTGAAAATTGGCCAGGTGTTGGGAAAGTTACTGGATTTGATTTAAGTGAAAAATTCTTTAATCACACACAAGAACTTGGGGTTGAATACCAATACGGTGATGTTGTTGAAGTTGTTAACAAAGGTGATTACAAAGAAGTTCATACTGCAGATGGTAATGTTATTGAAACAAAAGTTGTTATTATCGGTAGTGGGACTGAACCACGTAAATTAGGCGCACCTGGCGAAGATAAATTATCAGGTAAAGGCATTAGTTTCTGTGCTGTATGTGACGGTGCTTTCTTTAAGAATAAACATGTTGTAGTACTAGGTGGCGGAAACAGCGCTATTGAAGAAAGTGTATTCTTAACCAGTATGAACGTGACAGTGACTGTTGTTAACATCTTAGATTCTTTACAAGCTGACCCAAAAGCGATTGATCAAGCCAAAGCAACAAAAATGATTGATTTTAAACTAGGGTATGAAGTTCAAGAATTTGTTGGGGAACAATCTTTATCAAGCGTACGTATTAAAAATGTCTCGACAAATGAAGAAGAAGTCATTGAAGCGCAAGGCGCATTCATCTTTATTGGTCACATCCCTAAAACGGATTTTGTTAAATCTTTAAATATTACCAATGATTGGGGTTACATTCAAGCCAATGATCGTATGGAAACCAGTGTTCCTGGAATCTATGCAATTGGAGACGTTATTGAAAAAGAATTACGTCAAATCGTAACAGCGACATCAGATGGAGCCATTGCTGCTCAAAATGCCGCAAAATATATCGAAACTATAAAATAAAACTAATGAAAACGATGCAAAGCATCGTTTTTTTAATAGATTACGTTATAATAGTAATGGGTGATACTATGAAAACCTTGTTTTATATTATAGTATATGGTTTTTTAGGGTATTTATTGGAACGAATGATTAATATTATCTTTTTAGCTAGATGGTTGGATAATAGCGTATTATTTTTACCTATACAACCCATGTATGGAATAGGTGTTGTCCTAACACTCATTTTTTACAATGCTGTATTAAAACACAGAACAATCAACCATTATCTAAAGGCACTCCTTTTATGGATGAGTGCAACAGTTTTTACAATGATTAGTGAACTCTCAAGTGGTGTTTTGTATCATCGAGTATATGGCGTTTTATTATGGGATTACCGAGATACATTCCCAGTCTGTAGTTTGCCTTATATTTGTTTTATTCCTACCCCAATATTTGGCGTCCTCGCAGCAATGAGTGTTTTATTCATTCACCCTTGGATTGAATCTTTTACAAAACTATTGCCTAAGTGGGTGATTTTTGTTACGATAGGCGTTGTTTTCATCGATTATATTTATACTTACTTAGAGGTGCTTATATGAAAAAAGTAGACAGTTTTATTTTCATTAGTGTTTTCATCGTTATAGCCTTATTAATTATTCCGACAACTCATCAATTATTTTTTGGTTTTACGGATACTTATCCCTTAATTGGAGGCTTTATTAAGTTCTTTATTTTTGCATCCTTTGGGGATTGCTTAAGTCAACGTATTACAGCTGGGAATTGGCGTGTTAAAGGACTTCTATATAAAGCTATTGTATGGGGATTCATTGGGATAATGATTGTTTGGGTATTCCAAATCTTTACTGAAGGCATCACGCATTTACAAGGGATTGGCTTATTACCTTTTAAAGAAAGTCTATTGATGAGTGCATTATTTATTAGTGTATTTATGAATACTATTTTTGCACCGACTATGATGTTATTTCACCGTATTACTGATGCGACGATTGAGGGTAAAATTGAAGATAAGACTTATCAACTAAAAGATACCCTTTATGCGTTAGATATGTCAAAATTTATAACCTTTGTAATTTTTAAAACCATTCCATTATTTTGGATTCCTATGCATACTATTACGTTTTTATTAGATGAACGTTATCGTGTTTTATTTGCGTCACTGCTTGGAGTTGCACTTGGACTTATATTAGGATTTGCTAAACGAAAAGAATAGAAAGGGAGATGACCATGTCATTTACATCAGATACTAAACAAGAACTGCTGACTATTGAACAAAAACCATGTTGTAATATTGCTATGTTAAGTGCTTTATTAGCAATTAATGGACATCTATCACTCTCTAATGATGGTATGGGATTAGTTTTTCAAACAACTTCTTTACCACTTGCAAGAAAAGTTATTAAATTGATCAAAAACCTTTATCACATTGAAGTTGAGGTTTTATCAAAGCAACAGCTTAAACTTAAGAAGAAGCCACAATATCACGTAATTATCAAAGATAAAACAATGAAGATGATGCGTGAACTTGGTTTGATGGATGAAGACCATGGATTTGCTTATTCTATTGATGAAACATTGATTTTAAAAGAATGTGATCAACGTGCATATTTAAGAGGGGCTTTTTTAGCATCAGGTTCAATCAACCATCCTGGTAGTTCAAGTTATCATCTTGAAATCGCTTCACAAAATGAAGCATTTGGAGAAAGTCTGACAGAACTTCTCAATAAATTTCACTTAAATGCTAAAACATTAACTAAGAAAAAGGGTGTAATCAGTTATATCAAGGAAAGTGAAAAGATATCGGATTTTTTACGAATAGTAAGTGCTACAAATAGTTTGTTAATGTTTGAAGATGAACGTATTAAACGCGACTTTGTAAATTCAATTACAAGAGTTATGAATATGGAACTTGCGAATCAAAATAAAACTTTAGAAGCTGCAGATAAACAATTAAAAAATATAGCAATCTTAGAAAATCTTGTGGATATGGCTAAACTTTCTAAAGGTGTCCATGAAGCAATAATACTGAGGAAAAAATATCCCGAAGCCTCTTTATTAGAACTTAGTGATTATAGCCGGAAGCATTTTAATAAACAAATTTCTAAATCGGGTCTTAATCATCGGTTTAGACAAATTGATGCATTAGCGCAAGAAGCATTGGAGGGGTTCAATGAAAGCCGCAATCGGAATTGATTTAGTTGAGATTGAAACGATTAAAGAAAAAGCGAATGCACGCTTTATTAATCGCATCCTATCAGATAAAGAAAAACCGCTTTATGATGCTATTTCCCATCCTAAAAAAAAGCTTGAATTTTTAGCGGGGCGTTTTGCCGCAAAAGAAGCATATACAAAATTATATCAACGATTTGAGGAACCATTAAACTTTAAAGATGTTAGTGTACTTAAGAATGAAAATGGTGCCCCTTATCTCGAAAGTAACTATAGAAATCAAGACAAAATCCTTATCAGTATTTCACATAGTGATCACTATGTGGTTGCGATTTGTCAGTTAGTGGAGTGATTACTTTGAAAAAAATATTATCTTTAACTTTTACAATCATGCTTATGACTATGCTCTTTGCATGTGGATCTGATTATTATGGGGACTATACTTATCAAGATTTTGAACATTTAGATCATTGGGATGATTTAGCAACACTAGGTGATGATTCTATTGATTTAGTTTACTATTATAACCGAGACTTTTTAGGCACATCTTGTTCTGGGTGTGAGATTGTTCAAGAGGAAGTTTTTAAATTTGGGAAAGAAAACAACCTTAATGTCCAATTGATTTTAATTAATGATCGTGAAATTCAGGGCCAAAGACCATTAGGTCTTAGAACTCAACCACGCCTTTTCTTAGTAGAAGAAGGAGTCATTACTAAAAATGAACTGGGAGCATCCCCTATCCTTGAGTGGCTAGAAGAAATTGAACAAGGTGATTATACTTTTGATCAAGAACCCGTTGTAGAGTATGCGTATGATGATGCTTTGTTTAATCATATAAATGATTGGGAAACCGATCTTGATAACATTGCACAAGAAGTAGATTATTATTTAGTTTATAGCTATTTAGAGGCTTGTGGAGCTTGCCAATCAATTAAAAACGAGGTATTAACGTTTGCGGCTGATAATGATGCAAATTTATCTTTGTATTTGGCTGATGCTGCTAAAATATCCTTATCAAACAGTAATGAGTTTAGACCAGGTGAATCGGGAGTTGTTCCGACACTGTTGATTATGCAAGGAAATGAATTGGTTGATGAACGAATAGGGACAGTTGAAATTATCGATGCGTTAGAAGCATTAAACAATGGAGATTATGTCTTTGATTAAAGTTGGTTTATAAACGATTTATATTGATTTATAGCGATATCCCATAAAAAAAGCATCCATATTTGGATGCTATTTTTGATTGATTCTATTAATGAGTTCAATAACTTTTTCTTTTATTAAATCCCTTGTTTCAATGTAATCTTCTAATGGACCACCACTTGGATCATCAAGACCCCAATCTTCTTTGTGATGGGTTGGGACATAAGGACACTCGACATTACACCCCATTGTAATTAGATAATCAAGAGGTTCTTTCGGTAAAGCATCTAATTTTTTTGGATATTGATCACTGATATCAACCTCATCCATTGCCATGGCCTTTACAGCGAGGGGTTTAACCTCAGGATAATCTTCTGTACCGGCTGAATAAGCTTCGATGTTATCAGTTTTTAAAGCCTTTAAATAGCCCTCTGCCATTTGAGAACGACAACTATTATGGACACACACAAATGCAACTTTTATCATTTTATCACCTCAACTATTATTATCGCTTATTTTAAGAATTATTTTGTGTTTATTAACATTTCTTTACAAATTATAAAAATAATCATTATAC
>Ga0075011_10000197_pt1 | contig 31295 bp, 27 predicted proteins | sample TARM_MetaG_T_14_FD_72354 | JGI IMG/M metagenome (GOLD analysis project Ga0075011, IMG submission 72354) | Freshwater microbial communities from Pennsylvania, USA, analyzing microbe dynamics in response to fracking - TARM_MetaG_T_14 | ecosystem: Environmental > Aquatic > Freshwater > River...
GAACATCTTACCTCTGTACCCTACGAGAGATAATGTACAACAACTGGTCAGAAATTAAAACAATTTTTGTAATTTATTTTCATTAAACTTTTATTAAGCAACATAAGCAGTTGAATTGAGATTATTTTTTTACAGGTAAAAATAAAGCCAGCGGTGTGCGCTGGCTCAAATTTATACTATTTTTTGCCCAGTTATATCACTAGTGTGCCTGATCCCAGTTCTCACCATGGCCAGCTTCTGCTACCAGAGGTACAGCCAGAGACGCAGCAGACTCCATCAATTGTTGTACTTTACTTTCAATTTCGGATAAAGCTGACTCTTCAACTTCGAATACCAGCTCATCGTGCACCTGCATCAACAAATTGACTCGGCCATCCCCTTCTTTACAAATCCACTCATCAACCAACAACATCGCTTTTTTGATAATATCGGCAGCCGTGCCCTGCATCGGTGCATTAATCGCTGCACGTTCTGCAGCTTTACGACGCATACCATTACGAGATTTAATTTCCGGCAAGTGCAAACGGCGACCAAAGATAGTTTCAACATACCCCTGCTCAGAAGCAGCACTGCGCGTATCTTCCATATATTGCATAACCCCCGGATAACGCTCGAAATAGGTGTCCATGTAGGTTTGTGCTTCACCACGCGGAATACCCAGCTGTTTTGCTAAGCCAAAGGCACTCATCCCGTAGATAAGACCAAAGTTTACTGCTTTGGCCCGGCGGCGTTGTTCGTTGGTTACCTGATCGATACTGATCCCGAGGATTTCAGCCGCCGTCGCTGAGTGGATATCTTTACCTTGCTGGAACGCTTCTAGCAGTGCTTTATCACCCGACAGGTGAGCCATGATTCTCAACTCAATTTGCGAATAGTCGACTGCCATAATTTTCCAGCCATGAGGCGCAACGAAAGCCTGACGAATTCGGCGTCCTTCCTCATTACGGATTGGAATATTTTGTAAGTTAGGATCAGTTGATGATAAACGGCCAGTCGCGGTTACAGCTTGATGATAGGAAGTATGTACGCGCCCGGTAGCCGGATTGATCATCTTAGGCAACTTATCAGTATAGGTTGATTTCAGCTTAGACAATCCACGATATTCCAGAATCACTTTAGGTAACGGATAGTCTAACGCCAGCTCCTGCAGCACTTCTTCATTAGTTGAAGGTGTACCCGATGGCGTTTTCTTCACCACAGGTAACTTCATCTGTTCAAACAGAATTGTCTGTAATTGCTTAGGAGACCCAAGATTGAATTCCTGCCCCGCAATATCAAACGCTTTCTTCTCCAGCTCATCAAGACGCTGAGTAATCTCCTGAGACTGAGTCGCAAGCAACATGTCATTAATTAAAACCCCGGTACGCTCAATACGGGAAATGACCGGCACCAGAGGCATCTCAATATCACGATAGATATTGAGCAGTTTTTCATCTTGCTCAATCATCGGCCAGATTCGATTGTGCAAACGCAGTGTTACGTCAGCATCTTCCGCAGCATAAGGCGCGGCCTGTTCCAGGTCGATCTGGTTGAACGTCAGCTGGCTTTTGCCTTTACCTGCGATCTGTTCAAAAGAGATGCAGCTATGCTGCATAAAACGCAATGCCAGACTGTCCATATCATGCTTGCCACCGACACTGTTATAGACATAAGAAGCCAACATGGTGTCATGCTCAATACCACGCATTTGTATGTCGTAACGTGCTAATACGCTCGCATCGTACTTAAGATTCTGTCCAACCTTATGTTTGGATTCGTCTTCAAGAATCGGTTTAAGCTGCTCTAATACCCAATCCCGATCTAATTGCTGTGGTGCATCCAAATAGTCATGTGCGACAGGCAAATAGGCGGCTTCTCCTTCAGCAACTGCGAATGAAAGACCAACCAAATTAGCAATCATATAATTTAAGCTGTCTGTTTCAGTATCAAAAGCAAATAACTCGGCTGATTTCAGTTTCTCTAACCAGACGTTAAATGTGTCTTGGTCCAGAATAGTTTGGTACTGGCTGCGATCAATCTTGACTGCTGAAGAGTCCATTTCAGGGGCAGAAACGGCACCAGAAGAGGCACTTGCACCAGAGCGTTCAGCCGCTTCAACAATACCAGTGCCACCTTCTAACAACTCAGATAACCATGATTTAAATGCCATTTTGCCGTACAGCTCTATCAAGCCATCACGATCAGGGGCTTGCTTATGCAAGGAATCCGGCGTCTGTTCAAGCTCAACATCCAGCTTAATCGTGGCAAGCTCATAAGACATATAAGCATTGTCACGGTTATCTTCCAGCTTTTTGGCCATAGTCTTCGAACCCCGGAAGCCAAGCCCGGCGATTTTATCCAGGTTTTCGTATAAAGCATCCAGACCACCGATTCCCTGTAGCAGAGCTGTCGCGGTTTTGTCACCAACGCCCGGTACTCCCGGAATGTTATCCACTTTATCGCCCATTAATGCCAGATAATCGATAATAAGCTCAGGTGGAATACCAAATTTATCCACCACACCTTCTCTATCCATAACCACATTCGTCATGGTATTGATTAAAGTGACATTATCGTCCACCAACTGAGCCATATCTTTATCACCAGTACTGATCAGTACCGGCATTCCCGCTTGTGAAGCCTGAGAAGCGAGAGTACCAATGACATCATCAGCCTCAACCCCTTCAACACAAAGCAGTGGTAACCCCATCGCACGGATGATGTTATATAGTGGTTCAATCTGACAGCGAAGGTCATCCGGCATTGGCGGACGGTTGGCTTTATACTCAGCGTACAGTTCATCACGGAAAGTTTTACCTTTGGCATCGAAAATCACCGCAATACGATCTGATGCAAATTGACGCATCATAGAACGAATCATATTCACCACACCGTAGACAGCATTGGTTGGAATATCGCCGTTGCTCATGGTGCCGGGATATGCATGAAATGCACGATATAAGTAAGAAGAACCGTCGATTAAAATTAACGGATTATCAGGGATACGAGCCATAGTTTTTCTTTCCAATGAGAAACGATTGTGGCATAGGATGCCATGACTCTGTTCAGGTTTCTACGCTACCTGACAACCAAAGCCATACTCTCCGGTACAATTCCTCATCAACAACCCCCTCACCCTGTGGATAACTCTGTTTATATATTTTATCCACTGGTTATCCAAGCCTGGTTCACCCCACAAAAAACAAAGTTAACTACATGTTTTTATTAACCAAAAATAAAGATCCTAGTTTTCAAACACGATCTTTTCCCGATCCCCTATTGTGGAAAAGGCACTCGGTGTCCTTTTACTCACCTTGATATATCGTTGCAAAATGAATGATAAAATTTCATCACTTGCCGCATAATTCTTATACAACATCAATTTAGAGTTCGGTTTCCGCAATCCACTCACTTCTAATATGTTAAGGTTCGATAACTCGATTTATTGTGCAAAAGAATAAGGCTTCCACCATGCAAAGTAACTCATTGCAGAATGCGCTTCAGTCAGTGTTTGGTTTTGATGAATTACGCCCAGGTCAACAAACGGTTATTGAGGCAGTGCTCAATGGTTACTCGGCAGCGGCTATATTCCCTACTGGTTCTGGAAAATCTCTCTGTTATCAGTTGCCAGCGACTTTGCTCCCAAACCTGACTTTAGTTATATCTCCGTTGCTTGCACTCATGAAAGATCAACTGAGTTTTCTAAAAAGTCGAGGAATTTCCGCAGCCTCTATCGACAGCACCCAAACCCGGGAAGAAACTCAGCAAGTTATGACCGGAGTGAAAAATGGCCAGATAAAAGTGCTCATGATCTCTGTAGAAAGGCTGAAGAATGAACGCTTTCGCGAGTTTATCCGTCAGGTGCCGATATCGCTGATGGTTGTGGACGAAGCACACTGTATTTCTGAATGGGGGCATAACTTTCGTCCCGACTATCTCAAACTGCCCCACTACCAGCGTGAGCTCAACATTCCGCAATCTTTACTGTTAACCGCCACGGCAACACCGGCGGTCATTAAAGATATGCAAAACAAATTTAATATCCAGCCACAACACATAACTGTGACGGGTTTTTATCGCTCTAATCTGGATATCTCTGTTATTCCGTGCCAGGAATCAGAAAAACTAACACAACTGAATAAGATTCTTTCAGGGGCGCCGCAGCTCCCGACCATTGTTTACGTCACTCAGCAACAAACTGCAGAGCAAGTGGCAAAATCGCTTATCCATATTGGCGTAAATGCACACGCTTATCACGCTGGAATGAAAAGTGAAGCCCGCGAAGAGATTCAAAAGCAATTCATGGACAGTCAGGTTGATTGTATTGTGGCGACGATTGCTTTTGGCATGGGGGTCGACAAAGCAAATATTCGTCGCGTGATCCATTTTGATTTACCCAAATCTATTGAGAACTACGCACAGGAAATTGGTCGTGCCGGGCGCGACGGACTACTCTCTGAATGCATTTTGTTAGGCAATACATCCGGCCTGACCGTATTGGAAAACTTTGTTTATGGTGATACGCCCGAGCAGTCCTCAATTCGCTATGTACTTGATCAGGCTCGCGAACATTCACCACAGTGGGAAGTGGTGCCATTACGGCTATCACGCGATAGTAATATTCGTCAGTTGCCACTCAAAACGCTGTTAGTATATTTGGAATTAGAAAATGTCATAGAAGCGAAGTACAGCTATTTTGCCGAGTATCGCTTTAAATACCTTCAGGATCAGCAGTTTATTATTAACCAGTTTAACGATGAGAGACGTCAGTTCGTTGAGGCTATTTTTAGCTGCTCAACCAAGGCAAAAGTATGGTGTCAGGTTGATATGGAAGCGTTGTGGATGAATTACCACTCAGAAAGAAGTCGGGTGGTTGCGGCACTGGATTATTTTCATCAAAAAGGATGGATAGAGCTGGAAAGTAAGCAACTGACCGATGTATACACCGTACTGCCATCATTGCAGCGTTCAGAAAACCTCGAACAACAGCTTTATCAAATGTTTCAGTCCAAAGAACAAAAAGATATCGACCGCATTCATACTATGCTGCAATTGTTTCAATCATCAGATTGCTTAAGTCACCAACTCGCCAGTTACTTTGCAGACGATGACGCACCAACTCAATGTGGCCATTGCTCTGTGTGTCGGGGCCAAATCGCCACCTTCGAGGTCGACACATATAAGGAGCCTGAAACACAACAGCTCTCTTCCTGGGTCAATGAATACGTTCAGCTTGCTCCATCAGCAATCAGCGATGATGCCGTGGCCCGGTTTTTGTGTGGTATTAGCACACCACAAATCAGCCAGCTCAAAGCCGGTAAATTGTCCGGTTACGGGGCAATGGCAAACATTTCGTTTGCGCAGGTACGCAAGCAGGTGCAAATCGTTCGCCACTGAAGCTGTACGAACACAAACACGCATCAACTCGTCCATGGGGCTTCAACTTGCCGTCCATCGTAAATAGAGTGTGTTTATCGACACCGGTTACTGATCAAATTGTTTTCTAGCAAGGTACAATGACTTTGTATCAGCCATAAAAAAAGCGACATCAGAGATGTCGCTTAGCAATATAAGGTTGAAGCCAAATTACAACTTTCAGCCACACCATAAAGCCTAAAAATTACACTGGAAGCAATGTGAGCAATGTGAGCAATGTCGTGTCAAAAAGAACAGGCTCGTTCTAAAAGTCATCAACCCCGCAGCAAGTCACTTTAAGGCTGTGTCTTTATGAATGTCACTTATTCCCTAAGACAGGTTTAATAATAATGATTATCATTTAATAGTCAACTCTAAATGAGAAAAAATCTCATTTATTTTTTAACTGCTTCACAAAATGAATTCGACTATCCGAAAGTTGCTCGTAAGGCTCAAAATGCTCGATCAAATAATGATTCCTCACTAACAGCCTTAACATTGCACCAAACTGATTGCGTGATTTGACCTTAATTCGTTGATAGCCCTTACTTTTAACCCATTGTTCTTGTTGATCCAACATTTGCTGCGCAACGCCCATATTGCGAGCTTTAGGAGAAACACCTCCAAACCAGCTATAGAAAGTTTCAGAATCCAACTCATAGCCAATTTTAAACCCCATAATCTGACCTTGCTCTTCAGCCACCAATATTAAATGCGGTTTTCCTTCAAGTCGTATGGACAAACTCTTTTCGGTCTCTTTAGTGATGAACTCGTCGATGTCTTCGACCACCTCAACCACCTCACACAAACGGCCTTCACGTATCTTCATGTCTGCTCCTAAAACAAAAAGGCTGGTATTCACCAGCCTCAAGTTAAATCGGAAAAATTACCGGTTATTATTTAAGATATTTTGCAGCTTCAGCATTATCTTCCGCTAACCACTGAGCAACGTCTTTGGCAAAGTAAGTCAAGATACCATCGGCACCAGCACGCTTGAAACACAATAGAGATTCCAGCACCGTATCGCGCTCTGATAACCAGCCATTTAAGATCGCAGCCTTATGCATGGCGTATTCACCAGACACCTGATAGGCGAATGTCGGCACAGTTAATTCGGTTTTCACCCGACGTACGATATCCAGATACGGCATGCCCGGTTTGACCATCACCATATCCGCGCCTTCACTGATATCCATTGCCACTTCGTGAATCGCTTCATCGCTGTTGGCCGGATCCATCTGGTAATTTTTCTTGTTGCTGCCTTTTAAGTTGCTTGCAGAGCCAACCGCATCACGGAAAGGACCATAGTAGCAAGACGCATATTTCGCAGAGTAAGCCATAATCTGAGTATGAATGTGCCCTGCTTCTTCTAATGCATCACGAATACGACCAATACGACCATCCATCATGTCAGATGGCGCAACAACATCAGCGCCCGCTTCAGCATGAGACAAGGCTTGTTTAATCAGCACTTCCGTTGTCTCTTCATTGAGTACATAGCCATCTTCGTCAATGATGCCGTCCTGACCATGGGTGGTATACGGGTCAAGCGCCACGTCAGTAATCACACCGATTTGCGGCACATGTTCTTTAAGCAGACGAACAGCACGTTGTACTAAACCGTCCGGGTTATACGCTTCAGCCGCGTCGAGGCTTTTTGCATCCTGATTGACTACAGGGAACAGAGCGATTGCTGGGATCCCAAGGTTTGCCAGATACAGGGCTTCTTCAAGCAGTAAATCAATCGACAGACGCTCAATGCCGGGCATAGATTCAACCGCTTCGCGGCGATCTTTCCCCATCAGAACGAACATCGGATAAATCAAATCATTCACCGAAAGCTGATTTTCTGCTACTAATCGACGAGAAAAATCGTGTTTACGTAAACGGCGTAGACGACGGCCCGGGAACTGGCCTTGGATGGATACAGACACTCTACTCTCCTTTCTTGGACAGCCTGATGCAATATGTCGCTCAGACCTTATTGATGAGATACAGGCAAAATAATATCACTCTGAAGTTATGGCGCTAGGGACAATCAACAAAAAATGATCATAAACTCACACTCACGTATACTGCCCGAGAACAATATACGGAGAAATAACACTATGATTGATACCCATGCACACATCTACGCCAGCGAGTTTGATAATGACAGAGATGACGTTGTGCAGCGCGCGTTGCAACAAGGTATCAAACAAATCCTGTTGCCTAATATCGACTTAGAATCCATTGAGCCCATGCTCGCAACCGAAGCTGCATATCCGGGTATCTGTCGCTCGATGATGGGACTGCATCCCTGCTATGTTGATAGCAATGTAGAACAAACACTGAAAACGATTCACAGCTGGTTTGAGAAGCACAACTTTATTGCAGTAGGTGAAATCGGGATCGACCTCTACTGGGATAAAACTTACCGAGCCGAGCAGGAAAAAGCATTTGTGGTTCAACTGAACTGGGCGAAAGAACTCAATTTACCAGTGGTCATTCACACCCGTGATTCTATTGAAGAAACATTAACCCTGTTGCGTCAGGAGCAAGATGGATCACTGCGTGGTGTATTCCACTGCTTTGGTGGTAGTGTCGAAGAAGCAAAAGCGATTAATGATCTTGGTTTTCACCTTGGCTTAGGTGGCGTTTCTACATTTAAAAACGGCGGAATGGACAAAGTGATTCCTCACCTCGATCTTGACTATATCATTCTTGAAACAGACTGCCCTTATCTGGCACCCGTTCCTCATCGCGGTAAACGCAATGAACCGGCATACACGCAGCTGGTAGCCAAAAGAGTCGCTGAGTTGCGCGATATGAGTATCGAGCAAATAGATAGACTCACAACACATAATGCCCAACAGCTTTTCCGGATTTAAACAGAAAAAAACGTCCCATTGAAGACAAGCAACACACCCGTAACTTACTAAAACGGGTGTACCCCCCTCGAAGCTTTCGGTTTACATTCCCTGTGTATACCGAAGTCGCTTGTCACATAACGGGACGTTAAAACTGATTAATCAGAGAGTGGATTAAATCGCTTCTCCAAACTGCGGAAAACCATTATCCCAAACTAACGATTTTACTCGTGTATGTCGGTTTGGATCCCACAGTGGATCACCCTCAATTTCTGTGTAGTCACGCGCGTGATACACCAGCAGATCATTTCCCTGTTCATCAACAGTGAAACTATTATGACCCGGACCATACACCTTCTTCTCCCAGTTCGTCTTGAACACTGGTGAAGGTGACTTAACCCAACTGTTTGGATCCAGCAGGTTACTGTTCTCATCAGCGTAGAGTAACCCCATACAGTAATTTTCGTCGGTCGCACTGGCGGAGTAAGTCATCCAGAACTTACCATGACGGTGAATAACAGAAGGACCTTCATTAACCCAAAAACCAACCTGCTCCCAGTCAAACTCAGGAATCGTCAGACACTGAGGTGGTGTTTTTAAAATGGTTGGCGTCTCAAGTTCAGCAATATACAAATTCGAGTTGCCCGGAATCTGGTTATCTTTCTGCGCCCATACATAATAGTTCACCCCTTTATGGGTAAATGAAGTCGCATCTAAGCAGAAAGTATCCATACCGGTGTCGATCTGACCTTCAAACGTCCATTCATCAGTAATGGGATTCGCATTGCGGTTTGAAATCGCATACATACGGTGCTGGAACAGACCATCAATGATTTCACGTGATGGCGCTGCAGCGAAATAGACGTACCAGGCATCATCGATAAAATGCAATTCCGGAGCCCAGATCAGGTCGCTATAAGGACCAGTGTCGGGTTTATACCAGGCATTAATCAACTCACTGGTAGTATTTAATTCCGCAATGGTCTTGGCTCGGCGAATTTCAATCCGGTCATACTCAGGCACTGAAGCCGTAAAGTAATAATAACCATCCGTATGTTTGTAAATCTGCGGATCCGCTCTTTGTTCAATGATTGGGTTAATCAAAGTATTCATGCTCTGTGACCTTAGCTAGCGTAACTTGTAACGTGTTTTTCTGGTTTAACCGTGCTGAGATTTTCTTCTTCTCCAAGGATGTTTGCAGCCGTGATTGACTGATAGTACTTATCCGTCACTTTATACTTAAACATCAGCGCGCCCATTAAGAAGTGGAAGAAACCAGGAATCACTGTCAGCATCAATGCTATACCGGTTAAAGCAAACTCTGACTGTTCCTGATTCGGCACATATTCGAAATAAGTTAATAGCCAGCCAACGATCGCACCCGCGATACCCATACCAAATTTCTGGCTGAAAGAAATACCACCGAACGCCAGGCCAGATACACGATTACCGGTTTTATACGCGCCGTAATCGACAGCTTCAGCAATCGCAGACCAGAAAACCGGAGCATGCAAGTCCACAACGAACGATACAAGGAAATATAAAACAAACGCTAGCGCAACATCTTCACGGCCAACAAATAGATACAGAGCAGCACTGATCAGCAATACGGCAACCTGCGTGTAACGGAATAGCTTAATTTTACAATAGGTCTTAGTAATCCATGTTGAAGCCACCATCGCCAGAATCGCAGCAACCACACCGGTCGCTAAGAAAGCAGAAATCATTGCTTCATCGCCACCCAGGTAATATTTGGCGTAGTAAACAGCAACTGAACCACGGATAACATAACCAACAGTACCAACCACGCAGACCATGCACAGAATGAACCACTGATCATTGCGCATGAGAATCTTAACTTGCTCAACGAACGGTTTTTTATCGACCACATGCTCGATTTTTTCTTTGGTTGTCGCAAAACAGAATAGGAACAACAGAGTACCCATTAAACCCATCAGACCCATTGAGTACTGATAACCAAGCTGAATATTGTCTGCACCCCACTTCGCTGACAACTGAGGTACGATGATAGTGACCAGGAAAGCGGCTATTTTGGCAAAAAACAGACGGTATCCATTCGCAGACAAGCGTTCTTTAGGATCATCGGTCAATACACTAATTAGCGAGATATAAGGAATTGTCACGGCTGTAAACATGACCGTAACTAAAATGTAGGTTGCGTAAGCGTAAATCAGTTTGGTGTTGTAGTCACCGTCAGGGGTACTGAAGGCAAGGTACACGGAAACACCAAATGGAATCGCTAAAAATAGCAGGTACTGACGGTAACGTCCCCAACGAGAAGTAAACTTATCAGTAATCATCCCCATAATTGGATCAGTCACCGCGTCAATCAATCGAACAACGATGAATAGCATCGCCAGATCTTCAGGCTTAATACCAAAAATATCTGTATAGAAGAAAGTGATAATGAGCATCATAGAAGATATGACCACATTCACGGCCATATCGCCGGCCCCAAAACCGACTTTTTCTAAAACGGGCAGTTTGTACTTATACATAACGTTCTATCCTGAAATAATTATTTTAATAGCATCAATAATAAAATTACTAATAACATTACTAATAATATTACCTATAATTTATTTATCTGGATGTTACCTTCATCAAACTGATTTTTTCATAGCGGTTTTATACATAATTTCAGCAAACCCGTTTATAAAATCCCGTTAAAAAGAGGCCAAATGGAGCAAATGCCACGCAAATAAATGCATGAAGTCAATTCAAAAAAACACAAACACATCACACCCAATATGCATCAAAGTGCATATAAATCTTAAAATTGGCAACAAAATCGAACGGTTATACAGTCCAGCAAAAAGAAAGCCCCTAACTCTATGGTAAGTCAGGGGCTTTAATTTGAATTGAAGCGGTTCGGATTGCGATCTTGCTCTTTTGATTAATCTTCCTCCTCATATCCGGTAATCATGGTTTTAATATGACTGGTTGGTGTCGGGCCAGTGGTTGTCATATAAATATGGCCTATCAGGAATATGATAAACAGGAAGGCCACCAACAAGTGCAAACTCGCCAATACGCTTAGCGGCATCACTGCGATACCGAAAGGATGAAGCAATAACAAAGCCCCGGAAATCCAAATCAGCGGAGCCAATATTAGCTTAAAACCCAGATAGAAGAATCGCTGCAGCGGATTATGTTTTCTCTCGGGTGTTGCTGTATAAGGGTGTTTTTGACCAAGGAAAATTCCGCGTATATAGAAACTAATAACAGCAGAAAGCTTCTCTGTAGTTGGAATATACTGTCGCCACTCTCCGGTAGTGAAATGCCAAAAAATAGCAAACAGCCACAGAATAATGAGCGTCAAAGCACACAACTCATGCCAGAACATGGCTTCGGTAAAGCCTAACCATTGGTAAGAGCCATGAATTTCAAATCCGGTCACTATCATCGCAATAATGAGCAAGCTTTGAGCCCAATGCCAGAAGCGTTCGAAACGTTTATAAACCATATGACGCATAACTTACTCCTTATCTTGTGGTCGTACGGAGAAAATACGCAGTAAACCATGAGCCATCACTACGACAATGGTTAATACCACCAGCCACCACAAATAGCGGCTATTCCCACCTAATGCATCATCTCTGCCCGGAATATAAAAGCCAGCAACTTTTGCCATTCTGCCATCTTTGCTATGGCAGGCCTGGCATTGCAACGCATTGTCAGCCGGTGCGACCATATGCGTAATAGGAAAATGGTAATCCGTATTCACAAACGCCATTTCACCACTGAACTCTAGGCCGCTTGCCGCCATACCTGCGCTTGCTGCTGCATTCCAGTCGTAAGACTTCCAATAAGCCGCTTCATCTTTCCCAAATAAATGTGGTGTAATCATCAACTGATTTTTAACATCATAAGGTTGTTTGCCTTTCATCACTTTGAACGGCCAGATACGCGATCCTTCCTCACCACACCGCCCTTGCACTTTGGTCAACTCAATCACACCTTCTTTATTAGGCGTAACTTTTTCACCAATAGTGGTGTAATCGATCTCGCCATTAAAGCACTCGTAGCTTGGAACCACATTTTTCTCCCAGACAAAGTCCCCTTTTTTAGGGTCATATAAGGGATTCCCCCACTCATCTTTCTCTTTAGGGCGTTGCTTATCACCGGCTGTAGACCAGTCCCAGAAAGTTTTGGTGGCTTTCTCCCGGGCGTATTCAGGAATGTGACAAGTCTGGCAAGCCAGGTTTTCTACATGCTGATTAAGGCGAATGGCGTTACGCGAGCCCTGATGTGGTTGCGCACTATGACAAGACTCACAGCTGGCACGACTCATATCAGTATGCCCGGGAATATCAATACCAGAGGTATCTTTAGCATTCATTGAGTAGCGAGAGCCCTGAGTAATATGCGCGCTGGTCGTATGGCAATCCTGACACATTAAGTTGGCGCCCTGCTTCGATAAATGAACATCTAATTCAGGGGAAGCCGTATTGAGGCTTGAGTCCATATCACCATGTTTGACGGCATCACCGCCACCACCAAAGAAATGACAGCTACCACAGTTTTTCACTTCGGGCTTGGCGACACTTTTAGCCGACTGAGCTAAGTCAACTGCGGGAAGTATTTTCCCGGAGCCCTTAGGCCACTCGGTGTCCACATAGTTAGGATGGCCGGCTGCAGTGGGGAACTTGCGATACTGACCGGATTGGTCATGACAAACCAGACAGTCAATACTTTCCTGTTGCGCCAAATCGAAGCTGCTGTCTTTCCAGCCATAGCCAGTGTGGCAACTGGTACAACGCGGTTCGTTAGAACTGATGGAAATACAGAAATTATTAACCACATTCTGTTTGCCATAAACTTCATCAGAGCTGGTTTGCTTATGCTCCCAGGTCCAGTGCGTTGACGCCTGAATTTGCTCCCCGGCCTGAGTGTGGCACTCTAAACACGCTTTCGTCACTTCCTGAGCCTTCTGGAAAGGCCCGTTCAGTTGTTCAAACCTTGTATGGTCAGCCGTTGAAGCATGAACCAGAGACACCAATGTCCCGGATACAAACAGCAGAGCTATTGTGAATTGCCTAATATTGATAATTTTCATTCCGAACATACCTTTCTGGTAAATTAGAACTTGCTTATATAATTAGACAAAACGATATGAATTGCGAAAGCAGATTGCTGAACAATTGTTTTAAATCAAGTTATTGTTCAAAATATCAACAGAAAAATAAAAGATCACAAAAGTGTGATTGCGGCGGGATTTATCAGTTAAACAAAAAAGGAGCTTTCGCTCCTTTATCTTCATCAATTACTCTTCGACCTGTTCGTCATCCGTCTCCTGCTTAGTGTAAAAGCGGGCAAAGATCAGTCCGACTTCAAACAGCAAACACATTGGAATGGCCAGTAAGGTTTGAGAAATCATATCTGGGGGCGTCAACATCATGCCCACAACAAAGGCAATCACAATGATATAAGGACGTTTCGACGCAAGAGCTTTAGGGGTGGTTGCACCTGTCCAACATAGCAAACAAATCGCCACAGGAACTTCAAATGCAATTCCGAACGCAAGGAACAGCGCCAGAACAAAATCCAGATAGCTGGCGATATCCGTGGCAATCTCTACTCCCCCTAACGCAATGGCAGTGAAAAAGCCAAAAACAAGAGGAAACACCACGAAATACGCAAACGCGACACCACAATAAAACAGCAATGAGCTGGAAAATAGCAGCGGAAATATTAAGCGACGCTCGTGCTTATACAAACCCGGCGCAACAAAAGCCCAAACCTGATACAAAATATAAGGGACTGACAAAAATACCGCGACAATCAGCGTCAGTTTTAACGGGGTAAAGAATGGAGACGCAACATCGGTTGCGATCATTGTCGCCCCTTCAGGAAGACGCTCAACCAGAGGTTGAGAGACAAACTCATAGATTTCATTAGAAAAGTAAATCAAGCCCAGAAACACCACCAGCACACCGGCGATACTGTGTAATAAGCGATTTCTCAGCTCAAGAAGATGAGTGATTAAAGGTTGTGCCTGTTCGACAGAAGACATTGGAACCTCAATTAACAAATAATAAAGAGCCACCGTTCCTGGCGACTCTTCACTTTAATAACTTAGTCGGCTTTCTTTTCTGCCGACTTTTGCTCTTCTTCATCATGAGTAGAAGCTTGAGCATCAGCGGATTGCGCTGTTGTCTGAGCTGGACTATCGGCTTTCTGTTCACCATCAGCAGAAGCATAAGGTCGCTGAACATCTTGTGCCGCTTGCTTAAGCTTATCTACCGACTCTTGTAACTCAGGCGAAAGATCCTTCATTCCCATCTGCTCTGCTTTGCGCAAGTTTTCTTGTAATTCTTGCACTTTTAGCTCGTGAGAGAGTTCATCTTTAACGCTATTCGCCATACTTTTCGCAGCACCAACAAATTTGGTCACACTGCGAATGGCATGAGGTAAACGTTCAGGGCCCAGTACAACTAAAGCGACAATAGATATTAATACCAGCTCCCAAAAACCGATATCGAACACTCTTTATGCCTGCTCTTTATCTTTTTTGGTTTCAGTTGAAGAAGCTTCTTTGTTCTGCTGCTCAAGATTTTTAGGCTCAAAGTCCGCATCTTTCTCAGCAGGCTTCTCATCATCTTCAGCCATTGCTTTCTTGAAACCTTTAACTGCACCACCTAAATCACCGCCAATGCCGCGAAGTTTCTTTGTACCAAACAATAAAACAACGATGACAGCAATGATAAGAAGTTGCCAAATACTAATACCACCCATTATTTTCCACCTCGTTACACTCTATAACCAAGAGCATAGTTTTCTAAAATTCAATTAATCTGCATCTTAGCGACGATACGTTCGCCAACTACACAGCCAAAATATGGCGCCAGCGCATCCGCTGCCCACCGCTAACTGTTCAAACTGGCTGGTAACCAATATTGCCGAGCATACGACTAATGTGGCGCCAATGCCAAATAAAAACTTACCTGTTGCCTGTTGGCGTTTCGTATCACGATACCCTTGGTAAAGCTGATCGATTCGCTGATTCATCACCTTCCCTTGCCGTAGACTATCGTATAGTAATTCCGGAAGTTCTGGCAATTTTTCTGCCCAGAATGGTGCTCGTTCTTTGACAGCATTAACGACAGCCTGAGGGCCCACCTGCTGCATCATCCATTTTTCAAGGAACGGCTTCGCTGTCTCCCACAAATCTAGTTGCGGATAAAGCTGACGTCCAAGACCTTCAACATAAAGTAACGTTTTCTGTAGCAAAACCAGCTGAGGCTGGACTTCCATATTAAACCGGCGTGCGGTGTTAAATAAGTTAAGCAGCACATGGCCAAACGATATCTCACACAACGGCTTTGCAAATATCGGCTCACAAACAATACGAATTGCAACTTCAAACTCATCAATATTGGTGTCTTGCGGTACCCAGCCAGAGTCAACATGCAGCTCTGCAACTTTGCGGTAATCCCGATTAAAGAAAGCGAGAAAATTCTCAGCCAGATAACGCTTATCTTCACTGTTTAGTGTGCCAACAATACCGCAATCCAGGCCAATCCACTGTGGATTATCAGGATGCTCAGGGTTAACAAATACATTCCCCGGATGCATATCAGCGTGGAAGAAACTATCACGGAATACCTGGGTGAAAAACACACTGACACCGCGCTCAGCCAGCAACTTCATGTTGGTACCGTTCGCTTTCAGGCGCTCAACATCAGAAACCTGTATACCGTATATCCGCTCAGAAACCATGACGGTTTCATTGCTTAAGTCACTGATAATTTCAGGGACATAAAGTTCTTCACTGTCTTCAAAATTACGACGAAGACGAATTGCATTGGCGGCTTCCCGGCGTAAATCCAGCTCATCAATCAGTGTCTTTTCATACTCACGAACCACCTCAACCGGTTTAAGTCGCTTGGTTTCGGGTGTCGCTTTGGCAACGATGCGAGCCATGCGGTACATCAGCTTCAAATCAGCATCGATCACCGGGCGAATGTCCGGACGAATCACTTTCAAAACAACTTCGCGACCGTTTTCTTTGAGTTTGGCGGTATGAACCTGAGCAATGGATGCTGAGGCTAATGGCTCGATATCAAAATCGTCGAACCACTGCTCTAGAGGCCCGCCTAATGCAGCTTCCATCTGTAGCTTTGCTTTGTGTCCTTCAAACGGCGCGACTTTATCCTGCAGAAGTGCAAGCTGATCCGCAATATGGGGAGGAAACAGATCACGACGTGTCGACATCATCTGGCCAAACTTAATCCATACCGGGCCCAACTCTTGCAGAGCGAGACGAAGACGCTCACCCAAGGGTTTATCCGGGTATTGATTGCGAATCCAGAACAATGACTTACGCATCAACAGGGGCGCTTTGGTTAACTGGTGTTGCGGAACCAACTCGTCCAGCCCGTATTCAAGCTGAACTTTAATAATTCGGTATAAGCGCTTAAATTCTGCAGGTGTCATAAATTATTCAGCAACCTCAGCTTTTTTTAGCAGTGCGGACAACTTGCTTTCCAACCGTGCCGCCTGGCTTTTCACGTCATCAACCTGATCACAAAAGTACGCCACTTCGAGTGGACCAGGAGCCACGCGCCACTCTTCGGTCAACACCTGTGCCAGATGGCTCTGATGCTTATTCAGTTGTGAATTCACTACTGAAGCAACGTTCTTAGCTCCTTGCACCATGGTGTGCGCAACGATATCGCCAGTTGCACGCGATAACCACTCTTCTATATCTGGCTTACAATCTGTCATTAGCTGAGAAAATTTTTGAGCCAACTGAATGTCGCCATCTAACACCAATTTGTCCTGCTTTATTAGCCGGGTGATATTAGATTGCTCGCGTAATTCAGGCAGTACTGACAGGTGTAAAGACAAATAGCAATCGGGTTCGCCTTCGTAATGAGCCAGCACGTCAATCTGTTGGCTAAAAACAAAAGTCAGAGTTTTATCGATTTCTTTCAAATGCACCTGTATCACCTGCCCTTTAAGGCGAGCAAGGCGACGAACCAGGTTAGGGTCGTCGTTGATCAGGGTATTCAGAGACGTTTCTATCACCGCGGTGACAAGAGGTTCAAACGGCATATGCGCCCCTTAAAATTTGTAACCACGGTGCAAGGCTACAATACCACCGGTCAGGTTGTAGTAACTAGCCTGCTCAAAACCAGCATCGTTCATCATCCCTTTCAGCGTTTCCTGATCCGGATGCATTCGAATCGACTCAGCCAAATAGCGATAGCTTTCTGAATCATTAGCGATCAGCTCACCCATTTTTGGTAAAATATGGAATGAGTAGGCGTCATAAATCTTTGACAACGGATCTAAGATAGGCTTAGAAAACTCCAGCACTAACAGGCGTCCGCCCGGTTTTAAAACGCGGAACATAGAACGCAGAGCTTTATCTTTATCTGTAACGTTACGCAGACAGAAACTGATGGTAATGCAGTCGAAGTAATCATCAGGGAATGGCAATTCTTCAGCGTTAGCCTGCACAAAATCAATATTGCCGACAATACCGCGATCGCGCAGCTTATCACGGCCAACGTTAAGCATTGAGTTATTGATATCAGCCAAAATGACATGCCCGGTTTCACCGACAATACGCGAAAACTTAGCAGCAAGGTCACCGGTACCACCACCAAGATCAAGAATTTTATGGCCCGGACGTGCACCGGAGCAATCAATCGTAAAGCGCTTCCACAGACGATGTACACCACCAGACATTAAGTCATTCATGATGTCATACTTAGCCGCGACTGAGTGGAACACTTGCGCAACCTTGGTTGCTTTATCTTCTTTACGAACCGTTTCAAAACCGAAATGAGTGGTGTCTTGGTCTTCAATTGCTGTATTCGTTTGCACGCTACTATCCGTCATTTTTCATCCTCTTAGGCAGCACATACATAGTCGGAACAATACCCAACTGCTGCAGTGGGCGATCAGTTTACTTTATCCTCTCCTTGATGTCTTTCTACTAAAGGAGCATTTTCAGAATCTTCACTAATTTGCGCCTTTTCTGCCCACTTAGAATGAATTGATCGTTTAATCTCAACACCCAATTGTTTAAAACTTTCCGCCTGACCAATCGCATTGCCACGGCCAGACACCAGCTTGTTCATCGCTCCCTGATAGTTCTGATTTGCCCGATCCAGAGCGGTGCCCAAACCTTCCATATCATCAACAAATAATCTTAACTTGTCGTATAGCTTACTCGCCCGTTCGGCAATTACCCGGGCATTTTGATTCTGGCGGTCATTGCGCCACAGGTTGTCAATCGTACGCAGCGCCACCAGCAGAGTGGTCGGGCTGACAATCATGATATTCTGCTCCATCGCATCTTTAACCAAACTCGGATCGGCCTGAATCGCCACCTGAAATGCTGGTTCAACCGGAATAAACATCAGTACATAATCCAAAGTCTGAATACCGCGAAGTTGATGGTAATCTTTCTGACCAAGACCTTTAATATGATTGCGTAACGCGACGAGATGATCTCGCAGGGCAATGTCACGTTCTTCATCGGTTTCGGCATGGAAGTAGCGCTCATAAGCGACCAGCGTCATCTTGGAGTCCACCACCACTTGTTTATCCTGCGGCAGATGAACAATAACATCAGGCTGATAACGTTTGCCCATATCATTCTGCAGGCTTACCTGAGTTTCATATTCATGCCCTTCACGCAGACCTGATTCAGCAAGAACCCGAGCAAGAACCACTTCTCCCCAGTTCCCCTGCTGCTTGTTATCCCCTTTTAACGCCTGAGTGAGATTTAACGCCTCTTTAGCCATTTGCTCATTAAGATTTTGCAAATTTCGCAACTCATGAACTAGTGTATGACGCTCTTTTGCTTCATGGTTAAAACTATCATTCACTTGTTTTTTAAACCCTTCCAGCTGCTCTCTTAACGGACTAAGCAAACCATCAAGGCTCTGTTTATTCTGCTCATCAACTTTGGCGGTTTTTGATTCAAAAACCTGATTAGCAAGGTGCTCAAATTGTTGTTTGAGGCGCTCTTCAGCCCCTTCAAGCAATTTCAATTTTTCTGCACTGGCCTCCAGTTGCTGATCATGACGCGCCTCTTGCTCGCGGATCTGCACATCCAGTTGTGCTTTCTGTTCACGAAGCTGCTTTAGCTCTTCGCTGTACTGATCACGTTCATTCTTAACTGCATCGAAATAACGCAGTTTCTCCATCGCTGCCATAAGTTTGCCGTGCAACTGCTTGAGTTCATATTCGGCTTTATCCCGTTCTTGATCGAGCTCTTCCAGTTCACCCAAACTGTTGTGTAACTGCACTTTAAGCTGTTCTATTTGTTGCTGATACCAACGCGCATCGTTGATAACCTGCTGATCAAGCAGTTGGGTTCTTACCTGCATTTTCTGCTTAACCCACAGACCAATCACCGTTCCGGAAATGATCGCGCTGGCTAGTGAGGGCGCCCAAAGCAGTACATTGTCAATAATCCATTGCATCATAAAGGTTTACTTCATCTTGGCTAATGTGAAAAATGGTATTTCTATACTGGATAAATGTCCAGTTTGTAGCGTAATAAATCCGCCGCTAGACTAGCCAAACGTTAAAAATTAAAACAAAAACAATAAACAGGTTAGGGAAAACATCATGAACGAGCGTCGAGCCTTAGTATTGGGTCTCTTAGCGGTACTTTTCTGGTCCACAGTTGCGACTGCATTTAAGTTGACTCTGGCTGAGTTCACCCCGATTCAAATGCTGACAATAGCCAGTATGGTATCTGCACTCGCTCTGCTGATCATTTGTGCTTTTCAGGGTAACCTGAATCAAATCACCGCCACCTTTTTTGCTAACCCCTGGTATTACCTGTTACTCGGGCTGATTAACCCTCTGGCTTACTATCTGATTTTATTTAAAGCGTATGCGTTACTGCCAGCTTCGCAAGCTCAGTCCATTAATTATAGCTGGGCTATCACATTAACGTTTATGGCCGCTGTTTTCCTCGGCCAGACAATCCGCAAACAAGACTGGTTAGCCTGCGTATTAAGCTATTTTGGAGTGATCGTGATTGCAACCAAAGGCGACTTACTCGGGCTGCAGTTTGACAGCCCGCTGGGCGTTGGTTTGGCTCTTCTTTCAACCCTACTCTGGGCTGGCTATTGGATTCTCAATACCAAAAACCAGGCAGACCCGATTGTTGGTGTGCTGCTGGGCTTTTTAATCGCCATTCCTTTTGCTGTGGCGCTGTGCTGGTATGAAGGTTCACCGTGGCACCAGATCACTGCGCACGGCTGGTTTGCAGTGACTTACGTTGGCCTGTTTGAGATGGGAATTACTTTCGTACTCTGGCTCAGCGCACTGAAAAACACCAATAACACGGCGCGCATCAGTAACTTAATTTTTGCCTCACCGTTTATCTCATTATTACTGCTTGCCACCATTATTGGTGAGGAGATCCACCCATCCACGCTACTCGGCCTGATACTGATCGTTATCGGTTTAGTCATTCAGCAAATTAAGTTTTCTGGCAAACAACCACAGACGGAAACATAAACCTAGAATAACTGGTGAGCCAATTCGACCCCTTGACCGCGTACCCGGTCAATCTGAGGGTAAACATCAGGAGTGAGTGATAATGCCCGTGCCGCAGGATGCCGGGTTAGAAACGCCTGCTTTTCACGTTCATCAAACAGTGAATCCCAGCGCTTATGAATTTCTCGGGCCAGAAACAATACACATGCGAGCTTTTTCGCCTCAACCGCTCTGCCGGGATGGTTAACATTTTCAATCGCATCCGCCATCTCCTCCGGAAATTGCCACTCTCGAGCCAACTTGGCACCCAGTTCCTGAGCATCGATTTCCAGTAGCTCTTTTTGTACCGCAACCGGGTTTTCACCCTGCTCGACACGATATTTGATCTGCGAAGCAAGCTCTGGTTCCAGAGCATGAATCATTAATTCGCCGATATTGTGTAGCACTCCGGTTGTAAACGCTTCGTTTGGGTCCAGCCTGACAGACTTAGCCAACTTGCTGGCAATCATGGCCACCTCAAAGGTGTTCGCCCAATAATCTTTGATATTGAGCGTCGCCAGATGAGGAAAAACCCCAGACACCACCGAAGATGAAATCAAGGCCCTGACGGCCCCACTACCAACACGAATAATAGCCTCATTAATCGTTGAAACCCCTTTCGCACCCCCGAACTGTGCTGAATTCGCCATCCGCAACACGCGGGCACTGAGTACCTGATCCATCGACATCTTACGTGACAACTCACTAAAATTGACGTTATCACTGTTGACCATATTCAGTAACTCTTGCTGGATACTTTCAATTCGCGGCAATTCATTAAAACGAGAAATCAAGGCTTCTTGATCCATTCAGGCAACTCCTTTTCCCAACCAACAGATAAACTATAGTTTAGAAAATTAGCTTCGTTGAAAAAGCCGGGAATCATTCCCGGCTTAAGTTTTTTGATAAAGTCCCTTTCCGGCATTCCTGCGAGCCTTCGCGAGACTAGGAATCTAATCGAAGCGCCCGTTGAGACTAGATTCCAAAGATTTCGTTGCGAAATTCTGGAATGACAATATTGGGTTTGTCATCAGTCTGAAGCCGTAAATCATTTGCGGTTTAATGCTAGGTAATTTTCTCACGGTAGAGCTTGGGGCTTACCCCGGCTTTACGTTTAAACACTCGTGAGAAGTACAACGGGTCAGAGTATCCAACAATCCGGCCAATGTGGTTAACTGAATAGTGAGTAGTCACTAACAGTTGCTTAGCCCGGCTAATACGCTGGTCATCGCGCCACTGGGTTATAGTCATTTTCATCTCATCGCGGAACAAGTGACCAAGACGCGACGGCGACAAACAAGTATGTGCCGCAATTTCCTCCAGAGTAAAATCCTGATTGAGGTTCTGCGTCATATAGTTAATCGCTTGAATAATTCTGGGATCCAGCGGTTTACTCACCACATCAGGCTGTACTGATTTACAGCGAATCAATAGCTGCTCTAACAAATTGATCGCCAGATCATCACGATATGGAAGATCCGACTTAGCAGTGTATTCAATATCAACAAATAAACTCTCGATATGATCAATATCCTGAGCTGATAACCCGCTAGTCACATAAACCCCATTTCGCTCTTCCTGCCAGCTTAACCAGTCATTCCAAAACGCACGCGGGCGGAAATACACCCAACGGTGGAACCAGGAAGCGTTATCTTTTTTACGATGGTAGTAGTGAGCAGCGCTCGGCGGGAACAATAAAATATCGCCGGCTTTAACATGAAACTCATGCTCGCCAGAAAAAATCGTCCCTTCACCTTTACTGGTGATATTGATGATATACCCTTTCATACCGCTCTGGCGGTCAATGGTATAATCAAGCTCATCGCCTTCGATGATTGGAGTCAGGCCTGCGACTAGATGAGCGTCAAAGTCATATCCGGGTTTAAGAGGATCGGTATTTTGCATAGACCAACAATCATTAGAATTTTGTCTAGTGTATGTTGAGCCGGGAAGTATTGCGATTTTCGACATCACATTTTATCTAAAACGATCCACTGAGTGGCTGAAAATGCTTCACGAAACAGATCGGGTTTAATGGAATGACGAATAGACTCACTCGGCAGACCATGCCTACGCCGCTGCCATTCAGAGAGATCAGCAGGTTGAAGCGAATTTTCAACATCAGGCTCTATTGGCGTAATCGCATGTCGAATGTCTAATCGGGTAGGAATACTGTTGCGGGCCAGATACTCAACCACAACCGCATTGTCATGAAAATAATAATTCATATTGATGGATAACTTATCCCCGTGATGCAACTGGCACCACTGCTCAATACGATTTTGACGGTGGCGAAACCTCCATTGAGCCTGGGTTGCATCCAACATATCACCATTATTGATTAACTCCAGCTTCCCCTGATAAACAAGCTTATCGGCATGAAACAGTTGAAACTGAGTCGGACATGGTTCTGCTACACGCAGTGTCCACTGATGACTATGAATATCCAGGCCTTGTTCAATTTCCGATTCGTCGACCGTCATATTTACCTCTACAGCTTTTTCTGAATAGAACCTTCAGCGACGTAACCCTCCCCTTATTTAGGGGAGGAGAAATGACAACTAAAAGTTAACACTCAGAATCAATTAAACGCCTGATTGTAAGCGGTAGTACAAGCTGTTGGTTTTCAGCTCTTGTTTAAACTTACGAGTTTCAGTGCTTTCATCGATAACAACCATTTCCATACCCAGGATATCTGCGTAGTCAGCTAATGTATCAACACTAACCTGTTGGCTGTATGCACTGTGGTGTGCACCGCCAGCGTGAATCCATGTTGCAGCTGCAATTTGTAGGTTTGGCATTGGCTCCCAAAGCGCGTGTGCAACCGGCTGGTTTGGCATGCTCTTCGGTGGGTTCACTGTTTTAACCGTGTTCACGACCATGCGGAAGCGATTACCCAAATCAATCACAGATACGTTCAGTGCATTACCTTCCTGGCCGCTGAATAGCAGACGAGGCACATCACACTTCAGACCGATAGTATGACGGTGAATTTCTAACTTAGGTTTTGCCGAAGCGATAGTCGGACAAACTTCTAACATGTGAGCACCTAATACCTGATCTGTTGCCCCCATGTTGTAGGTGTAATCTTCCATAAATGAAGTACCACCTTTACGACCTTTACCCATCTGCTTCATGATGTGAACCATTGCAGATGTTTTCCAGTCACCCTCACCGCCGTAACCGAAACCTTTCTCCATCAGACGCTGAGTTGCCAGACCAGGAAGAGAGCCTAAGCCGGTTAAGTTTTCGAATGTGTTAGTGAATGCGCTTGCGCCCACATCTGTCAGGAAGCGCTCCATACCCATTTCAAGGCGAGCTTCGTGTTGCATCAGTTTTAGCAGAGCAGGATCAGTCAGTAGCTCTTGTTTCATATCATAAGTTGACGCGTACTCGTCAAGAAGACGTGAAACATCAGCATCAGACACAGACTGAACGACCTCTGTCAGCTCACCCAGACCGTATGCGTTAACTTCATAGCCGAACTGGATTTGTGCAGAAACCTTGTTACCTTCTGTTACCGCTACCTGACGCATGTTGTCACCAAAACGGGCAACTTTCAGTTTCTGACCGGCATCGATACCAACTGCCGCACGACACCAATCATCGATTTCAGCGTGAACATTCGGATTCTGCCAGTGACCGACAACGACTTTACGGTCGATGTCCATACGAGCACCGATAAAGCCGAATTCACGACAACCATGCGCACTCTGGTGAGTGTTCATGTAATTCATGTCGATGTCATCCCACGGTAACGCCGCATTAAACTGAGTATGCAGGTGAAGGAACGGTTTATTTAACTGAGATAGACCCGCAATCCACATTTTTGCAGGTGAGAACGTGTGCATCCACAGAACCAGACCAATACAGTCAGGATCGTTGTTTGCTGCACGACATACGTTCAGAATTTCATCTGGCGATTTCACTGTACCTTTATCTACCATAGGTACAGAAATTGCGCTGGTTTCGTTAAAGCTTGCTACGATCTGTGCGCTGTCCTGTGCAACGTTTTCCAGAACTTTTGGTCCGTAAAGCGTTTGCGAACCAGTAACAAACCAAACTTGTTTTTCGTTAAATACTTTCATGATTTACCCTTTTAATCGTTGTTCTTTGCTGACTGACCGTAGTAAGCATTTGCGCCGTGTTTACGCAGGTAATGCTTGTCGAGCAACGCTTGATTGATATATTCCACAGCCGGATTGATTTGCAGTGTTTGCAGGGCCATGCCCGCCACTACTTCTGTCACAACTGCGTTATGTACCGCATTGTGGGCATCTTTGCCCCAACAGAACGGTGCATGTTCTTTAACTAAAATTCCGGGGATTGCCATTGGGTCTTCGTCACCAATGGTTTCTGCAATCACAAGGCCAGTATTCAGTTCATAATCATTGGCAATTTCGTCATTCGTCAATGCACGAGTGCATGGAATGCTGCCATAAAAATAATCAGCATGAGTGGTGCCTAAAGCCGGAATTGCTTTACCCGCTTGGGCCCATGCGGTTGCCTGTGAAGAATGGGTATGTACAACACCACCAATATTGGCGTAATTACGGTACATCACCAGGTGAGTGGCGGTATCAGAAGACGGATTCAAATCCCCTTCCACCACATTACCTTCCAGATCCACAACCACCATGTTTTCAGCGCTCAGATCTTCGTAGGCGACACCACTTGGTTTAATCACCACCAAACCAGACTCACGATCGATTGCCGATACGTTACCCCAGGTGAAGGTCACTAAATTATGACGTTCCAGATCAAGGTTAGCCTGCCAAACGTCATGGCGCAGTTTTTTCAGACGTTCTGCTTGGTTACTCATTAGTTTTGCTCCTGAGACAGTTTCGCTTCTGAAATTTGCTCCAGGTGTTGACCCAGTTCGCGGTATCCTGCGTAACGCTGCTGGCGTACTGTTTGCGTCGCTGAATTTGGTTTGTATACCTGGCTAATTGGGCTTGCCATCGCTTTTTGTGCCTGTTGCGCATCTTCATATACGCCACCGGCAACTGCTGCGAAAATCGCCGCACCCAGCGCACAACACTGCTCAGAGCTTGCGACTGCAATTTCACGACCAATAACGTCAGCACACATCTGCATCACATAAGGTGATTTTTGCGAGATACCACCGATAGCGATAACACGCTCTACATCCATGCCCTGATCAACGAAACAATCGACAATCGCTTTGGCACCATGTGCTGTTGACTCAACCAAAGCTGCAAACATTGCCGGAGCAGTAGAGCCGAGGTTCAGGTCAGTGAATGCACCTTTGAGACGTTGGTTCGCATAAGGTGTGCGACGACCATTATGCCAATCCATTGCTAGTGGTGAGTTTTCGTTAAAGCCATATTCCTGTGCAGCCTGAGCAAGCATTGGAATCATCGCATCATCCAGTTGCTCCATCACTTTCGCCGCTTCAGGGTTATCTTTTGCCAGCTGCTGAATTGGCCACATCAGAACGCGCTTATACCATGCGTAAGCATCACCAAATGCAGACTGACCCGCTTCTAGAGCCATCAGACTCGGCAGTGCGCTGCCCTTCACCTGACCACAAATGCCGTGAATAGTCTTGTCACCAACTTTGTCAGCATCAACCATCAGAATGTCACAGGTAGAAGTACCAATAACTTTAACCAGATCATGTGCGCCCGCACCGGCACCAACAGCGCCCATATGACAGTCGAATTCACCAACCGCCACAGCCAGACCAGCAGGCAAACCAAGTTTTTCAGCCCACTCTTCCGTCAGGTAACCGGCAACGTCTTCAGAGGTATATACCTCGTTAAACATGCGTTCACGAATGCCATCCAAAGTCGGAGAAATCGCAGAAAGGAATTTTTGCTCCGGTAAACCGCCCCAGCTGTCATGCCACATGGCTTTGTGACCAGCGGCACAAATACCGTGACGGAATTTATCCGGATGCTGATTACCACTTAAAAGCGCCGGAATCCAGTCACATAGCTCAACCCAGCTGTGTGCATGCTTGGCCACCTGATCATCCTGCTCGCTCACCCAGGCAGCTTTAGCCCAAAACCACTCCGAAGAATAAATACCACCAATGTATTTGGTGTAATCGATAAACTCACCACCATGTGCCAGTTCATTAATCAGATCCGCTTTTGATACAGACGTGTGGTCTTTCCACAGAATAAACATTGCATTCGGGTTCTGCTCAAACTCAGGTAGCAGTGCCAGAACGTTACCCTCTGCATCAACCGGTGCTGGCGTTGAACCTGTCGTATCAACACCGATACCAACGACAGACTGAGCAACTTCCGCAGAAACCCCTTCCAGCGATTCACGTATCGCCTGAGTCATCGCTTCTATATAGTCTTTCGGGTGATGACGAAACTGAGATTGCTCAGGCTTAGTGTATAAACCTTCCATCCAACGTGGGTAGTAAGTCACACCAGAGGCAACTTCCTCGCCCGTAACAGCGTTAACTAATAATGCACGTACAGAGTCTGAACCAAAATCCAGACCAATAACGTGTGCAGGGTGTGTCGCTAAATGCTCCATAACAACTCCATATAGGGTGATATTTTTTTATCTTTTATACCCCTGCATGGATTATTCAGCCATGACACCGCTTGCTAGATGCATGGACAAAACCGCCACGAGATAAATTTTGTGCTCAGGCCACAAAAAAACCACACAGCTTAAAAAACGACCAATATCACACAATTTTAGGCTATCAAAAACCAAAACCTTGCACCATCATCTGTCAGATATGCACCAAAGCACTGCGTTTGAGATCTGCATCATAGTCAGCCATGCTAAATGAATGGACAAAATTGCTACTTTTTTTGGATGTGATTTCTATCACTTCAACTTTAAATGAAATCTTCAAAGATGTGCTTGAAACAAACCCTACCCAGCGGATGGAATAACAATGAAACTAAAAACTCTATTAACTACAACCGCCCTAGCCGGGGCAACATTATTAAGCGCTTCTGCCAATGCTTTCTTTGGCTCAGATGATGAAATGCGACTAGGCTACCTGGTTAAACAACCTGAAGAACCATGGTTCCAAACTGAATGGTCATTTGCTGAAAAAGCCGGTAAAGACCTTGGCTTTGAAGTGGTAAAAATGGCTGTGCCAGATGGTGAAAAAACACTGAATGCTATCGATACTCTAGCAGCACAAGGTGCAAAAGGTTTCGTCATCTGTACTCCTGATCCTAAATTAGGTCCAGCAATCATGGCTAAAGCAAAAAGCTATGATTTGAAAGTCGTTACCGTTGATGACCAGTTCCTTAACGCTAAAGGCGAACCAATGACTGAAGTACCTCTGGTTATGATGGCAGCAACAGCTATCGGTGAACGTCAGGGTGCTGAACTTTACAAAGAAATGCAAAAACGTGGCTGGGACGCTGCATCTACTGGTGTTATGGCAATCACTGCCGATGAGCTTGATACAGCACGTCGCCGTGTTGACGGTTCAATCTCTTCACTAAAAGCTGCAGGTTTCCCGGCGGATCAAATCTATCGCGTACCAACCAAAACTAACGACATCCCAGGTGCACTGGACGCAGCAAACTCTCTGCTAGTTCAATACCCAGACGTGAAGCAATGGCTTGTTGTAGGCATGAACGATAACACTGTACTTGGTGGTATCCGTGCAACTGAAGGTCAAGGCTTCGGCGCTGACAACGTAATCGGTATCGGTATCAACGGCGTTGATGCAGTTAACGAACTAGCTAAATCTAAACCAACTGGTTTCTACGGCTCTCTACTTCCTAGCCCAGACGTACACGGCTACAAGAGTATCGAATCTCTTTACAAATGGGTTAAAGAAGACGTTGAACCAACTAAATTCGTAGAAGTAACTGACGTAGTACTTATCACTCGTGACAACTTCAGAGACGAACTAGCGAAAAAAGGGCTATAAGCTCACTTTCGGTGACGGCCGAGTTGGCCGTCACCAACTGATTTAACGGAGAGAATGTCATGGCGAAGTCCCCCTCATACATCGAGTTTCGAAATATCTCGAAGCACTTCCCAGGTGTAAAGGCATTAAACAACGTTAGCTTCCGAGCGGACGCAGGAAGCGTACACGCACTGATGGGAGAAAACGGTGCAGGGAAATCAACCCTGTTAAAAACGTTAAGTGGTTTTCACCAGCCCACAGAAGGCCACATCGCAATTGACGGTCAAGAGGTTGCTCTGAACTCGACCAACGATGCCCTGGATTACGGTATCGCGATTATCTATCAAGAGCTCAACCTAGTTCCCGAGTTAACCGTCGCTGAAAATATTTTTCTTGGCCAGTTACCAACTAAAGGCGGCACTGTTGATACCGACACACTTAACAAAAATGCGCGCGCTGCGCTTGAACGATTAGGTGAAAGAATCGACCCTTCTTGCCAGTTGAAAGAGCTGTCTATAGGTCAGTGGCAAATGGTAGAAATTGCTAAAGCCCTGAGTCGTAACGCACAAATTATTGCTTTTGATGAGCCAACCAGTAGCTTGTCACAACGTGAAATTCAAAACCTGTTTAAGGTTATCCGCGAACTGCGTGATGCAGGCAAAATCATCATGTATGTATCACACCGTATGGAAGAGATTTTCGACCTGTGTGATGCACTCACAATTTTCAAAGATGGCCAGCACGTTCAATCATTCACCGACCTTTCTCAACTAACCCATGACCGTTTAGTGGAACTTATGGTTGGACGTGAAATCAACGATATCTATAACTATCGCCCGCGTGAGCACGGCAAGAGTGGCTTACGTCTCGAGAACTTCGAAGGCCCGGGATTAACCGCACCGGTTTCACTTGATATTAAACAAGGTGAAGTACTTGGCTTATTTGGCTTGGTTGGTGCAGGTCGTACTGAATTGACTCGCCTGATTTTCGGCGCAGACAAAAAGACCGGCGGCGATCTCTACTTACACGATGTAAAAATTGGAGTGAAAGATCCTCAAGATGCGATTCGGGCAGGTATTACTTTATGTTCTGAAGACCGTAAAGCCGATGGCATCGTGCCGATCATGTCAGTTCAGGAAAACACCAATATCAGTGCTCGTCCGTGGAACCTGAAATTCAAGAGTTTAATCAACTTTGACTGGGAAAGAAAAAATGCTTCTAAGCAGAAAGAAGCCTTAAACGTTAAAGCATCCTCTCTTGATCAGCCTATCGGTAAGTTGTCTGGCGGTAACCAACAAAAAGTAATCCTTGGCCGTTGGCTATCAACAGCAATGAGCGTGATCCTGCTTGATGAACCAACCCGGGGTATCGACGTAGGTGCGAAATCCGAAATTTACGAACTCATTTTTAAGCTGGCAGAAAACGGAGTGACCGTACTCGTCGTTTCCAGCGATTTACCTGAAGTGTTAGGTATCTCGGACCGCGTTGTCGTCATGAAAGACGGCGCAGTAACCGGTGAACTTAAACGCGATGAATTTAATGAACAAACGGCACTTCGTCTGGCGATGCTAGATAACGAAGATCCGGCAGCAGCTTAAAATTAAGGAATATCATTATGTCTACTTCTAGCCCTACAAAAGCTCTAGAGTCAGCACCAAAATCTGGCGGCTTCGGCTTCTCAAAAATTTGGGATAAGTTTGGAATGCTAATGGTGTTTGCAGGTTTATTTCTGCTTTGCGCCCTGTTTGTTCCTTACTTCGCAACCTTTATCAACATGAAAGGCTTAGGCCTAGCCATCTCCATGAGCGGAATGGTGGCATGTGCCATGCTGTTCTGTCTTGCCTGTGGCGACCTTGACCTTTCCGTTGCTTCAATCATTGCATGTTCTGGTGTTGTAACTGCAGTAGCCATCAACGCCACCAGCAGTGTTGTACTGGGTATTGGTGCCGGTTTGCTATCAGGTGTTGCATTTGGTCTACTCAATGGCTTTGTTATCGCCAAACTGCAAATCAACGCCCTGATCACAACACTAGCAACCATGCAGATTGCCCGTGGCCTTGGCTATATCATATCTGATGGTAAAGCGGTTGGTATTACAGAAGAAGGCTTCTTCGCTCTGGGTAACTCTTCATTCATCGGCATTCCGACTCCGGTTTGGTTAACGCTGATTACATTCGCCGTATTTGCTTTCCTTCTAAACCGCACTGTTTACGGACGTAACACTCTGGCAATTGGTGGTAACGAAGAAGCCGCTCGTCTTGCGGGTGTGAACGTAGTGAAAACCAAGATGATGATCTTTACCATCTCTGGCTTCATTTCAGCACTTGCAGGTGTCATCCTGGCAGCTCGTATGACATCAGGTCAGCCAATGACTTCCGTTGGTTTTGAGCTGGTTGTTATCTCAGCATGTGTACTGGGTGGTGTATCTCTGAAAGGTGGTATTGGTAAAGTCTCTTACGTTATCGCTGGTGTGCTAATTTTAGGTACGGTAGAAAACGCAATGAACCTATTGAACATGTCTCCTTTTGCTCAATATGTTGTTCGTGGTGCAATTCTACTTGCAGCTGTTATTTTCGACCGCTACAAACAGAAATCACAATAATTACTGAATTAAATTCTTTAATATTAAGCCTCCTACTTTAGGA
>Ga0075011_10000198_pt1 | contig 31110 bp, 30 predicted proteins | sample TARM_MetaG_T_14_FD_72354 | JGI IMG/M metagenome (GOLD analysis project Ga0075011, IMG submission 72354) | Freshwater microbial communities from Pennsylvania, USA, analyzing microbe dynamics in response to fracking - TARM_MetaG_T_14 | ecosystem: Environmental > Aquatic > Freshwater > River...
GCCATACATAACCTCTAATATGCTGAAATGAGTATATGAGTTTTTACTCAAATGATTCGAGTATTTCTCGCGTCAGAATGGCTATCTCGCCCTTTGCTGCTCCATCGTTGGTATCGAAAACGCTCTCACCCTCCATGACGGATTTAACGTAACTTTGGCGTTGTGTGATCGCAGTTTTAAACGGCTTAATACCCGTCTGAGCAATGCTATCTTTCAGAACGTTAAGCATGGTGGCTTGTTCGATTTTCCGTGTGATGAGGAATCGAGCTTCTACCGGACGATTATAAGCCTGGGCTTCCAGTACCGTGACGACAGAACCGGCAGCGGAAAAATCCAAAGGGCTGGGTGTTACCGGGATGATAATCAGGTCGCTGACCATCACCGCTGCGGAAGTAATAACTGACAGAGAACCGGCTCCATCAATAATCACAAAGTCATATTCAGCCAGATCTTTTCTTACCTGGTAAACGTCTTTCTCTGATGCTGCGGTGTAAACATCGAATGCTGCTTTCTCTGCTTTATTCCAGTTAGTCAGGCTCATCTGTGGGTCTGTATCTACAACTGCAATTTTTTTACCCGAACTGGCAAGGCAGCTACTGACGTTGATTGTTGCAGTCGTTTTACCGGAGCCACCTTTAGGGTTGAGGAACGCGATAATTTTCATGTCTAAACCTCATTTGTGTGTTTACTCATTTGAGTTTAATTATACACAAAAACACAAATGAGTAAATGTGTTTTTTATGTGTAAATGAGTATATGAGTGTTTTTTTTGAGTGTTGGAACTGGCGGGAATTTTGGTTTAGGCTTCTCTCAATAGATTATTGCCAACCTCCATCGTATTCATTCCAGCCCTGATTAGTTGCATCATTGGTTAGCGTCATATCATCGACCACGCAGTTACGTATCTCAGCTGTGCGGTATATCTCGTCGAAAAGTTCGTCAATCTGCTCTTTCAAATCGGCCTCATCGCTATACGTAAAAATCAGGCTGTACTCATTGTTGTCCAACACCTTTCCGTCATAGTCGCACTCAACCAGCCAGGCAATATCTTCTCTGACCTTTTTCTTCCCACGGGTAAATTTGCTGCCGTTCTGCACCGGCACCCACAGTGTGGCTGTCACGGAAAATGCGGTAGCACTCTCAGACTGCCCGGAAAGAGAGGGGAGGGCTGTAACTGGGGGACACTGTTTAATCGCCCGGCTAATGGTGCCACGACTGCAATTGATGGTCTTCTGAACCTGGCTCCAGGAGCTGCCGCTGGCCAGCAGCCGGTTAATGGCATCATAGCGATGTTGGTTAACCTTTCTGCCCTGGTATTTGCCCTCAGCTTTTGCTTTGGCGATCCCCTGTTTCTGGCGTTCCCGCCGCTGCTCATAGTCGCGTCTGGCCACTGCGGCCAGCATATCGAGCAGCATGTCATTGATGGCCGAAAACATCCGGTTATCAAAATCGGTCAGCCCCGGAGATAAATGCAGCCAGGTAGTGGGAACATTAACGGCCACGACTCTTATATCTTTCCTGGCAATCATTTTCTTGAGCGTGATCCAGTCATTCCCGGCCAGTCGTGAAAGGCGGTCAACATCTTCAATAAGTAAGATGTCGCGCTGCCGACAGTCTTTCAGCAGCCGGAAAAGCTCAGGACGTTCCAGGCGTGAACCTGACTCATTTTCAATATAATAGTTACAGATGGCCAGCCCGTGCTCAGTGGCGAAAGTATCGATAGAGCTACGTGCTCGTGATGCATCCTGTTCGGACGTGGAGGCACGAAGATAAGCGCGAACAAAGCAGGTCGGTACTGTTTGGGTCATTTTTGAGAACCGGTTCTGTTTAAGTGTGTCGTGTGTGTTTAAACAGTACCAGCTTGCAGTGGTACGAGGAAGGTATACTTATACAGAACCAATCATTTATATGTATAAGCAGGATGGAAAGAACACCATCCTGCATTTCACATATCGCTAAATGTCGAGTTTTGGCAGATTGTTGACGATTTTCTGAGTTTCAAGGCTAACAGTAATAATACGTAGGAACAGCTCTAATGGATATCGAGGGTTGTCCATTGTTTCAATAGCCCAGTCGTTAGCATCATTTACAATCCCACTGTCATTATTGGTAGATACACTCTGCTGTTCCATCACCCACTCAAGAGCTGATTTGCCATTCACAATGTAGTCATAGGCTTCAATAGGAATGTTTTTTATACGAATTTTATTGTTATAAATGACAGTGCCTTTTTCACCTTTTTTGGCAAACTTCATCTTCTCAACATAAAAATCATCTTTTCCCAACTGAGAATAACTTAGCGAACCAGTATCAATGGTTGCTTTGTATGGTTCAATGGTTTCATAATTCAAGTGTAGATCAGCTAAATTACGCCCAGCTTTAGAATATTCAAAAAAATCCTCAACACTTTTAACACATGGAATACGTGGTAATTCTTTACTCAAATTATCAGCATAACTAGATCGATACTCATCGCTATGTAACAACCCATAAACATAGTAAAATACATCTTCCTTTTCAATTCTTGAGTTTTTATATTTATCTTTAAAATAACAGAAGCCATCATCAGTAATGGCATCCCTTTTAATATATTTACCACCTGTTTCACCTAACAAAAAACCATCACCTTCATGATAATTAGGATCTTCATCATAAATGTAAAGTGGGAAGCATTGTGAACCAGCAATAAAATGCAAATTAGGAGATATATTAGTAATTAAACAAGTAAATCCCTTGGTCTCACCAACTCCAGTTAAACCAATAATTAGGTTGTGAGCACCTTTTTCAGGTATGAACCTAGGCACCAGATGTCTACTCCAATTCCATGTTTTATTTGAATAAAACCACTCTTTGCTAAATGGTCTGTATAATCCAACAGTGAAACACTCCCCCTCTTTATATTGTTTATTTTTCTTTCCTAGAATATTTAATATGTCCGAAGTCCATTTTATTTTAGACTTGTCTCTTATAACCCAATCAGATATAGATCCAACACATTCGGGAAGCCTGTCTATCTCGCTATTAAAGGTGTCAATCATTACATCAACATTGTCATTGACAGTCCTTATTGAATAATTATAAACCCAATCATCCCTATTGGTTTTAACCCCCATTGAATAAATCCCAAATATAGCTAAAGATGTATCTTTTTCCTTTCTTCCTATAGAGATAAAATCACCAAAACTATCGTCACGCTGATTCAGCCAGTCATTGTAGGCATCAGGTGTAATTGACTGCCAGCCATGTGCTTTTGCAATACCATTGATGCTGACAAATTCAGAAATTTTCTCCAATTTTTCTTCGCGAGTCAGGTAGTCACCAATATCATGGAAATAAATATTTCCCGTCTGAGTTGCAGCCGGATTCTTCACCAGAATAGCAATAACAATCGGCGAACGACTTCCACTGCCAAAAATCTTGCCTCCTTCCTGCCGAGATTTTTCTCCAGAGGTTCTCTGGTTCCCCCTCAGATGGAAGAAATATAGGCTACTGAACTCATCTGTCAGACACTTACGCAGTCCATCTGCAGAATTTGTGTCAATATATCCACCGTTAGTAACAAATCCAATAACACCTTTATTTCCAATTCTATCACTTGCCCATCGAATAGCTCTTATATAAGAATCATACAACTTGCTCTTACCCGATGATTTAGAAGAATTGAATATATATGTTTCAGATATGCGTTTATCTAAGGAAGGGTAGCTAACATTTTTATTATTATTATCATCTTTATCTGCGCTGGAATAGGGCGGATTACCTATAATTACTCGAATATCCAGCGCCTTCTGCCGCTTACGGCGCTCGCTATTATCAACCAGTACCGCACTGACCAGATCATCCTTTTCATACATTTCAAAAGTATCTGTCAGACAAATACCCTCAAAAGGCGTGTACTCTGATTCATCAGTGATACCGTGATACACGGCTTCAATATTAATGGCTGCAATGTAATAGGCTAACAGGACAATTTCGTTGGCATGGATTTCATGTTTAAACTTGTAAGCCAGTTTGTCTGACGGGATCAGACCACTTTGCAACAGGCGGGTGATGAACGTACCTGTTCCGGTGAACGGGTCAAGAATATGGACACCTTTATCTGCCAGTGTCTGTCCGAACTCCTGTTTAAGCACGTCATTCACGCTGTGAATAATAAAATCAACCACCTCAACAGGCGTATACACAATCCCCAGACGCTCTGTCATTCTCGGGAACGCATTCCTGAAGAACTTATCGTATAACTGCACGATAATCTGCTGCTTACCTTCTGCCGTAGTAATACCGTCAGCACGCATTTTTACCGACTCATAGAAGCTGTTCAGCGTACTGGCTTCTTTTTCGAGATGATGCTCCTGCAACGTGTTAAGGACATTCTGCATCGCCATACTCATCGGGTTATGGTCGGTAAAATTGTAGTCCGCAAACAGGGCATCAAAGACGGGTTTAGTTATCAGATGCTGTGCCAGCATTTCGATGATTTCATCGTCGGAAACGCTGTTGTTCAGGTCGTCACGCAGTTCATCCGCAAATCCCCTAAAGGCACTAATCTCTAATTTATTCCCCGGATTTTCGAGAATACCGCGAATACGGTCGATGTGAGTGCGGGCAATTTTAGCAATATCATTCGCCCAGTCCTCCCAGTGATGCCGGTTACCGCATTTTTTAACGATTTTCGCATACAGGGCACGCTCTATCTCACCGACAGAAAACTCAATATCAAATTGTTCAGGTGTCGCACTCACTGCGGAGCCAATACCGCTGCTTTTACGCGCTTTCCCTGCCAGCTCGGATTTTTTCGTCTGCCGTTTAGTTTTCTTCACCACTTTATCGGCAACCGCGATCACTTCCATTCTGCCGGTATCTTTACCGTTAAACTCCAGCTTGTTGATCATCGCATCAAAACGGTCATCATGCGCCCTGAGTGCATTCAGTACCTGCCAGACAACGCGGTATGCCTGATTATTGTTTAAGGCATTTTCCGGCTCTTCACCGGCAGGGATGACTACAGGAAGAATGACATAACCCAGCTCTTTACCCTCAGCACGACGCATAACACGTCCGACAGACTGCACCACATCCACCTGAGAGCTTCTCGGGGTCAGAAATAACACGGCATCCAGTGACGGCACATCCACGCCTTCCGATAAGCAACGGACGTTAGACAATATCCGGCAGACATTTTCATCCGCATCCGCTTTCAGCCATTCAATTTTGGATTTTTTCTCAGTGGCATTCATGCTGCCATCAACATGCTTAACCTGACACTGAAGTTTTAATGACGGATCAATCGCCTTATCCGGTGCGGTTTCCCTGAGAAGTTCAATCTCGGATGCCTGATAGGCTTCAACCACTGCCCCGAACATTTCCGTAATGAGTTTAGAGCTGACTTTATGGACTTTACCTTTGCTCTCTTCAATCACCTGACAGAACGCAACCGCCCGTTTCATCGCATCAGGGTGAACGCCATCAGAATCCGCCAGCCCCTGCTTTGCCAGCGCTTTCCAGCAACCCACAATTTTTGCCGCATCGTCCACTTTGAGCTGATTGTTTTCATCCTTCAGCAAAGACTGAATGCGGCGACTGACATGCTTTTCTTCCACGGCAAGCACAATGACTTTGTAATCACACAAAATGCCAAGCTGGACGGCTTTTGAGAACGTAATGACATACAGATCATCCCCATAGAGGCGCTTATCATCCATTGAGCATAAGGTGACTCCCTCAGTCTCTTTCGCATCATCCCCGAAAATACGCGGGGTTGCCGTCATATACAGCCGTTTGTGACCGGCGATATACGCGTTATCGTGAATACGGACAAAAGCAGATTCATCATCACCGTCAAAGGTCGCGCCCGTTGTACGGTGCGCTTCATCGCAAATGATGAAATCAAACGCAGGAAAGCCCAGTTTTTGCGCCTGATGGATCACCTCAACAGAGTGGTAGGTAGAAAACACCACGTTCATGTAAGGCGGCTTATCACTGCCGAAAATATCCGGCTGATTAAAGGCTTTGACGAGACTGTTCGCATTCGTGGTCGCCGGATATTTCAGGTCACTGATACCAACAACAACATTGTCATCATGGTTTTTCTTGCCCACATCACTGTCAGAGCAGACAGCAAAACAACGCAGGTCAATCAGCGTATCCTGCGTCCATTCATCCAGCGTCTGACTCAACAATGCCAGACTCGGCACAAGGAAAAGAACGGTTTTACCGCACCCGGCAACAGCCTCAGCGATACGCAGTGACGTAAAGGTTTTTCCCGTTCCGCACGCCATAATGAGCTTGCCACGATCAGCAGTCGCAAGCCCTCTTTTAACGGCGTCAAGTGCAGGGGTCTGATGAGGCCGGAGTTGTTTTTTGGCTTTCATCACCGGCTTGTATGCCAGATCAAAATCGAATTGTGACCAGTCCAGTGCGCTTTGTTCAAGGTCTGTCAGGCTTAATGCCGTGACCGGCACCGCCTTGTCCCGCAGCATGTCTTTGGCTTCTTCCGTCCAGTTATCCGTGGAGGCAACAATATACCGGAGCGTAAAATAGGTTTTGTCAGAGGCTGCCAGAAAACTATCAATGTCTTTTTTAGCGATTTTGGTCTGATTGTAGTTTTTGCACTGGATGGCATGAAATTCACCGGTTTTGGTGATCGCAACCAAATCAATACCGGCATCTTTTTTCGTCGTAATACCAACAGCTTCACCGTACTTAGCAATCCATCCGGCATAACTCAGGACATCGCTGTATAACTCGGCATATTTAGGTTCGTGAAGGAAAAACTGAACACAAAGGTTTTCAAAGGTCGTGCCTTTATCACGTTGTGTCGGTGAGGCATTTTCAATTTTAGATAACAGCTCAGAGAGCGCATTCATCAGTCATATCCTTAAGAACATCATAAATATTCATTTAACGGGCTTTACTTGGAGTTTGAATGTCAACTGTGTAAAAAAACCGCTAAGCAGTATCGATAGCACAAATGATAATATAAAAATGCACATAATCTCTTTCATATCATGTGATTAGATTTTTTTATTTCCACTTGCATTTGAGGTGTGAGGGCTAAGTTTTCATTTCCAAATATATAACGTAAGCCGTCTAGGCGCTACGCCGTGCTTTCGCATTGAGCCTGGCGAGCTGTCTCCCCCCCGTGCTTTCATCGCTGACATAACAGCATTTCACCATTTCACCATTGCGGCATAAGGGGCGCTAAGTCCGGGTATGCTCGCCGTCATTTTCTCCTGTGGGTCTTTCTTCTTCATATCAGCTTCCGGTAATCGTTCCCCGTCACAACCTGGTCAGCAAGGTAATGCATAGCCGCTTCGCGCCCTTGCTGGCCAGAACGACTCCGGGGAGGCCGAACCGTCAGGCGATACGAAGACGAAATTCACACTGACGGAGAAACAACCATGACTATGAACCTGCATACCCAAACAAGCGCCCCTAATCCCGCACCGGCGACCAGCGTATCCCCGCTGGAGCAGTCAGGCTCCTCAAAAACGAAATTTTCTAAGGGCAAGGCCAAACCAGATATTTACCAGGTAGTGACTGACAGCATCATCGAGGCGTTAGAAATGGGGGTTAAGCCGTGGATGTGTCCGTGGAAGCGTAACGGTGCGGTGTCAGGTATTCCGTCAAACTTCACCACCGGCACAGCCTACAGCGGGATGAATATCATGCTGTTATGGTGCAGTGCTGCAAAGCAAGGGTTTAATGATTCTCGCTGGTTGACCTACAAACAGGCTCAGGAGCAGGGCGCACAGGTTCGTAAAGGTGAGCACGGTACTACGGCCATCTTTTACAAGACGTTGGAAAAAGAAGCTGATGATGGTGAGATCGAAAAAATTCCCATGCTGAAAACTTTCACCGTGTTTAATGTTGAGCAAATCGACGGGCTAGATATGGGCGCCGACAATGGCACCGAGATTGAACCACAGGCTGTAGGAGAGTTTGATCCGCTGCCGCAGGTTGAAGCACTGTTCCAGCGTACAGGAGCGAATATTACAGAACGTGGCCAGCAGGCATTTTTTAAACCGCTAACGGATGAAATCTGGTTGCCTGAGCGTCATTTGTTTGCCGATGCCGCAAATTTTTACGCTACCGGCTTGCATGAACTGACCCACTGGAGCGGGGCGAAAAGCCGCTTAAATCGTGAAATGAAAGGGAGGTTTGGATCGGAAGGGTACGCCTTTGAAGAACTGATTGCCGAACTTGGAAGCGCCTTCCTGATGGCTGATTTAGGCGTTGTGGGAGAGGTTCAGCATGAAAGCTATATTGCATCATGGCTGAAATCACTGAAAGACGATAAACGCTACATTTTCAAAGCGGCCAGCGCCGCATCTAAAGCGCATCGTTATTTGATGGGATTTTGAGGGGGGCGGGAGAGAGCATTGCCCACATATCCACATGAGATAAGCCAGTGAAGCGGGGAGGCCAACAAGCCGCCCCCGCGAACGGGAGCGCCTCTACCGGCGGGGCAAGCCGGTAGGGGTCGATTGTGGGTATGTGGACAATGCAGAGGGTAGTGCGTAAGTGCTGGCTAAAAATTGCCGACATTTAATATGCCGGTGCTAAAACTTCGCTTTCTGCCCACAGGCGGTTAAATTCTTTCTCATACTGTGCCGCAATCTGCGGAACGCCTCTTAACACTATGCTGTTTTCTGCGTTGCGGCTGTCTGCGCTGGCCGTGTAATTAAATGACCCTGTTTGTACTGTGCTGCCATCTGCGATCATCACTTTGTTGTGCATGATGGCGTAACGACTGTTAAGACGTACCGGAACATGATTATTTGTCAGGTAAGTGACCGCTGAATAACGGTCACCGTTCGCTTTCTTATCGGCGACAACTCGGACATTAACCCCTCTTTTTTTCGCGGTAATAATGGCCGTCGCGATGGGCTTACTGGTGAAGCTATACGCCTCAACATCAAGTGACGTTGAGGCGTCATTGACCACCGACAGAACATTTTGCAGTGCGGTATGTGACGGAGAAAAACCGACGCTGACGGTTGGGGCGGCAAAGGCCGGGAAAACAACCAGGAGAAGGGCAGGCAGAGTAATTTTAAGCATAAGTTGTTAACTCCAAGGCTTTGAGTTCATCCATTGTATAAAAGCGGAATACGTTACGGTGCTTCGCTTCCAGCGTGACTTGTTGGCTGTTTTCGATAACCTGCTTTATCGTGTCGAACAGCAGCATTAATGCCCGTTTCTTTTGCTCATCCGGCACAATGTAGAACACGAAAAACCAGAGGTTTTCCGTTCGCGCTCTCAGGTGACTGGCGATAATTTGCTGATAGCGTGCTTTCGTTTTTAAGCTACGTTCCGTTTCAATGGCGATCCGTTTACCATTTGGCAGCGTGATTAATCCGTCAGGCCGGTGCTTCACCTTAAACTGATTTAAAAAGGTGTTACGGTCGCCGTTAATCCAGTCCGTCGCGCCTTTTTGTGCCAGCGTCAGGTGTACCAGTTGGTTATCCAGATGGTGATCGAGGCTCCAGCCTTTTAACTTTGCCGGTTCAAATCGGGCGGGGAAAATCTTGTCTTCGGGGCTGAGTACGACGGCGATCCCATCCTGGGTTATTCCCCACAGCGTGAGACTGCCAAGGCGAGAGACGAAAACATATTTTTGAATAAGTCCCATCCCTTCCAGTTTATCGAGCAGAAGGTAAAGCGGTTGATGTGCCTTATACCTAAAAAGTTGTTTTAGCGTGTCAAAATCGCTGTAGGTTTCCTCTTTCAAAAAATTAAGAAGCTGTGCCATTTTCTCACTGTTACGGTCTTTGCGTTCTTTATCACTACTTATCAACATGGCATTCCCTTATTCATCGAAATCAAAAGAGGACGTTTCAGCAACCGGTTCAAGAGGAACTATTTCGGCAGGTTTATTTTTCTCTGCCTCCACTAAAACGGGTGTTGTTTGCGCTGCGGGTGCGTCAGTAAAGTCGAGCGGCTTTTTAATCGAGATGGGTGTGATCGGCGTGACGTCATAAACCTGTAACGGCTGTTTTTTCACTTTCAAGGGTGAGATAAGGGAGGCTCGGGGTAATTCTGTGGCCGTGAAAATATAGCTAACGAACGGAGGCAGGTTTAACAGCATGTTGCTGTCGATATAAAAACGTTCCGCCTGCCGGATCGTGCGCTCGTCGTCTATAACTTCGGTCAGTACCCGATTGGTTTTTGCTTTGCGACTCTCATCGTCAACTAAAATCGTACCGGACATTTTCGCCACCCATAACGCGGTGTCAGGGTCTTGCAGTTTATACACCAGTTTAAATTTTGCGTTTTCCACTACGGCACCCACCACGGCGTCGCCGTTTAAATCGGCGGGGCAGTCGCGTAAATCGGCAACGGACTGGTGATCCATAATGATATGCACGCCTTTATCTCGGGCAGCGCCTAAACCCTCAAGTGCAGGCCGTGATAAATGGTATTTTAGTTCGGCCAGGTGAATAGCAATCGGGCGTGGCGTGGTATTGATTCGGTCGCGTAACTCAGCAAGCTGCATTAACCGAACTAAAATCATGCGTTGAGTTGCTATCACTTTACTGTTGCGCATTGAACCGATGATGTAACAGCAACCGCCGTCGTCAAAAATCTTTTTTAATGCTAACCCATCTGGGGCATTAATGGAGTTTAATAAAGCCAGCTCCTCTATTTTACCGAAGAATCCTTTAATCGTTTCGGCAATGCTCTGCACGAAATCGCTGTTGAATAAATCGCGGATCGTAGCAGTTGGGTTTTCGTTGATTAATTGTGCAGTAGCGCGTGCAGCTCTGCGGTCGTCGATACGATAGAAGTCGGCGGCTTCGCCTTTTTCTGCCAGGCTAAATCCAGCTATAAAAAGTTCTTCCAGGTGTTCAGCAGTAATTCCGTCGATAAGGTTTAGCTGATATTCCGGCTTATTTAAATCAATAAGGTAGAAAGGCTTTCCTGCATCTTCACATGCTTTCCTTATTAAGTGAGGTGCCCATTCGTCATTTTTTGGATCCATTTCAAAAACGCCCTCACCGGCCAAAATACTTTGGTAAATAAGTAACCCTGTTGCTACGCCTTTACCTGCACCCGTCGTACCAATGACATCCGCATGTTGTTTTTGCCAGTCACTGAGCGGAATGTATTGCGGGTCTCTGTTTTCATTGAGGCCAATAAAAACGCCTTTTTTTAAATCAATAAATTGCTCGGGGTCATATTTTTCAGTTGTGGGAAGTAATGCTTTTATTTCCCGAACGTCAGTGCGCGTATTTCGTTCTAGGCTGGTTTTTTTAACCATTTTCCTTTTGAGTTTATCAATCTCTGGTGAGAGAATGCGGCGTGCAACGTAATGAAATATCACGCCGACCACAGTAAATGAAATCAATATCGCCCACAAAATTACTGGCGTACTTACTTCCAGTCTTGACGGGTATAGAAAGCGAAGTACGTAAGAGGTAGCTGGTGATATTGTGCCAAAAATAAAGCATAAGAATGAAAAGCAGATAATAACACGCTGCCATATTGGTGCTTTTTCGTGTTCATCCCGCTTTAGCGGGACAATAAAGGGTAGTGTCAGTCCTGATAACAAAGCTAACAATAGCTGATGCTGTTGCATATAGCCGAAGAACGCCGTGGCGTTATCGACTATGGGCATTAGCTTCTCTGTGATTTTATTAAGCATGTATTAACCTTTGAATGGTTTCTTTCGGTGAGCTATCTCGGTGAATCCACTCGGTGACAAGCTGTCACCGAGTGGATTCACCGAGTTGCATGGGGATCTGAGAGCGTTAAAACTGTGCCCGCAGGCGGGCATGCTGAGGGGGCTAGAGTCCCCTCAACAAAGGCATGTCCCATTACATGCGGGCTGGACGCCCTTATTTCATGAGACAAGGGGGTAATGTCGCGGCTGGACGCCACGCCAAACCCCCCAAAGGTCAAGTGCGGCAAACCGTCCACGCTACGCGTGACCACCCCCCTTACGAAGTGATTTTGACCTCTATTTTTTCGCCTCCGTCTCAAAATATCGGAAATCACTACTCGTAACGGGGGTGGTCACGCGCAAAGTCGTATTATTCTCGTTCCTCGTATAATGCTCCTAAGCTTGGACGGTTTGCGGGGCTATGCCCCCCAAATAAACCGCTACTCTGGGGAGTAGCTTTTTGCTCGCTGGGGCGGCAAAATTTATTCGGCTCCCCCCAACTAACTCGGCTCACTGGGGGTGAACGCTCGTTAGTGGTTTCGGCTACGCTAAATTAGCAATTTTTTCAAAATTGAATTTAGCTGCTTCAAACCACTTCCGGTTAACAATTCATTCTGAATTGAACCGGAAGCTAAAAGGCAAGGGCGGCGATGCTTTGATCATTGTTGCTCCTCATGTAAAATGTTGTCGTCGTCGCATTTATCTTAAAAAGGATTTGTTATGCCGTGGACTGTTATTAGAAAAGATTTCACTCATGCTGCTAGTGTCGTTTGTGCTCTCGGTTGCGGTCGGCATATAACAAGCGGTGTCGCTTTCGTCGTTCAGGATGAGAATGGAAATGTAGGATTTGCTGGTAGTACATGTGTCAAAAGCACAAGAAATTACGACGCTCTTATTGGTACCATTCCTAATTTTACCTCGTCGACATTTATAGAAAACTTAAATGCCGGTGCAGGAGGCGGTAACGGAGGGGGAGGTAACGCCGGAGGTCATGCAGTAGATAATCACCAGATTGCAATTACATACTTGCTATTAAGGTTCGAACGTTTAAATCATTATGGGATATTGCGTAGAACTAATACCGGAATGCTGGCGCAAATATATGCAAGATATCTACTAGATCATGATATTCCAGATGTTGATGTTAACTATTTATTGGCATGTGCTAATAACATCACTAATCATGTGCGGTTTAATTTAAGAAATCTTATGGCTTTCTATAATTTAGATAATCTTTGCAAGATAATTGGCCGAAGTAAACATAAAAATATTCTCCCTCAAGATAAGTCTGATGCTAACCGTATCGCTAAGGATTTATACAAAAACACTAACGCCCAGCCTTTGGATATTCAAAAAATTAATCAAATCCTCCAGAGGATTGACTCTAAGTATAGGATGAGAATTAACGCATTTCAGTGATATTTAGGGGCGCGTCCCCTAAATATTATATGTTTCATTTATCTCAGCTATAGTGTCAGGAATGAGGAAGTAACTGAGCGCGTCAAATCCAGAATGTATATCAGCCACTACAGCTAGAAATTTATTCCTTTCGATTTGGGTGAGCTCTGCTGCAAATCCCATGACTTCCTGTGAAAAGAACTGTTCATACAACATTTCGTGACATCCGCACCGTCTTCCGGCACTGCGTTCTAATCGCTTAATTACCGCTTCAGCGATGTAAACTGAACCGGAGATAATGGGGTGTTTAATTCTAGTTTTCATTTTTGATTTCCTCTGCAATTAAAAAGTCATCCAACGTTGCACCTGAATTTAACCGTTCCTGAATTGAGCGCGGAACCCGACCAACACCAGACCATTTTTTGATGACGTCACCTTCTCTGTACTGATATTTCATCCGGCGGCGGGATTTTGTTTTTATCGCCACTGCGGTTATTAATTCCTCTGGTGAAAAACCCTCGCTGACAATCAGTGCTAACAATTCGCTGCGCTTTTCGTTGCGTAATTGAATGGCTTCTTGTTCTTTTTCCTGCTGCGCTGCCCACTCACTGATATGTATATCCAGCTTGTTTTTCAGGTCGATTAATAATCCGTAGTCACAACGTTTAATAAACTGCTTCATGTTGCGACTAGAGGATAGGTAGGTGTAAACATCCTGATATTTAATGTCTGACATAATGAAAGTTACCTAAGTTAATGGGGAGTGGCGGCATGACGCCGCCATATAGGTGAAAGGCTTATTTACGTGGGGGAAACTCAAACGCAGTTTGCCCGGTGGCCTTATCTTTTAGCACCACGAACGCAGAGAACGGCTTACCCGCTTTGCTGGTAAAGCCTTTAATCTCTGCGCTTTTACCTTTACTGATGATGGTTTCAACCTGATTCTTGGTCAGGTTTTTACCCGCTATTGTCGGCCAGATTTTAAAGTCGCACTGAGTACAGCGGAATATTTTAGGGGTCACAATGATGCTGCTACCGCAGGACGGACAGGGTGCGTTTAATCGCTCAAACTGACTCTTTTCACTTTTTTCTTTATCGCTGGCCGTCACGTTGACTGCGCTGACATCGACGTGTTGAAGCTGCTCCGCAATAAAGATTTCCAGCTCGTCTAAAAACGCATCGCAGGTCATTTTCCCCTTTTCGATCTGCTGTTGCTGCTCGTGCCAGAGTGCGGTCATATCGGGTTCGGTAGCGATGGAGGGCAGGGCATGAATAAAGCTGATGCCTAATTCCGTGGGGATAAGCTTCTTTTTTTCCACGGTATAAAAGTTGCGGTTCAGTAAGGTTTTTAACATTTCGGCGCGGGTTGCCGGTGTGCCGATCCCGCCATTTTCTCCCTCAGTGTCTTTGTCCCTGCTGACTAATAAAGCTTTAATACGCGGGTCTTTCACATATTTTGCCACGCGCTGTAAATCACGTAACAGCGTGGCTTCGGTATAAAGTGGCAGTGGTTTGGTTTTCTCCGCTTTGACGGTGACGGTTTTACAGGTTCCGGCATCGTTCACGCTTAGTGCCGTTAATACGGAAAATAAGCCATCGCCATTATCTTTCCCTGGCTCACTCTCGCCGTCGCCGCTTTCAGCGTCGCTGTCGCTCTCTTGTAAAAGCGCCGTCCAGCCCATCCCGGTTGTTTTCCTGGCACTGGCCGTGAAGGTGTTGCCCGCTGCGCAAAAACTGACGCTGGCCGCCAGATACGTTTTTTCCGGTAAGAATTGAGCCAGGTACTGCGTGGCAATCGCGGTGTATACCGCGCGTTCGTCCTGGCTCATTTTTGCTGTATCGGGCGCGGTGCTGGTCGGGATAATCGCGGTATGCGCTCCGACTTTACCTTCATTAAAGGCACGGCTTTTTCTGTTGCTGTCGAGGTCGGCCAGAACTTGCGGGGAAAATGTGTCACTTAATGCTGCACTCACTGCCGCGATAGTCTGAGGCGCATCATTAAACTGTTCGTTATTCAGGTATCGACAATCTGAGCGGTTATAGGTGATCGCCTTAAAGTTATCGCGCAGCGATTGTGTAACGGCCAGCGTTTTTTCAGCGGGCAGACCGTGCTCACGGCTCATGTGAACCTGCAAATCTAACAGCGAGAAGGGTAGCGGTGCCGGTGATGTTTTCGGTTCGGTCTGTGCCTGTGTCACCGTGGCGGGTTGGTGCTGTGTAGTACTTGCAATATTATCAGCGTAGTGCTTATCGATAATGCGTTTTTTATCGTCCGTAGGGGCATCGTCTGGTATGGAAAATCTCGCCGGTATCTCGCCTCCGTCGCAACGGGTCAGATCAAAACCGTTAATCATAAAACCGGCGCTGACAGCGTAATAAAACGCTGCCGCATGGTTTTTGAAGGCTTCATAACGGTGAACGATCAGACCCAGTATCGGCGTTTGTACCCGACCAACCGATAACACATCTTTGCCGCCTTTTTTACGGGCGGCGAGGGTGTAACCACGGGTCATATTGAAGCCAAAGAGTTGATCGCCAACGCTTCTCGCTAATGCGCTTTGGGATAATCCGTAAAACTCGCTGTTGTCGCGTAACTGCGTCAGCGCTTGTCGCGCTTTCTCCGTGTTCAGGTCATTGATGAGGGCGCGCTTCACCGGTTTTTTCGTGCCGGTGTACGTCAAAATTTCATCAATTAAAAGCTGGCCTTCGGCGTCGGGATCGCCAGCGTGAACAATCTCACTCGCCTTCTCAATCAGCGCCGCCACCGTTTTAAACTGGCCTGCGGTGCGCTCAATCGGCTGGTAGCGGTGCGGGCGCAGTTTCAGCGGTAAATCAGCCTCGTTCCATTTTTCGTAAGCGGGGTTATGACTTTCAGGCTTGACCAGCTCGAGCAGGTGGCCTGATCCCCACGTCACCACGTCGGTGCCACATTTGATATAACCGCCACGGTTTACACCGTTGCCCAGGGCAAGGGCGATCACTTCACCCAATCCTTTCTTTTCTGCGATAAAAAGTCTCATGATTACCCCCTGATCCGCCCGAATTGACTGATGATTTTGGCTATAGCTGCCGGGTCTGCGGCTTTGCATTCCCCCAAAAGCGCTTTACGCATGTTTGATGTCTTCGATGGGTCAAACCGGCCTTTCTTCTTAAAAGAATTAATGCTGAAAAAGGATTTTTCGGCACTGCTGCATTCACTGCCGCCGCTATTACCGGTTACTTTGCCGAACATACACAGGACGACCTCGCACGGGTCAGCAGCAAATGAAGGCGCAGAAAAGCCAGCGGTCAGGCACAGGAGTGCCGCCGCGATTGCGGTTTTTTTCATAACGTTTTATTCCTTGAGGTGATTTTGAGACAAACAAAAGACGGCTAACGCCCTCTGGTTGTTCAACGCCGGAAAAACAGATTGAAAATCTGTGTCACCGCCGTTATCGGGAAAAATAAATGTCGGTGGTGTTGCAGGTCAGGCAGTGAGTTTTTGGAAGATAAGAGATAAGCCCTTGTGCGCCGTGTTGTCTCAACCACGCTTTAGCAGCAAAGAACGCGGGCGCATCCGGCGCAGAGACGGCAACGTGTGGGGAATGAGCAACGGCATACCAGACATCAGGCGTCCAAATCTGTCCTTCATCTTGAAAATCGGTGATCACTCTCGACCACTGCCCGGACACGACCGGCGACGGTGTAACAACCGTGTTTTCCTGCCATAAAGGCAATGTGCCGTTGGTCGGCGAAAGAGGCTTATCCCACTCGACGGCTGCCGGTTCGGGCGGGGATGAACAGCCCGCGAGTACCAGCAATGCACTGAGTACAACCAGGGGTTTAAAATGTTTCATTCCTGAAATTCTCCATCACACCGGCGCGATGCACCGGCTTAAAGTAAATATCACCCATGCGGCGAATATCGCCGCTCACGTCAATGCTGGCGATGACATCAATGCTGTTCAATACCTTACGCAGCAGTACCGAATAGGGGATGTTCTGGCATTCCATGTTTTGATAACAGCGTTCCGCCAGCCCGTTAATGGCCTCTTCCGGGCTACCGGCGTGCAGAGAAGTGATCAGCCCTTCATGCCCCGAGCCGATGATTTTCAGACAGTCCCAGGCTTCACCTCCGCGCACCTCGGCCAGTAAAATACGGTCAGGGTTCATGCGGTAGTTTGCCCGTACCAGACTGGCCGGGGTCACAATGGCTTTTTCTCCCGCATCGGCGGGGTAAAAAAGATGCACGTAATTTTCATGGCCATAAAAGCGCGTCTCCGGGTTGTCCTCGATAGTCACCAGTCGCAGGTTGACGGGGATATACCCGATCATCGTTTTCAGGTAGGTTGTTTTCCCCGACCCCGTACCGCCCACGATGATGATGGTCTTGCCATATTCGACACACTTCTCCATAAAAGCGGGAATAGCTCCGGCATTGTATAAACGTAAAAGTTCGTCATCATGGCTTGCTGTTTTCTCCTTACCCGTGACCCGGTCGTAAAAGCCGCCGTCGATATAGGACTGGTGGGGAATTTGTATCAGGGAAGGCTTGCGGATAGTGATCGACACCGTATCTCGCTCACAAGCCGGAGGCATCACCACCTGGCAACGTTCGCCAGATTCGAGCGTGGCGGACAGCACCGGCGACGTATCATCAATATGGTCGCCCTGATAGTTGGCAAGCGCAGTGGCAAATGTCTGACACTGTGCCAGCGTGAGCGGAACGGGGTGTTTTTGCCACACCCCGCGAATTTTGGTAAACAGCTCTCCGGGACGGTTTACCGCGATTTCGGTCAGGCCATCGAGGTGAAGAAAATCCCCGAACATGCGCTGTTTATGCTGGTCGAGTGAAATGTTACTGACGCCCATAATGCCCTCCTTATTTGAGTTTCAGGCTGTAAACGCCTGAAAAATCGATGTCTGAACCGGTCATGATGCCGATGATATCGCCCTGATTTTTGTAGATGGTTGGCGGGATATTGATGCTGTTATCCAGCGCCGTTTTTGCCATTTCAGCGGCGGCAGCACGTGAATTTTCCGTGTAATCGGTATTGCGGTCTTTCGACGGGGCGGAACTTGCCGCCGCTGCGGCGACGTCCTGCACGGTACTGAGCATCATGGCGTTGCCGAAACGCTCCCAGAAATGCGTGTCGATCCAGCCATCAATACCGGCCTCACCGAGCTGGCCTACGACCTGAGAATCAACCATCGGAATTTTTAACCTGTCCGGGGTTCTGAGTTCCGTCCACATCACGAACATCCTCGCCTGGCCGTGATTGAGCGTGCCGGTCTTGTAGACGCCACGGGCGCGGGTGCCTGCGGGTATCAGCCGTACATGGGTGCTTTCGCTGTAAACGTCCTCAGATATCAGGCAGGAAATACGCCCGGCAACGTCGGACACAAAGCGGGTTTGAAGCGTACAGGGAATATAGGTATCGACCGGAATATACAAATCCGGGTCAAGCCGCATACGTTGTACGCCAGTGACGGTGGAAACTGCCGGTGCCACACCAGGTGATGCCTCCGCCCCGACAGGACAGGCCAGCTTTCCGCTGGCATCCATGACCAGCGTCACCGTGCAGGGTGTATAAGGCTGCGCGGTCGCGGGAGATACGCTGTGCTCTGTGGTACTGCGTTCAGCCGTGCGCGAAACCGTGGCGGTTTGGCCGCTGCTTTGCGTGCTGGACATCGCCGCCAGAGCCATCGACTTGTTAAATGAAACTGCCGGAGCGGCGGGGCGAGGAAGGTTTGTTGTGGTATCGGTTGACGCGGTGTCCTGCAACCCCAGCGGGTTTTCAGCCATTCCCATGCCCTGACGTTTCCGTCCGTAACTGACATCATCCTGTGCCATTTTTGCCTGTTCAGCCTTTGGGGCTGGGGCGCTCATGAAATGGTTATAAGCCCAGTCACCCATCCAGGCTAATACGATAAGCGCCGCCAAAAGCAGTATTCCCAGCGTCATAAGACGATTTTTACCGCGTTTTTTGAGGCTGTTTACCTCGGGTTGGTCGGGTTTAACGTCCTCCACCGATGCAGACTCTTTACGCTGTGCCTGCGCCCGTTCGCGTGCTTCAACTTCCAGCTCGGCCACCGTTTTTTTTCTCTCGGATACGGGGCTTTCGCTCCCATCGAGAGGCGTTGGGTTTTGCGTATCCGTCATGGTTTTTCCTCCAGTTTAACCGCCGGTGAAACGGTGCTGCCGTTGCTGACCGTTGCCAGACCAAATCCCTGATTAACAATGCCCACCACGGCGTCGCCGTAGCGTAAGACCAGCTTTGGAGCCAGCGAGTGAACGACCATCACGCGATAGTTGCCCTGCTGGGTGAACGACGGGATGGTCGTTTGTTCTTTGTCGTTGACGAGCAGGAAGGGGCTGGGGATCTTTTTCAGCGGTGAAAAGCCCAGGTAAGTGAAGCGGCCATCGTCATAGGCAAAGTCCGGCATAGCCATTTCACTGCCCTGCTTCACACGCTGCGCATAGTTCCAGTTTCGCGGCGTAGTGGCGGCATTAAACGCTTTGGCGATGCGGCTTTTTTCCTGCGCCTCCGTCAGCTCCTTTTGCCGCGCCTTCATGGCTTCCATGCTGGCCTTACGGCTGGCATCGGGATAATTCCAGGTCACAACAAACGCCAGACTGCTTGCCGGTGCGCCTTCATCGAGCACGTTAAGTTCCAGGCTGTAGAAGTGTGCCGACGTGGTGACAAACAGGTTGGTTTTCCAGTCTTTCGACTCGGGTAAAAATGCCTGCTGGACGGTTGAACCGTCCGCATCCGTCACCGGCTGCGTGATGGGGGCGGGGCGAATATAGACGCGGTTCGCCTCCTTTGTTACCGCCCATCCTTTAATGAAGCCGACTTCGGTACTGATCACCGCCTCATCATCGGAAAAAACTAATGTGGTGACGTAACCGGCGCGGGTGTTGATCACCGTGCTGTTTTGCACGTTGTACGCCACCTGCTGCATACGGCTGTCGTACCGGCTACCCTGCGGGGTTGCGGCTCCCCACGCCGATGTGCAGAGCATCAAAGTGAGAATGACGAATAGATTACGCATTATTCTTTCCTCAGTTCTTTGTCACGCTGGTAACTGGTGACGATGAAGCCCAGCGGATTACTCTCACGCTGCGCGTCAGTCAGCGCCTTGTGTGGTACGTAGTGGTATGTCAGACGAACGTTCCAGAATTCGACGCGCGTCGCGCCGTCAACCACGTGGCGGATGGTTCTTTTCAGTCGAAGGGTTGCCAGCATATCGGGCGCGGTAGCCTGGCTGATGATGTTGGAAATGACCTCAGTTTCCACCACGTTCGCCGCGTTCTGATACACCTTGTCGGGTGCATCCTGCCCGGCGAACCAGGCAAGATAGTCCGCGTTGACCTGGCCGCTGTTAAAGAGCTGCACCGTGTCGTAATTGTTTTGCAGGGCGAAATAGTTGTATCCCTCCCGGAGCGTGGCGTAATTGGCGGCGAAGGTTTTCGCCATCGCTTCCTCGGTAGCTATGTCTTTTTCTTTCACGCGCGTGACGTATTCCGCCCGCCCGCTGTGGCTGTCTACGGTGTAAAGCTCGACCTCCGTGTGTTTAAGCGGCAGCATGACAATGACGGCCACCACGCAGAGCAAAGCAAATACCGTGGCGACGGCGGCGATAGCAAAGGCGAGTTTTTTCGCCCGGACGTCGCGCGTCAGCATCACTTTTTCAAACGACTGTGAGGTATTCAGCGTTTTTTGTAATTCAGACATTATTCACCTCCTGCATAACGGAAGCGGAATTAACGGGTTGGAGGTCGCCGGAAACATCAGGCGGGAAATGGCTTTGCTGTGCGCAGCCCGCAAGGGTGCACAACATCATAAATATGATGAGGTGTTTCATGGTTTAGGTTCCTGAAAGGGTTAAAAAGTAATGAGTCTTGCGATGGGAACAGGTGGGGCGGAATATCTGCTAGTTTTGGGCTTTCATTTTCTCCACTGCGGCCTTTGCCGATGCCTTGGCATTGCTGCCCGATGAGCCTTTGAGGTTGCTGGCTGCTTTCTCGCCAATACTGCCTAAAGTATTCCCCACGGGCTTTCCTACGGTGCTCGCGGCTTTTTTCGCGGCACCGCCGCCTGCCATTAGCCCCATTTTAGCCGCGCCCTGTACTACGCCCTGTACGCTAGCCCCTGCCAGAGAACCGGCGATTTTTGCCGATAACCAGACAACGAACCCGGCACCGATACCGGCGAGACAGCTTTGTGCCGCTAGCGTCACGATGTTGTTTACATCAGCCCCGCTACTTGCTTTATCCAGTACACTACTTAAATATTGAATCGCGATCCGTAAAGATAAAGCTGAGAACATGAGTGTCAGGATCGCGGTGAAGATTACCTGAAGCCAGTTATTGAACATCGGGCGCAGAAAACCGTAGATAAGGCAGAAAATGAATATGGGTGCCGTTGTTGTCATTAATAACAACATTATTTCCGCCCCCATATTCACAATAGTGGCAATGACCAAAGTCACTATTGTACCCCCCCATACCAATAGCTCAGCAATACCGCCATTGAGTTGCACGTAAGTGGAATCATCGAGGTTAAAAAGTTTCTCCCCTAATATTTGTGCTTTACCCCAGAGGGTATCTAATAAAACCCAAACATTTTCACTTCCACTTAGTCCGTCTTTTAATCCATTAATGGCGGCAACAGATGCGTCCAGATAACCATCAGCATTAGTGACAAATGCCAGAATGATCCCCATCCGCGCCAAATCCCACGCTACGTCCTCTACCGGGGTATGCAACTTACCCGCTAATGTCTGATAACCACGCCAAAGAATGTACAGAGTGGCAGAGCCGGTAACTAACCCTGCCATCATTGTTGAATACAGGGACATCTGCCCCTGTATAACACTATTCAAACCATTCATTACCGCGGCATCCATTCCTGTGAAAATGCCTTCGCTACTCATGATTTGTTGTTCTCCGGGGTTATTTTACTTTGCATGTACTCCATTTGAATTTTTTGTATTCCTGCTGCAATGTCAGGTTCATTGATAGATCTCTTTTTGGCATTCACCACAGGAATGCATCGCTCACTGCTGAATGTTTTGGTTTTCAAACAATCGGCATAGTCTTTTAGTAATTCATCATGATGGGCCATATACCACTCTTCAGTTTTTTTCTCTTCACAACCACCTAAAGCAAAAAGGCTTAAAACAAGCAGGGAAGATAAAATAGTGCGGCTATTAATCGTCATATGAAAAACCCTTGTCATAAGTTGTTTAAATCAGCTACCGGCGCACTCAGTTGTTGCTGTCGGTGGGCTTTTTGTCGCTGCGATGTCAGCATTTGATCACGTAGTTCCGACTGCTTCACGCTCATTTCCCACTGAGTGGTCAGTGCGTTTAACTGTACACTTTTTGACGTTATGGTGTTCGCCAAATCCTGTGACTCTTTAGCGTCTTGCGACATTTCTACACGACTGGCGAGGGTGGCAATGTCGCTCACCGTGCTGTTGATCTTCTCCTGAACCGCCGTAGTATCTTCGACGGCCACCGCCCGATTAATGACGATTTGCTTACAGGTATCAGCATAGCTTTGGGTCTGCGTAGCATCACAGGTGTCAAACATCTTGTACTTACTGTACAGGCTGTTTAGCGCACTGCTGTATGACCCGCCGGAGTTCGTCAGCAGGTCATTAAGTGAAATGCCGTTTTTTTGCAGGTTTTTAAGGTCGCTCGACAATCCCTTAGCCTGGCTCAAAAAGTCCTGCACGTTGCGGACGCCGGTCGCGGTCGCCAGTTGCGATTTGTAGGCGTTGAGCTGAGATTGATAGTGCTGCACGGTGCCTTGCCATTGCTCCAGGTGCTGCGCCCATTCGTTCACTTGTTCGAGGTTGCTCATGGCGTCCACCACAGGAATACCGGTGGCACCTGCTAACGACGGACAGAGTAAAGCCCCCGCCAGACAGGCGGCGGTCAGTATTTTCAGTTTCATGTTATTTCCTTTCAGAGAGCGAGTTGCAGGTAGCGTTCCAGCCAGTCGTCCGGCTTCATGCCGTCCTGAAACACAGAGTCAAAGATTTCGAGGTTGTCAGCGCTGCTGCTTAACACTTTCGTGTAAGTCCCCAGCCCGGACAGATCAAGGGTGACGAGTGCCGCAAAGTTGCGTAAGTCACCTTTTTTAAGGGGACTTTTCACTATCACGAACTGCCGTGACAGCGGATCGAGATTCTTAATGATATCGAATATTTCCGGGGCGACTTTCAGGCCGTCAACGTAGTCTTTACGGTCGGCCTTCGGGTTCGCCGTAAAGAATTGCGTACCGCACTGCTCCACCACGGCAGGGGCTATCGGATTGGTCAGTATTTCCGCCGGTGACTGCGTGCCAGGAATAAACAGGCCATTCAGCTTGCGGATAACTTTTAGCACGTTAAAGGCGAAGTCAGAAAAGACCGGGTCGTTGAGCCATTTCCAGAATTCATCCATGAAGATCACCAGGCGTCGCCCGTCGAGCAAGCTTGTGACGCGATACAGCAGGTAAAACGAAATCGGCGCACACACGTCGGCATCGTCCAAAAACTCCGTGCCATCGATGCCGAAGTTATCGCATTCGCCAATATCAAACGTGTCCAGGTCATTATCGAAAACCCAGCCGTATTCGCCACCCTGCGCCCACTGTGACAGCCTGACGCGTAACCCGTTTTCCTGCGCTTCCTTCGTTGGCGGCTCGGTGAGGTTCTCCAGCAGTCGCGTAATACCAAACCCACGGTGTTCAGCCGGTAACTCCTTCATGACCGCATCCACCGCCTGGCTAAGACGTAGCTCGTCGCGCGGGAACAAGGTTTGTCCGTTGCGGGTACAGAGTATGCGCATCAGCTTTTTGATGAAGTTCAGATTGCGCTTAGTTGGGGGAAGGCGGAAGGGATTCCAGCCGGTAGGTTCACCGCTTTTCACCTTATAATACTGCCCGCCCAGCGCCCTTATGTTGAGTTCCGCCCCCCTGTCTTTATCAAAATAAACGGTAGTAAGACGCTGCGTTTTAGCCTGCGGCGAAAAACTTTCGGGTTGCCGGTATTTCTGCATCATGTTTTGAATGAACGTCATCAGCATCGTTTTACCCGACCCTGCGGTGCCGATAACGCTGGCGTTCCCTAAGTTTTTCTCGTTGAAATCGTCCTTGTTGAGCAGGGAATTATGCAAATTCATGTAGTACGCGCCGCCCGACGGGGTTTTGAGAACGCAAAGCGCTTCACCCCAGGGGTTTTTATCCCGTTTCCCCGTATAGAAGTTATGGAATGACGCCAGTTCTGCAAAATTCTGGCTGCTGATGGGGACAAGTCGCGGCCTTAGCGTGTATACACCCGGCATTTGTGCCAGGTAGGCGGCAGGCAGCGACAACGTGGAGAGCGTCGGGGTGATGCCCAAATCGGTGAAGGCGTTGATCAGGCTATTTGTGTCTTTAATCAACCGTTCCGTGCCGGGTGCCGATACCATCAGGGAGAAATGATATTTACCAAAGGCAATGTGTCCGGCCTGCAACATGTCCAGGGCAACAAATAAGTCTTCCTGCTGCGAAATGGCATCATCTTCCGTGCTGCGTAAACGCTTGGCCGTCTGCTTTATGTGCTTTTGCGCTTCATCTTTCGCCATACAGGTAAAAGACTGGGTGATCACATAGTCACACGGGGCATACAGCAACACGTTCATTATCCCGGTGAAGGATTCCGGTGCGTAGTCTTTCACTTCCAGCCCACGGAAGAAGGTCTTTCCGTTCACGTTATTGCTTTGCCCAGCATCGCCGGTGAAAAACAGGTCGGTTGTGCCGAGCGTTTCATAAAATGGCGTGCGCGTAACGGCTGTTTTCTGCCAGACGCCGCTTAACAGCCGCCGATAGAAAGACAGTTGCGACGAAAATACGCGGCCATTTTCTTCATACGCCCCGAGTTGGTTCGCGGTGAAACGTGACAGGGACGTGCCGACCGTCTGGCCGATCTCCAACATCTCTTTTAATGCACTGTCTAACGCGTGTTGCTTCTGTCCGTCGGACATGCGTTTGCGCTCTACCTTATCCAGCCCGACAAAGGGCATATAGCAGGCGGTGAAGAACAGGCGATTATGGCGGAAAGGATGGTTTTCAATCGTCGAGTAGTACCGTTCACTGACCGTATCGGCAAAATCGTTACCCGACTTCCCGTCAAAGTGATCGTGGTACGTTTCACGGATATTGTGAACGTAAAACGTCACCGGTCGCCCCTCAAAGGACTTGATCAGGTTATTAAACTGACCAGACAGAATGTCGAGATTTTCTTCCGTATCACATTCAAACGCCGTTCCGCCAATTTCCCACGTTGCGATCAGATCGCTACCTCGGGTTTTAATGACGTTTTCATGAATGTGCGACGAATACGGAATGTGCTTGGTGAGCGTGACCCGTTCGTTAAGTCGCATAGTGTTGATGAACTCCGTGATGTCTACGGCGTCGTAGTCGTTCGCCAGGAACGCCGTTGCACCGTAGTGGGTGTTGCACGTCTTATTGCCCCGCGTTTTCAGTCTTAAAAAGGCTAATCCGAAAATATGGGCATCCTTCCGAGCCATCTGGTTCATGACAAACCAGCTTACCGGCAGGAACAGCAACAAAAGTTTAGTGAGGTATATCGCCAGCAGGATAATTGCCCCGCTGACGATAACTAACGGCACCATCGGAATGCCAAACAGCATAGCGGGGCGCGTCAGAGCTTTATTAAGCGTGACCATGTCCGCTCCTTAGCTCATCAACAGAGCGCCGATTTCTGCACCGCTGGCAATAAGAATGCCGCCAATGATGATCCCTTTACAGTCGTGAAGGCTTTTGCCGTCCCATAACACTTTGTAGCCCACCCAGATAACGGCGATGGTAATGGTGACGATGGCCAGACCGGTGAGGCCAGACGAGATTTTTTCCAGCAATGTTTCAGCTTTAGCGAACCCGTCCGCGAATGCTGGTGAGGACAGGGCAGCAGACGCCGCGATAGCAACAAGGTGAGCAGGAGCGTTTTTGATAGAGCGTAAAAATTTCATGATATTTCCTTATTTAGATGTAATGACTACAAATTCCCCCCGCACAACCTGTGACGGGAAAGAAACGGATGTAGCCGGGTTAGGTGACGCCTGCGCGTCGGAGGTGATGAGATCGCCGCGTACAATACCTTTGGGGTAACGTATCTGCGGCGTGGGTGCTGCATTGCCTGGTGTGGCGTTTTGCTTTTCTTGATCGGCCTTGCTGGAAGGCACGACATATTTTTGCGCGGGTTTGTAACCCATCCGCTGTACATAGCTGGTTTTGGAAAATGCGGCTTCGGGCTTCTGGCCGGTATCAAAGTTGCCGGAGTAATAGCAACTCAGCGCCCTTTTCAGGGTGCCGCCCCGGAGGTAGCAGTCAGTGATGATTTTTTCGAAGACGGTCAGGTTGGTGCAGGGATTAAACAGTTGTTTTGCAGTGACACCGTAACGGGAAAAATTAGCCTGGTTGATTTGCATCAGACCAACTGAGTAATTTTTACCTTTCGCCTTGAGCTGGTCGATATGATCAAGAGCGTCATTTATGTTGCTGGGGAAAAGCCCTTTTTTCTGGCCGACAACCCCGATAGCAAAGGGATTCAAGCCAGATTCGACCCTAGCTACATCATGCGATGTATCCGGGTGAATGGTTGGGGCGCATTGCATGGCCAGAGTCAGAAGCACGGCGGATGAAATCATTTCTCCTCCTATTAGATGGTTTATTCCTCTTCAGCGGGGGGAGCCTTCTGCAACTGGTTAAGCAGTGAGGCATGGCCTTTTTTGGTGAATTCATCAATCAGGTAGTGAAGGAATGTTGTTGTCTTGATATTGGTGTTGGATAAATAACTGATTTCACGAGCATGTTTTGCTAACAGTTGGTAACGCTGTTGTCCGATATAAATCACCGACGTACTCGTTGGCTCGCCCAACTTCTTTTTCGGCATGGGGATGGTTACTCCTATTAAAAAGACACCGCAGGGTATCGCCCGCAGTGCTGGTATGTATAAAAAATGAGGTCGGGTTTAAGGGTTAGACGATTGCAGCAGGTGTGAAAAAGCAACCTGCCGTTGTTCTATCGACTTGATAAGCGAGATTTCCTGAATTTTTAGCAGCAAAGTGGACGAGATATTACGGCACTCAATAGCTTGATCGTCATTGTTCAACGCAATCAGCCGAGCGCATTCAATCGCTGATATCACTTTCTGGGGAACGGTGCAGGCATCGGAACCGAAGCGAATGAAGCCGACAGCCCCAGGGATAGACGAAATTGTTGAGGTGTGGATTTTATTGATATCAAAAGAGAGGAACAAATAATTAGGGAACAACACTTTTTCCTCGATCCGAACCGAATTGCAGTCGGTTCGGTGAGAGACTCTTACATAGCGAGGGCAAAAAACACTAACCCCTAATCCATTGACTCTTTTAGTGATTTTACCAACATCCTGAGCCTTGCAGTACAGCACATACCATAAGTTCATGTTCCCATCCTTGTGGGCACAAGCCCCCATTTTCCGCCGTGCTAGCTTGGCGGAAACTAGAACGAGCGTACTCATAAACATGATAAAACAACTGTATATAAATACAGTAATGTTATTATATTCAGTTGTTTTGGTGTGTCAATCTAAAGAGTCTTAGAGATTACATTACTTTATGATACAAAATCAACCATGATTCGTATTGTGGACATTGATATCGAATGCGCCTTGTAAGATTAGACTCCCAAAAAGGGGGTGAACATGGTGCCGAAAAGATTGCGAGAAGCGCGAGAGGCTTCGGGGATATCGCAAGAAAAATTATCTCAACTTATTGATATAGATGGTAAAAACTCAAGATCGAGGTTGTCGAGTTACGAAGTCGGAAGGACGGAACCCCCTTTTAGCTTGGTAGTTAAAATCGCAAGACTGCTGGATTATCCTGAGTATTATTTTTATACAGTGGATGACGATATGGCTAAGAATATGCTTGAGGTGCATCGTAATAGGGTTAACCCAGAAGAAAACCTTCAATACTATACTTTGGAGGAAAATAAAAAATTACGTAAACAGAATGAAGAAGCCAGAAAATTATTAAAACAACTAAACGAGTGCTTGAAAGACTAGCCAGCACAGCTCGCCGCAGCCTTTGATTGAGGCGGAGCGCAGCCATAGGCGAGCACTGAACACTCAAAGCGAGGAAGCGGAATTTTCACTGAATTAACAAAGAAATGCGTTCACTCTGAATCTACATAGACAAGAGAAAACACCTGTTGATATTCACAATATTAATAATGTTTAGACTCAATATCTCTATGAATTGATTAGGTAAATTAGATATGTTCTTTGCGGGATCTTTTGGTGGGGGAATTGATCGTTGCTTCACTACGTGGTAATTTACCTGCGTTTACAAGTATTCATACGGGTGGGACGTTCCCGGTAATAGCGTCTAGGGAAAGGGTGATAGGGGCAAAAGCCACACCCTGAATGCAAAAACCCCCTGAAATCCCAACTCGAACTTGGCGGAACGAAGGATATTCAGGGGGTCGAAAGCAGGCGCGGCGCCTGAAAAGGATTATAGCAAATGCGTAACCTAACACAACCCCCCCACACCGCCATAAGTGCTGGCGGGTGTGAATAACCAGATAAATTCTACCCAACAAAACCCAGACAAGCGTCATCGTGGCGAACATTCTACAGCCTGTAAATGTCCGTTACCGCTCTACGTGCGTCCGGCGCATTATAAACCTCTCAGTAAACAGCATGGTCGAGCCTTACGTAACCTTATGAGCCAGGACAAAACCTCTGGTGCCTGGGTTATTCGTCGTCGTGTTTCTGCCGATCCAATCTTCACTTTTTTGCGACCTGTCGCGGACAGAAAAAGAGCTTTCCGTGAAGTACGCCGGCGTTTGCTCGATGCATTGTTTGTGCTTTTCGTCAACAAAGCCGATCTTGCTACCGGTATTGTCACTATCAACATCACTAAGCTGGCTGAAGAACTCAGTCCACGGAATGAAGATGGCCAGATCATCCCTGAAACTGCCGTGACGGTATCCAGGGTGTCGCGTCTGATAGACGAATTGGCGAGGTTTGGCATAGTCCTTGCGCCTGAAACTGAGTGGGATTATGTGAACGGGTGCCGTTTTCCTAAGCATATAATCATTACAGAAGAAGGCTGGCGTCTTACCGGTGTGGATATGGACAAGCTACGAGCCGAGCAAGAAGAACGCCTACGCGCTATTGAGGACGGCATTCTACAACCCGGTGAGGCTATGACAGTAAAAGAAGCCCGTAAGCGCTGGTATGAACGTTGCCGCCATCAGACGATACTCAGCCGCCGTACACGCGCTATTGAGGGCAAACAACGGCGTAAGCTGGCCGAATTACCGTTCGATGAGCGAAAGCGTCAGGTGGCCGAGCGTATTTTCCGTGATATGAAGGGTGATATACACCATCTAACCCCTCAGCAGTTTGAAAAAATGGTCTGGACTCAGCTTTACCAGCTTGAACTGGTAAATATGGAGCAGCCAGGCACAGCCCCGCCTCACTAACCCGCCCTCTTTTTACTAATCCGATTCCCTGCGGAGGATGTTCGTTGTCCATCTGCTAAAACAGCTCGTTTTTTAGTCACCATTATCACGATAACCTCACCGATATTTGGTCAAAACCCCAATCAACACCGGCGTTATATCTTTTATGCACACTTACCTGCAAATAGGTAAATGGGACTATCTGCAATCAACCAATAGTTAGCTGCAAAACAATCAGGTCTTCGACCTACTTAACTTCATTAAAGATCTACTTATTCGCTGGATAAGTTCTGTGGATAACGGGGAAAACCGATAATGACCGCCCTTGCAGCGGCCAGATGGCCGCGCCGGTTCGGCATGGTCGCTATGCTCCCCAAAAGACTTTAAGTAGCACCTCCGGCCTTAGCCGGAGGCATGGAGTCAACGAGACGCAATGCAGCGAAAAGGCGCTTTTCGCCCTTACCTACTTCATCGCTAAAAGTAAGCTAAAAAACCAGTCTGGCAGGAAGGGGGCGAAATCCGTTTGGGTGTATTCGTTGACACCAGGAGCAAGTATTCCTATCATTGTGTTGATAGTTAACACAGGGGGCGTTATGGCCAGAACAACAAGCGTTACGATTGGCGAACAACTCGATTCGTTTATTAGTCGATTAATAGACAGTGGCCGTTACGGCTCTGCGAGTGAAGTTATGCGTTCTGCGCTGCGATTGCTGGAGCAACAGGAAACAAACGATGAAGTTATTCGTCAGGCTGTTATTGCTGGGCTGGAAAGCGGTGAAAGCTCGCTATCACTGCGGGATATTGCAGCACAAAGAAAACTGAGACATCGTGTATAAACTCACTGAACGGGCAGCAGACGACTTCGCCGGGATTTATGACTATACGCTCTTGAAATTTGGTGAAGCTCAGGCAGACCATTATACAGACGCACTTGAGGCATTTTTCGAGACACTGGCCGGAATGCCAGATATGGGACGTGACTACCATACCGTTCCTGGTGTGATGCGCATTGAATTTCAGCGACATGCCATTTTTTATACGGTTCGTGATACGGATATTCTGATTGCGCGTATTTTGCACCAACAGATGAACCATAAACGCCATTTACTGTAAGTCTAAACACGCTGCCGCGCTTTGCTTGGCCAACACCGATCTGGCACATAAAAAGTTTATGCACCAGATCAGTGTTCTCGGTAAGGATAGGTGTGTTTTTGAGTTAATGTGTTTTTACTCATTTGAGTCTTTTGGCTGTCATTTTCTTTCAGCCAATTATCGACCAAGTCCTTTATCACATCAGTAATAGATGTGCCTTGTTTTGTACTCGCAGCTTTGAAGCGGATATGTATCCTAGGCCGCCTTTCGAGTATCATAGGGGTCAGTTTGGATATCGAAAATTATTGTACTATAAGGACTTCCCCGGCATGTCAAAGCCGGTATTTATGGGGTCGTCTCAGAAAACGGAAAATAAAGCACGCTAAGCCGGTTGCAGCGGCCGTAGCGGCCTGAACTTGCCCGCGCCGATCTTGGCGCTGCTGCGCCAGAGGTAATCGCCGGTCAGGTT
>Ga0075011_10000199_pt1 | contig 30981 bp, 32 predicted proteins | sample TARM_MetaG_T_14_FD_72354 | JGI IMG/M metagenome (GOLD analysis project Ga0075011, IMG submission 72354) | Freshwater microbial communities from Pennsylvania, USA, analyzing microbe dynamics in response to fracking - TARM_MetaG_T_14 | ecosystem: Environmental > Aquatic > Freshwater > River...
ACCTTCGTTACATTGTCAGACTCGCTACTTTATTCAGAGTCCTAGGTTCATCTGGTGATACAGATGGTCCACTCGTTGAGCGGTGAACAGCGCTTCATACGACCTCACGTCGCACGCCCCATTCCGAGTCAGAATAATTTCTAACTCATATCATGTTGAACAGCAAACTACATTATAAACTACTAATGAAAGCCCCAAGTTTTTCGCGTGGGCTTTTTACTTTATGGGTTATCGGGTTACCACTCAATCGCAGAACCATCAAATACGCGAAAACTACCTGAAGTTTCTAACGTCATAGATTCAGTAACATTAATGATTCCAGCAACACTTTTTTGTGGTGTGAATGTCGCGTCTTTACCGCCCATATCGGTTTGTACCCAACCAGGGTGAACTGCCACTGTTTTAACTCCTTGTCCGGCCAGGTTTTTCGCCGCCGATACTAAGATTTGATTAAGCGCCGCTTTTGATGTGCGGTAGCTGTACATGTTGCCTGAACTGTTATCACCAATACTTGCTACGCGAGTCGAAATACCAACAATGGTTTTATGCTCACTGGCAGCTACATTGTCTCTTAACGCCTGAATGAGCAGAGCTGGTGCTACAGTGTTAACATTCAGTATTTCTATCCATTTTGATTGGGTCATTTCGCCCAGTTTTGCACAGTCGTCACCCAGTACACCTGCATTTAGAATAAGGTGATCAATTACTCTACCCTCAAGAGTTTTACCGAGTTCGTTGATGTCTTTCTCTGAAGTCATATCAATCTTTAGTAGCTCAACATGACCTATACTCGACAACTTAATTAACTCGCTCGCTTCTTGCGGAGCACGGCAAGTTGCCAGCACTTTCCATCCTTTATCAAGGTACTGACGAACGAACTCTAAACCAAGACCATGATTTGCACCGGTAATAAGTACAGTAGACATTTTTCTTCCTCATCTATTTGGATGAGGCAAGTGTAGAGCGCCTTACTCTTAATGGTACTTAATGAAGAAGAATATCCAGCAACATTCGACATTGTCGAATCTTGAGTTATTTGCTGAGAACAGAATTAATTACTAAGGAACACGGAAGCAAAATGTTCAAGACGAGGCTGATTTAGCTCGTTTGCATGTCCGCTAACACCCGCGACAGCGGCCAGACTACCATTAATATATAGCGGGATTGCTAAGCAATTGAGGTTGGCTTCTGCTTGCTCTAAATCAAGTGCAAAACCCAGTCGCTTCACTTTAAGTAGTTCTTCTTCAAGCATATTGTTGACTTGTCCTTTTGTGCGTAACTCACGCACCAAATCGTCATCGAACGCTAAGAACACTTTACCAATAGCAGAAGAGGTAAGACCTTCACGCCGTCCTCGCGGGTTTCGTATGGTAAGCGGATTGTTTCGTTCTATGGCATCAATATACAAATACTCTTGTACACCACTTTTCACTGCTAGATAAGCGGTGTTATCGGTAAGGCTAGCCATACGCTGGAGTAGAGAGGAGAAGTGGGTTCGAATCGCTTCATCGTTTTTTTCAAGCGGTTTAGATAGCTCACGTAAACGTAGACCCAAACTGTAACCATGTTTGCTCTTTGTGGCATACCCAAGCGAGCGCAGCGTTGCTAGTAGCCCATGAACCGTGGTCTTACTTAACTCTACTTGTTGACTGATATCTTGCAGAGAAAGGGGCTCATGATGCATAGAGAGCGTCTCGAGAATGGCAAAGGTGCGCTCGACAGACTGAATATTACGGATTTCTTTCGCCATGCTGTTTCTGTGTGTTGGATAGATACCTAGAGTATACCCTTGTTATATGTACAAGCAGTATTTTAATAGTTGATATATCGTTAAAGGATTCATTGGATGAGTGAACATTTCACTAAACTCACGTGGATTGGTCACAGATATAGAGCCTTCCCATATATTTTCTCATCCTAACAGAGTCCATACGGATTACGTTCGTAACTTGAACTTGCCCCAAAAGAAGTTATAGCCATGTATTGTGACGAGAAAAGTTAGTCGAATTGGCCGAAGAAAAATTAATAGTACGGTCTATTAATGGAGATTTTCATGTTAGTTGTTTCAGCTAGGTATGAACTAGGTTACTAAAAGTATACTGATTGCATTCAATCTCTAGGTAACTAAAATATACCGTAAGACGCTCGCCATTAGGTAGCTACCCTTACACCTATTCGATGTGCGTATTCAATAACTATGAGTGACGTTTTTATTATCAATGCTGATAAACTACGTTACTTAGCTTCTCTAAATGACGCGGGGCTGTATGAAAGCAAAAGTTGAAGTTGACCCAAAAGGGCGTAAGAGCGTTGTTGATGCCTGTAACGAGCCTTGTGCGATAGAAAAAGGTATGAGGATTTTGGGTTCAAAATGGAAGGGCTCGATTATCTACCATCTGAAAGATGGTCCAGTGAGATTTAATGACCTTTCAAGAATGTTGGGTGGTGCAAGCAAGAAGATGGTCGACCAGCGTCTAAAAGAACTAGAAAGTGAAGACATGGTAATACGTCGTGTGCTCAATGAAAAACCACTGGCAGTCAGTTACGAACTCACCGAGTTTGGGCGCAGTGCGTTAACGATTCTCGATGAGTTGAGAAAATGGTCTGAAAGCAACAACGTGCAGCTAAAATAGTTTGAGCAACATCCATCATTCCTCCTCTGTAACGTAACAAGGCAACCAAAACGGTTGCCTTGTTGTCTTTCGAACTGGAGCTTCAGTAGTCTAGCGTGCCACGGATAGGGTAATGGTTCTCTGGGTTACGAATCCATGCTAAACCTCGGATTAGTGCTCCGAGATCAGGTCTGACAAATGGGTTATTGGATAGGTCAACCACGTGTAGGTTGCCGTGTTCATTGACGACAAACAACCCCGGCTCTGCAAAGTTATGGTCAGTTTCGGCTTCAGAGCGTGGTAGTGATATATAAAGCCCCAGAGTCTTCATTTGTTGCTCAGTAAGACCATAGACGATTGGAAAACTGATATCGAGCTTTTCTAGGTGTTGCTCCAATTGTTGCTTCGAGTCACCAGAAACAGCCAGAATATCAACGCCCGCCTCACTAAAGACTTGCTTATAGGTCTCAATTTCATTCAGATATTTAGTGCAGAGCGGACAATGTTTACCACGATAGACAAACACTGCTTGCCATGTTGCATCACCTTGAGGCTGGCCTAGCTTGACTTTGGTTCCATCCAGCTTTGTTGCCTCTAACGTAGGAAAAGCGTCACCCGCTTTGAGTTTTTGTGAGTATGTCATCTCGGCTCCTGGGATTGAAGTCATCACTAACTAGAAAAACGATAAGATACTAAGAGACCAGTTGCAACCAGTATACTTTTAGTAACCTAGCTTTGATTAGTCTGAGCCATTAACTCAGTTAAGATCTGTTTGTAACCTTCCACTGGATGTGCACCAGAAACAGCATGTTCTCTGTTGAAAATCACGGTTGGCACACTCGATATGCCCATATTTTGCCATTGTTTCTCAGTACTGCGGATTGAATTACGTCGCTGCACATCATCTAGCCAGCGCATTCCTTCTTCAGGGGATAGGCCTACAGAGATGACCTCTTGTTTTAGAATCTCACGGTCAGAGACGTCTTTCTGTTCACTGAAAAATGCGGTAAATAAACGTATCTTTAGTTCAGTCTGCTTGCCCAAGCTCTTGGCGTAATCGAGCAAAAGGTGTGCGTCAAACGTATTCACCATCTTCATGTCATCAAAGTAGTTAAACTTGAAGTCATGCTCCGCACCAATACTGGCGATACGAATGCGTGCGTTGTTACTTTCCTCTGCGGTACTGCCATATTTACGAGCAACGTGATCTCGAAGGTTTTCACCTTCAGCAGGCATATCCGGGTTCAATTCAAAAGGCTGCCACTCGATCTCTATGCGATCTTCAATGTCGAGTTGTTTGATCGCCTCTGTTAAACGGTTGTATCCGATGATGCACCACGGGCAGACAACATCACTGATAATGTCGAGCTTAATTGTATTATTCATATGGGTTCTCTACTCAAAGCACTGTGCTCACTCGGCAAACAGTGCTTTAAGTTGTGTTTGCTTGTTCTTGACTGAGTTAACGCTCGCTAGGATGCGTCCACGCAAACTTCTGGAATGGCGCATCGGTTTCAGTATGTGCCAGTGCATTAGTGAAGTTTGAGATAAGCTTAGCAGACAACCCCGTCAGCACTTCCAGCGCTTGACGTTTGGTAAAACCGGCGTCGAGGAATGCTTGGAGTTTTTCATCACCGATATGGCCACGGTTATCAAACAGTGCTTTGGTAAAATCATGCAGTACTTGCAACTTCGTATCAGGGATGGCGGTACCTTCACGTAATGCTTCAATCACCTCATCTGGCATTTTGCCCGCCTTCATCATCCATGTATGACCAGGAACACAGTAGTGACAGTTGTTTTCAAAGTTAGCGGTCATAAAGACCACTTGTTGCTCCAATGGACTGAACGTTGTGCTTTTCATAAACAGGTCAAAGACCGTGTTGTATGCTTCGTAGGTTGCCGGGGCTTCAGCAAGAACCGCGTGCAGGTTTGGCAGCATACCGAAGCCTTTTATTGACTGAGCTACCAGTTCTTTAGACTCCTCAGGAGCCGTTTCTGCAGTATAGTAAGTAAATTCAGTACTCATAACAATCTCCTCAAAAGTGCGCGTCTAGGTGTGCTTCAAAGCGAGCAAAGTCGTTCTCAATGTCCGCGTTTTTCATAACGTCGTAACAAGCAAAGGTTGGCAGTGCCGACATGCCAAAGAAGCGGAAGTTGGTGTGCATGTGGAACATCAAGTCATCCACACTGCGACCTTGGAATAGGTACTCGCTATCATCATTAAATGACTCTTCTGGCGCATTGAATGTCAAAGACAGCATGTATTTCGTATTGGTACGAGTACCGCCTGTTCCATAGTTTTTCTTTGGCTCTTCCGGCGTTCTGCCATCAAAGGCACACAGCGCCCCCCCCATTCCCGCCGTGAAGACATCATCCATGTACTTTTTGAAAGACCACGGAATCGTCATCCAGTTGACAGGCGATTGAAGTATTACTCGGTCTGCCCACTCAAAGTTCGCCAATTGTTCATCCACTACGATGTCGTCTCGCATTGTGACAACGTGCACTTCGTGCCCCTTTGATTGTAACTGGGTGCGAGCTTTCTCTACTAAAGCCGCATTGAGTTTTCCTTCAGAAAATGGAGATGGCTCGTGTGCGTTAATGATTAGAACGTTACTCATGATAATAACCCTTCAATATTTGGATGTTTACAGAGCGAATAATGATTTCGCTGTCTTGCGGTTTATTATGGTTACCTGCATTTCTAGTGCAATTAGTTAACTTTTAGTAACCACCATAAAGGTCGAGAGAAATGGCATTAAGCCCATGTTTAATTTGACTTTTATTTTTTACATTGGAGTGGGTATATGAGGGGATAGGCGGTTAAAGGTTACCAAAAGTATACTAGTTGATTAATGTCGTGTGGCTACCATAATACACCACAACATTGGACACCCTCCTAAGACTGTGCCGATGATTTTTTCTGAACTAACTCGGTCCCCCGAACATGAAAGCACCAATCACAAATCAATTAACCAACAACAGAAAGACGGCACTAGCCCTGGTCCCATGGATTTTTGTGTTTCTGTGGAGTACAGGTTTTATCGGTGCAAAATATACGGTTGCCTATAGCGAACCTTTCTATCTGCTGTTTCTGCGTGGAATGCTGTCTTGCGTAGCTTTCGCAACTTTAGCTTTTTTAGCTAAAGCTAAATGGCCAACAATAACAACAGCTATAAAACAATTAACAACCGGTCTGTTGATTCAGGCAATGTTCCTTGGCGGTTGCTTCAAGGCAATTGATCTTGGTATGCCTGCGGCATTTGTTTCGCTGATAACTGGAATGCAACCAATTCTTACTGCTGTAATTCTGACTTCACTATACAGAAAGAGATTTAGCACCATGCAGTGGATTAGTATGGCAGTCGGCTTTGTAGGTGTATTTCTGGTACTCAGCCCCGATAGGGAGCACAGCTCTTCCATTCAGATCATGGCCATTCTCGCTTCAGTTGTTGGTCTGCTAGGCATGACTATGGGTAGCATCTACCAAAAACGCTTTAAAGGGGACGGACATATTCTGACTCAGGTGTTCTTTCAATACGTCTCGCTAACACTGATTATGGGGATTCTGACCCTTGTGTTTGAGAAACAGCAAGCCAATTGGAGCATGAGCTTTATACTGGGACTTGGCTGGTTAGTATTTGTCGTCTCCGTCAGCGCGATCCTTCTTTTGATGTTTATGATAGAAAACGGAGAGTCTACCAAAGTTGCGACATATTTCTATCTGGTGCCTGTGTTTACGGCTATTGAGTCATGGTTGCTATTTGATGAAAGCATATCTGTAATGGCGCTAACTGGAATGGGTTTATCTCTTAGTGGGTTACTGCTATTCCTCCGATCTGCTGACTAGCTAGTTCACCCCTAGTAGACATGATCTGCTTTAATCAAACCGGACACTTTGATAATGGAATATAAATTGTATTGGATGAGTAAATTTGGCCAACTACATGTAGGCTGGCCACATGGTTTCAATACTAAATGTAATCCGAAAAATTAGAATGTTCGAAAGGTCGTAACTCGGAAATGTCCAAAAGTAAGTTACAGGTGTGATAACCAAACGATTCTGTCGTACCTTAATTACCGAGCGAATTTGTCACCTCTACATAGTGGCTCCACGTCATAGCTTACCTAAGGTTTTTATGACAGCCTTCAACTGGTAAATCGGTAAATAGAGCCAAATTTACAAAAAATTATGACAAGTGCTATATTTGTAGTTGAGGAAGAGAAAATATTAATCTAACCCACTATTAAGGAAAGGTTTTTCTGAAAATCGTCAAGATTTTCGTCATAAATTTTTTCCAAGGGTGTTGGTACATGGGCCGCGTGTACGATGGTCTTCATCGTATCAGCTTCCTGATAGATGAAAACGGTGTTATTGAGCACGTGTTTAACAAATTCAAAACCAAAGATCACCACGAAGTTGTGCTCAACTACTTAAACGAAAACAAAGCGTAATTGCATTTTTCGTAAAAAAGACCAGCATGCGCTGGTCTTTTTGTTAGTAGCACTGAACAACAGTTAGACAATAAACTTACCTAGAATCTCACTCTGTTCACGTACATTTTCTGTTTGAACCTGCATTGCGATATTTGACTCTTCAGCCGAATCAGAAACTTGAGTCGACAAGTCTTTAATTTTCACCGTGTTATTATTGATTTCTTCAGCAACCAGACTCTGCTCTTCCGCAGCAGATGCTATCTGCATGTTCATATCTGTAATTTGCTGGATTGCAGTATGAATTTTATGTAACGCGGCATCGGCCAGTTGTGCTTTATCAACCGCGTCAACTGCCGTTGCTTTGCTTTCACTCATCGCAACCGATACGGAGTTTGCACCAGATTGAAGCTGCTCAATCATAGTACGGATTTCCGTTGTTGATTGCTGAGTACGCTGAGCCAGAGTACGCACCTCATCCGCGACCACAGCAAAACCTCGTCCTGATTCACCAGCACGAGCCGCCTCAATTGCCGCATTTAATGCCAATAGGTTGGTTTGATCTGCAATATCATTAATCACTTTCAAAATTGTTTCGATATTGGCTGTCGCCGATTCCAATCCCTGAACTTCTTCAACCGCCTGATCGATACGTGCAGACAACATATCAATTGAAGCAGTGGTATCGCTAACGATTTTCGAGCCTTCCTGAGTGGCATCATCAGCCTGTTGAGCAGCAGACGCAGCACCTTGTGCATTATTGGCTACTTCTGTTGCTGTTGCGGCCATCTCATTCATCGCTGTCGCTAATTGCTCCAGTTCGTGTAACTGAGAATGCATGGCTGTTGAAGAGGACTGAACGCTATGCATCGTCTGTTCCGCGCCAAGCTTAATTTCATCGCCAATGGCTTTAGTCTGCCCAATCAAGTTCTGTAAGGTTTCCGTAAAGGTATTAAACCCAACAGCCAATTCTGAAAACTCTTTATCTGTATTAGTGTCTAAGCGTTTGGTTAAATCCCCATGTCCAGATGCCACATCTTTGATTGCGTTGTTTAACGTTTTCAAAGGTCTCATCAAGAAGTTGATTAAGAATGTAAGGATGATGACACTAACAATGACACCAATCACAGTATAGAGAATCGCACTGTTTCTAAGCTTAGAAATACTGGAAAACGCGATTGAGCGATCAACCAAGGAGCCTACATACCAATCTTCTTTAGGCAAATAGGTAAAGCCAACAATGAACTCCTTACCATCGATCATGACGTTCTGAGAACCTTCTTTGATTGTCACATCGGGTAAATAAGTAGCAATATTCTGACCGTTATGTTGCGCGTTTTGGTGTGCGATAGTCAAACCGTCAGCAGTGATAATAAACATATTACCAGCGTCAAAAAGATTAACCTTGTTGACCATGTCAGCCAAAGGACTGAGCGTTAAGTCGTAGAACATCGCACCAATAAATTTGCTTTCTTTATAAATAGGGGTCGCAATCGATATGATCATCTTCTTAGTGGACACATCCACATAAGGTGCCGTAACTGTCAGTTTTCCTTCTTGTTTAGCGGCACTAAACCAAGGACGTTTACGAGGGTCATAGCTACTGTCAGGCTCCCAGCCGTCATCATTTTCAACGACTTTACCGTCATTTTGATAACCTAACCCTACGGCAAGAAAACGGCTTTTTAAGTTGGTTGTTTCCAGAACACTTTTCACATAGCTGCGGTTTTCTGGGTCAATTTGCAAAATGTCTGTCGTGGACTGAGCCAAATCTTTTTTGCTTTCCATTTCAGCAGACACCGTGTCAGCGACACCTTTCGCTAATCCCTTTAAACTGCTACTAATTAAGTTGGTAACTTCGGTTTTAACGGTACTGACCTGCTGAACAGACAGCAAAGACGCCGTAACCAGCAACAACACTGAAGATGCTGCCACGATCTTTTGACTAAATTTCATACATCCCTCGTTACATAAATGCAGTTCCTGTTAAGCTCGTCACTTTATCGACCACGTGAATCAGAACTTAAGTAATTCCTTTATTAGTTTTTATAAAACAAAGCCAACTCATACCATTCTGGATAAACTAATGTTCAGATAATTGCTCAGAAAAAACACGAATAACAAGGCATTGGTTGTCGATAACTCGTTATTTTAATTAAAAAATCCATAACGCAGTTATGAGCGTTTTTAGCGAGCAACAATGAACAGAAACTTATGTAGACTGGTATCACTATTAATATTCATCGTAAAAATAAAAAGAAGCCCAAAAAATTAACTTTTTGAGCTTCTTTTGTGGAATAAACATCTATCTCGTCAGCGGTTTTTGTCTAAACTCAACTGGCTTGGGTAATACTTTCATCATCATGGCTGGGAAGCGCATTCCAGACAGCTTTAACCAGTGTTGCTAGAGGAATAGCAAAGAATACCCCCCAGAATCCCCACAAACCGCCAAAGACCAATACAGCCACAATAATTGCTACCGGATGCAAGTTCACCGCTTCAGAAAACAAAACAGGAACCAGTACATTCCCATCAAGCATTTGAATAATTCCGTAAGCAAACAGCAGATAATAAAACTGAGAAGTCAATTCCCACTGGAATAAACCGACAATCGCAATTGGCACGGTTACTGCGGCCGCTCCGATATATGGTATAAGTACGGAGAACCCAACGGCCACCGAAAGCAATACCGAGTAGCGCAACCCTAAAACCGTAAATGTAAGGTAACTCACCGTACCAACAATAAGAATCTCCACCACTTTACCGCGAATATAATTAGAGATTTGCTCGTTCATCTCCAGCCAGACTTTATTAGCAAGCTTACGGTTACGGGGCATCATACCACTCGCCATATTAAGCATTTGCTGCTTATCTTTGAGTAAGAAAAACACCAATAGTGGTACCAAAACCAAATAGACACCTAATGTGGCAATACTCACTAACGAAGCAACTGATCCCTTAACTACTGACTCGCCCATGCTCAACGCTTTATCTTTCGCATTGTTCATTATGGATTCAACGATTTGCAAATTGGCCAACTCAGGATAACGCTCAGGAATCATCGATATAAATCGTTGTAAGCCAGCGTACATATTCGGTATATCATTCACCAGGTTGACAACTTGCTGCCAGATAGTCGGCACAAGGCCGAATATCGCCAACAGCATCACACCGATAAACATCAGAATAACTAAAATAACCGCTAACGTCCGTGGTACTTTCCAGCGACACAATTGAGCAACAGGCCACTCCAACAGGTAAGCCAGAACAATAGCAACCAACAACGGGGCAATTAAATGGCCGAAAAAATAAATGATGACAAAGCCAAAAAACAGAATAGCGACCAAACTAACGGCATGTGGATCAGAAAAGCGTCGCTTATACCAACGACTAATCATTTCTAACATTTAACGATGTCTCCTTTACAACTTTTAGTGAGTAATAACCTTCATTGAGACTGTTACTGCAGGAATAATTATGATTGCGCAAATAGCTTTCGATATCTTTTAGCGAACTCTGCTCACTAATTAGAATGGTGACTGATTCGCCGGTAACTAATTGAGCAGTGTGACGTTTCGCAAGTAATAGCGTCATCGGACACCGCTGTTGGCGTAAATCGAGAATATTCAGTTCCATTCTTCGGCTCAATCCTTAATATATGGTGTACCCAAGTAATCTTAATACACTTGGGTACAGACATTGTATCGGCTTTTCGGCTATACGCCACTCTTTATCATCAGTCAAAGGTTTTTGAGTATTAGTGACTTATCAGTAAGCGGGTTACAGCTTTAATATTAATCTCAATACGTCTGGGCTCAGAGTATTGCGTCAGAAAAAATCAGCAACAACAAGACATAGATAGCAGCTAACTCGTTGTTCTAATGACAAAACCGATAACGCAGTTATTGCGGATTTTAGCAAGCTAAAATGCTCAAAACTTATGTAGATTGATATAATTGAACGAGGTTAGGGTTAATTCAGTATATTCGTCAGGAAACAAACGTTATTTGGCAATGTCCTAATGAGAAATGACTATGGAGTATTTACTAAAAACATGATGTTAAAACGTACTCGTTCATTAGTTTGCCTATGTATTTCAGCGGCCATTTGTGCCCCTTCGTTATCTTATGCAAATAATGCGATAGAACTGCCTGATATCGGTACGGTCGCGGGTTCCACTCTCACCATAGATCAGGAACTGATATACGGTGATGCTTACATGCGCATGCTGAGAAACAGTAAACCGATTATTAACGATCCGGTACTGAATGAATATATCGATACGCTTGGACACAAATTGGTTGCCAATGCAGATGATGTAAAAACACCGTTCACCTTCTTTATGATTCGCGATCGCAATATCAATGCGTTCGCATTTTTTGGCGGTTACGTAGCGCTGCACTCCGGATTATTTTTACATGCACAAACGGAGAGTGAACTCGCCTCTGTTATGGCGCACGAGATAGCCCACGTGACGCAACGCCATCTGGCAAGAAGTATGGAAGAACAAGCGCGTCGCTCCCCAGCCACTATGGCAGCACTTGCGGGTTCACTGCTGCTGGCAATTGCAGCACCAGAAGCCGGAATCGCAGCAATGACAGCCACAACAGCAGGCAATATTCAAAGCCAGATAAACTACACCCGCAGCAATGAAAAGGAAGCTGACCGCTTTGGCATTGCCACGCTGGCAAAATCGGGGTTTGATGTCCGGGCAATGCCGCGTTTCTTCGGTCGATTAGCCGATGAATACCGCTACGCAAGCACACCGCCCCCGATGCTGCTCACCCACCCATTACCGGAAGATCGTATAACAGACAGTCGGGAAAGAGCCAGACACTACTCGCAGGTCAACTTAAAACCAGATCTGGATTATCATCTTGCACGGTCACGGATCGTTGCCCGTTATGCAGGCATTAACACAGATGCAGCATTAGACTGGTTTAACCGGACTCAGAAGAAAACCAACGATCCAGCTCTGAATGTTGCTTTTGAATATGGTAAAGCACTGGTTTATGTCGATTCGAAACAATACGACAAGGCCCAGCCGATTCTTAATGATCTGCTGAAACAAGATCCCAATAACCGTTTCTATTTAGATACCTTAAGCGATCTATACATTGCGACAGAAAGGTTAGAGCAGGCGAAAACCATGCTGGAACAAGCACTGAAGCAAACACCGAATAACCCTGTGCTGACCATTAATTACGCCAATGTATTGCTTAAAATGGACAAGTTCGGCGATTCCGTTCGGGTATTGCAGCGTTATACCCATGACAATCCAAACGATACCAACGGATGGTACCTGCTGTCAGAAGCCAATAACCGTAACGGCAACGAGCCGGAAGATCTCGCCGCTCGGGCTGAAATACTGGCACTCAGAGCAAACTGGAACGAAGCAATTAACCTCTACACTCAGGCCAGCCAGTTAGCTAAACTGGGGAGTCTCGAACAAGCCAGATATGATGCACGCATCGACCAGTTAATGGTTCAACGAGAGCGCTTCTTATCGCTACAATAAAAACCATCAGTGACGCTTGACCACTGATTTAAAGTGTTTAATCAAATAAAAACAAAGTAAGGAAAATAGTATGTCTGTCGTGATTTACCACAATCCAAGATGCTCAAAAAGCCGGGAAACTCTGTCACTACTGGAAGAAAACAACGTAATGCCTGAAGTCGTGAAATATCTAGAAGAAGCTTTAAGTATCGAACAGTTAAAGACACTGTATGCTCAGCTTGGTTTAGCGCAGGTTCGCGACATGATGCGTACCAAAGAAGCGGTATATAAAGAACTCAACCTTGGAGACGATAGTGTCACTGATAACGACCTGTTTTCCGCTATGGTGGAAAATCCAAAGCTGATTGAACGTCCGATTGTTGTCGCAAACGGAAAAGCTCGCCTTGGTCGTCCACCAGAACAAGTTCTTGAGATCCTATGATCACCAAACTGGTTGTTTTGTATTACAGCCGTCATGGCAGTACACAAGCGCTGGCTCGCCAAATCGCCAGGGGAATAAACAGCATCGCTGACTGTGAAGCGGTTTTACGGACAGTTCCGGAAATTGCTAACGCTACTGATGAGGCTTCTGACCCGTTTATTACCCTGGATGAACTTAAAAGCTGTCATGGTTTAGCTGTTGGTAGCCCGGCTTGGTTCGGTAATATGGCCGGTCCTTTAAAACACTTTTGGGATCAAACAACACCATTATGGTTAAACGGCGATTTAATCGATAAGCCTGCTTGTGTGTTTACCGCTTCCTCCACACTGCATGGTGGTCAAGAGAGCACATTGCAAACCATGATGTTACCCTTGTTACATCATGGAATGATGGTGATGGGAATCCCCTATTCTGAACCCAAATTGCATACAACCGTCGCTGGTGGAACGCCCTATGGTGCCAGTCATGTATCACAAATAAACCGTACACTTAGCGATGATGAGTGTGAGTTAGCCCGACAATTAGGTAAACGTCTGGCGACCGTTGCCTGTCAGTTAAAGGAAATGAAATGAGTATTGAAATGACGCCTCGTACTAAGCAGTTTCGCTGGTTAGCATTAGCAGGAAATCTAGCGTTAATTGGTTGGATCGCCCTGTGGCAAATGGAATTGTCTCCGCATCCGCATGTCAATCCGTTTACTCTAACGATTGCCTGGCTTATCCCCATGCTATTACCTTTACCGGGAATTCTGGCAGGTAAACCTTATACTCATGCCTGGGCAAACTTTATTCTGATGCTCTATTTCCTGCACGCCTTCACGATTATCTATATTGATGATGGAGAAAGGTGGCTGGCAGTTGTGGAATTGTTCCTTACATTCGCCGCCTTCTTTGGCAATATTTTATATGCCAGACATCGAGGTAAAGAACTTGGGCTGAAATTGACCAGACTTGCTGAAGTAGAGAAACAAGAAAAGAAACGATTTGAGAAATAATAATACTAATCTGGATAAGTTAGTGTTCAGATAATTGCGTAGAAAAAAACGCTAAGAACAAGACATAGATTACCGCTAACTCGTTATTCTAATTACAAAAATCTATAACGCAGTTATTGGTATTTTTAGCAAGCAAGAATAAACAGAAGCTTATGTAGGTTGATAAATAAAGCCCCTTGCGGGGCTTTATTTATCAAATGTCTAATTTAACCAGCGAAAATAAAGCGTACGCACTTCCGGTTCAACCGGTGTTGTGACGGTTGGTTCAGCTAACGGTTCTAAAGCCTGCTGTGCATTACCCGTAGCTTCAACAGTAGGCGCACCTTCGGCCTTCGCATTCCCATCCTGCATATCCGTCACCTGAGGCTCTGTCAAAACAGGCGGTTCTTCTATTTGTGGTTGTTGCGGTGGTTCTGCCTTCTGAATCTGAGCGATACGCAAAACCTCCTGCTCAAACTCACTTTCACTGGCCAGTAGATGAACATCAAACGTTACTTCTGTGCCCTGAATATTCAGAATATCGAGTGATGCAACAGAACTCAGTGCTTTAAGTCTTCTTTCCAGACGGAAAAAGTCATCGGCCGTTTCGATTTCATTAAAGGTCGCAACCACCGTTTGTGACGATTCTGACCCCACGATTACCGCATTCTTATTAGCGTAATAATCACTAATTTGATCAATCATTTGCTGAGCGGAAGAATCCCCTGACGCCCTGCCAGTAATCGGAGATTGTTGGGAGTGGAGCATATCGTAGGCACTCTGGTCATATAAGGTCCAGCGCAAATTATTACCCTGAGCCCTGACAACTAATACCGCATCTGTAGGGTAGCGGTCGCTGGCCAAACTGATAGGTTTAACAAACCCGCCCCACAAATCAGAAATTTCTATTCCGGTAATATCATCGAAATCACCAACAGGAACAGTAATCGGTAACCCACGTGACGTAGCCGTTTGTTTTAATTGATTCAGTAAACCAGAGTCGGAATGCTCCCAACTGATAGAACGATCATAAGCCGACTCCTCCACCAGCCAGACCAAAACGTTTGAGCGGTTTTCAGACCAGAATGGAAGTTGTGCCTGAGAAATCAGTGCTCGAATTTGTGGCGCGCTGAATTCCATGGTTGTAACGGAAGTATCACCAACTTGCCCGTAGCTAAACTGATTGAGGTAACTGTTGTATTTACGCAGCGCTTTTTGAATCACTTCATTATTTGCCGCATTTTTATCACCTGTCGCGCGAACAATCACTTCCTGCATTCCAAGCATTCTTGCCTGGGCATCTGCATTATCTTGTGTTTGATCAAACGCAACTTGTGTCTTATAAAGATTCACCGTTGTGAGTGCAGAAGCAGGGAGTGACATCAACCCCATCAGCATAAAAGCTAAGTAGCGCATATTGTTCCTAATTTCTAGTTTTCTGAACGCTGATGATAAGCAACTATCCCCCACGGGGCAAGAAAAGCAGACCAAAGTGTGCTCAAAAACAGACACATCGGGCGTCTTGTGTAAATGACAAAATTAACAAAAATTGATCTATTTCCCATGGCAAACGTTTGCAAAAGTGATAGAATCCGGCGAATTTTGTTTAGCTGCAGGGAAAAAACCATGAGAAATGCCATTTTAGGCACACAGATGCTGTTTGTTGCATTTGGCGCCTTAGTTCTCGTTCCGCTCCTGACGGGACTTGATCCTAACGTCGCTTTATTTGGTGCTGGTGTCGGCACATTAATCTTCCAACTTATCACCCGTCGTTCCGTTCCTATCTTCCTCGCTTCCTCTTTTGCTTTTATCGCTCCTATTATGTTCGGTGTTCAAACCTGGGGTATTCCGGCAACAATGGGTGGCCTATTTGTCGCAGGTGCCGTATACATCGTTATGGGTAGCATCATTAAGCTGCGCGGTGTTGAGATAATTCACAAGTTGCTTCCACCCGTAGTGGTTGGCCCGGTTATCATGGTTATTGGTCTTGGCCTTGCTCCCGCAGCTGTAAATATGGCTCTGGGTAAAAGTGGTGATGGCGCATTCCAACTGGTTGATGGCGATGCCGCAATCTGGATCTCTTTAGTTTCTCTGCTTGTGACTATTTTTGTTAGTGTTTTCGCTAAAGGTTACTTCAAGCTATTGCCAATCATGTGCGGCATCGTGGCGGGTTACGCATTATCTTTATACTTCGGTGTAGTCGATTTTACTCCGGTAACACAAGCAGCCTGGCTTGCTATGCCTAACTTTGTATTCCCAGAATTCAATATTAACGCGATTTTATTTATGATCCCGGTTGCAATCGCTCCTGCGGTTGAACACGTGGGTGACATGCTGGCCATTTCTAACGTTACTGGTAAAGACTATATCAAGAAGCCAGGCTTACACCGCACTATGTCTGGCGACGGAGCGGCAACCATGTTCGCTGCGCTTGTGGGCGCGCCACCAAATACAACCTATTCAGAAGTCACAGGTGCAGTCATGCTGACCAAAGCATTTAACCCTGTAATCATGACATGGGCGGCAGTAACCGCAATCGTACTGGCACTGGTTGGTAAACTGGGTGCGCTACTGCAAACCATTCCGGTACCGGTTATGGGTGGTATTATGATTCTACTGTTCGGTTCAATCGCAACTGTAGGCCTGAATACACTGATTAAAAACCAAGTCGATCTGCATAAGTCACGCAATCTGGTTATTGTAGCCGTTACACTTGTATTTGGTATTGGTGGTATGGCATTTGGTGTCGGTGACTTTAGCCTTCAAGGCGTAAGCCTGTGTGGTATCGTTGCTATTGCGCTAAACCTTATCCTGCCAAAGGATTTAGGTGAGAACCACATGGTAGATAATGCTCAGATGGAAGAAGATACACAAAATTCATAGTAGCTGATACTAACCCTATTCAAATAAAGCGGCCTCTAATGAGGCCGCTTTTGTTTCACTACCCCTCAAGGCATAAATCGACAAACTGCGCTCGGGTTAAACGGGCTAAGTCGTCCGGAGCTAGCTCTATCTCCAAACCTCTTTTCCCCGCACTAACGCATATCATCTCTAGGGTCGTTGCACTGTTATGAATAAATGTGGGCAAGGCTTTTTTCTGCCCAAGCGGGCTTATCCCACCCACCACATAACCTGTGGTTTTTTGCGCAATTTCTGGGTTAGCCATGTCCGCCTTCTTTGCTTTTGCCGCTTTAGCCGCCAACTTAAGATTTAGCTTTTGTTCAACGGGAATAATGGCAACCGCAAGGTTTTTATCTTCGCCATTGAGGCAAAACAGTAAGGTTTTGAATACGGTTTTCGGATCCTGCCCTAACGCTTCCGCTGCCTCTAAGCCATAGCTAGCGCTATTTGGATCATGTTCATACTGATGAATAGTGTGCGGTACTTTTTTTTTCTTTGCCAACTGGATCGCGGGAGTCATTGTCTTTCCTTACGACGATTTTCATTCTTCAAGCTTATCGCTTACGCGCAAATAAAAAAAGCGATGCTTGTGCATCGCTTTTTACACCCCTATTTACTTGTTATTACACTGTTTCTCTGTAATAACAAACCGTCACAGGTTATTTGTAAACAATCTCACCTGATGGCGCATACTCGTTCACATCGATCGGGCTGTTTGCTTGCAGGTAATCTTTCAATACTTCAGCGTCAACGAAGCCGGTATTCACAAAGCCTTCCTTACCTACAATCTTCGGATAACCATCACCACCAGCTGCGTTATAGCTTGGTACGGTAAAGCGGTAGGTATCATCCAGACGAAGCTGTTTTCCACCGATAAACACGTTTGATACTTTGCCGTCTTCAACATGCATAGAAATGCCGGCGAACTGCGCGTATGCGCCTGAATCTACAGGCTTGGTTGCGACAACATTCAGATAGTCTAATACGTCACGACCACTCATATCGATGTAAGTCAGAATATTAGCGAAAGGCTGAACCTTCAATACATCTTTATATGTCACATCACCCGCAACAATAGAGTCACGCACACCACCAGAGTTCATTACAGCAAAGTCAGCTTTCGCACGCTGCATATGTGCGGTTGCAATCAGGCGGCCAAGGTTAGTTTGTTGGAAACGAACGACATTACGGTCACCTTCTAACTTACCGTTAGTTTCAGCAACTTTCACACCCAGTTTCTCCTGACCTTTCTCCTGGTATGGACGTAAGAATTCAAGCAACTCCTGGTTTTCTGGAATTTCAGTGGTGGCAATGACGCGTTTGCTTTCACCGTTAACCTTAATTTTCTTCTTAAGGTTTACCGGAATCAAATCGTAACTAACCATATTCAGTTCGCCATTACGGAATTCGTAATCCGCACGGCCAACATATTTACCCCATTCAAATGCCTGTACAATATATGTGCCATTTTTCATATCAGGTTTACACTCGTCACCCGGAGCAAAATTCTTGGTCACAAGATTAGGCCCTTCCATACACACTGGCTCTTGCGAGTGACCACCGACAATCATATCCAGATCGCCCTCGTCAAGATAACGAGCCAGCGCTACGTCACCTGGCGCATTAATACCGAACTCACCATTTTGATAGTGCCCCATATGGGTAGCCGCAATAATTAGGTCAGGATGTTCAGTTTCTTTCAGCTCAGCAATCAGTTTCTTCGCTTCTTCCTTTGGATCACGGAACTCAATACCACCAATGTATTCCGGATTACCAATTTTCGCAGTATCTTCTGTGGTGAGACCAATAACAGCGATCTTAACACCTTGCTTATCAAACATTTGATATGGCTGGAATAAACGCTTACCGGTTGCCTTGTCGTAGATGTTTGCAGAAAGCATCGGGAAGTTTGCCCATTCTCTTTGCTTAAACAGCACTTCTAATGGGTTATCAAATTCATGGTTACCTAATGCCATCGCATCGTAACCAATCTTAGTCATCCCTTTAAAATCCGGCTCTGCATCCTGCAAATCAGACTCTGGAACACCTGTATTGATATCACCACCAGATAGTAGAAGTACACTACCACCTTCAGACTCTACTTCTGCACGAATGTTATCAATCAACGTCTTACGCGCAGCCATACCGTACTCACCGTATCGGTTCTGCCAGAAGCGACCATGGTGGTCATTGGTGTGTAGAATGGTCAATTTATACGTTTTATCCGCTTCCCATTCATGAGAAGGCTGAGATGCGCACCCTGCAAGTGCCGCCAGAATAGCCGCACTGATCGTTGTTTTTAAAACCAAGCCTTTTTTCATTGTCATACCTTTGAGCTGATGAAAACCACTACTAATAATTTTTGCGTTTATTTCCGACTTTAACTCTAATTAATTAAACTAACCCACAATAATCTATAGTAAACAACAGAGATGTTTCATTATTACTATCACTAGCCTATACCAGTAACATCAAGAATTTAATCGTTCACTCTGCAACTAGTAAAATTAGTTCATTGCGAATCTTTTTTTTACTTTTTATTAAATTAGTCCCGAAAAAGTGTGAATGAAATCGTTTACTCAACGCTTTGTACCCATATTCAAGACAACAAAAAACCACCCGAAGGTGGTTTTCTCTGTCAAATCATCAGATTAACGAATATCAATGCTAGCAAAGCTTTTCACTAAGTCATCCAGAGCTTTCATCTGAGCCAGGAAAGGTTCCAGCTTATCCAGAGGCAATGCCGATGGGCCATCACATTTCGCCTGTTCAGGATTTGGGTGCGCTTCAATAAACAAACCTGCTATACCAGTAGCCAAACCCGCTTTTGCCAATTCCACGGTTTGCTCACGGCGACCGCCAGAAGCTGCACCAGACGGGTCACGCATCTGCAGAGAGTGAGTCACGTCAAAAATGATTGGGCTACCATTTGATGATTTCTTCATTACACCAAAACCAAGCATGTCGACCACTAAGTTATCGTAGCCATGACATGAGCCGCGCTCACACAGGATGATGTTTTCATTGCCACATTCAGCAAATTTCTCAACGATATTGCCAACCTGACCAGGGCTCATAAACTGAGGCTTCTTGACATTGATAACCGCACCGGTTTTTGCCATTGCTTCAACTAAATCAGTCTGACGCGCCAAAAACGCCGGTAGCTGGATGACATCAACCACATCAGCCACAGGTTGAGCCTGAGCCTCAGTGTGAACATCAGTAATGATTTTCACACCAAAGGTATCCTTGAGCTCCTGGAAAATCTTCATTCCCTCTTCAAGGCCAGGACCACGATAAGAATGAACCGAGCTGCGGTTCGCTTTATCAAAAGAGGCTTTAAACACGTATGGAATGCCTAGTTTTTCTGTCACTTTTACATAGTGCTCACAGATTTGCATCGCCATATCGCGAGACTCGAGTACATTCATACCCGCGAACAAAGTGAACGGCTTGTCGTTTGCGACCGGAATATCGCCAACGTGAACGATTTTTTGTTCCATGTTTTATCTCTTCTAAATTAGTGCAAAGTCACAGCGCTGTTGCTGAGCGTATGCATTTGAGTTTTTAGTAATTCTGCGGCCGGATCGTCCGGGCAATTATCGATAAAGAACTGATAATCGGACCTCGCAACCTGATGACAATCAAGCTGTTGATAAATATAGCCTCTGTCACGAATTTCGTACGGATCATCCGGAACAAACGTCAAAGCTAAATCGGTACATCTGAGTGCTAACGTATAGTTTTCTTCACGTAGCAAAGCACTTTTTAATAACGCCAGCCAGCGACCAATAATGGTTGGGTGATCCGCCACCTTTAGATGCTCTGCTTTCAGTTTAGCCAACGGCCCCTTTAAACCAATCAACCAGGCCTGCAAAGTATGATTAGAAACATACTCACCAGTAAAAGGATTCAGATAACGCGTCGCTTCATCCTGCCAATTAACCTGAAGTAAAAACTGAGTTGGAAATGTCACTCCATGCAGGGGAAAGCCCAGCTTGCGACCGAAATAAAGTAAAAGAGAACCTAAACTGACCGGAACCCCTTTTCTGCATTGCAGAACTTTATCAATAAATGCGTTACGCGACTCAAAATACGCTTCTCTGTCGCCGCTAAACCCCCACTCGGTATAAAACAAATTGAGGAAAGCGGCAAAACGCTCTTTTTCATCATCCACACAAGACAGAATCGACTCTGCCTCAGTCAGTAGACGGGATAGCTCTTGCTCAGCCCATTCTACTTGAGTTTCTGGATTAATGGCTTTATTGAGGACTAATGCTCCCTCAACCAGTTCCATTTCATCGAAATCTTCATCAAATAAATCAAGCATTGAACAACTCTTTGTTAAGATCTGTTATTAACCGAAAAATACTGGAACCTTAGTGACGGCAACTTTACCCGCCATCCCCAACCAACCCAACGCACCAAAGAAAGCAAATGTACGTAGCAAGTTGTTGCGTGCCAGCTTAAAGGTAAAGAAACCCAACGCGATATACGCCAGAACGCAAGTCAGTTTTTCTGTCATCCACGGTGCTGCTGCCGTAAACGGAACGAAACCTGTGATAACGATAAGACCAATACCTGACAGAAGTAAGAAGGTATCAACCACATGTGGTGCTATTTTCAAAAACTTATGCTGCAAATGTTTTGAGTTCATCATCAAAAGTACATAGCGAACGGATAATAACAACACGCTAATTGTGATAGTCAGATAATGAAAATGTTTTAATCCTTCGTACATATTATCCTCTTCTTATGCCTTGTACTGCGCCAGAGTTACGCGCTCATTACCCGCATAATCCGTTATTGTTTCAATCTTCTGGTAGCCAAACCTGTGTAAAATTTCTCTTACCGCCAACCCTTGTTGGTAACCATGTTCAAACATAATCCAACCGTCATCAAGCAAATAATCTCTTGCTTGTTCACTAATTAGCTTGATATCCGCCAGGCCATTATCTTGTGCAACCAGAGCACTCATTGGCTCAAACCGGACATCCCCTATAGTTAAATGCGGATCATTTTCTTCAATGTAAGGAGGGTTAGAAACCACTAAAGCAAACTTTGTTCCTGATTGCAGAGGCGAGAACCAGCTTCCCTGTAAAAATGACGCATTCTGGATATTCAAACGCTGAGCATTCTCAATAGCTAACCGTTGCGCTTCTTCTCTCAGGTCAATACCTACCAGTTTTCGCTTTGGTAATTCAGAGGCTAAAGCCAGAGCAATTGCTCCAGTTCCTGTACCGAGATCCAGAATATCGCCATCAATCTGTTGTGCTTTATCTAAAGCGACTTCTACTAACCGCTCAGTGTCTGGCCGGGGAATAAGTGTAGAAGGCGATACTTTCAACGGCAGCGACCAGAATTCTCGCTCACCAATAATATAAGCAACAGGTTCACCCGATAGACGACGCTCAAGCAACGCATTAAGGTCGCTCTGCTGTTTCTCGTCGAGTACTTTCTCTGGCCAGGTCAGTAGATAAGAACGGGGTTTATCAAGAACATGACACAATAAGACGTTGGCATCGAGAGACGGCGAATCACTGCCGCTCTCGTTCAGTTTGTTGATTGCCGCTTTTAATGCGGCTTCAATGGTTAAATGCATCAAATTAGTTTTGTTCAGATAACGCAGCCAATTGATCCGCCTGGTGTTCCTGAATAACCGGATCAACCAGTGCTTGTAAGTCACCTTCCATCACTTCACTCAAACGGTATACCGTCAAGTTGATACGATGATCAGAGACGCGGCCTTGAGGGTAGTTATAAGTACGAATACGGTCACTACGATCACCCGAGCCTAACAAGTTACGGCGGGTATCTGAAACTTCAGCGGCACGCTTCGCTTCTTCTGCCTGCGCAATACGGGCAGCAAGTACCGCCATCGCTTTCGCTTTATTCTTATGCTGAGAACGTTCATCCTGACATTCGACCACGGTGCCTGTTGGTAAGTGAGTAATACGAATAGCAGAATCCGTGGTGTTTACGTGCTGACCACCAGCACCCGATGAACGGAACGTATCAATTTTCAGATCAGTCGCTTTAATTTCCGGGATTTCTGCTTCAGGAATTTCCGGCATAATGGCAACCGTACAGGCCGAAGTATGTACACGGCCTTGCGATTCTGTCGCAGGAACACGCTGAACACGATGACCACCTGATTCAAACTTCAGTACACCATAAGCACCATCACCACTTACTTTAGCGATCATCTCTTTGTATCCACCATGCTCGGCTTCACTGGAAGACATCACTTCAATACGCCAGCCCTTTTTCTCTGCGAAACGACTGTACATACGGAACAGGTCACCGGCAAAAATACCGGCTTCATCACCACCAGCACCAGCACGAATTTCCAGAAAACAGTTGCGATCATCATTAGGATCTTTTGGCAGCAACAGAATCTGTAATTCACCATTCAAGCGTTCGATAGTCTCTTTGGCATCTTTGATCTCTTCCAGAGCCATTTCACGCATTTCGGCATCATCTTCTTTTGCCATTTCTTCTGCTGCGACTAAATCTTCCTGCGCTTGCTGGTAGGCCTGAAAACACTTTGTGATCTCTTCCAGTTGAGAATACTCTTTTGACAGAGTTCGAAACTTATCTTGATCACCAATAACTGTTGGATCACCCAACAGGTGCTGAACCTCTTCATAGCGTTCAACAAGAGATTCAAGCTTAACTAAAATCGACGAGTTCATAATTTCTTCTTTAAATTCAGAGTTACAAATAACTATGAGTCTTCCAGACCCAAGCTTTGTCTGATAATGGCAAGTTTTGCCGGTTCACCTAACTCCGCAGCGCTTTGCATCGCTCGTGTTGGGGTATGAATAAGTTTGTTGGTCAGCTTGTTACTTAACTCAACCAATAATTTTTCTGGGTCTCCGCCAGCGGATAAAGCCTGTAAACTTTTGTTTAGCAACTCTTCACGAATTTCATTAGCGGACTTACGATAATCTCGGATACTATCGACTGCCTGCAGTGAGCGCATCCAGCTCATGAATGCTGCACTTTCTTCACTGACAATAGCTTCAGCCTGAATCGCTTCTACTTTTCTCTGCTCAATATTGCTGTCAACGATCGATTGTAAATCATCAACAGAATATAAATACGCATCGTTTAAATCGCCCACCTGAGACTCAATATCACGAGGAACGGCAATATCTATAAGTAGCATAGGTTGGTGACGGCGAGCTTTAAGAGCCGTTTCAACCATACCTTTACCAATAATTGGTAAAGGGCTTGCGGTGGAACTGATAACAATATCGGCATGGTGCAGATATTCAGGAATTTCGTTTAACGCAATAACTTCCGCTTCAAACTCGTCAGCCAGTCCCTGAGCGCGCTCACGGGTTCGATTCGCCACAATCATACGCTTACAATTGTGTCCCGCCAGATGTTTAGCAACAAGCTCAATGGTTTCTCCGGCACCAACCAGCAGCACCGTAGAATTCGATAATGATTCAAAAATTTGTTTGGCTAACGTACATGCCGCATAAGCAACGGATACAGCGCTACCGCCAATTTCCGTTTCTGTTCTGACCCGTTTGGCTACTGAGAATGCTTTTTGGAACCATTTATCCAGCGAAGAGTCTACCGCATCACTCTCACGGGAGTCGGCATACGCCTGTTTAACTTGGCCTAGAATTTGTGGCTCGCCCAAAACTAAAGAATCCAAACCACAGGAAACCCGCATCAAATGACGAATTGCCGCCTGATCTTCATGAATATACAAGCTAGGTTTCAAGTCTTCCGGGCTGACCCGATGAAACTGTGTTAACCATTCGATCAATTTATTCTTACTCGATGGTTTTACATCACAGTAAATCTCAGTGCGGTTGCACGTTGAAAGTATCACACTTCCATTAACGTGTGAGCTTGATGAAAGCTGACTCAGAGCATCAGACAATTTGTCTGGACCGAAAGCCACTTTTTCTCGCAACTCAACCGAAGCTGTATTGTGATTGATACCAATAGCAAGCAAGGACATCTATCGAGGGTTCTCTGGTAAGAAATGGATTAGGGGCAGAATTTTACTGTATGCCCCTGATGATTGAAAGAGCAACAGGGATTTGTTTTCCCGAGTTCGTGATTTCAATGATATAGTTAGCCTTATTTTCAGGGTCCGGTGAACAAATAATGAGCATTTATATGATAAATACCCGTCGATTTTTAATCTTCACACTATTGCTGGTTTTATTCGGCTGTAGTTCTGTTCCAGAGCCCATTGTGGACGTTCAATGGCAATCCCATAAACAAAAACTTGCACAAATTGATAACTATCAGGTGGTTGGTAAAATTGGCTACATTTCGCCCGAGCAGCGTGAATCTTTAAACTTTCAGTGGCAAAAGCACGCTGACAGTAGTGAATTACGCTTAACCAACTTTTTAGGCCAAACGGTTCTGAGCCTATCAATGACCGCTAATGGTGCTTCCGTAGAAACTTATGATGACCAGTATTTCGAAGCCCCCAACGGGCAGCAGTTAATTTATCAGTTAACCGGGCTAGATATTCCCGTTGATGATTTACAAGACTGGCTGTTAGGGCTGCCAACTCAGGCCGATCACTTTGAGCTCAATCAGGCTAATACGCTGGCAACACTGGATAAAGCAGCCGGGCAACAAAACTGGCATGTCAATTACACTCGATATAAAGAATTCGACTGGAGAAATGACCAAATTCCATTACCCGACCGAATCAAACTTTCTCAAGATCAAACATCAATTAAGCTCGCTATATCTAAATGGATACTAACCCCATGATTAACGGCAAAACCATTTGGCCATCACCTGCAAAATTAAACCTGTTTTTATACATTACCGGGCGTCGTCCCGATGGTTATCATGAACTCCAGACCCTATTTCAGTTTCTTGATTATGGTGATGAGATCGCGATAACTCCCAATAAAAACGGCAACATCACTATTACCCCGGAGCTGGACGGCGTCAAAACCTGCGATAACCTGATCTGGAAAGCGGCCATGGCCCTAAAGGATAAATCCGGCTGTCAACACGGTGCTGATATTGAACTAAAGAAAATTCTGCCGATGGGTGGTGGCATTGGCGGCGGTTCTTCCAATGCTGCAACTGTACTGGTCGCGTTGAACCATTTATGGCAAACCCAGCTGTCAGAAGATCAACTGGCAGAAATAGGTCTTCAACTCGGAGCCGATGTTCCCGTGTTTATCAGAGGATTAGCAGCATTTGCTGAAGGGGTTGGAGAACAGCTTATTCCGGTAACAACTGAAGAAAACTGGTATTTAGTCGTCAGGCCAGAAGTCAGCATCGCAACCAAAGATATATTCTGCCATCCAGAACTGACACGAAATACGCCAAAGCGCGATCTGTTAACCCTGGTTGACACTTCTTACGAAAACGATTGCGAAAAAATTGTTCGTTTGCTCTATCCAGAGGTTGATAAGCAACTTTCTTGGCTGCTACAATACGCGCCGTCGAGATTGACCGGAACAGGATCTTGCGTTTTTGCTGAATTTTCCAACAAAAATGCAGCTGAAAATGTCCTGGCTAAACTGCCTGACACCGTCTCAGCGTTTGTCGCCCAAGGGCGCAATGTTTCACCGCTAAAAGAGACACTGGCTAAATACCAAAGCCAACCCCAATCTAATTAAACACTGGACGCAACCCCGAGGTTTCCACCGTGCCTGATATGAAGCTATTTGCTGGTAATGCCACACCCGAACTAGCACAACGTATTGCTGATCGTCTATACATCTCTTTAGGTGATGCTACTGTTTCTCGTTTTTCTGACGGCGAAGTTGCAGTACAAATCAATGAAAATGTTCGTGGTAGCGACGTCTTTCTCATCCAATCAACTTGTAAGCCAACCAACGACAACCTGATGGAACTCGTTGTAATGATTGATGCTATGCGTCGTGCTTCAGCAGGCCGTATTACTGCTGTTATCCCTTACTTTGGTTATGCCCGTCAGGATCGCCGTGTGCGTTCTGCTCGTGTGCCAATCACTGCAAAAGTTGTTGCAGACTTCCTTTCTAACGTTGGTGTTGACCGCGTACTCACTATCGACCTACACGCTGAACAGATTCAAGGCTTCTTCGATGTACCTGTAGATAACATCTTCGGTACTCCAGTTCTTCTTGAAGACATGAAAGCGCGTGATTTAGTCGATCCGGTTGTGGTATCTCCAGACCTTGGCGGTGTTGTTCGTGCTCGAGCAACAGCAAAAGCACTGGGTGATGTAGACATCGCTATCGTTGATAAGCGTCGCCCTCGTGCAAACGTTTCTGAAGTCATGAACCTTATCGGTGATGTTGAAGGTCGCGATTGCGTGATCGTCGATGATATGATCGATACAGGTGGTACATTATGTAAAGCGGCTGAAGCACTGAAAAACCGTGGTGCTAAGCGCGTATTTGCTTATGCTACCCATGCCGTGTTCTCTGGTAATGCAGCGAAGAATATCAAGAACTCAGTTCTTGATCAGGTAATCATTACTGACTCAATTACTCTTGCTAAAGATATGGCTGCGACAGGTAAAGTAACTCAGTTGACTTTGTCAACGATGCTGGCTGAAGCTATCCGTCGTATTAGCAACGAAGAATCCATCTCTGCTATGTTCAATTAAGCATACTGAGAAACATTAATAGCGCCTCATCTGCTGATGAGGCGCTTTTTTTTTGCTTGTTCATTAGGCAAATAGCACCACCACGCTACAGACGAAATCCCCATAAACATATAGGCCAATTCCGAAAGTACTTGCAGAGCTGGTAAGTAGGGTTGAAGTCATCGTTATTTATCCGTAGTTTTCTCGCCAGATAAAGTCTCGAAAGAGCAAAAGTTGATGATAACTGGTATCCAATTAAATACAGAAAAGCGTGGAGTAAAAGGTGTATAAAATTCTATCTATGGTAATGACGATAGCCTTAATAGGTTGTACTCCACTAAGAACGCAACCAGACAGTTCAGCTCAGTGTGTCGGTGTAATGACCTCTGAAGATGCCTATGGATATATGAACCCTAACCACTTTACCGTTCAGGTTCTCGCTCTAAAGCAAGAGAAAGATATCAAAGAGTACATTCGCAATATCGATCCGAAGCATCCAGTATGGGTAAACTGGAAAACCAGCCGTGGTACTCAGTGGTACGCAGTCACTGCTGGAGATTTTGCCAGCAAAGACGAAGCAAGGGCCGCAATTTCTTCTCTTCCACATGGCGTTAGACAAGCTTCACCATTCGTTATCAGCTTTGCAGAAATGAAGCAGAAACAACAAACTAATGTTGTCCGAATGCGATAATCATGCAACCGATCTGGCAAATTCACCTAATCCCTTTGAGCCTCGCGCCAAAGGGATTTTTTGTGCTATCATACTGCGCTTTTTCGTTTCCTAAGGGATCTTGCTTTGAGTCAACCAATTAAATTACTTGTCGGTCTGGCGAATCCTGGCCCAGAATATACCAGAACTCGACACAATGCCGGAGCATGGGTCGTAGAGGAACTGGCTCGTATTCATAATGCACCATTAAAGAATGAACCTAAGTTCTTCGGCTTAACTGGTCGTATTATGGTGAACGGTGAAGATTTACGTTTACTGATCCCGACCACGTTTATGAATTTATCTGGGAAAGCTGTCGCTGCGATAGCAAAGTTTTACCAAATAAAGCCTGAAGAGATCATGGTTGCGCACGATGAACTCGATCTTCCTCCGGGTGTCGCAAAATTTAAGAAAGGCGGCGGGCACGGTGGACACAATGGTTTGAAAGACACCATTAGTAAATTAGGCAACAACAAAGAATTCTACCGCCTTCGGATTGGTATTGGCCATCCGGGGCATAAAGATAAAGTCGCAGGCTATGTGTTAGGCAAAGCTCCTGTTAAAGAGCAGGAACAATTAGATGCAACCGTTGATGAATCGGTCCGTAGTCTGGATATCTTACTTAAAGATGGTCTAACAAAAGCGCAAAATCGCTTACACACGTTCAAAGCTGAATAAGGTTACAGTCATGGGTTTTAAATGTGGCATTGTTGGTTTACCAAACGTTGGTAAATCTACACTTTTCAATGCACTAACAAAAGCAGGTATCGAAGCGGCGAACTTCCCGTTTTGTACTATTGAACCAAACACTGGTGTTGTACCGGTACCGGATCTTCGCCTGGATGCACTAGCGAAAATCGTTAATCCACAACGCGTTCTTCCAACCACAATGGAATTTGTTGATATCGCTGGCCTTGTAGCCGGAGCTTCTAAAGGTGAAGGTCTGGGTAACAAATTCCTGGCTAACATCCGCGAAACTGACGCGATTGGTCACGTTGTTCGTTGTTTTGAAAATGAAAACATCGTTCACGTGGCAGGCAAAGTCTCGCCAATCGAAGATATTGAGGTGATCAATCTAGAACTTGCGATGGCCGATCTAGATTCATGTGAACGTGCTATTCAGCGTAACGCAAAGAAGGCTAAAGGCGGCGATAAAGACGCTAAGTTTGAACTTGCGGTACTGGAAAAACTTCTTCCAGTGCTGACTGAAGGCGGTATGGCTCGCACAGTCGACCTTGCGAAAGAAGAACTAGCTGCTATTGGTTACCTTAACTTCCTAACGTTAAAGCCAACAATGTACATCGCTAACGTAAACGAAGATGGTTTTGAAAATAACCCGTATCTTGACGCTGTACGTGAGTTTGCAGAAAAAGAAAACAACGTTGTAGTTCCTGTTTGTGCGGCAATTGAATCTGAACTATCAGAACTGGAAGATGAAGAACGCGAAGAGTTCCTCGCTGACATGGGCATTGAAGAGCCCGGCCTGAACCGAGTTATCCGTGCTGGTTATGAATTACTTGAACTTCATACCTACTTCACAGCTGGCGTAAAAGAGGTGCGAGCCTGGACAATTCCAATTGGCGCTACGGCTCCAAAAGCTGCGGGCAAGATCCACACAGACTTTGAAAAAGGTTTCATCCGTGCAGAAGTTGTTGGTTACGATGACTTTATCCAGTTTAATGGTGAAAGCGGAGCCAAAGAAGCGGGCAAATGGCGCTTAGAAGGTAAAGAGTACATCGTTAAAGATGGCGATGTGGTTCACTTCCGTTTTAACGTTTAATCAGAAAAAACGTATTTTTACAAAAGCCAGCCACACGGTTGGCTTTTTCTTTTTACGACAGACACTAACGCAAAGAAAATGTAAATAATTAGCAATGGATAAAGCTAATGATTTAGCGATTTTGCTAGTAGTTTTTGATCATAAACACGCCTCTTTGTTTAAAAAAAAGTCGAACGGCTGATTTAGCGGGATTTATTGAAAAAAACTATTGACGCTCTCCGAGCAGATCCGCATAATGCGCACCGTTCTCAGAGATAAGGCAACTTATCTTCGAAGCTAAAATAAATGGCTACGTAGCTCAGCTGGTTAGAGCACATCACTCATAATGATGGGGTCACAGGTTCGAATCCCGTCGTAGCCACCATTTCCTAAATGCTTTTTTTAAGAGTATTCAGGAAATAATGCGGAAGTGGCGAAATTGGTAGACGCACCAGATTTAGGTTCTGGCGCCGCAAGGTGTGAGAGTTCAAGTCTCTCCTTCCGCACCATTATTTAGATGAGAAATCATCGCTGTAGGTCTATCGCCAAGCGGTAAGGCAGCGGCTTTTGATGCCGCCATTCCCTGGTTCGAATCCAGGTAGACCTGCCATTTTTAAAGATTGTAACGGCTAGTAGGACATCTTTTGATGCCTCACCTACCTCCCTGATTCGGGATCGAGGTAGACCTACCATTACAACAACGGGAAGTGGTTAGCTAGGCTTTTGATGCCTTTGTCTATTCTCCCTGCTTCGTCTCGAGGTAGACCTACCATTTTCCAAAAGTTTCAGTATTTGAAAATTTATTGGAACTCGTAGCGAGTTTGTATTATATTGTCTCGCTCAAAAAATGATGGCTACGTAGCTCAGCTGGTTAGAGCACATCACTCATAATGATGGGGTCACAGGTTCGAATCCCGTCGTAGCCACCACTTATTCTGGTTATTTGCATAAGCGAGTAACTTTAGATGTCCGAGAAGCGGAAGTGGCGAAATTGGTAGACGCACCAGATTTAGGTTCTGGCGCCGCAAGGTGTGAGAGTTCAAGTCTCTCCTTCCGCACCATAATTAGATGAGCA